>Ga0137373_10002221_pt1 | contig 21210 bp, 18 predicted proteins | sample SagtaG_5_FD_104912 | JGI IMG/M metagenome (GOLD analysis project Ga0137373, IMG submission 104912) | Vadose zone soil microbial communities from Sagehorn Ranch, Mendocino, California, USA - Sage1_R_80_16 metaG | ecosystem: Environmental > Terrestrial > Soil > Vadose zone | place: USA... | reverse complement strand
TGTCGACGCCGAAATCGTCGCCACGCTCAGCGCGCACTCGCTGCCCGCCGGGCCCGAATGGCTCAGCGCACTGGTCGAGCCGTTCGGCCGAGCGCGCGTCGCGGGCGTCTACGGTCGGCAACTGCCACGCGCGAACGCCACCATTCTCGAGCTCGCGGGCATGCGGCTGACCGGTCTGCTCAGCGACACGCCGAAGCTGCTGGCGCATCGACCGCTGTTCTCGAACGCCAATGGTGCATTCAGGCGTGCGTTGTGGCTCGAGCACCCCTTCGACGAGCGCGTCGGCGGCGCCGAGGACATCGCCTGGGTGCGCAGCATGCAGGAGCGGGGCTACCTGATCGCCTACCAGCCGACGGCGGCGGTATACCACTCGCACGGTGAGCCGCTGTGGAGGCACCTGCGGCGCGCCAGCCGCGATGTGCCGACGGTCATTGGCAACGTGCTGCACCTCGGCTCGGGCGGACGCAGCCGCGCGGCCACACGCGCCGAACCAGTGACGCGGCCGGCCCCAGACTAGAGCGGGCCCCAGTCCCGACGAGGGCGCGGCCAACCGAGAAGCTAAGCAGCAGCGGACAGCGCCGACGCCGCGGACAACCCAGCCAACGCAGGCAGGCGGACCCAGAATGTCGAGCCCTCGCCGACCGTGCTGCGCACGCCAATCCTCCCGCCGTGCGCTTCGACCAGCTGCCGCGCCACGGCCAGGCCCAGGCCGGTGCCACGTACCGCCAGCGTCGAACCGTCCTTGCCGCGATAAAACTTCTCGAAGATCCGCTCGCAATCCTCGGCCAGAATGCCCGCGCCTCGATCGCTGACCTGGATCTCGACCGATCCATCACCCAGTACCACTCCGCCGACGCGAATCTCCGTCCCTGGCGAGGAGTAGCGCACCGCGTTGGACAGCAAGTTGTTCATCACCTGGCCCAGGCGGTGCGGATCCACGGCGACAATCGCGGACAGCGACAGCAGGTCAGTCACGACGCGATGTGAAGCCACGGCCTGGCCAAAGCCGACGGCGACGCGCTCCAGCCAGCTCGAGAGCTCGACGTCCTCGCGTTTGAGCTCGATCCGTCCGGCGTCCAAACGTGATGTGTCGAGCAGATCGTCGACGAGCCGCAGCATCAGCGTCGAGCTGGCGTGGATCTCCTCGGCGCTTTGGCGCACCAGGGCTTCGTCCTCATGGGTGATCAGGCCGTCAACCATGAGCTCCGAGTAGCCATGAATGATCGTTAGCGGCGTGCGCAGCTCGTGCGACACCTGGCCAAGGAATTCGTCCTTGAGCCGCGTCACCTCGCGCAGCGACTCCATCTCGCGCTGCGCTTCGGCCTGACCCGCCTCGTGGTGCAGTCGCGCCGTTTCGTGGGCCAGTCGGGCGGTCTCGAACGCGACGGCGGCGTAGTCAGCCAGCGTCTTGAGCACCAGCTGCTCCTCCTGATTGAGGAACACCGGCCGGCCCGCGAGCAGATCGCGCCAGCCGATGAGCACGCCCACCGGGCGACCCGCCCCCGCGCCGAACGGAATGGCCACCGCTGCCAGGCGCAGCTTGCGCACCTCCTCGGGCAGCCAGCTGAGCGACGCCGACGCGCCAGCGTGAATTTCCAACACCCGCGGCCGTACCGCAACTTCTCGAACGACGACCGCGCGCAGCGATGGTAGATCGACCTCGGCCACGACATGCTCGCCGAAGGTCGCGGCGTCGCCCAGCGGCAGCAGGGCCAGTCCGTCAAGCTTGAGGCCGTCGAGCACGGGGCGCGAGGTGATCGCCTCGAACGCGCGCTCCGGATCGAGCGTGCCCGCCACGGCTCGGCCAACCGAGCTCGTCACAGCCAGATTGTGCGAGCGACGATCGGCGCGATCCATCGAGCGTTTGGCGAAGTACAGCAGGCCCGCGGGCACCGCGAGCATCGGCGCCCAATTCGGCGCGCTGGTCAGCATCGCCGCTAGCATCGAGCCGACGAGCCCGAGGCCGACCTCGCCGACGGCTTTGAAGCCGAACTTGCCGCGGATCACGTCGAGGAACCGCCGCCGCTGATCCAACGCAACCGCCAGGGCGACCGTCGCCGCTGACAGCGAGTAGTACGTCGCGCTCGCCACGATCGCCGCGAGCGGATCGGACCACGCGCCGCCCGAGCGCACCAGCTCTGGCCCGCCGAGCGGTCCGACGACGTGCGCCGCGGCGACCACAGAGAATGAGATCGCGGCCGCGTTGAACAGCAGCTTCAGCGGCGGCAGCGGATAGCGCAGCGCGCGTGCACCGGCGCCGATCATGGCAATCAGCATCGCCACCGCGGGGGGCAGCAAGAATGCCGCGGCCAGGTGCGGCACCGCGCTGCAGTTGGTGTACCAGCCGCGGCGCACCTCGAACTGGAAGTGCTCGCCGAGCACGGTCAAAACCAGCAGGCCGACGGCGAGCTCGATGGACCAGCCGTGGCTCCAGCTGTGCAGCGCGACCATGTCGGACGCGAGCAGCAGCATCGCCACGCTGGCGATCAACGCGACGTATGCCTTGAGCAGCGGGCGCATCGTTTTGTACGGTGCGGAGGCGACGTGCGCCTCCGCGTGGAGGCTGATTAGCCCCAGACCTCGCCCGTTGGTTTGAAGAACACGTGTACCTTGGCGCCGATGGACGTGCGCTGCATGCCGCCGATTTGCACGCCAATCGCGCTCACAACCGCCAACATCACGATCGTCGTGGCCACTTGCTTGACGGGAACGCGCTCCCACCAGCTTGCGAAGAACCCCATTCGTCCTGCCTCCTACGCACTCGGAAGTACTTTCGGCCAGCTCACCCGTGCGGGGGTGACACTCGTCGGAGACGGACTATCGGGCTTCGGCGGCCAGGAGAGAGCCCCCAAACGGGTGGATTTGGCCAGCCAAAGGTACTTCTTTGCCGCCGCAAAACGGTTTGCGCGACGCTGTCCGCGGTCTGTCCACAGTACAACCAGAGCCAACTGGGTCTGGACTGAGGGCTGATGTACGTAACACGCGCGAGTAAAGAATCGTTACGGGGAATACAGTTCGCCTGCCGAGACGCGGGAGGGTAGCACTGTGGCCGCGAATATCTTGCTCGTCGAAGACGATGCCGATACAGCACGTGCCCTCTCGAAGGCTCTCGAGAACAGTGGCTATCGCGTCACCGCGGTCGATACGGGCGCAGAAGCGAGAGCGCTCATCCAGCACCTCCATCCCGACTTGATCATGCTCGATTTGATGCTGCCCGACACCGATGGCCTGGTCCTCACCACCGCCCTCAAGGGACTGACCAATGCGCCCATCATCATCTGCAGCGCCCGACAGGAACAGGTCGACCGCGTGCTGGGTTTGAAACTCGGCGCTGACGACTTCGTGGCCAAACCCTTCGACCTCGACGAGCTCGAGGCGCGCATTGAGGCCGTGCTGCGGCGCGCGGCCCGCGCGCGCGATCTGCACGCGCCACCGTCAGACCAGATCCGCGTCGGCGAGCTGGCGATCTCTCAATCCCGCGGCAGCGTCACGCTCGGAAGCCAGCCCGTGCACCTGACCCCCACCGAATATCGCCTGCTGGTCGCGCTCGCGACTCATCTCGACGACGTGCTGTCGCGGGAAACACTCGGCCAGATCGTGTGGGGCTATCAGGACCTTGGGACCGGCCATCTGATCGACGTCCACATCGGTCGATTGCGGTTGAAGCTCCGCCGCGCCTCACGCCGCGCACCCGTGATCATCACCGTCCGCGGCCGCGGCTATTCGATTTCGGTTGACACTTCAGAGAACCCGTCCGGCGGCGGCGACGATCCGCTGTCGCACGAAGCGCCGAGCCAGCGCTTTGGCGGCACCTGGCGCAGCCGTTAGCCCAGAGGACGCAGCGCCACTCAACCAAAACTCAACCGGCCTCGAATCGCGGGCGGGCACCGGCTCAACATTGCCGGCCTAGGATGCGCGTCGTATGCCCGGCGGAGGCGCTCGTCAATGACGGAACTCAGTGGCACGTTGGAGGGGGTTGGACTGCCTGCCATCGTGCGCTTCCTGGCCGCTCTGCAGAAGGCCGGCTGCCTGCGAATCACGCACCAGGACTGGCGCGGCGAGATCCAGTTCGACGCCGGCCAGATCGTGAGCGCCTCCATTGGATCGCGCAAGGGGCTCGCCGCACTCGACGCGCTCATACTCGCGTTGCCCGGCGCCTCGTTCGTATTCGACGATAAAGCTCGGCTCGAAGGCGAGTCGAACGTCCTGCTCACCCAGGAAGCGCTGCACGCGCACCTCGACGAGCTCGCCCAGCGCACCGCCAATGGCGGACCGATGTTGCCGTCGCTCGATGCCGTCCCGCAGCTCGTCCCGCAGGACGACGAGTCGGCGGCCGAAGAAACCGTCCCACTCGACCGCGGCACGCTCCAGACGCTGCTCGCGATTGACGGTAAGCGCAGTGTGCGCGAGATCATCGGAGTCCGCGGGTCCTTCGAGGCGCTGTGGCAAGTCGCCAGTCTGTCCGAAGTCGGGCTGGTGCGCCTGCCGGCGCTACGCGAATCCGCGTCGAAGACTGTCGAGACGACCCCCCAGAGCAAGTCCGTCGAGCGCACCGTCCGTGACACGAAGGGAAGCGAGCCGACCGTGCGCGGGACCAGGCCGCTCGAGCCGCTCGCCTCGCGGACTCCGCGGACGCGTGACAGCAAGGCCGTTACGCCGAGCGGCTCGGCCGTTTCCGAAGCCGCGGTGACCGAAGCGCACTGTCCGAAGCTGGGTTTCGAAGACGATCCGAGCAGCTCATTCGGCCGACCAACCCGTCTGCACCGCTGCTTCGCGGCCGGCGCACCGCTGCCGCTGTCTTTGGATCAGCAGCGCGAGCTGTGCCTCAGCAATCAATTCGGCACCTGCCCGCGTCTGGCGATGGCCGGCCTGAGCACGACGCGGCCAGTGGGCGAGCAAGAGGCCGTCGCCAGTGCGCCCGTGGCGCCTACGTCGCCTGCCACTGAGTCAGCGCCCGCCGCGGATCCGCGCATCGTGCGTCTGCCCATCGGCGGACGCGGTCCGTCAGGCACGCGCGTCGCCGCCAGCGCCGAAACACAGGGCAGCGTCGTCGAGCCAGCGCGGCTGCATCGCACGACTCCTGTCACGCGCAAGAGCGATGCGACGGAGCCGACGCCGTTGCGCGGCCGGCCGACGCGCGGTGCCACGGCCACCGCCGCGGTGATCGAGCCCTCCCCCGCGGAGCCATTCGAGCCCCCCAAGGTCACCGCGCGTGCCGCCGTCGCCGCAGCGGAGGCGAAACCCCGCCGTGGTCCATTCGCCAATCTGAACCTGCCGACCACCACCATTGCTGCTGGCGGGATGGTGCTCATGGTGATCGCGCTGGTCGCGGTCCTCCTGGCGCCGCACATGGGCGAGTTCTTCACCGACGAAACCAGCGTCGATATGTCGGCGCTGCCCAATGCCAACGCGGCGCTGGAAGGCACACCGGTCTCGGAGCTGCCCTCGGCGCGACCCACCGCCGCGGCGCGTGCCGCGGTCGAGCCGGCTGCTGCCGGTGCCGCTGCCGTGACGACCGCACCGACATCCGTGCCGCAGCCCCAGACGACGACCGTGGCGCAGCCCGCGGCCGCACCTCAGGCGCAGCCGACGTCGCCGCCCGCGACGGCGCCGGCGACCGCCGGGCCCCCCGCACCGCGCACACTGCTCGACGAATCGTTCGACGACAACGCGCGCAACTGGCCGAACAATCAGCAAGGCACCGCCTGGATCACAGGCGGCAGCTATCGCATCGCGCCGCGTCAGGCGGGCCAGTTCGTGGCCATCGGCGTACCGGCCGTTGGCGAGATCCTGCAGGACCTGGTCGTGACCGCGTCGTTCCGCAAGGTCGGCGGCCCCGCCGGCGGCGGCTACGGCATCATCGTGCGCGACCAGGGTCCCGCACCGCGTGATGGTGCGAACCAGCAGGGCCGCTACTACGTGCTCGAGGTTGGCGATAAGGGCGAGGTCGGCATCTGGCGCCGCGAAGGAACGAGTTGGGTCGACCTCGTGCCGTGGCAGCGCTCGAGTGCTGTAAAGCCGGGCAGCGCGACAAACGAGCTCACCGTGAAGGCCATTGGCCCGCGCTTGTCGCTCACTGTCAACGGCGAGGAGGTCGCCGCGCGTGAGGACGCGTCGCTTGCGGTTGGCAACGTCGGCGTCTTCGTCGGGGGTGACGGGAACCAGGTGGCGCTCGACCAGATCGCGATTCGCACTCCCTGAGTTGGTTTTATCGGGAATACGCGCGGCGGTCTGTGCGTTTTGCTAGCTGTCCCCGCTGACACCCAACAGGCTGGACTCGGCTCAGGGCGGGACGACTCAACCAGTGCCCCCAGCCACGAGCCCGGAGCTCCTTGTGAGCTTCGGGCTTTTTCTTGCCTATGACCCCTGAGTTTCGACCCGTGATCGCTGGCGACGTCGATGTCGTGCTGGGCATGATGGCCGAGCTCTACGCCCAGGACCGCATCCCGTTCAACGCTGATCGCGCTCGCGCCGCGCTGCTCGCCTTACTGGACGAGCCCCGGTTCGGCTTCGCGTCGCTCATCGCCGCTCGCTCCGTGGCTGTGGGCTATGTCGTGGTGGCGTTCGGCTACAGCCTCGAGTACGGCGGCCGCGACGCCTTCATCGACGAGCTATTCGTGCTGCCCGACCAGCGCAGCCAGGGCCTCGGCACTGCTGCTGTGGAGTTCGCCGCCGAATATTGCCGTAGTCACGGCGTACACGCCCTGCATCTCGAAGTCGACCACGACAACTCGCGCGCGCAAGCCCTCTATCGCCGCCAGGGCTTCGCGGACCACGAGCGCTACCTGATGACGCGCTGGCTCTAACCCTCGCGCACCTCCCGCACCGCGGCATCGATACCCGCGCCAGCGAATTCCGTCGGCTCCATGCACAGCCGAGCCTGGCTGATCCGCGCGTCCTGAACGCCCATGATGATGACGCCGCGCCAGTCAAACAGCTCGCCATCCGCCTTGGTCGCCGTCCAGTGCCCGGAGCTCGATGCTGCCTACCTGGTACCGATCACAGACATTCCGGCCAGGCAACTGGCGGCACTACGGCTGGAGCGGCCGGGCAACGGGCAGACCGATGGGATACGTTGGGCGCAGCCTTACGCGTTGACAACCACGAATCGGCCTACGGCCCGAACGAAGGAGCGGAAGACGGGATTCGAACCCGCGACCCCCTACTTGGCAAGCAGGTGCGCTACCGCTGCGCCACTTCCGCTAGACGAGCCTCGAGGATACCAAATGTCGCGACCGCACGGGGCAACGAACACGCGAACGCAAGGCCGCAGCGGCCGCACCACTGCGTTCTTCGGGGGCAAGGACGTGCGCTACCGCTGCGCCACTTCCGCTTGACGAGCACTAAGGATAACAAAGCGCCGTGGGCGGAGCCAAGCTCTGGGCGTCGTGTATCGCGCCCTACAGTGGTGCGTCCGAGGACATGCGACCGCGGCGGCTGTTGTGCTCGCCAATCGGCTCGTGGCGGCGGAAAACGAACGTCCGCGTGGGGAAGGTCCGTGTCGCGCGCTACACCGTGCGCGTGAGCGGGCCGGTGCGGTTCTTGTAATGGCCGAACTCGTGGGCCACTACGGCGCGCAGCTCGTCGACCGTGAGCGCTTCGAAGCGTGCCACCTCAGGTGCCGTACGGCACCGGCGCGCCCACCTCAGGGACCCACTCGATTTCGACCCGAAACGTCGCTTCGAAGCCGTCGCCGGCAACGTCGAATAGCCAGCCCTCACCGTCGCGACGCATCGGCGTGCCACTGTTCGGGTCAGTGACAAAGCCCTCGTCCAGGTGCAGAAACATGCCGAATTCGGGCTGGAGCAGTGCGCGCACGTAAACCTGACGGCTGAAGATCACGTTGTCGGAGAAGCCGATGCCCAGCAGGTCGCGCTCGCCGACGTAGACGTCCAGTCGCAACACCATGTCTTTCGTCGTGCGGCTTGGATCGTCGAGGATCGGCCGCACGTCGAGGTACCCCTCCCAGATCAAGCGTGACGGGCCGGCCCACTCCAACCTGGGCTGGCCATCGGATAGATCCTGCTCAGAGAACGGTCCGTAGCAGTTCTCGGCCTCGGCGCTCTGATGAAAGAGCTCGAAATCGACCTGGCGCGGCTTGATGCGCACGCCAATGTAGAACTCGCTCTTGCCAAACAGGTCTTTGCCGCGCGTGATGCGCGCGCTGGCCAGACGCAGTCGCGCGCGGATGTTGCCGAAGAAGAAGCGCGTCGCGACTTCGAACGCTTCGCGCGACGTGACGAGCGAGTCCATGCCGCCGTGGCACTTGTGGACGAAGGTGCGCGGCGCGCCCGGGACCTGGGCCGAGTCTTGTGTGACCAGCCCGTCGCTGCGGTTGTACGCCAGACCGAACTCGCGACTCATGCTGAACAGGCGATTGAGCGCGACTGCCGCGCCCTGACCATAGGTGCGGTAGTTGGTGCCGACCACGGTCAGCAGGCGCTCGAGCGGAAAGTGCTCCCCGAAATGGACGAACGACTCCTGGTTCGCGGGATCCTTCTGGAACTCAGGCTCGAAGTGCTTGAGCTCGTTCGCGGCGTCGCCGATCCAGTTCTTGATGACCTGAAACGCGATGCCCTGGTGGGGCGTGCCGAGCGTGACGACCTTGTTGATGCAGTCGTCGGCCATGGCCGGAGCGGTGCCTTGACTGCCATTGGCTTGCCACGTCGCCATGCGCCCCGGATACGTCCGCTGGAGGGCCTGGCGCACGACCAGGCCGCCCATCGAATGGGCGATGATGTTGACCTTCGGCGGCACGGTCGGATCGTGCAGCGCGATCAGCGCGCAGATGAAGTCGATCAGGCGAACGAGCGCGTTGCCATAGACCTCGAACTGCCGATCGTCGAGGTCGTAATAGCGGTAGACCCACAGTGTGCGCCGCGGATCGGCCTGACTCTTGACCAGGTGGAGTGCCATCCCTGGGTCGATGACGACCTTGTCGCCGGAAAAGAAACCGGGATCGAGCGAGCTTAGCTCCTCAGGCAGGCGACCTGGGTCTTGAATTGGCCGCGAGTAATACCCGACCACGTTGGTGGCATCCTGGTACTGCCAGAAGGACTTCAAGAAGCGCAGGATGAGGCCTTCGTAGATGTAGTTCTCGCCGCGTTTGCCGGGGTAGACAGTGCCGTCGTTGAAGCCCTGATAGGCGATCCGCTTCTCGTCCTCGACGCCCAGTCCGCCGAACCCTCGGACTAACACGATCGGCAACGCCTGACGTGTCGGCGGACTCCACTGACCGTTACTCATGGCCGCATCCTACGTCGGGCCCGCGCGTTACCATGCCCTTGAGCTGGCCATTGGCCGCTGCGCGGGAGAACGGCAGCATGCTGAGCAAGGCGGACAACGAGTTTCTGTGTCGCATCGGACCTGGTACGCCCATGGGCAAGGTAATGCGCGAGTACTGGCTACCAGCGATTCGCTCGGATGAGCTGCCGGGCCCGGACTGCCCGCCACTGCGCGCACGCCTGCTAGGCGAGGATCTGATCGGGTTCCGGGTTTCGACTGGCCAGGTCGGACTGATACAGAACAATTGCCCGCATCGTGGCGCTTCTTTGTTCTTCGGTCGGAGCGAGGAAGAAGGGCTGCGGTGCGTCTATCACGGCTGGAAGTTCAGCGTGCGCGGCCAATGCGTCGACATGCCGAACGAGCCGGCCGAGTCGGACTTCAAGACCAAAGTCGAGGCGGTCGCCTATCCGACGCGCGAGCGGAACGGGATCATCTGGGCCTACATGGGGCCGCGCTCGGTGCCGCCGCCGCTGCCCGATTTCGAAGCGAACATGCTTGGTCTTGAGAACCAGGTCATCTCGATCATTCACCGGCCGTGCAACTGGATGCAGGGCTGGGAAGGCGAGATGGATACGGTGCATCAGGCCTTTCTGCACTCTGGCGCTACCCGGGTTGAGGACACTGTCCCGGGCACCTTCGACTACTTCATCGCCTCGAATCCTGCGCCTCGGTTCATCGTTATCGATACGCCGTATGGCACGTCCTACGGTGCGCGGCGGCCGGCTGGTGAGGACGCGTATTACTGGCGCATCGCGCACATGCTGTTTCCCTTCTACGCCATGATCCCGGCCGGTGTGATGGGTCAGCAGGCGCGCTTCGCCGCGTATGTGCCCATGGACGACGAGCACACGTTGCACTGGGAAATCGGCTACGGGCTCATGGACCCGGAGGAATTGCCGGTGGAAGGGCGTGGTTCCGAGGGGCGGCCGCCAGCGCCTCGACCTGGTGAGTGGTTCAAGCCGAACACCACCGATTGGTATGGCCGGTTCAACATGGTCCAGAACATGGCTAATGACTACCTGATCGATCGCGCAGCACAGCGCGCGTGGAAGAGCTACACGGGTATTCCTGGCATTCGCCAGCAGGACATGGCCGTGACTGAGAGCATGGGGCCCATCTTCGACCGCACCTCTGAGCACCTGGGCTCTACTGACGCGCTGATCATTCGGACGCGGCGGCGGATGATCGAGGTCGCCCGCGCCTTGCAAGACCATGGGACCGTCCCACCCGGAGTTGACGCGCCCGAGGTCTATCGCCAGCGCAGCGGCGGTGTCATGCTGCCGCGCGACGCGAACTGGTGGGATGCCACTGAAGACCTGCGCACGCGGTTCATTGCCGATACGGAACGGCCGGGCTCCACCGCATCGTTCGCCGACTGAACGGCGCCGCGGCATGCGGCGCGGGCCTCTGGGCATGGGTGTGACGGCCGTGAGGCGGCGGATTCGCTTTGGGCTGTTGGCCAGTCGGGCGGACACGGGCGCGGAGTGGCGGGAGTTGGCGCGTAAGGCGGAAGACCAGGGATATTCGACGCTGTTCGTCGCCGACCATTTCGGCAAGCAACTCGCGCCTTTGCCGGCCGTGATGGCGGCGGCCGCCGTGACGACCCAGCTGACGGTGGGCACATTCGTGCTCGACAACGACTTTCGCCATCCGGCCGCGCTGGCCAAGGAAGCGGCCACGGTACAGATGCTCACCAACGGCAGGTTCGAGTTTGGCATCGGCGCCGGCTGGAACGAGGCCGACTACACGACCACCGGGCTACCGTTCGATCGACCTGGCGTCCGCGTCAGCCGGCTCGAAGAGGCGCTGACGATCATGCAGACATTCTTCGCGGGCGAGCCCGTGACCTTCAGCGGCCAGTTCTACCGGGTCGACGGCCTCGAGGCGGTGCCCAAAGCCAAGCCGAAGATCTTGATTGGCGCCAACGGCAAACGCATGCTGCGCCTGGCAGCGCGCTTCGCCGACATCATCAACTTTCCTGACCGACCGCCCGTCGGCATCAGCATGGGCGGCAATCGCGGGCTCGGCGTCTCGTTTGCCGAGCAACTCCAGACAGTCCGCGAAGCCTCGGGCGAGCGCTACGAGCAGATCGAGTTGAGTGTACTGTGCATCCCGCGCATCACCGACGACGTCAGCACCACCCTGGAAACACTGGCCGCACAGATGCGGACCACGGTGCAGATCGTCGAGGAGATGCCCAGCGCACTGGTAGGCAGCGCGGAGGCTATCGTCGGCAAGCTCCAGCGCAACCGGGACGAATTCGATTTGAGTTATCCCGTGATCAACGTCGGCGCGATCGACGCCATGCAGCCCGTCGTGAGGCGCCTGGCAGGGACCTAGCTAGCCGACCTCGGCCAGGCCGGCGCGCACGGCCCACACCGCCACCTGCGAACGCGAGCGCATGCCCAGCTTGCTCAGGATATTGGCGACGTGACGCTCGACGGTGCTGTTGGTGATGACCAGCTCGCGGGCAATCTGGCGATTGCTGTAGCCCTGGGCGATGCGGATGGCGACCTCGCGCTCGCGCTGCGTGAGCGGCAGGCGCGTATTGGACGATGCGACGACGCGCATCAGGGCGCGGCGGTCCCCGGCGTCGTCGTTGAGCCGCTGGGCACGGTCGATCAGTTGCTCGCCTAGCTCGCGCAGGACGTCTGCCAATGCACGCCGCTCCAGGGAGGGCGCGTGTGCGCTGACGAGGGATTCGATGACGGAGCCGAGGGCCGTGTGATCGATGCGCTGTGCCGCGGAGTGCATGGTTCAGCTCACTAGGTACGCCGCGTTGCGCGAGTGTGATTCGGGCGTTGCACGCATTTGCCGTGACCATGCACTGGCACCGCTTAGCCGCGACTTAGCCGGAGCCGGCAATGAGCTACGTGGGGTGTGCAAGGCTGCCATGTGCCCCGATAGCAGTCCTCGCGCTGCGCGCGCCGCCCAGAATGCGGCGAGCTACGCCGACCTGGGCGTGGTGACGTCGCTGGTCCAGTTCAGCCGCGCACTCGGCAGCACGCTGGGCAGCGCCGTGCTGGGCAGCATCTTGGTCTGGAAGCTCATGCCGCAGCCCGAGGTCGTGCCGCAGCCGGCGGCCCTAGCAGCGGCGCTGCGCTGGGTTTTTGTGTGCTGTGCCGCGGTGATGGCATCGGGCTTCGTGGCCGGGCTCTTCGTGCACGATGTGCCCTTCCGGCGCGGTCACACCGATCCGGCGGCTACGGACTCTCGCCCTGCCACCACGGCCGACGTGGATGGCCAGCGCTCTCGGCCGGCTCAGGAGCGGGCGGCGGCGCCAGCGCGCCTTCCGGTGAATCCGGAAGGGACGTCGGCCGAGTAAGCACAATCGTTTCGCCGTCGACTGGTTCGGGCTCCGCTTGCCGCGGGACCTCGATCAGCTTCAGCTCGTGCAGGTTCGCCAGGCGTTTGAGCGTGTTCAGCAGCCCGCCGTCGCGCGCGAGCGCGAGGACCGAGGCGCGGCCATCGCAGCGCAAGAGCAGTTTGAGCGTGCCGCGATCGAGCGAGATCGGCTGATCGTCGGGTCCGTCCATCACGGCGACCGGCACCGCGTCGAGTGAGGGAATGCCGCTCATGATGCGCTGCCGTTCGGCTGCGAGCTGCTCGAGATGCCGCTGGAGCTCGGCGGCGTCCATGGTCATATTCGCCGGCCGCTCCGTGACGTCGTCGGCGAAATCGAATCGGCCCTGGCCAAGCGCGAGCCCGATCGCGTCCAGCGCGACCTCACCCGTGTCGGCGCCAAACGCAGCGCCAACGACTCGGCCGTCCGAGACGTACAACGTGCCACTGAGCTCGCGGTCCGTGATGGCCAATCGGCCGCGAGCCTTGAGCCCGCCGAGGAAGTTCAGAAGCGCGAACAGGCCAATGCCATCCAGGGTGCCGCTGAGCTCGGTCATAGCGAACCGGAGTGTACGCCTTGTGGCATTCTGGCTACATGGCCCTGCCCCGCGCCGAGACCGTTGGCAGCCTGCTGCGTCCCGAGTATCTGAAACAGGCGCGCGAGGCGCGCCTCGCCGAACAACTGAGCGCCGACGAGCTCGAAGCAATCGAGGACCGCGCGGTGCGCGAGGCGATCGGAATGCAAGAGCGGGTGGGCCTGGACGTGATCACCGACGGCGAGATGCGGCGGCAGTCATGGATCACGACGATTCCGATCGTGGCCGATCGGCTGCATCCTGCGCCGCTGACTGGCTACCAGTACCGCGTTCCCGAGCAACCGGGCTGGTTCGCGTTCTGGCGCGATGACAGTGGCCAGTTCGTGCGCTTCCGGGCGAATGTGCCGCGGGCGTTCGTGACCGACAAGCTGCGCTATGCGCACGACCTCGTCGGCCGCGAATTCCCCTTCCTGAAGGCGCATGCCCGCGCGCGCACCAAGTATTCGTTGCCGGCGCCGAGCTACCATCGCGTGTTCTGGCACCCAGAGTACTCGCGGGCAGCCTATCCAACGGTAGACGAGTTCCTGGCCGACGTCACGGCATTGCTGCGCCAGCACGTGCTGCAGCCGCTAATCGAGCACGGCTGTGACTACATCCAGCTGGATGCGCCCAACTATGGCCAGTTCTATGTCGATGCTGACGTGCGCCAGGTGCTGGAGCAGGAAGGGCACAATCTGGACGCCGAGCTGCTGGCGGATGCGGAGCTGGACAGCGCTGCTTTCGAGGGCCTCAACGGTGTGACCCGGGCGGTGCACGTGTGCCGCGGCAATGGGCCGGGTGGGATCTGGTCGGCCAGCGGCGGTTACGAGCCACTCGGGCCAGCCTTCCAGCGGCTGCGCAACATCGACACACTCTTGCTGGAGTACGACACGGACCGCGCGGGCGAGTTCGCACCGCTGCGCCACGTGCGGCCCAACACCACAGTTGTGCTCGGGCTGCTCACGACGAAGCGCGGCGCCCTCGAAGCTACGGACGCCCTCACGAAGCGCGTCCACGAGGCCGAGCAGCACGTGCCGCTGGAGCGACTGGCCATCAGCCCACAATGCGGCTTCAACTCAGCCGGCATCGGCAACAGCCTGACGTACGAAGAACAAGAAGCCAAGCTGCGCCGCGTGAGCGAAGTGGCACAGCGCCTATGGCCCTGAGACGATGATGCTGCCGCGCATGTCCAGGTGAACGGAGCAGCGGTAGGCGAAGCGGCAGCAGGCCACTCAGCAGCCAGCCCATGGGCGGCTCTAGGATAAGGCTCGACCATGGACGAGCTCGAACAGGTGCGCGTCATTGCCGAGCAGGCTGCCCGCGCGGGCGGCTCAGTCGCGCGCCTCAAACGCGAGGAGTCCGACCATTTCTTCAGCTGGAAGCGCAGCCGCGACCCCTTTGTCGAAACGTCGCTGGCCGTACAGGACGCGATCGTCGCCACGATCCGCGCCACGTACCCCGAGGCGGCGATCCTGTGCGAGGAGGGTCCGGATGACGAGGTCATGCCCATCGACGCCGATCCGCTGTGGATCGTCGACCCGATCTGCGGCTCGCTGAATTACATGCACCGCGATCCGGCCTATGCCGTCGCGGTCGGGTATCGCGCCGATGGCGTATGGCAGGTCGGCATCGTGTACGAGGCGGAGCGCGACGACCTGTACAGCGCGATCGATGGCCACGGCGCCATTTTGAACGGCCGCACGATTGTGGTCGAGCAGTTCGCCGACGGCGTGGAGGCGTTTCAGCGCGCCGTGGTCGGCGTCGACTGGCCAGGCGACCCGGACGCGCGCAAGGAAATGCTCACCATCGTCGGCACGCTAGCGCCGATCGTATTGACCGTGCGCGTCATCGGCTCGCCCGCGCTAGCGCTGTGCTACGTCGCTTGTGGACGTTTGCACGGCTACTCGGCGCTCGACCTGCGGGCATGGGACGTCGCGCCCGCCGCCGTTATCTTGCAGAACGCCGGCGGCACGTTGACGAACTGGAGCGGCAGCTCGTGGTACCACGCGCCAGACGGCGGCTACGTGGCCTCCAACTCCGTCATCCACGGCCGACTCTTGCAGTCGACGGGTGCCGTGCATGCACTGAGGCGGCTGGCCGCGCAACGCGCCGCGACACAATCACAGCCTTTGTCATCCTGAGGCGAGGCACGAGCCGAAGGATCCGCTTGCCGAAACCGTCCGGGCAAGCGGATCCTTCGCTGCGCTCAGGATGACAAGGCTTGCAATACCGTCCGTTCGATCAAGCCAATCGCCAGATCGATCTTATAGGCATTCAGGCTCATCGGCCGCGCCACCGTCCGCAGCTGCGCGGCGGCCGCCTTGATCGACGCGTTGACGTCCTTGCCTTTCAGGGCGTCCTCGACTACCTGGGCGCGATACGGCACTGGCGCCACACCACCCAGCGTGATCCGACCGTCCTTCCAGACACCGCCGTCAACCGTGAACACAGCGGCGGCGGCGACCAGTGCAAAGTCGTAGACCTGGCGGTCCTTGAGCTTGTTCCAGGCCATTTTTGTCCCAGCAGCTGGAACAGGAACGACGACCTCGGTCATCAACTCATTGGGCTTGAGCACCGTTTCCGTCAGCACATCCTCACGTGGACCATGGAAGTACTGATCGAACGGCACCACCTTCTCACCACCCGGTCCCGCGACCTTCGCCGAGGCATTCAGCGCCGCACTGGAACCCGCCCTGCTGCCAGAAGGCGCGCTGGATCGGGTGCAGGCCGTCGACGCCCGGGCCGGTCTGCAGGCCAGCCACGGTCATGATCTTCTGACCGCGACCGAGCCGCGCCGAGAAGACACTACAGCCATTGACCGCTCGACCGTCGATGACGACGGTGCAGGCCCCGCACTGGGCGCGATCGCAGCCCAGATTTGTCACGTTCAAACCGAGCTTCTGCGTCGCGGTCGTCCACAAGCTCTCGCGCACGTCCACCACCACTTCGCGGCTCACGCCGTCGATGTTGAGGGTGACGCGGCGCATATGCCTGGGCAGCGCACCGACCTGGGCCGGTTGCTGGGCGGGTGCTTGAGCCTGCGGCTGCGCCTGTTGCTGTGGCGCCGTCACGGGCGCCGCCGCTGGTGGGACGGCAACTGCCGGACCGCCGGGCGCTGTCTGCGCCACTTGCGGCGCGGTGGCCGTGTTCTGCCGAGTAGCGACCGCGACACCGCCTGCGACGATGGCTGTCGCCGCGACGCCGAGCCCCGCTCCAGCGATGAAGTCGCGCCGCGTAACGACCGGCTTCACCTGCTCGTCAGCTGACGGACAAACGTCCTGTTCCGGCATCTGACCTCCCCCTTTCTTGAGCAAACGTGCTCACACGAGGTCAAAGAACCATCTCGCCGCGACGCCAAAGCTCCCGCGCCGCCACGGCCGGCAGCTTCAACGCGCCCGAGAGTGGCCAGTGTACCTCGCGTAGTGCATGCGTCAAACCGCTTCGGTTCGAAGCAGCCGACGCCGCTGCACGGCTAGCTCACGGGAAGGCGCCGCGCTGAACCCGGCCGATCGTCACGCCGCTGACCAGCGCGAGCAGGCCCGGGATCACGTCGGCGATCACGGCCAGCGTGCTCCGTCCGCCGCCGCCGGCGGCAAAGCCAAAGTAGATGCCGCTCACCACCAGGGCCAGGCCACCGACGATCAGCAGGCCGCGGGCGACGATCTCATGGCTATCGGAGACCATCGCCGCGATCAGGAAAGCGCAGCCGCTCAGAATGGCCAGCGGCAGCCAAAAGTTCAGCGACTCGGCCTGTGGCGCCGAGCCAGGCCAGATGGCGCGGGCGATCGTGGCCACCCCGGCCAGCACGGCCAATGCCAGGCCGAAGTTGTGCGTCGAGAAGCGCATTTGTCGTCGAGACCTCCACGACACGCCGATGCATCTCGCATGCCGCCTATTGCAGCGGCGTCAGCCAGACATTGCGGTAGCGCACGGCATGGCCATGCTCCTGGAACACAATCGGCCCCGCGGCGGGTGTCTCGGGGCCGCCACCTGCTGTGGGCCCTGCGAACTCCATTTCGGTGTGCACGGGGACACCGTTCCACACGACGCTGACCCTCGCGCTTTCGGTCTTGGTGTCGTTCGCCCAGCGGGCGGACCTGAACGTGATGTCGTACGATTGCCAGGTGCCCGACGGTCTGGCGGCGTTTTCGGCGGCGTCCTCGAGGCCATAGATGGCGCCGGCGTCGTTTTGATCGGCCAGGGGCCAGCCGAAGGAATCGAGGACCTGTAGCTCGTAACGACCCTGCAGGTAGATGCCCGAGTTGCCTCTGTCTTGCTCGGCGGCACCCACTGAGGTCGGTGGCACGTTGAACTCGACGTGCAACGTGAAATCCTGGAAGGTGGTGTCGGTGCGGCGGTCACCGCAGCCGGGGCACATCTCGATGTTGTCGAACAACACGCTTCCGCCGGGCGGCGGGGGGACGCCGAGGTCGGTGAACTCCTTGATCTCGACGGCGTCGTAGAAGATCTCAGCACCCTCGGCCTGCAGCAGGATCCGCCCACGATCCAGTGGGACCCGTTGCGTCGCACCGGGCTCGGTCATGTCGCTCATTCGTGCGACGACGACGCCGTTGACGATGTGCGCCGACTCCGTCCCGGTAACCACGATTTCGGTGAGGTTCCAGTCAGTCAGCGAATCGACGGTCTCGGCCTTGACAACGCGGCCATCGATCTGTGCGTATAACTCCCCGCCGGCCAGATACTGGCGCTCGGGCAGCGCCACGTTGGGCGCGACCGTTGTCGCCGCACCCGTGCCGCTAACCAGGAAGATGTCGCCCGTGTCACCTTCCTGAATCTGCGATTCCACGCTGCGCGGCCAGATCACATCCGGCCCGACCACGTGGTACAGAATGCCCGCGTCGCGCTTGTCGAACGCCCGCGGCGCGAATTTCTTCTGGCCCCAGCGGTAGCGCACTTTGAAGTGGTAGTTGGTGTACTCGCGGTCGGTGATCAGGTAGGCGAAGTCGCGCGGTCCCTCGGGCACGTCGAGCACGTGCAGCATGCCGTCTTCGATCTTGAACACGTCGCCCGGGTCGTTGAACCGCTGCCAGTTTGTGAACGTCTGGCCGTCGAAGAGACGCACAAACCCATCGCCGCTCGCCGCGACCGGCTGAGCCGCCAGCAGTAGCGGCACGACTATCGTGAGCAGCCGAGCGATGCGCATTGCGGCTATTGAACGCCACTTCCGCACGGCACCGCCGAAGGGCGGAACGCTTCCGTAGATGGAAGCAGTCGCGCCTGCCGGCCGTCGCGGCGCAGTGGCATCCGCCGAAGAACGCATCGTGGGACGTATTCCGCTAACGCTGCTCCTCTGGAGGATGTACGTCCTTGAACGTGACGAAGATCAGCGAGTCGTAGACCAGCTTGAGCCCGCCCGCGACGAAGAACGGCACACCCAGCGCGGCCACGCTGAACGCGGCGCCGGTCAGGATCGGCGCGAAGGCCGCGGCAATTGTCCGCGCCGTATTCGTGATTCCAGCCGTAGCGGTGCGCTCATCAGGGTCGACGACGGCCATCGTGTACGACTTGCGCGTCGGTACGTCCATTTGCGAGACGCTCATTCGGAGCAAGAACAGACCGATGGCGAGCGGCGCGGACGGCGCCAGCGGCACCAGCATCAGCAGCACGTTCGACGGCATGTGGGTAAAGACCATCGTGCGCAGCAGCCCGATGCGACTGGCAATCGGCCCAACCGCGAGAAACGACAACCCGGAGACGACGTTGACCCAGAAGAACACGACGGCGAGCATCTCGGGCGACAAGCCCCAGCGCAGGTAGAACCAGTACGCGACGAGCGACTGGACCACGAGTGCGCCCGCGAACGCGTCCAGCCCAAATAATGCCGAGAGTTTGGCCACGATGCCACGCGAGCGATGGATGCCGATGAAGCGCTTGTCGCCGTCTACCCGTGCCAGTTCTACGGCGGTCGATAGCCGGCTAAATAGCAGCACATTCAGCAGGCCGATCAGGCCGTAGATGGCAAACAGCGGCCGGTAGGCATCCGGCCCTGGCAGGCCCATGGCGGCCCACCATGCGACGCTTGCCGCGAACAGTGCGCCGAGCGCGCCGGCGAAGTTGCTCGCCAGGTCATAGATGCTGAAGAGCCATGTGCGGCGCTCGGGCGGCGCGGTCTGCGGTAGGATCGCCTGCTCCACGGTCAGAAACGCGCCGACCTCTGATGACGTTGCTGAGATGGTGCCGCTGAACGCAGCCACGACCAGCAACCACACCTTGTTGCTGATCGCGAACAGCACCCCGCCGACGAACATCAGCAGGCCCATCAGGATGACCGTTCTGCGCCGCCCGAACCGATCGGCCCGCAACGACCAGAACACGTTCATTGCCGCCGACCCGGCCAGCGCCGCGGTCAAGATCGCCCCAATCTCGACCGTGTTCAGCCCGAGCAAGCTCAAGTACACCGCCAGGACAACGGCCAGGTAGCCATACCCAAAGGACCGCAGCGTCCGCGTCAGCAGCAGGATCTTGCCGTCCCGATTGAGCCAGCCCATGAAGCGGCCACAGTAGCATCTCTATGGAGCCATGACGCAGATCGACGACGCCGTCTCGCCCGAACAGCTCGAGGTGTCGTGGCGACCGAGCGCGGAGTACGTGGCGCGCAGCAATCTCAAACGGTTTATGGATCGGCACGGGCTGGCGTCGTTTGACGAGCTGCTGCGCTGGTCTACGGAAGACGTCGCCAGGTTCTGGGCCGCGGTTGCCAAGGACCTCGAGTTGGAGTGGTATACGCCGTACCAGCAAGTGCTGGATCTGGCGCGGGGGGTGAAGTGGCCGCGCTGGTGGACGGGTGGGTCCTTCAACTACGTCCACAACGCACTGGACAAACACGCTGGCAAGCACAAGCCGGCGCTCATCTGTGAGGGCGAAGAAGGCTCGGTCCGCACGCTGACCTACGCTGAGCTGCTCGCCGAAACAAACAGGTGTGCCAATGCGCTGCGGTCGCTGGGCATCACGAAGGGTGACCGGGTCGGGCTGTACCTGCCGATGATCCCCGAAGTCGTTATCGCCCAGCTCGCGCTGGGCAAGCTCGGCGCCATCTACACACCAATTTTTTCGGGCTTCGGGGCAGAAGCCGTGGCGGCCAGACTGCAGGACGCCGAGGCCAAGCTGCTCATCACGTGCGATGGCATACAGCGGCGGGGCAAGCTCGTGCCCACCAAGGACTTCGCCGACGAAGCGGTCGCGCTGTCGCCGTCGGTGCAGAACGTGGTCGTCGTGCAGCGTACCGGTCGTCCAGACACGCCATGGACGGCGGCCCGGGACCTGTGGTGGGACGATGTGCTCTCGGGACGGTCCGACACGTTCGAGACCGAGCGCACCGACCCCGAAGACCCGTACATGATCATTTACACCTCGGGCACGACCGGCAAACCCAAGGGTGTCGTTCACGTCCACGGCGGCTTCCCAATCAAGGGCACGCAGGACATGGCTCACTGCTTCGACGTCCAGCCGGACGACACCGTCTTCTGGCTGACCGATATGGGCTGGATGATGGGGCCGTGGCTCATCAGCGGCAGCTTGATGCTCGGTGCGACTGCCTGTTTATACGACGGTACGCCCGATTACCCGGCGCCCGACCGCCTCTGGGACATGGTCGAGCGACATCGCATCAGCGTGATGGGCATCGCCCCGACGGCCATTCGCGCCCTGATGCGCTCCGGTGACGAATGGGTGACGAAGCATGACCTGTCGAGCTTGCGCGTGCTCGGCTCGTCGGGCGAGCCGTGGAATCCGGCGCCCTGGCGCTGGTACCAGGACCTGGTCGGCGGTGGGCGCTGTCCGCTCATCAACTACTCGGGTGGAACCGAGATCAGCGGCGGCATCGTCGCGTGTACGGTGATCACCCCCGAGAAGCCGACCAGCTTCTCAGGCGCCATCCCGGGCATGGACGCGGACGTGGTCGACGACTCTGGCGGGCCGGTGCGGGGAGCTGTCGGCGAGTTGGTCGTGCGCCAGCCCTGGCCAGGCATCACGCGTGGCTTCTGGCGCG
>Ga0137373_10002219_pt1 | contig 21231 bp, 20 predicted proteins | sample SagtaG_5_FD_104912 | JGI IMG/M metagenome (GOLD analysis project Ga0137373, IMG submission 104912) | Vadose zone soil microbial communities from Sagehorn Ranch, Mendocino, California, USA - Sage1_R_80_16 metaG | ecosystem: Environmental > Terrestrial > Soil > Vadose zone | place: USA... | reverse complement strand
GCACTCCACAATTGATTCGCTCGGGGAACCTGGCTGCTGTATACATCGGCGATAATCCGCGGCAGGCGGAGCGACTGATGCTCGCGCTTACGGCCGGTGCACCACAGCCGGGATCGCCGAGGTAGCCGCGGGTCGAAAGATTAGAACAATCGGCGCAAGCGCACGAGGCATCCCATCCGAGGCCGTCGCGGTGGGACTCAGGGAGAGTACAAGTAATAGGGCTTCGTCAGCTCACGAAAGCGTCCACTCTCAGAGCGCCATTGACTCAGTAATTCGTCGATACCGCCATGCTCGACCGCGTTTCGAAGCGCTCGCGATCCCGATAATCGCTCTATTCCGTCTTCCCGCCATTTGAGCTCGTGCGGATGCCGGCGGTAGATCTCCCGAAGTAGATGTGCCGCGACCTCTACGGAGCGGAGGCTGTCGCGGTTTGTCAGCTTCACTCTGATCATCGGGATTGTCTGGCCGCCGAACTTCTCACCGGAAGAAACGCGACGTCGGACTGTGGTGAACAGCACCCCGGGGATTCGCCTCGCATTCATCGCGCGAGCAATCGCCGCCGCATCGGTGAGCCAGCTCGCGCCGACCTGCTTCAGCGGCGCGTCGGTGCCGCGACCTTCGCTGATAGTCGTGGCTTCGAAAAACGAGAGACCGGGATAGAGCAGCGCCGTCTCCGGGTCGCGGATATTGGGCGATGGATTGACCCAGCGCAGACCTGTCTCGTCCCACCACATCGAGCGGCGGTATCCCTTCATCGGCACAACCGTTATCTCACCGGTCAAGAGCCTTTGACCGGTGAGAAAGCGGGCGAGCTCGCCGGCAGTGAGGCCGTAACGAATGGGAACGTCATGGAGCCCGGTGAATGAGCGGTAACGTTTTTCAATCGATCCGCCTTCAACCCTGTCGTCACGAATCGAATTTGGACGATCGAGGAGAATGAATTTCTTCCCCGCCTCCCTGGCCACCTCGGCCGCCAGGGTCATCGTCCAGACGTAGGTGTACATCCGCGCGCCGACGTCCTGAACGTCGTAGATGAGAACATCGACGTTCTCGAGCATGCCGGGCGTGGGCACAAGCGTCTCACCGTAAAGTGAGTAGATCGGAATCCCAGTCGCGCGGTCGACGGTCGAGCTAATGCGTTCGCCACCAGCCACATTCCCACGGATACCGTGCTCGGGAGCGAACAGCGCGGTGAGCTTAACGCCGGGCGCGTCATTAATGAGATCGATGCTGCTGCGTCCCTGCTCGTCCCCGCCGGTCTGGTTCGTGATGAGACCTACGCGTTTTCCCTGAATGAGGTGAAGGGAATCGCGCAACAGAACCGTTATGCCAGGCGATACGAGGGGGGACGAGCCGTGACCGGTTGACGCGGCAAGCAGAAAGACCGCTAGAGTCGTCGAGACAGCGGATGTGAAGCGTGGGGGCATGATGCGGTGTCGTGGTTTAGACATACATTTAATCTGTGTCCGGCCCTCATGGCGATGATCGTCGAGGAGGTACCGTGAGCCAACACGCTGGCATTTTGATGACGAGCTCCGCAGTCACTCCCGTCGCCGCCGATCCAGGCCGTCGTCCCCTCGACAGCGAGGTCGACATCTACGGCCTCACACATCCGGGAAAGGTCCGCCCAAACAACGAAGATCACTTTCTCATTTGCGCGCTGCAGAAGCGGATGCAGGTCTACCACACCAGTCTGCCAGACACAAGCGTGCTTGGCGGCAACGAGCGGATCGCGATGCTCGGCATGGTGGCCGATGGCGTCGGCGGCGCGTCTGCCGGTGAGGAGGCGAGCCGGATGGCGCTCGAGGGCGTGACGCGATACGTGTCGCAGGCGCTTCGCTGCTACTACACAGCGGACGCTACGCAGGATGATGATTTCATGCAAACGCTCGCAGAAGCGGCCCTCAAGGTGCACAACGAGCTCGCGGCCGCAACGCGCGGGAACAATGAGCTGCGCGGAATGGCAACTACGCTCACACTCTGGCTGGGAGTCTGGCCGGACGCATATCTACTCCAGGTCGGCGACAGCCGCGCCTACACGCTGAGAGACGGTGAGCTGGTCCAGCTCTCGCGCGATCAGACGATGGCGGAAGACCTGGTGGAACAGGGTGTGTTCACGCGCGCCGACGCCCGGCATACCAGGTGGGCGCATGTTCTGTCGAGCGCGATCGGTGGCCCGCAGGCCGCCCCGGTCGTGCGGAAGTTCCAGCAGCAATGGGGCCAGGTGGGATTGATGTGCAGTGACGGTCTCACCCGTCACGTGTCCGACGAGCGAATTCGCGAGCGGCTGATGACGACGAAGTCCGCACGCGAGGGGTGTGAGGCGCTGCTTCAGGACGCGCTCGATGCGGGCGGGCAGGACAACATCACCATCATCATCGGTCGAACGGCGCCCAAGCCGGAGACCTGATGAGTCGGTCAATCGTGGTGGCGCGGGCGGCGTTGTCTCACCTCTAGTTCGCTGGCCGGAGCTATTACGCACACTCGGCTGGAATAACATCGGCCATTGGCCGACTCGTTGAACGACTAGGTCGGGTACACCTCCGTTCCATTCTCGAATGAATCAGATGCGACTGTGCGCGCACGATTCTCGACGTAGTGGATGAGCGCCAGTAACCTCTGCCGCTCCAGTGGCAGCTCGAGCTCGGCGAGAGTGGCACGCTGCACGCGGTGCGGCAGAGGCACCGGTGTCGCGTCTTCACCGTGGAAGACGACAAACGCGCCGCGAGGACCGAGCGGAATTCTCAGCGTCATCCGGATCTCGTCGATCGCCGAACGTTCGACGAGCACAACGAGTGGTCTGACATCGCCAACGGTTTCGAGTGCATCGGCAAGACTTCGCGAAAAGAAGAGCTGGTAATTCCTAGGTGTGAGTATCTGCGCGATCCCTTCGATCAGCGCAGCATCGGTCCCAACGAGTAGCAGTGAAGTCATCGATCGTGATCCATCCCCCGTAACCGTAATCGGACAGCAAGAAAATTCAACGCTGTCAGCCGGCCGATCCAGCGAGTCTCCTCACGCGAGAATTGCGCCGAAAATCAGCATTCACGAAAACCGCATCCGTTTCGCGTCACGTTCGCCGCTCGATTGCCTCTCGTGTGAGCTGGGCCAGCCGCTCCGGAGAGACTCCATCGATTTCGAGCGTCTTGTTTCGGGAAGATTGACCGGAAACGATTCTGATCGACCGTCGGGCAACGCCAAGAATTCCCGCGAGATAGGAAATGAGGGCATCGTTGGCCGCGCCGTCCACCGGCGGCGCTGTGAGGCGTATTCGGAGCGCGGTCCCGTGCATGCCGGCGATTTCATTCCTTGATGCCCGCGGCTGAACCCGGACGCTGAGTCGCATAATCTCTTCGGTCGCTGTCGGCTGCTTTCGCCGCATTCCGCCTTATTCCTCAGAAAAGCCGAACGACCGCCCCCTGAATGAACCCGATGAGGAAGTAGGCGATGATGGGCGTGATGTCGATCATGCCGAAGTTCGGGATCACCTGCCTGAGCGGTCGGAGAATCGGTTCGCTCACGGCGTACGACCACCGTATCCATTTCGAGTAGGGCGAGGTTGGCAGCCACGAGCTCACTACTCGCACCAGCAGCGCGATCCTGACGAAGTCGAAGAGCCACGAGACAAGCAGCCTCAAGATCCCGCGCGGACCGCTCTGCACAGCGAAGACGAGCCCAAACAACTCGGCGCTCCTGAAATTGAGCAGGCTCACGAGCAGGATTCCACCGATTACGACGGCGGCTAACGCCCAGAGCGGTGCGCTCGCCGGATTGCCGCCAGCTGAGACGACGCGCCGCTCGATGGGTGCGAGGACCGGATCTACCTTCGACCGCGTAAACCGCGCGACACCACCGAAGAGATTGACACGGCGTGTCCGCACCGCCCAGTCCATGAGGCAGAAGAGGGCGAGGATCGCCACCAAAACGAGCAGCGCGATCTTCACCAGACCGAGCAGCATGTCAAGAACTGCGAGGCCCGACGTCAGGCCCGATTCATCGTTCACTGAGTGACTTCTGCTGCGGGCGCTGGTGCGGTCACTGAGGCAGCGACACGCGAACGTTCAGGTTCCTTACCAGGAACGCGAATTTGTCAGCCGACTCTTCGATCTGCTTCGTCGTCGGCTTGCCAGCCCCGTGTCCCGCTTTGGTCTCGATGCGAATCAGGACTGGGGCCGGTCCCGCCTGAGCCGCCTGCAATGTCGCCGCGAACTTGAACGAGTGGCCCGGAACCACGCGGTCGTCATGGTCCGCCGTCGTAATAAGAGTCGGCGGATAATGCGCTCCGGGCTTGATGTTGTGCAGCGGCGAGTACGCACGGAGAACCGCAAACTGCTTCGGATCGTCGGGCGACCCGTAATCCGACGTCCAGGCCCAGCCGATGGTGAACTTGTTGAAGCGGAGCATGTCCATCACTCCCACCGCAGGCAGCGCAGCCCCGAACAGCTCCGGCCTCTGCGTTATCACTGCACCGACGAGCAAACCTCCGTTCGATCCGCCTGATATCGCCAGCTTCGGAGTCGAAGTGTATTTCTCACGGATCAGGTACTCGGCCGCGGCGATGAAGTCGTCGAAGACGTTCTGCTTCTTGTCGAGCATTCCCGCGTCGTGCCACGTCTTGCCGTACTCACCGCCCCCCCGAAGGTTCGCGACGGCATAGATGCCACCCATCTCGAGCCACGCGAGGTTCGCCGACGAGAAGCTTGGCGTCTGCGAGATGTTGAACCCGCCGTAAGCGTAGAGAAGTGTTGGATTGTTCCCGTCGAGAGCGATTCCCTTCTTCGAGGTGATGAACATCGGTACGCGCGTTCCATCCTTGCTCGTATAAAACACCTGCTTCGTCTCGAACTGAGAGAAGTCGACGGGAAGCTTTGGAATCGCGTATGGCTGATTCTGGTTCCTCTTGAGATCGTAGCGGTAGACCGTGGATGGCGAGAGGTACGAGGTGTACTGGTAGAACATCTCGTCGTCGCCGGGCTTTCCGGTGATCGAGCTCACGGTTCCGATGCCGGGCAGCGGAAGCTCACCTAGAAAGGGATATCCGAATCCGCTGCGGCGGGCGTCCCGCAGGGTGTCTGGCAGAGCTCCCGAAGGATTGCCGGTGCGGTTCACGCCGCCGGAAGGCCCGCCTGGCGCTCCGCCACTCGGTCCCCGCCGAATATTCCCGCGATCCTGCGGCAAGCCGAACAATCGCACTGAAGAGTGCGCGTCCTGGAGATACGACGCGACGAGCCGCTTGCCGATTATCCGTGAACTCGTGAGCGCGTCCTTTCCCTCGGGGATGACCGTTGTCCAGCGGTTGGGAAGCTCGTTATTTATGTCGATCGACACGATCCGCGCCTTTGGTGCGGCGAGATCGGTGCGGACGAGAAAGTTGTCACCGATGTTGCCGACGAAATCGTATGTGGCATCCAGCCGGTCGATCAGCCGAACAACTGGATTGTTCAGCTGGGGCTTTTTCGGATTGTCGCCGAGGAAGATGTAGTAGAGTCGAGTGCGCTCGTCGGTGCCCTGAAAGACGGTGATGATCGCAAATGTCCCATCCTCGGTTACCTGCGTGTCGAACAGCCAGTCCGGCTGATCCTTCCGCTCGTAGATCAGCTCGTCCGACGACTGAGGCTTGTTGATTCTGTGGTAGTAGACCTTCTGGCCGCGGTTGACATTGGTCAGAGTGTTTCCCTCTTTCGGCTCGTCGTAACGCTCGTAGAAGAATCCCTTGTTGTCCTTCGTCCACGAGATGCCGGAGAATTTCACCCACTTGAGGTCGTCGGCGATGTCGCGACCATTGTCCACGTTGCGGACGTGGATCTCCTGCCAGTCCGACCCGCTGGCCGATGTTGCATAGGCAAGCTGATGGCCATCTGGCGAAGGCTCAGTCCCGCTGAGTGCGACTGTACCGTCGGCGGAGAGCATGTTGGGGTCGACGAGCACGCGCCAGCCGCTATTTCCGTCGCGCACGAAGAGAACAGACTGGTTCTGGAGGCCGGTGTTCTGGTATTGGAAGTAACGTCCACCGGATTTTGTCGGGGCGCCATAGCGAGCGTAGTTCCAGAGCTGAGTAAGGCGGTTGCGGATCGCCGCCCGCTCAGGAATGCCATTGAGATAGCCGAAAGTCACGGCATTCTCGGCTTCGACCCAGGCTTTTGTCTCGGGTGAGTCCGTATCCTCGAGCCATCGATATGGGTCGGCGATCTTCACGCCGTGATAGTCGTCTACCTGTGTTCCCTTGGCGGCGACAGGATACTTGAGAGTGGGCGCAGCCGTTTGCGCGCCGGCGAAGAGGGGAAAGGCGAGGGCAAAAAGGGCCGCTCGCTGAATCGAACGAATTTTGAGCACTGGCAGCTTTGGTTTGGGTAGGTGAATCTACGACGAATGAAGCGAATGGTTCCAGCGGGGGTCCTCGCCTCGGCGCTTCTTGCCGCGATGGCGGCGGCCTGCTCGCCCGCGCGATCGGGTGGAAGGGCGGCTGTTCCGGAGCGCGCTCTACGGGTGATGACTTACAACATCGAGGCGGGAAACGGGAACCTGGATCGGACTGCCGAGACGATTCGCGGTAGTGCGGCCCAAATTGTGGCGCTGCAGGAAGTGGATGTCCACTGGGCCGAGCGCAGCCGATTCGACGATCAGGCGACCCTATTGGCGGATGCACTCGGGATGCACGTCCGGTTCGCGCCCATCTATCAGTTCCCGGCTAACGACTCGACCAAGCCACCGCGCGAGTACGGGATCGCGCTGCTCAGTAAATTTCCGATCGTTAGCTGGATCAACCACCCTCTGACGCGTCTTTCCACGCAGCAGTCAGCTGCGGTGCCGGCCGCGGTGCCGGCTCCGATGCCGGGCTTCCTCGAGGCGACGATCGATTTTCGAGGCACGAGAATTCGTGTGTGCAACACTCACCTGGATTATCGTGCCGCCCCGCAGGTGCGGCGGCAGCAAGTGGCCGAGATGCTGAGCTTCGTCGGGAACCCTTCGATGCCGACAGTCCTCCTGGGAGATCTGAATGCGCCACCGAAGGCGCTGGAGCTACAGCCATTACTCGGTCGGTTGAGGGATTCATGGCCAAGTGCGGCCGGGCCGGGCTTCACCTACCCGGCAAGCGAGCCGGTTCGCCGCATTGATTACGTTTTGACGTCGCCGCATTTTCTCGTCCGCGCCGCGCGGGTGCCGGTGACACTCGCTTCGGATCATCGACCCGTGATAGTTGACCTCGAGCTTGCACACTGATGACCCCAGCGAAGTCGGACAACCGTCGTTATTGGCTTTTCAAGACCGAGCCCACCTCGTTCTCCTTCGATGATCTTTGGAATGCGCCGGGCCGAACGACGTCCTGGGACGGAGTGCGGAACTTCCAGGCGCGAAACACTCTGCGTGACGATGTAAAGCCAGGCGATCTGGTGTTCGTCTATCACTCGAGCACCGATCCGGCCGGCATCGCTGGAATCGCCGAGGTGGTGCGCGGCGGATACCCTGATCGCAGCGCGTTCGATCCGAATGATTCGCACTACGATCCAAAGAGCAAGCCCGACGCCCCTACATGGTACATGGTGGACATTCGGGCCGTCAGAGCTCTTCCGCGGCTGATAACTCTGGAAGAGCTTCGAACGGTGAAGGGATTGGAGAAGATGGTTTTGCTTCAGCGCGGCAGTCGTCTTTCGATTCAGCCGGTTCGCCCGGAGGAGTGGGAGATCATCACGTCACTGGTCTGACGCGGCCAATGTTATCGCCTCCCGTGTTCAGCTAGATTTGGGGACAACAGGAGAAAGAATGCCCAAGGCAAGCACGATGGAAGCACCGGTGGATACGGCCACGGACGCCCTCGAGATCCGCGACAAACGGACCGAGAAGTCATATACGATCCCGATCAGCGAGGGCGCTATCCGCGCCGCCGATCTGAAAAAAGTCAGGACCGAGGACGAGGACGATCCCGGCCTTCTCAGCTACGACCCTGCGTTCCTGAATACCGCCGCATGTCGCAGCGCGATTACGTTCATCGACGGCGACAAGGGAATTCTCCGCTACCGCGGCTACCCCATCGAGCAGCTCGCCGAGGCCTCCACGTTTCTCGAGGTCGCCTGGCTCCTTCGTCACGGAGAGCTTCCGAACCAGAGCGAGTACGACCAGTTCGTACACGACATCACGTACCACACGTATGTGCACGAGAATCTGCGGAAGTTCCTCGAGGGATTCCGCTACGATGCGCATCCGATGGCGATGCTCAACAGCTCCGTAGCCGCGCTGGCGTCGTTCTATCCCACCTCGCGCAACATTTTCGACGAGACCGAGCGGAACATCTCGATGATTCGGCTGGTCGCCAAGGTTCCGACGATCGCCGCGTTCTGCTATCGGCATCTCAAAGGGCTACCGTTCGTCTACCCGGACAACGATCTCAGCTACGTCGAGAACTTCCTGTCGATGGTCGCACGGATGAGTGAGCCGAAGTACGAAGCGAACCCGATCTTCGTCCGCGCGCTCGAGGTGCTCTTCATCCTCCACGCAGACCACGAACAGAACTGCTCGACGAGCGCCGTCCGTGCCGTTGGCTCGTCGCACGTCGACCCATTCTCGGCGATGTCGGCCGGAATTGCGGCGCTGTTCGGCCCGTTGCATGGAGGAGCGAACGAGCAGGTGCTGCGGATGATCGCCGAAATCGGAAGCGTGAAGAAGGTCCCACAGTTCATCGAGGACGTGAAGGCGGGGAAGGGAAAGCTGATGGGGTTCGGCCACCGCGTCTACAAGAGTTATGACCCGCGGGCAAAGATCGTGAAAAAGCTCGCGGACGAAGTGTTCGAGGTTGTAGGCGTGGATAAAGACCTCGAGATCGCGCTCGAGCTCGAGCGCATCGCGCTCTCCGATGACTACTTCATCTCACGCAAGCTCTATCCCAACGTGGACTTCTACACCGGTTTGATTTACCGGTCGATGGCTTTCCCGATGGAGTTCTTCACGGTGCTCTTCGCAATCGCTCGCACGGCTGGTTGGCTGTCGCAATGGGAAGAGATGCTGCTCGACAAGGAGCAGAAGATCGCGAGGCCGAGGCAGATCTATACCGGGCCCGCGGAGCGGCCGTACCAGCCGCGCATCGAGCACCGGCATACGATCGGGCCGAGGATGCAGAAGGACGCGCTTCGACAGTAGGAAGTCTCCGAAGACCGGAAGCGCCGAAGCCTGGCCAGCTTCGGCGTAGCCTCGGCAGGAGCAGGCGTCTACATTCACGCCCATGGCCGACACCCCGAAGCGCGAGCGCCGATTCAACGACGAAGAGGTCGCGCTCATCATCAAGCGCGCGGCTGAGCTGCAGCAGACAGAGCAAACCGAGCAGGAGACAGGTAGTGCGCTGTCGCTCACGGAGGTCGAGCAGATCGCCCGCGAAGCCGGGATCGATCCGCTACTGATCCGCCGGGCAGCACTTGGACTTGATCAGCCTGCTCAGACCAACAGGCCATCGCCATGGATCGGAGCACCGACCCGTATCGTCTTCGAGCGCATTGTCGAGGGAGAGATTCCGGTAGAGGAATTCGAGCCGCTAATCGCGGAGATTCGGCGGACGTTCGGCGACAACGGGCTTCCGAGTGTGCTTGGGAAGTCGCTTGCCTGGAGCTCGGGGATCGGAGGGCGACGTCGCGCCTCTGGTCGTCACGTCGACGTGAGCATCGTGACCAGGGGAGGAATTACGACCATCCGCGTCGAGGAAGAGCTGCGAAATGTTGCCGGTGCATTATTCGGGGCAATCGTGGGAGGCGGGGGCGGAGGGACAACTGGAATCAGCATGGCAATTGGCTTGGGTGTGTTCCACTCTGCTCCCGTTGCGGCTCTTCTATGGGTCACAGTTGCCGGGGGAATGTATACGCTGGCACGGACTATCTTCGGCCGAATGTCCTGGGGGCGGGAACGGCAGCTGCGCGAGCTCATCGGGCGGCTTGAGGACGAGGTGCAGGTGGCGGCTGCGACGCCTCGAGTCGGACCAGGCCAACCTGCTCCACAGATCTCTGATCCGGTCAAATCAGTCTAGCCCGTGATTCCCCATCGCGGATTCTCATGACCCTCATTCTCGAGCAGCGCACGTTTTCGATCGAGCCCTAGGCCATATCCGCCGATGGAGCCGTCGCTGCTGACGACGCGATGGCACGGGATGACGACCGCAACCGGATTGGCACCACACGCCTGAGCCACAGCGCGGTATGCCGTCGGATGATTGATGCGCCGGGCGATCTTGCCGTACGATCGAGTCACGCCCGAAGGAATCCGCAGCAGCTCGGCCCAGACCTTTTTCTGGAATGCTGTTCCCTGAAGGTCGAGGGGAAGTGACCTTGCACCGGCCTTACCATCGACGAGGCGCGCGACAGCCGCGACATGTTTCTTCATTGCAGTGTCGTCGCGGACGACGTCTGCTTTGGGAAATTGATCGCGGATCTTTCGCTCGAGAGCGCGATCGGAGTCTCCGGCCGACACCATGCAGATACCTCTGGCGGTCGCCGCGACGAGGAGCCGGCCGAGTGGCGAGCCGGAGATTGCGTAAGTGATTTGCGTGGGAGTCGAATCTTTCACTGGCTGTGATTGTCGATAGCTTCCAGCGGCACAATGCTGACAAATTCTGAGTGATCCCAGAAAAAGATAGCTCGTCACCGGCTCGGAGCGGCAGATCTCCGGCGGCTCGGCGGAAGCAGCCCACCGCAACATTCCGCTGCCTGACACTCGCGGCGGTCGTTCTCATGGTCACGCCCGCGATTGTCTTCGCGCACGCGCGACTCCTGCGAAGCACGCCGCAGGCAGGCGCTCGCCTCAAGTCTTCGCCATCCAGGATTCGACTCGTTTTTTCCGAGACTCCAATGACCGCGGTGAGTCGGATCGTGCTGCTCGGCTCGCGCGCGGACACCATCCCGTTGAGCGCGGTGGCGAGGGATACCAACGCTCACGCGATCGTTGCCGCCGTACCCGCGACGCTCCAGCCTGGCACATACACGGTCGCCTGGTCGACTGCAGCCGCCGACGGACATGGTGCCCGCGGAAGCTTCACGTTCACGATCGAGTCGGACGCGAGTGTCTTGTCGCCGAAGGAGAGTACGGCATCGACTCGGGCGTCTGAGAAGAAACCGGTGAGACGGATCAACGAAGCGGTACAGCTCGCCCTCGGCGCTCCGATGTGGATGGCGCGGTGGCTGGGGTTCATCGCGCTGTTCTTCCTTATCGGCGCGGTCAGCTTTCGATTCGTGATTCTCGGGAGGATTCCAGCTCCGGCGCTCGAGGCCGATGAAGCGTTTCGCCAGATCGCAACTACCGGCGCCGCCACTGCGGGAATGATCGCCGCGGTCGTAATCACAGTCGGTTCGGTGTTGAAGCTTTATGGCGAAACGGTCGCAATGCAAAACGTCCCGGCGCGCACCATTCTATTTGCGACAAGTTGGGGATGGGCGTGGCTTGCGGAGATTGCGGCATGTGTGGTCGCCGTCGTTGCCTTCGCAATCGCGCATCGGACAGGCACAAGCCGGGGGACCTGGCCGCTAGCGGCGACGTGCGCTTTCGTCCTTGCAGCTACGCCTGCGCTCACGGGCCACGCAATCGCGAGCGACGACGCACTTTTCGCGGTTCCACTCGATGTGCTCCACGTGCTCGCGGGCTCATCATGGCTCGGCACACTCGCGGTGATCTTGTTCGTGGGTCTGGGTGCGGCTGCGAAAGCGCCGGGGTCGATCTCAACCGGGCCGAGGCTGGCAAGCCTGATAAATGCATTTTCTCCGCTCGCTTTGATGTGCGGAGGGGCGGTCGTCGCGACGGGAGTTGCAACGTCCCTGCTTCATCTGGAGCCCATCTCGCGGCTTTGGACGAGTACGTACGGAATGACGCTGATCGTCAAGCTCGCCCTGGTTTCGCTACTGTTCTCGCTCGGGGTCTGGAACTGGCGCCGCGTCAAGCCGAACCTGGGCGGGGAGAAAGGCGTGCTGGCGCTTCGATTCTCGGCGAAGATGGAGCTCTTCGCGTCGGCATTGGTTCTGGCGGTGACCGCATTCCTCGTGGCGCTGCCACTGCCGGACTGAGCGCTTTGTAAGGGAAGCGACCACGAAGAACACGAAGAACTATGCTCTCCGTGTTCTTCGTGGTCGCTTCCTCCGAAGTGTCACTTGCGCATGCGGTATCCAGGCCCACGCAGAGCACGCCCGGGAAGTGCCGCAGTCACCTGGCCTCCATCCACCACCGGCACGCCGTTGACGATCACGTAGCTCACTCCCGTCGCAAGTTGTTGCGGCTGCTCGTAGGTCGAGTTGTCGATGATCGTCGCTGGATCGAAGACGGTGATGTCCGCGAACATTCCGGGCTTGAGGAGCCCGCGATCACTGATGCCGACGCGCTGCGCGGCGAGCGACGTCATTTTTCGAATCGCGAACTCGAGCGTAATCACGGAGTCCTGTCTTGCGTATCGTCCGAGGATTCGAGGGAACGTGCCGAAGCCGCGCGGATGTCCGCGCTCGCCCCATTTGCCCGTAGAATCGGGACTCACCGCGCCGGCGTCCTGTCCCACCGACACCCATGGCTGCTTCATCACATACCGCAGCGCGTCCTCATTGAAGGAGAAATAAATGGCGCTCGTCCGCCCGCGATCGGCGATGAGGATGTCGAATGCCGCGTCGTAGGCGTCGCCTGTGCCACGGATCGCGGCGATCTCGGTCAATCGCTTGCCTTGATACTTCTTGAGAGAGTCGGTGCCGACGCTATTCACCATCGTCCGCTCGGCAGTGCGAATCCCCGTAGCGCTGTCCTGGGCAAGCTCGCTCTTCAGTCGGGCACGAATGGCAGCGTCTTTCAACCGGGCGACGAGAGAGTCACTTCCTCCCTCCTGTACCCAGGTGTTCAGCATCGCGGCAAGCCCCGTCCCACTCGCGGTGTACGGGTATTGGTCGGCGGTGATGTCTATCCCGGCGCGTCGCGCTGAATCGATGATTGCGACCGCCTGCTGCATCTGCTCGAGTGACCGGGACTTTATGTGCCTTATCTCCGCCCATGTGCCGGCTTCGGCGGCAATTCGGACCGTCTCGCGGATCGCGGTCAGCAATCCAGCCCCCTCGCTCCGTATATGTGCCGCATACCCACCGCGATAGGGAACCGCGAACTTCGTCAGAGCAATGAGCTCTTCGGTCGAGAAGAAGGTACTCGGCAGGTAGATCAATCCCGTGCCAACGCCCACTGCCCCGTCGCGCATGGCCGAGTCTATGAGAACACCCATCTGTGCCATCTCTGCGGGAGTGGGATGGCGTGTGACGTTGCCCATCACCGCCTCGCGCACCGAGCTTGTCCCGACATAGGTACCGAGATTGATTGCTGTCCCGCGACGCTCGAGCTCGTGGAAGTATCCGTCGAGCGAGCTCCACGGCTGGCGCGGATTTGGTGCTTGGCCAAGCGCGAGATTCGGCCATGCCGAGCTTACTTCGCCGGTGATCTCGCTGGTGATTCCCTGAGTGATCTTGGAGACTGCGTGCGGTCCGCGGAGGATCGACATCTCCGAATGGCCTAGCATGTCGATGAATCCGGGGGCAACGATCTGCTCCTTCGCGTCTATGACCCGGCGCGCGGAAAGTCCGGGAAGCGAGGGACCAACATACGCGATACGGTCCCCAACAGTGGCGACGGTGCCGCGATACCACGGATTGCCTGTTCCGTCAACGATCCGCGCGTTTGTTATCAGCAGGTCGTATTGTCGCCCGACGGGGGTGGGTGCCGTTTGCGGAGCCGGTGCACACGCGGCAGCCGCGACGAGAACGAGAAAGGTCCACGCAGAGCGCATCATGAATTGTTGTAGAGGTGGAGTACTACGATACCTTCCGCGTCTTCTTCCGCAGGAAGTCCATCAGGATGAATTGGCCCAGAGTCATTGTGTTGGTGAAGTAGGCCTTGCCCCGACTGATCTCCGACACGCGCTTCACGAAGTCGACGAGCGCGCGGTCGCGCGCGAGCATGAACGTGTTGATCATGATTCCCGACCGACGGCAGTTCGCGACCTCCTTCAGCGTCTCGCCGACAACGGCCATGTCGAGCCCCATCGAATTCTTGTAGATGTGACCGTTTGGCATCGTGAGCGCGCTCGGCTTTCCGTCCGTGATCATCACGATCTGGCGCATGTCCTTTTTCTGGGCGAGAAGAATACGCCGTGACAGCTTGAGTCCCTCGGCCGTGTTGGTGTGATAGGGACCCACCTGCGCCTGGGGCAGCATCGCCAGCGGAATCTCCTCCGCAGAATCGTGAAAGAGCACCACGCGGAGAGTGTCCCCCGGGAACTGTGTGCGGATCAGATGGGTCAATGCCAGAGCGACCTTCTTCGCGGGAGTGAAGCGGTCCTCGCCGTAAAGAATCATCGAGTGCGACGTATCCAGCATCAGCACAGTCGCGCATGACGAGCGGTACTCCGACTGGCGCACCATCAAATCGCTGTAGTCGAGGTCTAATGGGATGTCCAGTGACCCGGTACGGGCCAGGGAATTCTTGAGCGTCTCGTTGACATCGAGATTCAACACGTCGCCGAACTCGTAAGTCTTGCTCCAGCCGTCGGCCTCGATGCCGGTTGCGAGATAAGGCGTGTCGTGGCTGCCAAAGCTGGATTTGCCAAGCGAGCTCAGAATCGACCGCAGCGACTTGTACCCGAGGAAATCGATCGCCTTGTCCGTGAGGTTGAACTGGACCGATTTCGACGCGGCATGGGCGAGGCCGCCGGGCCCCGTGACGGACTGGTGACCAGCAGGCATCTGGGGCGGGGCTTCGAGATTGAGGTAGCCCTGCTCGCCCAGGCGCTTGACGAGATCATCGAGTAGCTTGGCGAGCTGGTCCTCGTCGTCCTCGTCGCCTTCGCCGCGAAGCGCCTCGAGCAGCTCGGGTGTGAACTGACCGCTCTCGATCAGCGCATCGAGAATCGCCTGCTTCAGCGCCTCGAGTGACCGGTCGGCCTCTTCGTTGAAATCGCCCCACGGATCGAACTGGCTGCCGCCGGCGAAGCCCGACTGCAGCAGGAAGTCGGCGAGCTTTCCCAGCAGCGCCTGTAGATCGACGGCATCGGCCATCTCGGCGCTCAAGCGCGAGTATGTGTGCGACCGCATGCCGAATAATACAGTCCGTGAAGAGGGTGTGTATAATCTCACCGATGCTGGAAAAGGCGCAGTCCCTGAATCCCTTCCGGGTGCTCCAGGTGCACCGGAATTTCCGCCTCTTCTGGATTGGCCAGACCGTATCGCTGATCGGAACGTGGATGCAGCAGGTTGGTCAGGGATGGCTCGCGCTGCAACTCTCGAACAGCGCGTTCATAGTCGGTCTGGTCAGCGCTGCCGGAAGTCTGCCGATTCTCGTCTTTTCGCTTTACGCCGGCGTGATCGTCGATCGTCGCGACAAGCTGCGGCTGGTGACTCTCGCACAGGTTCTGCTATCACTCGAGGCAGCGGCTCTGTGGTGGCTCGTGTGGTCTGGGCGAATCACGATTCCGCTCCTCGTGATTCTGGCGGCGAGCAACGGACTCATCAGCGCCGTCGAGATTCCGGCCCGCCAATCGCTGATCGTCGACCTCGTGGGACGCGAGGACGTCCTCGACGCGATCGCTCTGAATTCGGGCGGATTCAATCTGGCGCGGATCGTCGGGCCGTCAATTGCGGCTGCCGTCATCGCCGGCGCCGGCCTTTCGTGGTGCTTCGGCATCAACGCGGTCAGCTACATCGCGGTGATCGCGTGCCTGGTGGCCATTCGGCTTCCCCGGTTTGTTCCGGCCGAGACGATTGTTGCAGCGCGCGAGGGTTTCAGAGAGGGCGTTGCGTACATAAGGTCGCGGCGGGAGGTGACCGGAATCATGGGTCTGATCGCCGTTTATTCGATCTTTGGATTCCAGTACATCACGATGATGCCGGTGATCGCGCGCGATGTACTTCGCACCGGAGCGGGCGGGTACGGACTGCTTGTCACTCTTGTGGGGGTGGGCGCACTGAGCGGTGCCCTGACGCTGGCGGCGCTGAGCTCGCGGATACGGCGCGGGAGGCTGTTCATGGCGTCAGCGTACTCCTTTGCTGCGCTACTCCTCGTGTTTTCCATCGTTCGCGTTATCACGGTCGCGGGAGTGCTGCTCGTACTCATCGGCCTCGTGATGATGGTAAACGGTGCACTGGCGAACGGGACTCTGCAGTCCATCGTGCCGGACGCGTTGCGGGGGCGGGTCATGGCAGCGTACGTCTTTGTGTACGTTGGGTTCACGCCGATCGGGTCGCTGATCGCTGGCGCTGTGGCCCACGTGCTCAACGTTCAATGGGCGATTGGCGGCGGTGCGGCGATCATGCTCGCTTACTCCGCGTGGGCCTTCTGGAAATTTCCGGAGATGAAGCGTGTGTAGGTGCGGGAGCGGAAGCGACTACACTCCTTATGAGCTGCGCGGAGCCGCTGGAGTCCCGCGGACGAATGCGATGTAATCTGTTGAAGCAGGAGTATCCCCACCGGCTCTCACTGCCGCCGCGATCTGGCCACGATGATACGCACCGTGGAGGGCGACGTGGATCAGAATGTCCCGCAGAGTCGAAGTGAACTGGACGCCGGCGCTGTTGAGATAGGTGATTCCGCTCTCGAGGGCCGTCTCGTCGACCGATTCCAGAAGATCGAGGAACTCATTGGCATTTCGCCTGGCGAGATCCGCACACTGTGATAGTGAGAGCGCCGGCCAGACTGCGACCTCAGGCTTCTCGCCCCGAATGCGCGATAGCCACACGTGCTCGGCGCCAATGACATGCGCGAAGAGATCCAGTGTGTGAGCAGGCGGATTGACCGCGGCGACGAGGCTTGCGTGGACTGCTTCGTCGGCCCATTTGAGGTACTCGAACAGCTGAGGCAGAGTTTCGGTCATACTTGACTCCTTGCGCGAATCCAGGACGCGACATTCGATGCGGCGTGAATCGTGTCGCCAACCTCGAAGAAAGTCACAATTCAATCAACAAAAACGTGCTCCAACCTGTTATATTGATAGGAGATGGGCAAAGCGCTCCGCCGGCCACGGCCGCGGAGCGCTCGGATTATCGGGCCCCGAACCTTCAAGGGTGAACGCTAGATGAAGACACGCACAAAGACGCCTCAGGCGATCTACCAGCAGGAGAAGAAACGCTCGGAAAAGGAGCGGCGCGCGGCTCACAACGATCTGTTGAGGGATGCAAAGAAGGCATTCGATCAGATGATCGAGGACGGCCGGGCAGCACGCAAGGGTGGACGGCCCAAGGGTAGCAAAACGAGAAAGGACTGACGAAAAAAGGCGGCCTGTTGGGCCGCCTTTTTTTGGCCTTAAAGACTGCGCAAGACCCCTCGCTGACCCCGCCGAAGAATTCATTTGTTTCCAAGTTTGACCGTCGCTCACAACCGGCAAACAACCGACTTCTTGACCCCTTGTGGACTGCACCGATGCGATGCACATTGCCCACCCCGCTGAATGAATGACAACCGTGCAGTCGCGTGCGACTCACATCGGACTCGACGCTTCTCTGCGCTCAGTGGGCTCACCCAGGGGAGATGCAAATGAAAGGTTCTACCTTCCTGAAAGCCGCGGTTGCCGCGGTGGCATTGACGGTTGGATCGGTAATGCTCGTAAGCTCAGCGCAGGCAGCTCCGGCAAATGGCGCAATCGTGACCAGAACGGAGAATGGCTGTTCGATCTCGGTGGACATCTGGTTCGTCATTGGTGATCTCCGCGACACGCAGACGCCAAGTGGAAACGAGAGCTTCACCTGCACGGGTCAGGTGGCCGCCGGCACGGAGCCGAGTAAAGCCGTTGTCGTTCAAGGCACCTGCAGTGGCTTCAGTGGTTCCGGCACGGCCGACATTCGGATTACTCCGAGCGGCAACGCGATTGCGACCTGTCAGATACGACCGTAGTCAGGCGGATCTGGAGGAACACTCCGAAGGAGTTTGCGTAACGCCCTCGCCGATCGGTTGTTTGCAACGCCCGATCATTTGAGGCCGTCAGTTTACCTCGAATGATCGTGCGGCAGCGCCCGATCGATACGAGGGCGAGCGCAGCGGAGAAGATTTAGTGGGGGGCTCCTGTGGGAGCCCCCTGCTTGTTACATGGCTCGACGTCCAGGAGGAATTATGAAACTGGTGGGGCACGGTCGCTGGTCGCTCATTCATCGACGTCGCCTATCTGCGTTGCTCATGGTCCCGGCCACGCTCGCTATTTTCGTTGTCGGGGGCAGTCTGCTTGCGCAGCCGCCTGCCGGTGGGCAAAAGCGCGACTCCGCGCGCACTGGCACCGACACTACCGCGTCTCCTGTTCCCCCCAGTCGTCCAGTCGACGTCTCTCAAATTACGACCGACACGATCTCGACCGGCGAGCTGCTACGCGTCTTTCTCGACTGTCAGCTTTCCGCATGCGACTTCGATCATGTTCGGCGCGAGATTCCATTCGTCAACTATGTCCGCGACCGCGAGGATGCCGACTTGCATGTTCTTGTCACCAGCCAGCGCGCTGCGGCGGGGACACAATACACGATTCACCTGCTTGGCCGAAAACAATTCCTGGGCAGTGACGACACACTCCATTTTGCAGCAAGTGAGACCACCACGCGGCAAGCCGAGTGTGAGACACTGACTCAGACCCTTCAGCTAGGGCTGATACGCTACGTCGCAAAAACGCCCGCCGCTGCCCGCCTGCGGATCACCTACCTGCAACCGGCCGCTCTCGCACGGCCGACGCCGCCAGATCCCTGGAATCTCTGGGTCTTTCGCGTCGCCTTGAGCGGCTCCGCCGACGGTGAGGAATCGGCCCAGTCGTACAGCATCTCCGGCGATGCCTCCGCCAGACGAACATCCGAAACCTGGAAGTTGACCCTTGCCGGCGTCGTGGATTACCGCCGAAGCTCTTTCGATCTGGGCGAGCCCGAGCGCTTTGTGAGTATTTCGCGGAGCGTTCGTGCGAGGGCTCTAATGGTCAGAGCCATCGCCGCGCGCTGGTCTACCGGAGCGCGAACATCCGTTACGACGTCGAGCTACCAGAACGAAGACATGACAGTGCGCGTTGCGCCCGCGGTGGAGTACAGTGTCTTTCCATATTCCGAGTCAACCAGTCGCCAGCTCCGCTTTCAATACTACGCCGGCCCCAACTTCTTCCGCTACGAGGAAGAGACGATCTTCGGAAAAACAAGGGAAGTGATTTACAGCGAAGGCGCTTCGGCCGACTTGCTCATGACGCAACCGTGGGGCAGCGCCAATTTCACGCTGGAGGGCGCACACTACCTGCCCGACCTCACTCATCACCACGTCAGCTTGTCGGGCTCGACCGACATCAGAGTGTTCCGCGGTCTCGGCATCACTCTCTACGGGAGCGCGGCACGGATCGCGGATCAGCTGGGTCTTCGGCGCGGAGGCGCCACCGATGAGGAGATACTTCTGAGACGTCGCGAGCTGCCAACGTCTTTTCGCTATTTCGTCTCACTTGGTTTCAGCTATACCTTCGGATCGACCTACACCAACATCGTAAATCCACGCATGGGCCAATAACGCATCCGGCTCTGCGTCCCATCGAATATCGCGCATCGGCCCATGCCCTCTCGTCTATGAACCCTCCTGCCATTCGCCGCCCGAGGACGGCCATTCGCCAGGAAAATTTGTCGTGACGCCGAGTCATGGTGTAGCTCGCCGCACCGCGGCACGGCCCTCGCGCTAGACCTCGGCGGGTGCCGCAGATTCAGGGCAGCGAAAGGAGCGAGCATTGAGAGCTCTGGTGATTCTGATCAGTGGAATAGCAGCCGGCGTGGTGGCGACCTGGATCATGACCCGGGTCACCACGTTGATGTACGAGCATGAGAACAGGGCCGCGAGGCAACGGGAAGATGCAGCACGTGGAAAGAAGACGGCATATGAGGTCGCCGCCGACAAGGCAGCGGCGATCATCGGCAGGAAACTCAGCGATCGGCAGCGCGGGCGGTGGGGGCAGGCCATTCACTGGTCCCTCGGACTTGGAGCAGCGGTCGTCTATACAGCGATTCGAACGCAGCTTGAATCGCCGGATCTCCGCCATGGACTCCTGTTCGGATTCATTTTCTGGGCGGTAATGGACGAAACTGTCACACCGTTGCTGCGACTGACTCCCGGTCCGCTCGCGTTTCCGTGGCAGACGCATCTGCGTGGTCTTGTAGGCCACCTCGTATTCGGAGGAGTGACGGAGGTCACGCTCGCTCTCCTTGGTATGGTGGACTGACCGTCAGGCTGGTGACGATCGAATGAGAGCGAGTGGCTCGACCCGCAGAGGGCGCAGAGGGGGAGAAAGCCGGCGCAAACAGAAAGGCGATGACGAGGTCATTGCCGATCTGGAACGTGCGACCTTCGGGTACTTCGACCAGTATACGAATCACGAGAAGGGACTGGTTCGCGACAGCACCAAGGAGGACGCTTCGGCCACGATTGCCGGGTCCGGTCTCGCCCTCACCTGCTATGCGGTCGCGGCGGAGCGCGGTTATCTGCCCCGGGCCGAGCTGGCACGGCGCACACGATCAATGCTGGAGTTCTTCTGGACGGCGGAGCAGAGTGAATCTCCGCTCGCCACTGGCTACCGCGGATTCTTTTATCACTATCTGGACTTCGAGACGGGCTGCCGCGTGCCTGTCTGCGAGCTCTCAACGATCGATTCGGCGATCGTGTTCGCTGGGGCCCTGACCGCGGCTGCGTACTTCGATGGTGATTCCGAGGACGAGCGAGCCATACGCCGGCTCGCGGTGGACATATACGCGCGCGCCGACTGGGAATGGGCGTCGCCTCGACCGCCGGCAATCGGACACGGATGGAGGCCGGAGCGCGGGTTCCTGCGTTACGACTGGCGGGGATACAACGAGGCGCTGTTCCTCCACATACTCGCGCTGGGATCGCCGACACATCCTGTAGGCGAGTCTGCGTACGATGAGTGGACATCCACGTATAAGTGGAAGTCCATCTACGACATCGAGCTGCTCTACGGCGGCCCGTTGTTCATGCATCAGCTGAGTAACATCTGGATCGACTTTCGAGGGATTCAGGATGCGTTCATGAGAGCGCATGGCAGCGATTACTTCGAGAACAGCCGTCGGGCGACGTATCTCCAGCAGGAATACACCAGGCGGAATCCACGGGGTTTTGTCGGGTACGACGAGAACACCTGGGGGATAACGGCGGGCGATGGTCCGGGTCCGGCGGTCAAGACCGTGAGAGGGCGGCGGCGCCGCTTTTTCGATTTCGCCGGGCGTGGCGTTCCGTACGGGCCAGATGACG
>Ga0137373_10002188_pt1 | contig 21341 bp, 21 predicted proteins | sample SagtaG_5_FD_104912 | JGI IMG/M metagenome (GOLD analysis project Ga0137373, IMG submission 104912) | Vadose zone soil microbial communities from Sagehorn Ranch, Mendocino, California, USA - Sage1_R_80_16 metaG | ecosystem: Environmental > Terrestrial > Soil > Vadose zone | place: USA... | reverse complement strand
GTAAAGTGCGGGAGGGGTCCTCGGTGGAAAGCGCCCCGCTTTTGGGCGCTTTCCGGCGGACGCCCGGAAACAGCCGTACCAGGGTGACCGGCCACAGGCGTCCGAGGTACCCGACCACCCACCACCACCACCCACATCGGGATCCACCAACACGGATAATGAGCCACCGCCATTCTGAGACTGTGAAATGGCCGGTGACATCCAGGCGACATCCGAGCGGTCGGTGCGCTAACCCTGGGGTACCCAATGAGCTGGGCGTTTCTCGCGGAATGCGGCAATTCCCTCCTGCCCCTCGGGGCTGGCGAAGTGCTTGGCAGAGAGTGCGGACAGTTCCGCGAAGTCGTCGGCCATCGAGGCGCCCGGAGTTCGGCGGAGCAGCCGCTTCGTGGCGGCCAGAGCCCCGGGGGCTCCCTGAGCGAGCAGCCCGCAGTAGCGGTCGACTTCGGCGTCCAACTCCGGGTCGGGCACCGCGACGTTCAGCAGTCCGGCAGCGGCGGCCCGCGGTCCGTCGAAGACCTCGCCGGTCAGGAACAGCTCGTGCGCGGCGCGCGGCAGCATGCGGGGCAGTACCGGGATGCTGATCACAGCCGGGATCACCCCGAGACGTACCTCGGTGAACGCGAAGTCGGCCGACGCGGCAGCCACTGCGATGTCGCAGGCGGCGATCAGCCCCAGGCCACCCGCCCGCGCCTTGCCGCCCACCCGGGCCACCACCGGCTTCGGCGAGTCCCAGATCCGCTGCAGGATCCGTGGGAACGCCAGCACCGGCTGCTTCTCCGGATCCGCGACCGCCGCCGCCTTCAGATCCATCCCGGCGCAGAACACCGGGCCGGTGTTGCCCAGCACCACCACCCGTACCGAGTCGTCGGCGAGCGCGCGCTCCAACCCGACCGAGAGCTCGTCCAGTAGCTGCGCGGACAGCGCATTGCGGTTCGCCGGGCTGTCCAGGGTCAGCGTGGCAACCCCGCGCCCGACCGAGTAGCGCACAAGCTCATCGGTCATCCCCGGGAGCCTGCCACACTCGACGCCGTGCCCTCTGCCCTCCCCGACGGCGATCCGGCCCCCCGCGACGGCGCGCTGCCGGACCAGGCCCTCGCCACCGTCGGCGCCCGCCCGTTCGGCATCTACGTACATGTGCCGTTCTGCACCACCCGATGCGGCTACTGCGACTTCAACACCTACACCGCGAGCGAGTTGGCCGGCGGCGTATCGGCGCGGACCTACGCCGACGTCGTGCTGTCCGAGCTGCGGCTGGCCAGGCACGTGCTCGGCGACCGGGTGCCCGGGGTGGACACCGTCTTCTTCGGCGGCGGCACTCCGAGCCTGCTGCCCAGCGAGCATCTGGCCGCGATCCTGGGCGAGATCGAGGAGCTGTTCGGGCTGCGCCCCGGCGCCGAGGTGACCACCGAGGCCAACCCGGAGTCGGTGGCCCGCGGCTACCTCAGCCGGCTGCGCGAGGCCGGCTTCACCCGGATCAGCCTGGGCATGCAGTCCGCGGCCGAGCACGTGCTGGCGACGCTGGACCGCCAGCACACGCCGGGCCGGGCCGCCGAGGCGGTCGAGGAGGCCAAGCAGGCCGGCTTCGAGCACGTCAACCTCGACCTCATCTACGGCACCCCGGGGGAGTCCGAACAGGACTGGCAGGCGTCGCTGGACGCCGCCGTGGCCGCCCGCCCCGACCACGTCTCGGCGTACGCGCTGATCGTCGAGGAGGGCACCGCGCTGGCCCGCCGGATCGGCCGCGGGGAGCTGCCGAAGCCCGACGACGACGTGCTGGCCGACCGGTACGCGCAGGCCGACGACACGCTCACCCGGGCCGGCTTCGGCTGGTACGAGGTGTCGAACTGGGCGCGCTCGCGGCAGGCGCGGTGCCGGCACAACGAGCTGTACTGGAGCGGCGCCGACTGGTGGGGCACCGGCCCCGGCGCTCACTCCCACGTGGGCGGCGTCCGCTGGTGGAACGTCAAGCATCCGGCGGCGTACGCGGCGCGCCTCGCGGCCGGCGCCAGCCCCGCACACGCCCGCGAGCTGCTGGACGCCCGGGCCAGGTACTACGAGCGGGTGCTGCTCGGGCTGCGGCTGTCCGACGGGCTGCCGCTGCGGGAGCTGTCCCCGAACGGCAGGACGGCCGCCCGGCGGTACGTCACCTACGGGCTGCTCGACCGTGCCGCGCACACCGCCGGGCGTGCCGTTCTCACCCTGCGCGGTCGGCTGCTGGCCGACGCGGTGGTGCGCGACCTGGTGGACTGATCCCCGGCCGTGTCAGGCGATCCGCGGCATCCGCCCTCCGCATCGCCTGACAGCCGAAGCCGCAGGCGTGACATCTGTCATGGCGAAATGCGGACGGGCCACACCGTGGGTGGTACCCACGGTCGCCGTACCCAGGCCGACGTGTACGTGCGCGAGGTGGTGGAACTCGTCCGCGCGCTGTACCCGAACCCGCTGCCGTTCGGCCAGGTGGTGGCCGAGGCGGGGATGGCCGAGATCCTGGACAAGCGGGTCGAGCAGCTCTCCGGCGGCCAGGTGCAGCGGGTGAAGCTCCCGCTCGCGCTGGCCGGCAACCCAGAGGTCCTGGAGCCGACCGTGGCGATGGACGTGGAGACCCGGCGGGCGTTCTGGGAGCGCATCCACGCCGCCGCGAAGGCCGGCCGCACCGTGCTGTTCGCCACCGGGCACTTCCCGCCGCTGCTGGACTTCGCGGTGCTCGTTGGCTGGACGGTGGCGTTCCCCCGGCTGGGCCTGATCGCCTACCGCCGGCCGGCGGTGCGCCACTCGTGAGGGGCGCTCCCGCGGGCCGGTCAGGCGGAGGTCGCTGGCTGGCCCGCGGGGGTTTCGTCGGTCTCCGGATCGGCCGGTTCACCGGCGGCGGCCGACTCGGCGCCGCTGTCCGGCCCGGCACCTCCGGCCGCGGGCCCGGCACCTCCGGCGGCGTCGGCCGCGGGCCCGGCACCTCCGGCGGCGTCGGCCGCGGGACCGGCATACCCGGCCGCGTCGGCCGCGGGCCCGGCTCGCCGCGGGTCGGCCTCACCGAGGGTGTCGGTCGGGTCGCTGCCGCTGCGCATCCCACCGACCTCGTCCAGGTTCAGCACCCGGACGTGTACGGCGGTGCGCTGCTGCAGCGCCGCCCGCAGGCAGCGGTGCAGGCCGTCCTCCAGGTACAGCTCGCCCTTCCACTGCACGGCGTGCGGGAAGAGATCGCCGTAGAAGGTGGAGTCGTCGGCCAGTAACGTGTCTAGGCCCAGCTCGCGCTTGGTTGTGACCAGCGTGTCCAACCGGACCTGGTGCGGCGGGATCTTCGCCCAGTCGCGCGCCGAGAAGCCGTGGTCCGGATAGGGCCGTCCCTCGCGGACCTCCTTGAAGATCACGTCGCTCCCACCTCGGGTCGCCGTACCTGCGGTGTAGCCCTGAACCGTCAGCCTAGCCAGAACCGTGGACTGTAGCCGGGCGGCGCCACCGGGTAAACCTGTCCACTGCCGCTCGTCCGGCCCCGGCCGGGCCTGATCGGCGGTCTCCGTGCGACGTACACTTGGCAGTCCGAAAACTGCAGTGCCAGGGAGGTGGTTCGTGAACGTCGAGGAGCGCAAGCTCGAGGTGCTGCGGGCCATCGTTGAGGACTTCGTCTCCACCCGCGAACCGGTCGGGAGCAAGACCCTGGTCGAGCGGCACAACCTCCGCGTCTCGCCGGCCACCGTGCGCAACGACATGGCCGCGCTGGAGGAGGAGGGGTACATCACCCAGCCGCACACCAGCGCCGGGCGGATCCCGACCGACAAGGGCTACCGGCTGTTCGTGGACCGGATCGGCACCGTCAAGCCGCTGACCCCGGCGGAGAAGCGGGCCATCCAGAGCTTCCTCGAGGGCGCGGTCGACCTCGACGACGTGCTGCACCGCACAGTCCGGCTGCTGGCCCAGCTCACCCGGCAGGTCGCCGTGGTCCAGTACCCATCGCTGTCGCGCAGCGTGGTGCGGCACCTGGAGGTCGTGCACCTGGCCTCGGCGCGGCTGATGCTGGTGCTCATCACCGACACCGGCCGGGTGGAGCAGCGGGTGGTCGAGTTGCCCTCGGCCGTCGCCGAGAACGACGTGGTGGACCTGCGCGCCGTGCTCAACCACGCGCTGCGCGGCCGGCACCTGACCGAGGCCCCGGAGATCGTCGCCAGCCTGCCGGACACCGCGGCCCCGGCGCTGCGCCCGGTGATGACCACGCTGGTCAGCGTGCTGCTGGAGACGCTGGTAGACCGGCCGGAGTCGCGCGTGGTGCTGGGCGGCACGGTGAACCTGACCCGCAGCGCGGTGGACTTCCCGAGCGTGCTGCCGGTGCTGGAGGCGCTGGAGGAGCAGGTGGTGCTGCTGCGCCTGCTGGAGGAGGCGGACTCGCCGGCCAGGGTGCACGTGAGCATCGGGGCCGAGAACGAGTTCGAGGGGCTGCACGCGGCGTCGGTGGTGGCCAGCGGCTACGGCACCGGCAACCTGGCGCTGGGTGGGCTCGGCGTGCTCGGCCCGACCAGGATGGACTACCGCGGCACCATGAGTGCCGTCCACGCGGTCGCGCGGTACGTCGGCAGACTGCTCGCACAGGGCTAGGCGAGGGGATACGTGGCAACCGACTACTACCGCACACTCGGGGTGTCGCCGGACGCGACCGGCGAGGAGATCAAGCGGGCATACCGCCGGCTGGCCCGCGAGCTGCACCCGGACGTCAACCCCGACCCGGCCGCGCAGGAGCGGTTCAAGGGCGTCACCAGGGCCTACGAGGTGCTGTCCGATCCGGACAAGCGCCGGATCGTGGACCTCGGCGGCGACCCGTACGCCACCGCGGCCGACGCCGGCAGCCCGTTCGGCGGCTTCGGTGGGCTCGGCGACATCATGGACGCGTTCTTCGGGGCCGGCGCGGCCGGCGCGCGCGGGCCGCGGTCGCGCACCCGGGCCGGCACGGACGCGCTGATCCGGCTGGACCTCGAGCTGTCCGAGACGGCGTTCGGCGTCACCCGGGACATCGCCGTGGACACCGCCGTGGTGTGCGAGACGTGCGCCGGCGCGGGCACCGCGGCGGGTACCCACCCGCACCGGTGCGAGACCTGCGGCGGGGCCGGGCAGGTGCAGAGCGTGCAGCGGACGTTCCTCGGCCAGGTGGTCACCGCCCGGACCTGCCCCACCTGCGGCGGCGTCGGCCAGACGATCCCGCACCGGTGCCCGTCCTGCGGCGGCGAGGGCCGGGTGCGCTCCCGCCGGACGATCAGCGTGAAGATCCCGCCCGGGGTCGAGGACGGCATGCGGATCCGGCTGTCCGGGCAGGGCGAGGTCGGCCCCGGTGGCGGTCCGCCCGGCGACCTGTACGTCGAGGTGCGCGAGCTGCCGCACGACATCTTCACCCGCGAGGGCGTCACCCTGCATTGCCGGGTCACCCTGCCGATGACCGCCGCGGCGCTGGGCACCACGCTGACCGTGACCACGCTGGACAGCGAGGAGCAGCTCGTCATCAAGCCGGGCACCCAGTCCGGTACGGAGCTGCGGCTGCGCGCCCGCGGTGTGCCGCACCTGCGCGGCGCCGGCCGGGGCGACCTGGTCGTGCACCTGGACGTGCGCACGCCCACCCGGCTGGACGCCGAACAGGAGCGGCTGCTCAAGGAGCTGGCCAAGCTGCGCGGCGAGGACGTGCCCCAGATGGCCCGCAACGCCAACGGCGGGCTGTTCTCCCGGGTGCGCGACGCCTTCAACGGACGCTAAGTACGCGTGCCGGCTTCGCCGAGCACGCCGCGTGGTCGGGTCCAGTACGAACGCGGCCGGTACGGGTGCCGGGTTGCGGCTGGACGCTGTGGTTGCGCTGGGAAGGGGTGAGGCGAGGATGAGTCCGCCCGTCTTCCTGGTGGATGAGTTGCCCGAGGCCGACGACTACCTGCTGGACGGCGCCGAGGGGCACCACGCCGCGACGGTGCGCCGGTTGCGGCCGGGGGAGACGGTGCACCTGTCCGATGGGTACGGCGGACTTGCCGAGTGCACCGTGACCGCGGCCGGCCCGGAGGGGCTGACGCTCGCGGTGCTGACCCGCACGGTGGCCGAGCCGCCGCGGCCGCGGTTCGTGCTGGTGCAGGCCCTGGCCAAGGGCGACCGCGGGGAGCTTGCGGTGGAGCTGGCCACCGAGCTCGGAGTGGACGAACTGGTGCCCTGGGCGGCCTCCCGCTCGGTCGTGCAGTGGCGCGGCGAGCGCGGTGAGCGGACGCTGGCCCGGTGGCGTTCCACGGCGCGCGCCGCGGCGAAGCAGTGCCGCCGGCCGTTCGTACCGGACGTGGCCGAGCCTCACACCACCCGCCAGGTGTGCGCGCTGATCGCACGGGCCACCGCCGGGGCCGGCGTCGCGGTGGTGCTGCACGCCGGGGCGGGCACCGCCCTGGCCGCGGTGCCGGTGCCCACCCGCGGCGACGTGGTGCTCGTGGTCGGCCCCGAGGGCGGGGTGTCCGAGGGGGAGCTGACCGCGTTCCGGGCGGCCGGCGCGAAGGTGGCCCGGCTCGGGCCGGCGATCCTTCGCACGTCCACCGCCGGGGCGGCCGCGCTGGCGGTGCTGGCGGTGCGCGCCGGCCGCTGGAGCTGACCCGGGCGCGCCGCGCTCAGCCGGTGCCGGCCGGCGTCGGCGTCCGCGCGCCGGTGGGTGCGGTGGTGGGTGTCGCGGTGGACGTCGCGGTGGGTGTCGCGGTGGGTGTCGTAGTGGCGACGTACGGCAGCAGCGGCATCGGCGTGGCCACGAACTCCAGCACGCCCGCGTCGTCGTCCATCGTCCACGCGGCGAGGGTGACCGCGCGGGCGGCCTCGCCGGGCCCCAGGCTGATCGACGCGGTCCACCTGTAGGTGCCCGGCGCGGTCTCCTCGACCACCGCCCGGTTGAAGCTCAGCGCGCTCCCGCCGGCGTCGCCGACCTCCACCTGCACCGCGGGCAGGCCGGGCGAGCCGGGCCGCTGGACGGTGCCGGACACGGTGACCTGGTCGGCGGTGGACAGCAGCGGGTCGGGCGGCGGTACCGCGGTCAGCGTGCTGGCGTCCTCGACGAGGGTGGGCCGGTCGGCGGCGGCGACCACGTACGGCGCCTGCTCGGCCTTGCTGACCTGCACCAGGTACACCCTCGTCACCGGGTGGGTGGTGCCGTCGGCCAGCCGGCGGTTGACCACCACCCCGATGCCGGCGTCCTTCGCCGCGGCCGGCCCGGCGGTGAGGGTGACCCGCGGCCCGACGTACCGCTGCACGAACGTGACCGCGGCCTGGGTCGCGTCGGCCAGCTCCGGGTGCCGGCCGGCGGCCACGTCGCCGTCCGCGGCGTAGTACCCCTCGGCACGGCTCACGTACGGCCACACCGTGCGCATGTCCCGCACGCCGGCCTCCGGGGGCAGGGTGCGCACCGCCAGGGTCGGCGGCGGGTTGGCCAGCACGGACCCGCTCGGCGTGCCCACCGCGTTCGGCCCGGCGGTGTCGGTGGCGGCCGGCCGTGCGCCGCGGCCGAGCTGGCGCAGTATGGCGGGCGCCGCGACCGCGGCGGCGGCGACCCCGGCCGCGGTGGCCACCACCAGCACGGGCCGCAGCCAGGACAGCCGGCGCCGACGCTCCTGCACCCGCTCCCGGATGCGCACCAGCCCGTCGCCGGCCGGCAGGTTCCGGTCCGCCTCCTCGTGCAGCATGCGCCGCAGCAGGGCGGCCAGGTCGTCGTCCTCGGGCGTCACGATCGTTCCTCGAGCAGGACGGTGCGAAGTGCCGCCATGCCACGGGACGCGTGACTCTTCACCGCGCCCGCGCTGATCCCCATCGCGTCGGCGATCTGCGCCTCGGACAGATCGGCGTAGTACCGCAGCACCAGGCACTCCCGCTGCCGGGGCGGCAGCCGGTGCAGGGCGCGGACCACCCGGTCCCGCTCGAGCCGCTCCAGCGCGCCGTGCTCGGCGGACGGGGCGTCCGGCAGCGGCTTGGGGGCGTGCTTGGCGGCCACCATCCGGCGGCGCAGCCGGGAACGGGCCAGGTTGACCACGGTGGTGCGCAGGTACGCCTCGGCCGCCGCGGGCTCGCGGATCCGCCGCCAGGAGCCGTGCATCTTCACGTACGCATCCTGGACGACCTCCTCGGACAGGGAGTAGTCGTCCAGCAGCAGCGCGGCAATGCGGACCAGCTTCCGGTAATGGGCTGCGTACAGCGCCGTGAGCGCGTCGTCCGCATCGACTGCGTCCAAGCGCGTCACGGTACCGATGGCCGGCCCCGCTGCGTCATACAGCGCCAGTGTGCCCGTCACGCGAACCCAGACGCCGACCGGGTCTCCGCGGTTTACCCGGCCCCCGTTCGGCTCCGACGCGGCACATCTGCGACGCGGCGCACCTTCGCGGCGATCCCCTCCGACGCGGGGACCTGGAAGTGCGGGGGATCGGGAAGCGGGGGAACGGGGGAACTGGGAACTGCGGGAACGGGAGTAGCCGCCGGGTGCGGGACGGGGGTGGCCGTACGATGCGCGGCATGGCCGACTGCCTGTTCTGCCGGATCGTGGCCGGCGAGATCCCGGCGACCGTGGTGCGCGAGACCGACCTGACGGTGGCCTTCCGGGACATCGCCCCGCAGGCGCCCACGCACGTGCTGGTGATCCCGCGCGAGCACCACGAGAACGCCGCCGCGCTGGCCGCCGCCGACCCCGAACTGCTGGCCGCGCTGATCATCGAAGGTGCCGCCGTGGCCGACATGGACGGGATCGACGAGTCCGGATACCGGATTGTGCTCAACACCGGGCCGGACTCCGGGCAGACGGTGTTCCACGTGCATCTGCACGTCCTCGGCGGCACCGGGCTGGGTCATTTCGGGGCGCCCGAACGCCACGGCGGCGAGTAGACTGCTCGCATTGTTGCTGCCTGACCAGGAAGCAGGGCCGACCCCGCAATTGCCCGATCTGTCCCCAGAGTCCGCCGACGCCGCTGAGCCGGTGTCCGCCGTTCAGACCAAGATCGTCGTCCCCGATCCGCAGGCGATGGTGGCCCTGCTGGGATCCCGGGACCAGCTCCTCCGGCTGATCGAGGCCGAGCTGTCCAGCGACGTGCACGTCCGGGGCAACGAGATCACCATTACCGGCGGTCCCGCCGACAACGCCTTCGCGGTGCGCGTTTTCGAAGAGCTGCTTGCCATGGTCGACGGCGGCCAGGGGCTGACCGCCGACGAGGTCACCCGCATCGTCGCCATGCTCAAGGCAGGCACCGCCGAACGGCCGGCCGACGTGCTCAGCCTGAACATCATCTCCCGCCGCGGCCGCACCATCCGGCCCAAGACGCTGAACCAGAAGCGGTACGTCGACGCGATCGACAAGCACACCGTGGTGTTCTGTATCGGCCCGGCCGGCACCGGCAAGACGTACCTGGCGATGGCCAAGGCGGTCCAGGCGCTGCAGGCCAAGAAGGTCAACCGGATCATCCTCACCCGCCCCGCGGTGGAGGCCGGCGAGCGGCTGGGGTACCTGCCCGGCACCCTGTACGAGAAGATCGACCCGTACCTGCGCCCGCTCTACGACGCGCTGCACGACATGGTCGACCCCGAGTCGATCCCGCGGCTGACCCAGGCCGGCACCATCGAGGTGGCGCCGCTGGCGTACATGCGCGGCCGCACCCTCAACGACGCGTTCATCGTGCTGGACGAGGCGCAGAACACCACACCGGAGCAGATGAAGATGTTCCTGACCCGGCTCGGCTTCGGCTCCAAGGTCGTGGTCACCGGCGACATCACCCAGGTGGACCTGCCGAACGGCGCGAAGAGCGGGCTGATCGTGGTCAAGGACATCCTGGACGGCATCGAGGACGTGCACTTCGCCCAGCTCACCAGCAACGACGTGGTGCGGCACCGGCTGGTCGGCGAGATCGTCGACGCGTACGCCCGCTGGGACGCCGGCCAGGCGCCGGCCCAGATCCGCCCCGACCGACGCCCCCCGCACCGGTCCCGCCGCTGACCCGGGCAGACTGGGCGCCGTGACGATCGAGATCGCCAACGAGTCCGGGGAGTCCGTGGACGAGCCGACCCTGGTCACCCTGGCCCGTTACGTGCTGGACCGGATGTCGGTGCACCCGGCCGCGGAGCTGTCGGTGCTTTTGGTGGACGAGACCACCATGGCCGGCCTGCACGAGCGGTGGATGGGCGAGCCCGGCCCGACCGACGTGCTGGCGTTCCCGATGGACGAGCTGGACGTAGCGCCGGGCCCGGACGCGTCCGAGGTCGGCCCCGCACTGCTCGGCGACGTGGTGCTCTGCCCGCAGGTGGCCGCCCGGCAGGCCGCCACCGCGGGGCATCCGACCGAGGCCGAGCTGCACCTGCTCTGCACCCACGGCATCCTGCACCTGCTCGGCTACGACCACGCCGACGCCGAGGAGGAGCGGGAGATGTTCGAGCTGCAGGGCGAGATCCTGCGCGCCTGGGCGGGGGCACGGGAGGCCCGGGAGGCGAGGGAGGACCCGGGGGCGCCGGAGGCACAGGAGGCCGGAGACGCCCGGCAGACGCGGGAGGCCTCTGGAGGGGTGGCCGAGGGGCCGTGACGTCCGACGAGGTAACGCTGCTGGTCGCGGCGGCCGCGCTGGTGCCGCTGGCCGGGCTGTTCGCCGCGATGGACGCCGCGCTGACGGAGCTGTCCCCGGCGCGGGTGGCCGAACTGGAGACCGGGCCGCGCGCCCAGCAGGCCCGGCGGGTGCGCAAGCTGCTCATCGACCGGCCGCGGTACACCAACCTGCTGCTGCTGTTGCGGCTCACCTGCGAGCTGGTGGCCACCGTGCTGTTCACCGCGGTGCTCATCCGCGACCTCGGCTTCGGCTGGCCGGCGCTGGCGGTGTCCGCGGTGGTGATGACGGTGGTCAGCTACGTGCTGGTCGGCGTCGGCCCGCGAACCATCGGGCGCCAGCACCCGTACTCGGTGGCGCTGCGCACCGCGCCGGTGATCCATCTCCTCGGCCGGGTCTTCGGCCCGCTGGCGTCGCTGCTGATCCTGCTCGGCAACATGATCACGCCCGGCCGCGGGTTCCGCGAGGGACCGTTCGGCACCGAGGCCGAGCTGCGCGAGCTGGTGGACCTGTTCGAGGCCCGCGGCGTGGTGGAGCACGGCGAGCGGGAGATGATCCACTCGGTGGTGGAGCTGGGCGACACGATCGCCCGCGAGGTGATGGTGCCGCGTACCGAGATCGTCTGGATCGAGCGGGACAAGAACGTGCGGCAGGCGCTGGCGCTGGCGCTGCGCAGCGGCTTCTCCCGGATCCCGGTCATCGGGGAGAACCTCGACGACGTGGTGGGGCTGGCGTACCTGAAGGACCTGGTCCGGCGCACGCAGGACCCGAACGACCCGCACGGCACCACCCCGGTCTCGGAGATCCTCCGCCCGGCGTCGTTCGTGCCCGAGTCCAAGCCGGTGGACGACCTGCTGCGGGAGATGCAGGCCGGCCGGATCCACATGTCGATCGTCATCGACGAGTACGGCGGCACGGCCGGGCTGGTCACGATCGAGGACATCCTCGAGGAGATCGTGGGCGAGATCACCGACGAGTACGACGACGAGCGTCCGCCGGTGGAGTGGCTGGACACCGACACCGCCCGGGTCACGTCCCGGCTGTCGGTGCAGGACCTGGCCGAGCTGTTCGGGACGGACCTGGACAACGGCGAGGTGGACACCGTGGCCGGCCTGCTGGCGCACCAGCTCGGGCGGGTGCCGATCCCCGGCGCCACGGTGGAGGTGGGCGACCTGCGGCTGACCGCGGAGAGCGCCACCGGCCGGCGGAACCGGATCGACAGCGTGCTGGTACAGCGCGTCGCCGGCGACCGGGCGAGCCGGCGCGAACAGGAGCGGGCCGCGCGTGAGTCCTGAGGATGACAAGCTGGTGACGCTGGCCCGGGCCGCCCGCGCCCGCACCGGAGCGGCCGAGGGCGCCGCGGTGCGCGACACCGACGGCCGCACCTACGCCGCCGCCACGGTGGCCCTGCCGTCGCTGCGGCTGTCCGCGCTGCAGGTGGCGGTGGCGATGGCCGCGTGCAGCGGGGCGGACGGGCTGGAGGCCGCCGCAGTGGTGGGCGCAGTGGTGGGCGCAGTGGTGCACCCAGCGGTGGGCGCAGTGGTGCACCCAGCGGTAGGCCCCGCCGCGGTGGACGCGGCGGGGCTGGCCGCGGTGCGGGACCTGTCCGCGGACGCGCCGGTGTACCTGACCGCCCCGGACGGCACCGTGGTGGACACCGCCTGAGCGGGCACCGGCCACGTGGGACTCCCGTGGGTGGTCCCGCCGGTTCGTGACACACCCTAGCCGGCGTACGGGCAGCGCGGATCGGTCCCGTCGGCGCGGGCGAGGGCCTCCGGGTGGTGCACGTACGCCGGGTGCAGGTCGGCCTCGTCGTAGTACCGGTGGAACACCGGGGTGGCCGCGCCGGACATCGGCGGCACGATCCAGCTCCAGTCCGCGGGCACCATGCGGCCCAGCCGCTTCTCCCGCTCGATGTGGGTGACGAACCGCCGGGACTCGGTGTGATGGTCGGTGATCGTCACCCCGGCCACCTCGAAGGAGTGCAGCACCGCGACGTTCAGCTCGACCAGTGCCCGGTCCCGCCACAGGCTGCGCTCGGAGGCGGTGTCGAAGCCGAGCCGGCGGCCCACCTCCGGCAGCAGGTCGTACCGGTCGGTGTCGGCGAAGTTGCGGGCGCCGATCTCGGTGCCCATGTACCAGCCGCTGAACGGGGCGGCGGCGTAGCAGATCCCGCCGATCTCCAGGCACATGTTGGCCAGCGCCGGAACCGCGTGCCAGCGCAGGCCGAGCTCACCGAACCAGTGGTACCGCGGATGGCGGATCTCCACCTCGTGCACCGCGTCCGCGGGCAGCCCGAACAGGTGCGGCTCGCCGTTGCCGTCGTCCACCGCCAGCGGCAGCACGTCGAACGCGCCGCCGTCGCCGCCGGCCCAGCCGAGACCGGTGACGAAGTCGGTGAACGTCACGTGCGCCGGGTCACCCGCGACGGTGCCGTCCGGGCGGCGGTACCCGGCGTACCGCACGAGCTGCGCGTTCCAGATCCGCGGGCCGGGACGGTCGGGGGCGTCCGGGGCGTACACCGTGATGACCGGCCGGATCCGGCCGCCGTTGTACGCGGTCCGCAGGTGGTCGGCCGCGTCGTCGGCGACCTCCTTGGGGTTGCGCAGCTCGCGGCGGTCGCGCACCATCAGGCTGCGCCAGTACAGCCGCCCGATGCAGCGCGCCGCGTTCCGCCAGGCCACCCTGGCGCCGAAGGCAAGCTCCTCGGCGGTGTGCGTGTAGCTGCCGGTGCGCTCGATCTCGGCGCGCACCTCACGCAGCCGCAGCGCCAGCGCACCCGCCTTGGGCTGCTCGGCGTAGTACTGCCGGAGGAACTCCTCCGCAGCGGCCGGGTCGACCCCGTACCCAGCGGGCCATCGTCCACGGGCCGCGCCGGCCCGCACGGCGGGGGTGCCGGCGGGGGTGCCGGCCGGCGTGCCGGCTGTGACGGCCGGGATCGCCGGGGCGGAGGTCACAGCCGGGACCGCCGGGACCGCCGGGATGGCCGGAACCGCCGGGGCGGCCGTCACAGCCGGGACCGCCGGGACCGCCGGGATGGCCGGGACCGCCGGGACCGCCGGGATGGCCGGAACCGCTGGGATGGCCGGGATCGCCGGGGCGGCCGGGGTGGCTGGGGTGACCGCCGGGGTGGCCTGGACGGCTGGGGTGGCTGGGGTGACCGCCGGGGCGGCCGGGGTGACGGCTGGGGTGGCGGGGGTGGCCACCGCGGCGGCCGGGCAGATGGCGGGCTGCGGACCCTGCAGGACGCCCGCCGCGGCGGTGGCGGCGACGCTGGCCCGGGCCGCCGCGGCGGCCGCGGCGGCGGCCGCGATCGAGGCGGCGGCGGCCGCGGCGTTGCTGGCGGCGGAGGTGGCCGCGCTGGTGCGCGGTGGTCGCTGCGACTGCAGGGACAGCCAGCCCGGAAGGTCCGGCGCCGCCTCCTCCGCTGCGGTGAACTCTTCGTCTGACGATCGTGGCCTCGGCACGGCACGCGTCATCGGGTCGAATCCTCCAGACCGCGGGACCCCCGTCACCCCTGCTGTTCGGTGCATAGGCACATGCAAAGGCAACAGGGTGCCACCGACCTGCTACACAACGCCAGCCCTGAGCACGAAGAGTGCCCGGCAGCCCCAGGACAAACCTGGCGACCGCCGGGCACTCCAGGAGGATCCGATCAACGGACCTACTGCCCGTTGAGGCCCTTCGACGTCCACGACGGGTGGGGGCGGGAGGGTGGACGCAGTCCACGTCGACGATCCGCCCGCAGAAGATTGGTCACCCGTACGCGCTGGCAGAATGCTGCGATGACGTTCAGTTCAGGGTTCGCCTGCCTCGTGGGCCGGCCGAACGCCGGCAAGTCGACGCTGACCAACGCGCTGGTCGGCGCCAAGGTGGCGATCACCTCCACCCGGCCGCAGACCACCCGGCACGCGATCCGGGGCATCCTGCACCGGCCGGACGCGCAGCTCGTCCTGGTCGACACACCCGGCCTGCACAAGCCGCGCACGCTGCTCGGCCAGCGGCTGAACGACGTGGTGCGCGACACCTGGGCGGAGGTGGACGTGATCGGCCTCTGCCTGCCGGCCGACGAGCCGGTCGGGCCGGGGGACCGGTTCATCGCCCGCGAGCTGGCCCGCCTCGCGACGCCGGTGGTGGGCATCGTGACCAAGACCGACACCGTGGACAAGCCGCAGGTGGCCGAGCAGCTCGTCGCCGCGGCCGGCCTGATGGACTTCGCCGACCTGGTGCCGGTGTCCGCGGTGGCCGACTTCCAGGTGTCCACCCTGGCGGACGTGCTGGTCGGCCTGCTGCCCGAGGGGCCGGCGTTCTACCCCGACGGCGAGCTGACCGACGAGCCGGAGGAGACCCTGGTCGCGGAGCTGATCCGGGAGGCCGCGCTGGAGGGCGTCCGGGACGAGCTGCCGCACTCGCTGGCGGTGACCATCGAGGAGATGCAGCCGCGGGAGGGCCGGGACGACCTGCTCGACATCCACGCGAACGTCTACGTCGAGCGGGCCAGCCAGAAGCCGATCGTGCTGGGCCCGCGCGGCGAGCGGATGAAGCACGTGGGCACCGCCGCCCGGCGCCAGATCGAGGCGCTGCTCGGCATCCACGTCTACCTCGACCTGCACGTGAAGATCGCCAAGGACTGGCAGAGCGACCCGAAGCAGCTCCGCCGGCTGGGTTTCTAGTAAGCGCCCGGACCTACGGTCGGCGCACCGCCTGGGCGGCTGGCCGAACTCCCTTCGGGCCAGACCTCCGGGCGCGGCGAATTGCCGGCGTGTGCAGTTCGGGGGAGCTGACTTGTCTCATAGGCTGTTCCGCCGCGGGTCAGGGCAGCGTGCCGATGTCGGCGAGCAGCGCCGACGGGTGCGGGGCGTAGTTGCCGTGCAGCACCAGGCTGGCGGCGCCGATCGCGCCGACGTCCTGGCCGGCCAACGAGACCTCGACGGACAGCGGCCGGACGGCGCGCGCGATCGTCCGCCGGCTGAGCGCCCGCTCCACCCCGGCGCGGAAGATCTCGGCGCACTCCCTGCGCACCCGGCCGCCGATGATCACCCGGTTGACGTCCACCAGGTTGATCGCGCTGACCATGCCGGCGCCGAGGTAGCCGGCGGCCACGGTGACGGCGTCCCGGGGCGCCCGGTCGCCGGCGGCGATCGCGGCGTCCAGGTCGGCCCAGTCCCGGTACCCCGGCCCGGCGCCCCGGCCGGCTGCCGTACCGGCGCCCGGGCCGGCATGTGGGCCGGCGTGTGGGCCGGCGCCCGGACTGGCGCCCGGGCCGGCCCCCCGGCTGGCGCCGCGACCGGCCGCCGCGCTCAGGCTGGCCAGGATCGACGGCAGTCCGGCGTAGGCCTCGACGCAGCCGCGGCCGCCGCAGTGGCACGGCCGGCCGCGGGCCTCGACCGGCACGTGGCCGAGTTCGGCGGCGTTGCCGGTGTCCCCGCGGTACACCTGGTCGGCCAGCACCAGGCCGCTGCCGATGCCGGTGCCGAGGTAGACGAACAGGAAGCTGCCGCTGCGTTCGGTGCGGCCGACCCACCGCTCGCCGCTGGCCGCCGCGGTAGCGTCGTTGTCGAGGTAGACCGGCCGCCCGGTCTGTTCGGCCAGCGCGTCGCGCAGCGGGACCCGCTGCCAGCCCGGCAGGTTCGGCGGCGAGACGACCTCACCGCGCTCGGCGTCGATCGGCCCGGGACTGGCCACCCCGATGCCGAGCACCGACCCGGCGGCCACCCCGGAGCCGGCCACCATGTCGCCGACCGCCCGGGCCACCTGCCGGATCACGGTGGCCGGCCGGGTCCCGGCGGGCGGCCGCCGCGCCCTGCGGGCCACCACGTTGCCGACCAGGTCGACGATGACGTAGGTGATCGAATGGGGGTCGATGTGCACGCCCACGGCGTGGTAGGCGCGCCCGTTCACCTGCAGGCCGATCCGCGGCTTGCCCAGCCCGGTCGGGATCTGCCCGGACTCGGTCACCAGGCCGTCCCGGATCAGCCGGCGGACGATGTTGGACACCGTCTGCTGGGTCAGGCCGGTGTGGGCCGCCAACTCGACCCGGCTGACCCCGGCGGACTGCCGGATGGCGTCCAGCACTACGTTGCGGTTGTACGAGCCGACCCGCGGGGCGTTGCTGCCGCTGCGCATCGCACCTCCTCTCGCCGTTGCGAAGGCCCGGCGGGCGATGTCCCGGGCGGCTGCCGAGCCGGGGTCGACGTTCTTGACTTAGTAAATCAATTTGCCGTACTTTACCGCCACGCAACCGTCCCGTAACGACTTCCAGAGCTCTTCGCGACCGGGCGGAGGGAGACCCAGCCGTGAGTCCGCCACTCCTCGAGGCCGCCGGGATCCACCGAAGCTTCGGGCAGGTGCAGGCACTGCGGGGCGCCGACTTCGCGGTCGACGCCGGCGAGGTGGTCGCGCTCATCGGGGACAACGGCGCCGGCAAGTCGTCCCTGATCAAGATCATGGCCGGTGCCGACGCCCCGGACGCCGGCGAGATCCGGTTGGCCGGCGAGGTCGTCGAGTTCGGGTCGGTGGACCAGGCGCGGGCGCGCGGGATCGAGACGGTGTACCAGGACCTCGCGCTCTGCGCCGAGTTGCCACCCGCGGCGAACTTCTTCCTCGGCCGGGAGCTCCTGCGGCCCGGCCTGCTCGGCCGGGTCGGCTGGCTGGACAACCGGACCATGCGGGCGCGGACGCGATCGGCCTGCGAACGGCTCGGGGTGCGGCTGAAGTCGGAGGTTGCCGCCGTCTCCACCCTGTCCGGCGGCCAGCGGCAGGCCGTCGCGGTGGCGCGGGCGGCCACCTGGGCCAGCCGGGTGATCTTCATGGACGAGCCGACCGCATCTCTGGGCGTGCTGCAGACGGTGCGGGTGCACGACCTGATCCGCAGCGTGCGCGACGCCGGGGTCGCCGTGGTGCTGGTCAGCCACAACATGCAGGACGTCAAGGCGGTCTCCGACCGGGTCGAGGTGCTGCGGCTGGGCCGGCGGGTCGCCCGCTTCACCACCGCCTCGGCGTCCATCGAGGAGTTGGTCGGCGCGATGACCGGTGCGCTGGACCCGGGCGCCGCGCCCACGGACGGGGCGGCGCCGTGAGCGGCGCGGCGACCGGCCTGGTGCCGCCGGCGATCGACGAGGAGGGGCGCCCGGTCGGGCTGCTGGTCCGGCTGCTGTCCGCGCAGGTGACCTGGATCGGGCTGGTGCTGGCCGGCCTGGTGGCCGTGTTCTCGGTGCTGTCCCCGAACGCGTTCCCGAGCACGTTCAACGTGAACAACCTCGCGGCGGACGCGGCCATCCTGCTGCTGCTCGCGGCCGGCCAGACGTACGTGATCGTCACCGCCGGTGTGGACCTGTCGGTCGGCGGCGTGCTGGTCTTCTCCGCGGTGGCGGCCACCAAGGCGATGCAGGCGGCGGGAGGCGAGTCCATGCCGGCGCTGCTGCTCGGGCTGCTGGTGGCCGTCGGCGTCGGCGCGGGGTGGGGCGCGCTGAACGGCGTGCTGGTCGGCCTGGGCCGCATCCCGGCGCTCATCGTCACGCTGGGCACGCTCGGCATCACCCTGGGCGGGGCACTGCTGCTCACCGGCGGCGTGGACCTGCGGGCGCCGAGCCGGCTGAACCTCGGGCTCGGCCTGGACCGGTTCCTCGGCGTGCAGTACATCGTGTGGATCTCGGGGGCGATCACCGCGGTGCTGGCGCTGGCGCTGGCGGTGACCCGGTTCGGCCGGCACACCTACGCGATCGGGTCCAACCCGGAGGCCGCCGCCCGGGCCGGCATCCACGTCGAGCGGCACCTGATCAGGGTGTACCTGCTGGCCGGCCTGCTGGCCGGGCTCGCCGGGTACCTGGCGCTGGCGAAGTACGGCACCACCGGCATCTCGGCGCACTCCACCGACAACCTGCAGTCGATCGCCGCGGTGGTCATCGGGGGCACCAGCCTGTTCGGCGGCATCGGCAGCATCCTGGGCACCGTGATCGGGGTGTTCATCCCGGCGGTGCTGCAGAACGGCTTCCAGATCCTGGGCGTCCGGCCGTTCTGGCAACAGGTGATCGTCGGCGCCGTCCTCATCGCCGCGGTCTACCTGGACCAGTCGAGACGCCGAGCACGTACGTAGGCCGCGCGTCGGACGGCGTCGCGGTCACAACCATCCGGCAGTCTGGATAGGAGAGTCATGCGAGTACGGACGTGGTGCGCGGTCGGCGCGGCCGCTCTGCTCGCCGCGAGCGCGTGCGGCAACAGCGGCAACGGTGGCAACACGGGCGGCGGCGGCAAGATCACGGTGACGCTGGTGCAGGGCATCGCCGGCGAGGAGTTCTACGAGACGATGGCCTGCGGGGCCAAGGCGAAGGCCAAGGAGCTCGGCGTCGAGCTCACCGTGCAGGGCCCGCAGAAGTTCGACCCGACGCTGCAGACCCCGATCGTGAACGCGGTGACCGCGGCCAAGCCGAGCGCGCTGCTCATCGCGCCGACCGACAGCAAGGCGCTGATCGCCCCGCTGCAGCAGGCGAAGGCCCGTGACATCAAGATCATCCTGGTGGACACCACGGTGGAGGACCAGAGCATCGGCCTGTCGCGGATCAGCACCGACAACACCCAGGGCGGGGTCGAGGCGGCCAAGGCGCTGGCCCAGCTCACCGGGGACAAGGGCAAGGTGCTGGCGATCAGCACCGACCCCGGCGTGAGCACGGTGGACCAGCGCATCGCCGGCTTCGAGAAGGAGATCAAGGCCAACCACCCGGGGATGACCTACGTCGGAGTGCAGTACTCGCACAACGACGTGGGCGAGGCGAGCAAGATCGTCAACGCCGCACTGGCCAAGAACTCCGACCTGGCCGGCGTGTTCGCCGCCAACCTCAACTCGGCCACCGGCGCCGGCTCGGCGCTGCAGGCGTCCGGCAAGAAGGGGCAGATCAAGATGATCGGCTTCGACGCCGGCCCGGCGCAGGTCAAGCAGCTTCAGGACGGCGTCGTGCAGGGACTGATCGCGCAGGACCCGGCCACAATCGGGGCCGACGGCGTCGAGCAGGCGGTGGCTGCGGTCAAGGGGCAGTCGGTGCAGAGCGCGATCGGCACCGGATCCAAGATCGTCACGAAGGACAACCTGAACGACCCCGACGTGCAGAAGGTGCTGTACAAGCCGAACTGCGGGTGACCGCCGGGCCGCGTGGCGTCCCCGTTGGACCGGCGCCACGCGGCCACCCCCAGGGTTGCGGCGTTGCGCGGCCGCTTCCGCCTGGTCGGCGTCGCGCGGCCGCCGCCCCGCCTGCGCTCAGATCCCGAGCAGCTTGGCCACATCGGCCGTCGCGGCCTGGCGCTCCTCGATGACGCGGGTCACGGCGAAGCCGAGGTCGGCGTTGATGCGCCGCATGTGGGTGTTCCCCTCGGCGTTGCCGGTGATCACGTCGCGGACCTCGGGGTGCTCGGCCAGCAGCCGCCGGGCCATCGCCGCCTTGACCCACAGCCCGAGGCCGTTGCCGCGGTGCGCGCGCGCCACCGTGGTGTCGTCCTGGTAGGCGCGGCCGTTCGGCGTGCGGGGCACAATGACCACGGTCAGCCCGGCCACATCACCGGACGGCTCGTGCACCGCGATGGTGGCCAGCAGGTCGCGGTCCCGCTGGTCGACCCAGGACTCCCAGTAGCGCAGCCGCTCCGGCGTCCACTGCGGAGGGTCGTAGTTCAGGTCGCCGACGGGTGCGTCCGCCATGTTGTTCAACGCCACGACGTACCGTTCGACGATCCGCTCGGGCACCGGGCCGGACCAGCCCTCCAGCCGGTACGGCGGATGCGCGGCGGCTTCGACGGCGGCCAGCCGGTCGATGTCCACAGTGGACAGATCCAGGGTTGACATGACCCCCCGCTGGCCGACCGCGAAGCCGAAGCGCTCGGCGAAGTGCGCGCCCGCGGTGCCCTCCACCGGCTCGACGAGCATCGTGTCGCGGCCGTCGTCGCGGCCGCTGCGGACGGCGTCGGTGAGCAGTTCGGTGCCGAGCCCGCGGCGGCGCCGCTCCGGGCGCACCCAGGGCCACAGCATGGCCAGCCCGGTGTTCTGCACCAGGGGCAGCATCAGGTAGCTGAGCCCGGCCACCGCGCCGTCCACCCGGACCACCCGGAGCAGCCGGCGCTCCTCCGGCGTCGTCGCGGTCAGCCACGCCATGGTCTCCTCGAACGTCGGCACCGGGTCGCCCGGCAGATCCTCGGCCACCCAGGCGGCGCGTATCTCGTGGCAGGCAGCGAGGTCGGCCGGGTCGGCGGTGTGCGGATCGAGCGGTTCCACGGTCACCGCAACTGTGTAGCACCGCCGCGGCCGGCTGCCCACCGGTTATCCACTGTGGACACTGTTAGGGCGTATCCCGTAGATCTTCAGCGGCGCCAAGATCTACAGGACACACCCTGGGCGGGGGATACGGTGCGGGCGTGCTGTCCACCTACCGACGGCTGCTCGCCGTGCCGGGCGCGCCGGCGTTCACCGCCGCCGGGTTCGTGATGCGGCTGCCCATCTCGATGATCGGCCTGGGCTGCGTGCTGCTTATCACCCGCACCGGCGGTTCGTACGGGCTGGCCGGCGCGGTGTCGGCGACGTTCTGGCTGGTGTCCTCGGTGGCCTCGCCGGAGCTGGGCCGGCTGGCCGACCGGCACGGCCAGGCGCGGGTGGTGGCCATCACCGCGGTCCTGGAGGCGGCGGCCATTCTGGCCCTGGTCGGCGCGGTGCTGCGGCACGCCCCGCCCTGGGTGCTGTTCGCCTCGGCGGCGCTGATCGGCGTCGGCTATGTCTCGGTCGGCACCCTGATCCGGGCCCGGTGGTCGCACGCC
>Ga0137373_10002182_pt1 | contig 21392 bp, 12 predicted proteins | sample SagtaG_5_FD_104912 | JGI IMG/M metagenome (GOLD analysis project Ga0137373, IMG submission 104912) | Vadose zone soil microbial communities from Sagehorn Ranch, Mendocino, California, USA - Sage1_R_80_16 metaG | ecosystem: Environmental > Terrestrial > Soil > Vadose zone | place: USA... | reverse complement strand
TGGGTGTCTATCTCATCACCGAGACCGACTGGGGACGCGGGCAGGTTCGCCGCCGTCTCGTCGCGATACTACAGAGCAACGCCCACGGCATCGTCCGCATCGGCAGCGTGACGGGAAATCTCCGCGAGGGTTTCACGGCTCACGATCTGTCCATCACCGACAGCTCCGAGGCGCCGTTCATCAAGGTCGACGAGGTCTGGGCGAATTACAGCCTAAGCACTCTCTGGGGAAAGCAAATCGACTTCAGTCACGTGCGTCTCATCAGACCGATAATCGTCCTCGACAAGCGACCCGGTGGAAAGTGGAATTACGACCGGATTTTCCCGCGCGACACGATGACTCCGCGCGGTCCGCGAAAGACGGGCTGGGGTACGTGGATCAGGTTCACCGACGTCTCGCTCGTCGGCGGCGATCTCACCGTCCGAACTCCGTGGGAGCTGGACTCGCATATCGTCGGCGCGGAAAGAACGGATGCTCTCCGTCGGGCGACCGGACCGCAGGGGCGATTGCCGATCGTGAAGGTGGCGAACGGATATCAGAAGGTGATGACGTTCCACAACATGAACGGCGCGTTTCCGCTTCTCCGCCTGACGGATCCCGCATACAAAAACAGCGTGATCCAGGTTTCGAAATTGTCGATGATCGCAGAGCTGCTGCGGCCGCCGGTGACTGACGTGCGGAACCTCAGCGGATCGTTCGACTTTACCGGGGATTCGGTGTGGTGGAAGAGCGCGACGCTGGTCATGCCGGGATCGAAGCTGGCAGGCAACGGGATGTACAACATCGGGAACAACGACATGCACCTGCGGCTGCACGGCGATCCCGTTTCGCCGGGCGACCTGCGGTGGATCGAGCCGGCGCTGCCGACCGCGGGCAACGGCAAGCTCGATTTCGCGCTCGACTGGACGGATGCGACGAGCACCTACACGGCGACGAACGCCGACGTGACGCTCGACCGCTCGCACGTCGCCGGAAAGATCACCGTCGTCGTCAACGACTCGATCACATATCACGACGCCGATCTGCGATTCGCGAATCTCGACACGCGTCTCATCGGCAGGATTTTTCCGAGCATCAATCCGCCTAGGCAGGGGTGGCTGAACGGCCACGCCGCATTCGACGGCAGCCTGCGTGCGCTGCGGATCAACGGAGACGTCGCGTTCAACAGTCCGCAGTCGGGAAGGAGCCGAGTGATCGGAGGCGGGCAGATCGGCTATGTGAACGGCGTCGTGACAGCGCGGAATCTGAAGATGCGGATGCTGCCGCTGCAGATGGATCTCATGAAGGTCGCGACCGGTCCGATGCCGATCGCCGGTGCGCTCAGCGGCACTGCGACGCTGAATGGATCGACCGCTTCGATGATGGTCGCACAGGGCGACGTAACGCACGTCGAGCGGGGCGCGGTTTCCCGCGTCACGGGAAGAGCGGGATTTCGCACGCACGGGGTGAAGTACTTCGACGTGAATGCGCGCGTTCATCCGCTCGCGCTGGCGACCGCTGGGAGATTCATGCCGTCGCTCGGACTTCGCGGCGCGGCGAGCGGTCCGGTGCGAATGGTAGGCACCCTCCAAAACTTCGCGGTCAACAGCGAGCTCTCATTCTCCGACGGCGGATATCTCAGTCTCGTCGGGCACCTCGATCTCGCGAGCAGAGACAAAGGCTACGATCTCGACCTGAAATCACATCTCTTCAATGCCAACGCGATCATCGCGAAAGCGCCGCGCACTTCGATCACCGCCGTCGCGCACGCGAGAGGGCGAGGTACCGATCCGGCGACGATGAACGCGTCGATCGTTGCGGATATCGCTGCATCGTCAGTGGACACAGTCTCGATCGACAGAGCGAACGTGAGAGTGGCAATCGCGAATGGCCTCGCGCGATTCGACACTCTCGCAGTGCAGGTCCCACAGGGGATTGTCGAGGCGAAGGGAACCTTCGGCCTGGCGAACGGAAGAAGCGGCACACTCGCCTACCACGTCGCCATCGATTCTCTCTCCAAGTTCCCGATACTTGGCACAACGGACACAACCGTCGTCAGTCCGCGACCCGGGATTCTCGCGGGTAGAGTAGCGAAGGCGCGTGAGGATTCGACACGCGTCGCGACGAAGACGGAAGTCGAGAGAGCGGCGACAGGCAAAGCGCTTCCGAAATTTCCTGTCGACACGCCCCGTGTCGTTCGTATGAGCGCACTCTCGGGATCGATCAGAGCCGACGGTGTCGCGACTGGCAACATTCACGACTTCAGTCTGAAGGGAACAGCGTCGGGCAAGGACATCGTCGCGCGCGGGAATACCGTCGGCACATTCGCCGCCGACTACAACTGGGCGAACGCGCGAACGTCGCAGTCGGAGATGAGTCTCAACGCGCGCGCGACCGACGTGCGGGCGATGGGATTCGCGCTCGACAGCGTATCCGCGAAAATCTCCTATCGGAAACCGAGTGGCACCGCAGAGATAGTCGTCAATCAGGATGACAAGCGCACATACACCGCTTCGGCACAGTACACGCTCGACCGGGTGCGCAGCGGCATCACGCTCAACGACCTCCGTCTCAAGTTCGACACGACGCAGTGGGTGAGCACCCGGGTCGCCGCGATTCACTGGGGAGAGCGCGGCTACGAGGTGAGCAATCTCGAGCTGCGCAACGGAGCGAACGGGCGCATCTACGTGAACGGGTTCCTGCCGACGACAGGCAATGCTGACCTTCACGTCGCGGTGGACAATCTCGACGTCGCCGACCTGATCTCCATCACGCAGAGCGACGTCAACGCGAAGGGTCTGATCTCGTTCGATCTTCAGGCGTCGGGTACGACCGCCGATCCAAAATTCAAGGGCGCGTTCGGCGCGGTGAATCTCGTCTACAATGGAACCATCGTGCCCGAGGTACATGGCACGGTGGACTACGCGAACGAGACGCTCACCGGACGGGCCGAGCTGCTGCGCGAAGGAAAGCAGCCGATGGCGGTCGCCGAGGGAACGATACCGATCAATCTCGCGCTGACGGGAGTGACCGGATCGAGATTTCCTGCCAATCGGCAGATCGCGCTCAACGTGAAGGCCGACAGTCTGCCGCTCGATCTCATCCCGCAGATGACCGACATCGTCGCCGACCTTAAGGGCAAGACGAGCGGAAATCTCAATTTTACCGGCACGCTTAATCGGCCGGTGATGACCGGTCAGTTCGCGCTTCACGAAGGTCAGGTTAAGGTCGTACCCGTGGGCGTGACGGTGAAAGGCATCGAGGCATCGATCAGGATGCTGCGCGACACGGTCGTCGTGGATTCAATCGTCGGACAGAGTGGAGGGCGGATCGCGCTCTATGGAGGTTTGGGCATCGGGTCGTTCCGCGAGCCGTCGTTCGATCTGCATCTCTCGGCAAACAATGCGCTGATTCTCAAGAACGACAAGGGGCGCCTGCACGCGAATGCGGCGCTGGCGATCAACGGTCCGTTCAAGTCGGCGTACGTCACCGGCAATCTGAGAATTCGCGAGGGCGTCCTTTACATTCCGCCGTCCGACGACAAGAACGTAATCGGCGCGGGAGATCCGGCGCTGTTCAACGTCATCGACACCGCCGTCGTCGCAAACAAGGAGCTCTTCCCGAGCGAGTCTCCGCTGCTGGCGAATCTCCGGATGGACGTAGCACTGCGCGTTGACCACGACGTATTCGTCCGCTCGCGGGAGGCGAACGTCGAGGTGTACAGCGACGGCGACTTGGGCATCCACGTCAACCGCGCGAAGCAATCGTTCGTGCTCGACGGCGTTCTCTTGAGCGAGCGGGGCGAGTACACCTTCATGACGCGGCGGTTCAACATCAAGCGCGGCTCGGCGACGTTCATCAATTCGGCGGAGCTGAACCCGACGCTTCAGGTGACGGGCGAGTACGAAGTGCGGCTGCCGGCGCGCGAGGCGATCAACATCCAGATCCTGATCGGCGGCACGCTGAACAACCCGCACATTTCGCTGCAGAGCGACGCGCAGCCGCCCATCGCGCAGAGCGATCTGCTCGCGTATCTGGCGTTCGGGCGGTCGTCCTCGTCATTGATCCAGCTCGAGGGCTCGGGTCTCACAAACGGGACGAGCGGCCCCGGAAACGTGATCGGAGCGGGGGCGTCACTGGCGAGTCGTCAGCTCGCGGGAGTGGCGCTCGGTGTCTTTGCCGACGAGCTGGGCGGCGAGGCCGCGCGGTCACTGGGAGCGGACGTATTCACGATCACGCCGGCCGACGTTCAGACCGACGTCGGGAATTTCCTGCGCGCGACACAGGTGGAGTTCGGGAAGTACATCAAGTCGCACACGTTCGTGGCGGTGCAGTCGAAGCTCGATCCCTCTGCGCTGGAGAGACCAGGCGTTCAGCTTCAGCACCGGTTCGGAGGACTGCGCGGGTACAGTCTAGAGACCAGCTTCGAGACGCGGTATCTGCTGCACGACCCGAGCCTCGCCCCGCAGACAGTGGGAACGACGAGCGTGTTCGGGTTGTTTCTGGTGAGGGATTGGAGGTTTTAGCTAAATCCTGTCCCATGCCATCAATCGCCAGGAAATCTTGACGTCAGCGGGTATCGGCTCAGCGGTCCGATGAACTGCCGTATCCGTAGCCTGAAGTTTCCCATCGCCATTCTCAGGCGAAGACCGAACGAATAACTGAAGCAGATCTGGGTTTCAGGTCAGAACGCAGCCCCATCGCTCCACGAGTACTGACCCGAGACATTCCAACATTCCATTAGCCCGTCGGGATCACTCAGGTTTATCGGATCATTGTTGGCAAACGCGTAAAGGTTTTGACTTCCCTCCTGTCCGATTGGATCTTCATTGCTGAATCGGCCAACCTCAGGATCGTACCACCGATTCCTCATATAGTAGAGCGACACTGAGTCGCCTTCCCGCATGAGCCCCTTCCATAGAAGTCGGTTGTCGGCGTTGCCGGAGTCTGTGGGGGTCCCCCACGCGACGTTCGGGCCATTTAGTCCAATATTCCAAAAACGGGAAAAAGAGCCCGGCCTTTTCGGGGCCGAGCTCCTCTCGCCTAAGTACATATTTGTAGCTCAAACCGAGTGTACGCAGTCTACGGCAGCGCGGTTCTCCCTCTTGGCTTTAATCGCAATTCGACCAACCCGCCGGGGAGTGGGTTCGAAAAGTTGGTAAAGCGGTAAATGCGTGCAGAGTCGTAATTAATGTCAAGAATGCGTGAACCATCCCATGTCGCTGTAAGCCCTTTCGGATCCTCAGCGACAAATTCACCTTCCTCACCGGAAGGAGCCGGTTGGTTGTGGGGCACCAACGAGATCACGTAACTAAATCGTACTGTAGCCGGCCCACCGAACCGTAAGAGATATGCGTCGACAGTCGAGTCCGGCGATACCGCCTTACTCATGACTTCGCCGTGTTCCTTGCGGCCACAACCGGAAATCACTGCGAGAATGCAAACAAGTTTCTGGAATCTTCGAATCGTTCGTGAACTGTCCGGTCTCATTGGCATCCTCGCTTGTAATAGTCGTACCCAGCTCGAATGAGCATCTGATCATGCGGGTCGTCGCCAAATGGAGGCCCCTTCCAGTAAGACCCGAAGGAAGGTCTGTACGTGGCCTTCTGCATCTGATTCCTTCCCGCTGCACGAAGCAAGAGTTCTAGATTAACGCCCATCGCCGCGCCCATCGCCCCATAATTGAAGTTCCCAAATGGTTCGTAGGCAGCGTTTTTCTGTTTGTAATCCTGCGGTCCGAGATTATTCACTTGACTGTAGAACCAAACAAGACCCAATGGATCCCACTTATGCTGCTCCGCCGCTCGGATGGACTCTTTCAATACTCCGGGAGCGTCGGCACACGTTGGAGATTTAGCCTTGGTCGGACTAGGGCCGACTGAGCGCCCACCACCGCCGCCCCCGTCTCCCCCACCGCCTTCGCATCTTACGAAAGTCCCCAATATGTCAAAGATTTGCCCGGTAAACGTGTTCCAAGTGACGATGTAATATATCGTGCAAGATTCGCGTAGGAGTCCATTCGCATCTCGTTCATTGATCGGATCATTCCCCCCGAACGTGTAGAGATTGTCTCCTCCAGCCTGTCCGATCGGATCTTCGGATAGGAACCGGCCGAGGGCGGGATCGTACCAGCGGTTTCTCACGTAGTAGATCCCGGCGACGTCGCTCTGGAACAGGAGGCCCTTCCACATCAGTTGGTTCTCGGTGTTGCCCCCGGCGGTAGGTGCTCCCCATGCGTCGTAGGTGAGCGTCTGGCTCACGGCGCTTCCGTCAACGGTGCCCGTGACGTTCCCCGACGCGTCCATCCGATGCTCTCGGATCGCGGTGACGGACGTCGCGCCGATAGTCTCCATCGCCGGCTGATCGATCGTGCCCGGAAAGTAGACGTAGTCGGCTCTCCGGTTTCCCGATCCATCCAGCTCGAGTAGCAGTTGATCCCCATCCCAAATGAAGTAGCTGGCCACCCCGCCCCAAGTCGGGCCGTACTTCGTGTACTTCGCCACCGGCTTCCCGAGCGCATTGTAGTCGTACCGCGCGTGAACCGAGCCCTCGTACTTGAGACTGTCGAGACGCTCGTCCGAGCTCCAGAAATAGTCGATGGTATAGTCGCCGCTCTTGGCGCGCTGCGTAACGTTGCCGTCGGCATCGTAGGAGATCGTCCCGCCGTTAAGAGCGGAAAGACGGTTCCCCGTGCCTACCGAAGCGCCGTGATCGGTCCGGTTCCCCATCGCGTCGTAGCTCGTCGTATCGGCCGACACAAGCGTCGTGCAGCTGTAGTCCATTCCCGAACCGTCCCCCGAAAGGGAGTCTGTTCCTGTCAGGCTGCAGCTCGAGCGCTTCTCGCGCTTGGTGAGCTGTCCGAGCAGATCATAGGTGTAAGTGAACTGCTCGTCCTTCGTCACGTTCTGCATCTTGTCGAGACGCGCCACCGAGTCGTAGTGGTAGCTCCGGCGGAACGCCGAGTCCAGCGCTAAGTAGTTGTTCCGTCGGTCCCTCGGCATCAGGAGAGCCGTGCTGGTAAAGCTCTCCTCCACTCCTCCCGAGCTGGTAAACTTTGACGGCAGCTCTTCGGTATTGAGACTGAGGCGGATGTTGTGCGAGCCGGTCTTGAGAGAGTCGAGAAGCCCGACCGCGGAATAGAAGTATTTCCTTGGATTCATGACGAGAGAAGACAGCGAAGTAATGATCGACGTGCTGTCCACTCCGCTCATCCCGCGCCGCGAATAGTGAAATGTCCTGAATCGCATCCCGCCGATGCGCGTCACGACCGAGTCATTGCCGGCCGCCGTACCGCTCCCGGGCGACACGAAGACGGAATCGGTCTCGACTCCGTTTGACGCCACATAATCGTGCCCATTGAACGCATAGCTGAAGCTGTCGCTCGACGTGTTGCTCCCGCTCTTGCTCGTGACGCGGCCCAGCGCATCGCGAACCAGATCGACGCGCTGGCTTCTCCGGTTGGTCGAGCTCGTGAGCTCGCCGTTCGCGTTGTACCGGAACGTCGAGCAGTTGGAAGACGCGTCGCAGCTCTGCGTAACCCAGCCAAGCGCGTTCCTCACCGTGCGGTATGTGTTGCCACGCCGGTCGGTCAGTGTCGTGTCGTCCATAGCGTCGTAACGCACTAGCATCGAGTCGGCGTTGACGCCATCCTTGAACCGGGTCGGCCGGTTCATCACGTCGTACAGCGTCTTGAATGTTGTCATCCCCGTCGTCTGGCTCGTTGAGTCGCGGCCGTAGGCGTCGAAGGTCTTGGTTATACCGCGCCCGCCCGGGTCACTCGTCACTGCGAGATTCCCGAATTTGGAATCGTAGGTGAAAGAGTTCGTGTGACCGTCCTGATCGGTCTGGGCGTACACGCGCTTGGTCGTCGCGTTGTAGGTGAAGTCCGTGTACGGTGAGCTTCCCGAAACGACCGCGTAAGTGATCCGTGACACCTGTGCGTTTGCGTTGTAGCTGATCACCTGCGTTCGGGAGCCGTTCCCTCCTACGGTGTCTACTTGCGCGTAGGGGCCATGTCTCGTGAATCCTGTCGCCTCGCGCCCCGAAGCCTGCTGCCAGACGACCCTTCCGTAGCTGTCGTAGGTGAACTGATCCACACCGCCGTCAACGCGATCTATCTCGTACGGCAGAAATCCGGTGCGGAGGAAGGTGGTCGTCTGGCCGACCGCGTTGGTCGCGACCTTCGGCTGGCCCCACCGGTCAGTCGTGAATTTCGAAACATTCCCTACGGCGTCCGTGACCCGGCCATAAATCGTGTCCGACGCCGGTGCGGCGGCAGGCGAGCTCCAACTAGTGGAGCTCGTCGGAAGTCCGACGGATTGCCAGGGCGAATATGTGACAACTGGCTGCGTGTTGCTTGTGCTTCCACTTCCGGCATCGACCGCCACCGTCGGCATGGTGAGCGACGAAAGCTTCCACGTGACCGAGTTGTAGGCGAGTGTTGTTGTCGAGCCTTTGCGATCGGTAACCGTGGAGAGCCGGTCGCAGCCGTCGTAGGTGAACGACGTGCTGACGCCGTCCGGATCCTGAATCGCCGATATCGAGCCGTTCGTTCCGATGGTGACGCTCGTGGTTCTGAGCGTCGCGCTCGCGGTCTTTTCGATGATGCTTGCAATTCCACTCGACGTGTATGTCAGGGAATCGTACTGGACCGCTGAGCCGGAAGCCGCCATCGGATCCTTGACGCGCGCCAATCGGTTCGATCCATCGTAGTCGAACGTCGTCGACCTGCCGTAGATGTCTACGACCGAGGTGAGATACCCGGAAGTGTCGAAGAGCGCGCGCGTTCCATCAGGATACGTGCGCGTGTAAACGCTGTTCGAGAGGCTCAGCACCGTATAGTCGGGACCGGTCGTGTTGAGCGCGGTGAACCGGGTCGCAGTGCCGTCGCCCTCGGCGATCATGTAGCCGGTGGACGGAAAATAGAGGCGCTGAAGACCGTCGATCGCCCAGCCTTTACCGGCGTAGGAGCTTCCCTCGTTGACGACCATCAACTCGGTCGAGACGGTGTCAGCCAAGATCGCGCTGTCCGCGTAGGTTGCGGTCACGATGATGCTCATCGGGTAGACGCCGGTCGAATAACTTCGTGCGTCGAACTGGCCGGCTAGTCGCCTCTCACCCGTCGCTCCGGAGAAATAGAGCGTCGCGTCGCCGTTCGTGAACGTCACCGGAGAACCGCTGACTTTGGCGCTCAATGCATAGCGCGCCACCGAAGTTCCGCTGTTATCCGGCGTTGCATAAGCAAAAATGAAAGGCCGCGGCAGAGCGCGGTCACCGTTATAGGTGAGCGTCACGCTTCGCGGCTGGTCCAGCGTGAAGAACGGAACCGTGCTGAACGAATAATTCGCGGCGAAGCACGATACCGCGCAGAGCACCGCACTCTGGAAGTCGTTGTTTGTCTTGGTCGCGTCCACCGTCAGGGTGTGCGACGGCCCCGAGATCGTGACGTGGATCGTCGCGACCATCGTCGGGTTGTCGCCCGAAAAGGTCACGTGAACGTCCGTCGAGCCGCTCGTCCCCCGGCTCGTCATGTGGAACGTGATGACCCGGATGTCACCGTCGCCCGTAAGGGTGGGGTTATTCGGGCTCGCCGCGCAGGCGCTGAAATAGAACGCACAATCCGACGTGACTGCGACTGTGCCGGTGGTGCCGCTATAGTTGCTGAGCGCGATATCGACGTCGGCTCCGTCGAACGTGCTCATGCTCACGGAAGTCGAGCAGACGTCGATCGACCACCCGCCCTCGCTGCAGCTCATCATTGCACGTTTGGCCGAAGTCTTCGCGACATGAACTGCGCCCGATCCCGCGGCGAATGTGTTCGTTGCGCCGAAAAGGCCGACGGCAGTCAACGCGGCCGTCAAAATGAGAGCTCTCAAAAGATTTCTCACTTGACCAGCACCTTGGCCGCCTGCACTGCACGGTCGATGACGTTGATCTTGCCGCTCACTCCGCCCGCACTGCCTCGCGTGTTCGATGCCCCTACCGGCGGCGCCAATCCTGGCGGTGTCGCGCTCGTGGTCGCCTGAACGGTGGCTCTCGCCACGGAACAGATCCCGCGCTGCGAACAGACGCGCGCCCAGACGTCATGCGGACCGACACCCAGTGTTCTGCCCGCCGGCGAGAGCTGACCCCACGCTTCATTGCCTACGAGCTGAAAGAGCGAAGTCCGATCCTGGCCGTCGACGGAAACGAGGAAACTGAGGGCATCGATCGGATCGGTGGGCTCGGCGGCGGCGAACCGGAAGACGGCGACAGCCCGGTCCTGCGGAACAGCGAATCCATCCATCGGCGACGCGAGCGCGATCGCCGGCGCATGGAACCCGGCAATTACCGGAGGAACCGGCGGCGTCGGAACGGTCTGCTGCGCGACTGCGACATGCGGAGCAACAATCGCCGCCGCTATCGCCACGGCGAACCTTATTCGCCACGACCTACAACGTCCTTGCATAAGAACTCCCATGGTGTGGGCTCGCCGCCCGCGCACGTTCGACGCGACCGGCGAGACCCTTTCACCAATAGAGTCCGCGGGTGTTACAGCAGAAAAAGAAAAACGCCCGGCAGCATGCCGGGCGGCGAGCTCTCTCTTCGTGTTACTCGCGGTAGAGCCGCGCGACCACTTTGCCGAGCACGTGACGCGAGTCGTTGGGTACGCTGATCGGATCGTAGTCGACATTGAGGGAATGAAGCTCAATCTCTCGCTGCGTTATCCGATCGATGATCTTGACCACGTATCCGTCATCGCTGTCTCGCGCTACAACTACGTCCTCGAGTCTGGCTGCAGCACCGAGCTCGACGAGGATGAGATCGCCGCTGTTGACGAAGGGAACCATGCTGTCGCCCTTCACGCGCAGCGCGACGTAGTCGCCACCCGGCATACCTTTCGGGAGCTCGACCCAGGTGTCGCACTCCTCGTCGAGCAGCTCACGACCGGCGCCGGCGGCTACCGGCAGCTCGAACAGCGGTGAGCAGCGCTCCATTTTCGCGAGACGCTGTGCATCTCTCGCGCGTGCCGTCACCGGGGCGGCCCGATAGACCAGATCGCGCGATGGAATCCGCGCCGCAAGGCGTTTCGCCCGCTCATGTGCGAGCATGCGGCGCGACGCCCGTTCGGCGCGCGCATTGAGTGATGCTTGCTGAGCGGTAGTCATGGCCGCCCACGAGTCGGCGACGAACCATTCAGCGAACCGGGGGTCGGCAAAGATTTTATCTTCGTCCTCTTCACCGAGATGTTTGCCGACGAGATCCATCAGCTCGTCAAAAAGGACGTCATCCGTCATTGTGCACTCCGTCTTCGTTTAATTGCACTCCGATCCGTGCGAAGAAGCGTTTCATCTCGACTCGCTCCTCAACGCCGGATGCTGCGGCATAACGCACCGCTTCTTCACGCAGCTTGATGCGCAAGCGGTGGATGCGCACCCGACAGGCTCCGTATTCGATTCCCAGCCAACTCGCGATTTCCCGCGCTGGCGCACCGCCGATCAAGTAGCGAAGCAGCAGCCGTTCAGAACGAGAGAGAGTGTTTCGCAGGAAGGTTGTCAGTCCCGCAAGCACGGAGTGGGTCTCATTCTCAATCTTCTGTTGTCGCGCGGCGACGACGGAATATTCGGACTGACAGCCGGCGATTATCGTCGATTCCGACGATCCGGACGCTTCCGCGGCTAACCGGTACTTCTCACCACGCAGCCGATCGTTGCGGACCACCTGCTTGAGCCGGTTGTTGAATGCGGCTCGCGCATATCTCACGAATTCGCTCCCTTCGATCGGAAGATCGGGAAGCGCCAGAACGAAATCATCGAGAAAGGTGTCGATGAGCTCCTCGGAGTCATGTCCCGGAATAGCGAATCGTTTCGCCGATGGAGCCAGGAGACCCTCGAGGTACAGGATGAGCCCCGCGAGTGCGCGCGGATCGCGCCTCTTCGCGGCAGCGATGGAATCGGCGGTCGGCGTGAACCTCGGAGCGTGACTCTCATTCGAACTTCTCTCGCCCCAACTTCCGTTCACGTCCGCCGCCCCCGATTAAGAAACCAGTCCGTTCCATCTACATGGTTAGTCCGCGAGTGTTACATGGATCGGCGGCGGAGCCAGTGCCGAACCCGGGATTCGACTTTTGAGAGCCGCTCGGGGGGAACGGACCCCGCCCGATATCCGGCAACGGTTTCGCGGATCACCCGGGCGCGCTCGGCGCCGAAACCGTTGCGCTGCGCACGCGCGAGGAGCTCGGACAAATCGGCGAGTATGCGCTGCGACCCGACCGTAGCTGTTGATGTCGGCGCGATATTCCGTCGCGCTCGCGCTGCCTTCAACATTTCCTCACGACTCGGCCGCTTCTTCGAGGCCGTGAATCCAAGATTCGCGAGTGCACGCCCGACGGCCGAAGTCTCGGTGTTCTCGAGACATGCGACGGTATTCACCTCCCCGTCACCTTCACGCTCGGCGGCGTAACCGGTCGCCGCCGGAAACTTGTCGTCGGCGTGTCGATAGACGAACGACTTCACGATGATCTCGCGCGCTTCTCGCGAGATGAGCCTGGTCGTTATGCGGCCCTTGGGAAAGGCTTTGTAGAAGAGCTCGATCCGGTCAGCGACCGGGGCGTAGTCCTCAAGCCGGACTGTGGAATTGAACTTCGGCATCGATCCTCCAAGGGATTAAACCTATCCCGAAGAAAGACCGAAAACAAGGGCAGAAAGAGGGGATTAACCTGATAGAGTGAGTCAACCCAACTGCGTGTAATTCGTCCCCAAAGAGCCAGAGCTACAGCAATTCGGGGGTCGCCAACCGGTTCGATACCCATATAGTACTGATCGCTAAACAGCTTATAACTCCACCGCCGCACTCAGCTTCTCCCACTTCTCCAGCGCCCCCTCCAGCTCCCGCTTCGCCTGCTCGAGCTGCTTCCCGAGCTTTCCCGCGCGCATCGTCCCCTCCTTCGTGAGATAGAGCTCGGGATCCTCCAGCATCTTCCCGATCTCGTTCACTCGCGCCTCCAATCTCTCCGCCTCCCCCTCGGCTTCTTCGGCCACACGCCGTGAAGCTCGCGCCGCCTCGCGCGATTCTTCTTTCTTGAGAGTCTTCCGCCGCGTTGCCTGTTTCTCGTGCATCCGCCGCAGCTCCATCGCTTCCTGAGCCGACACGCTCGCCGCGTGCGCACGCTCGACGCTCAGCTCCTCCCACTCGACGAACGAGCCTGGATAATCCGTGACGTGACGATCGTGCAGTACCCACACGCGTGTCGTCAGCGCGTTCAGCAGCGCACGGTCGTGGCTCACCAGCAGAATGGTCCCGTCATAATTCTCGAGCGCCTCCTCCAGCGCCTCCACCGACTCGATGTCGAGATGGTTCGTCGGCTCGTCGAGGATCAGAAAATTCGCGCGCGACAGTACCATCATCGCCAACGCCACACGCGCCCGCTCGCCGCCGGACAATGAATCCGCCCGGCGCTGAACCTCGTCGCCGGAAAAACCGAACCGCGCGAGATGTCCCTGCACCATCCGCCGCTCCCACTGTGGCCTTAGTCCCGAGATCACTTCGTACAGAGTCTTGTCGAGCGGGACCTGCGCCATGTCCTGACGATAGTACGCCGGCTCGACCGAGCCGCCCATCCGCAGCTCCCCATCCGCGATCTCGCGCTCGCTGGTGAGAGCGCGCAGGAACGTCGACTTCCCGCTCCCGTTCGGACCGATGAGACCGACGACGTCACCGCACTGAATTACCGCCGAGAAATGCTCGATGAGAATTCTGTCGCTCACCGATATCGTGACGTCCTTGGCGACCGCGACCTGATCGCCGCCGCGCTCGCCGACGTCGAGCCGGAGTGCCATCGCTCCTTCCTCACCCACAGGCGCGCTGAGCCTCGGCATTCGCGCGAGAATCTTCCGCTTCCCCTTCGCCTGCTTCGAGTTCTGTCCGGCGATGTTGCGGCGGATGTAATCCTCGCGCGCGGCGACGACCTTCTGCTGCTTCTCGAACGAGCGCTGCTGCGCAAGCCGCCGCTCCTCGCGCTGCGTGACGAACGACTCATAGCTCCCGTTGTACGACGTCGCCGTCCCGCCCTCGAAGTGCAGCACGTGATCGACGACGTTCGCGAGAAAGGAGCGGTCGTGGCTGATGAGGAGAATTGCCTTCGCGCTGATGCGCAAATATTCCTCGAGCCAGCGCGTAGTCTCGAGATCGAGATGGTTGGTCGGCTCGTCGAGGAGTAGAAGGTCCGCCGAGCTGACGAGCTGACGCGCGAGACCGAGTCGTCCGCGCTCACCGCCGCTGAGCTGAGTGAGCGGACGGGTTCTCGCCTCATCGGCGTTGAAGCCCAGCCCTTCGAGCACCGCGTCCACCCTCGGCGCGAAGGTATATCCGCCCTCGCGATCGAATCGCTCGAGATCGCGATCGTAGCGCGCCAGCATCTGAGGCGTGCATCGCTCGCCCATCTCGGCGAGCTGATGCCCCTGATCGGCGAGCGATTTCTCCAGCGCGAGCAGATCGGCGAATTCGCCCGCGCCCGCTTCCCAGACAGTGTTCGCCGTTCCGAAATCGCGATGCTGCTCGAGCACGGCGATCTTGAGACCGGGCTGCTTCGCGAGCTGTCCCTCGGTTGGCTTCACCTCGCCGAGCAAGATGCGGAAGAGCGTCGTCTTTCCGGTGCCGTTTCTGCCGAGTATGCCCCAGCGGTCACCCTCCCCGACGGTGAGGGTGACATTCCTGAAGATCCGGGAGGCGCCGAATTCGATTCCGGCGTTGGAGAGGGAGACAAGAGTCACAGCGCTAAGACTAACTACACCGGCTTACGAGTATGGTGTAATTGGTCATCGGGATTTTATGTGCACCGGAGTGACGGCGCGCTCGACGAGTGCGAGGAGGCCGTCGGCGACCAGCGCGAGTGCGGCGGCGGGCAGAGCTCCCGAAAGGATCATCCTGTTATCCGCGAGCGCGAGTCCAGTGGCGATCGGCTCGCCGAGTCCGCCCGCTCCGACGAACGCGGCGAGAGTCGCGGTGCCGATCGTGATCACGGTCGCCGTGCGGATTCCGGACATGATGACGGGAGTCGCAAGCGGGAGCCGCACGTACCGCAGAAGCTGATTGCCGGTCATGCCGAGTGCGTGCGCGGCGTGGACCGCGGCGGGATCGGCGTCGCGCACGCCGGTGTACGTCGCCCGCAGGATCGGGTAGAGCGAATAGAGCCAGAGCGCGACAAGCGCCGGCCATACGCCGATGCCGAGGAGTGGAATCATGAATGCAAGAAGTGCGATGCTCGGAATCGTCTGGAGAACTCCGACACCGCGAATGACGGGCTCGGCGGATCGGCGCGAGCGTTCGAGTAAGAGTCCGAGGAGAATCGCGACGGCGATTCCGGCGGAGAGCGCGATCAGTACGAGCATGACGTGGCGGAGGAATTGTGCGAACAGCTCCGAGCGGTGCTCGTTCATATATGACGCGAAGCCTTCGCCGGTAGAGCGCGCACGAGTCTCGCGCCCGGAACTTCCGGCGAGCCCGAGCGCGATGAGCTCGTCACGTGCGACCCGAGCGATCGGCTCGCGGTCGACTTCTACGCGCGCGTTGAGTGCCCGCATGGCAGTCACGTCGAGTCGTCCGCTCAACTGTGAGAGCGCGGCGATTGCGTCGGGGCGTGTTTTCCAAAGTCGCGCGCCGATGAGCGCGGCCGCTTGATACGGAGGAAATACTTTCCGATCGTCTTCAAGTACGAGGAGATCGTATCGCTTGATAAGTCCGTCGGTGGAGTATCCGTCGATGACATCCACCGATTCCTGTGCGAGCGCCTGATATTTGAGCGCCTGCGAGAGCGGTTTCACTCCGGCGAACCTCATCGTGTACTTCTCTTGAAGCGCGGGCAATCCATCGGGGCGGCCGATGAAATCGGGAGTGAGGCCTGCAGTCAGAGAGAAGGATACTGACGCGAGATCGCCAAGTGTCCGCAACGAATACTTAGCCGCGGTCTTCTTCGTCACGGCGATTGCATATGTATTCTCAAACCCGAGCGGCGCCAGCCAATGCACACCGTAACGCTCGATGAATTCGCGAGAGACCTTCTCGAACACGGCCGGCGCATCGGGAATCACATCTTCATGCAGGATTGCGAGCAAACCGGTGCCGGTGTACTCCGGATAGACGTCGATCCCGCCGGATCGAAGCGCCGCGAACGCGACTTCGGTCGCTCCAAGTCCCGGACGCCGCTCGACACGCACACCACGCTGCTCGAGAACCTGGGCGAACATTTCGGCCAAAAGAAAGGATTCACCGAAGGGCTTCGACGCGACGATTACCGGCCTTCGATCCTGCCGCGAATCCTGCGCGCCGAGTGATGACGCACCGAAACCGAGCAGAAGAGCGATAAAGAGAACGCGCCGCATCACGCGACCTCCGCGCGCTCGACGAGCCGGCGCACATAATCGGTACGCGGATTCGTCTTGAGCTCCGCCGCCGCCCCGATATGCTCGATGACACCTGCTCTCAAAACCGCAATTCTGTCGGCGAGCAAAACCGCTTCCCGCAAATCGTGCGTCACGAGAACCGAAGTAAATCCTGCCTCTCGTCGCAACCCGCGAAACGCGTCGTGCAGCTCCGACCTCGTTATCGCGTCGAGCGCCCCGAACGGCTCGTCGAGCAAAAGAAGTGATTGTCCGCCGGCGAGCGCCCGCGCAATCGCGACGCGCTGTCGCTGACCGCCGGACAATTCGTGCGGCCAGCGGTTCGCATAGGCGGCATAATCGAGTCCAGCGAGGTGCATTGCGCGCGAGACGGTCGCTTCTTCGCTTTTTCCGTTGAGCCACGGTACGAGCGCGACGTTCCGCCCGACGCGCCAGTGCGGAAGCAGCCCTCCCTCCTGCGGGACGTACCCGATCGAACGGCGCACCATCACCGGATCCTTCGCGCTCACCGCTTCGCCGTCGAGCAACACGCTTCCCGAATCCGGCTCGACGAGACGGTTGATGCAGCGCAGCAGCGTCGTCTTCCCCGAGCCGCTCTCGCCGACGAGCGCGAGACACTCGCCCGCCGATATCTCCAGCGTCACATCGCGCAGCGCGTCGACATCGCCGTGCCGCTTCGAGACGCGGTCGACAGTGACGCGAACGCTCATCTTCTGATTCGAAAGATCAGCCTGCCGCTGATGCGGCGGCGTACTCGTCCCAAAGCACTGCCATCGCGCGCATGCCGAGCCGGAAGTTCTCTACGCTCATCCACTCGTCAGGCGCGTGCGCGTTCTCACCCGGCAATCCAAAACCCACGAGCAGCACCGGCGCGCCAAGCACCCGCTCGAAATCGTGCACGACCGGAATCGATCCGCCTTCGCCGACAATCACCGGCTCCTTCTTGAAAATCTTCCTGAGCGCGCGCTTCGCCGCCTCGAACAGCGGGCCGTCCAGATCAGCGCGCCACGGGTTTCCCCCGTGAAGGTGCTTGACCTCCACCGTCACACCGGCGGGCGCAACGCTCGCGACGTGCTTCTTCATCAGCTGCTCTATGTCACCCGGAGTCTGATCGGGAACGAGACGGCAGCTCACCTTCGCCATCGCCTTCGACGGAAGAACGGTCTTCGCCCCCTCGCCCGTATACCCGCTCAGCATTCCGTTCACCTCGCACGTCGGCCGAGCCCACAGTTTCTCCAGCGTCGTGTATCCCTTCTCCCCGCCAAACGCCTTGACCGACACTTCCTTCATCAGCTCGGCGTCGTCGAACGGCAGCTTGTTCATTTGCTCAAGAACGGCCGGGGGCCACTTCTTCACGCGATCGTAAAACCCGGGAATCGCGATGTGGCCGTCCGCATCATGGAACGTCGCGATGATCCGCGCGAGCACGGTCGCCGCATTCTGAACGACTCCGCCGTACGTGCCCGAATGGAGATCTCCCGCCGGACCTTTCACGTTGATCTCGAAGTAAGCGAGCCCGCGCAGCGACGAAAGAATAGACGGCTGGCCCGGCGCGAACATCGACGAATCGGAGATCACCACCGCGTCGGCGCGAAGCAGCTCACCGTTCTTCTCGACGAACTCGGCCAGGTTCTCGCTCCCCACCTCCTCTTCGCCCTCGGCGAGAATGACGACGTTGACCGGAAGCTTCCCGCGAGTCGCGAGGTGCGCCTCGATCCCCTTGATGTGCAGGAAGAGCTGCCCCTTGTCGTCCACCGATCCGCGCGCAAAGATTTTTCCGTCGCGCACCACCGGCTCGAACGGCGGCGTCGTCCAAAGATCGAGCGGCTCCGCCGGCTGCACGTCGTAGTGCCCGTAAATCAGAATCGTCGGCGCACCCTTAACCTTTCTCCATTCACCGACGACTACAGGATGGCCTTTCGTCGGATGGATCTTCGCCGAAAGTCCGATCTTTTCCATCGACTGCTTCACCCATTCAGCGGCGCGCGCCGTATCGGCGTTGTGCTCCGACTTCGCACTTACGCTGGGAATGCGCAGGAGATCGAACAGCTCTTCCTGGATTCGGCTTTCGTTCTTCGAGAAAAAGGTCTCGAGATCCCCGGCGCTGGCATTGTTTTCACTCATCGTTTGATCGGAGTCGAAGTCATTGAAGATGTGCGACCAGCACGGCGGATCACCTGCCATGGACGCCGAATCCGATCGCCCGCACCGCCGACATTCCCGCGATCGTGGCGAGAAGGCAGAGCAGCAGAGTAAGGAATAAATACGTCGCCGCGCGCGCGTACGCGCCTGCTTGAAGGAGTCCCACCGTTTCGTTGCTGAACGCGGAGAAAGTGGTGAACCCGCCGCAGAATCCGACGACGAGCAAGCCGCGTAGATAAGCGGGCGGCTCGAGGTTCATGAATGTGCTGATCAGAATCCCGATCAGCAGGCATCCGGCGACATTGACGAAGAGCGTCCCATACGGGAAGCCCGCGTGCAGCGAGCGTTGGACGGCGCCGCCGATCACATATCGCAGCACCGAGCCCGCGGCTCCGCCGAGTGCGACGTATACTAGAACCATGGAGGGAAAATACTACGGGACGGGTGCCGAGGCCGCCGGCGAACAGAACGACCGGTGCGGCAATAGGTATGTTCTTCATGGCAGCCACATAGAATGGCACACTTCAATTAAACAGTCACTTGATAGAGCGCACTTCCAATAGAATCTCCGTTAAATAAAAGGGTCATTTTGAGCAACAGATTAGCCGGCGAGACCAGTCCGTACCTCCTGCAGCACGCCGAAAATCCGGTGGATTGGTATCCGTGGGGACCCGAGGCGCTCGGCCGGGCGCACACGGAGGACAAGCCGATCCTGCTCAGCATCGGCTACGCGGCCTGTCACTGGTGTCACGTGATGGCCCATGAATCGTTCGAGAGCGTCGAGACCGCCGAGCTTATGAACGCGAGCTTCGTCAATGTCAAAGTAGACCGCGAGGAACGGCCGGACCTGGACAGCATCTACATGCAGGCGGTGCAGGCGCTGACCGGGCATGGCGGATGGCCGATGACGATGTTCCTCCTCCCCGACGGCACCCCGTTTTATGGGGGCACGTATTTCCCGCCCGAGGATCGTCAGGGAATGCCCTCGTTCCGGCGCGTTCTGCTCAGCGTCGCCGAAGCGTACCGCGACAAACGGGACAAGCTGAAACAGAGCGGCGCTCAGATCGCGGAGATGCTGCGAACCGCCGCGGACTCGGGAGAGAAAAGCGAGGCGCCCACCGCGCAAACTCTCGAGCTCGCGTATCGCACACTCGCGCGCAACTACGACATCGGCAACGCCGGATTCGGCGGCGCGCCGAAATTTCCGCCGACGATGTCGCTCGATTTTCTGCTTCGTCACTGGGCCCGCACGGGGGAAGATTACGCGCTCCAGATGGTGAGAGAGACTTTTCAACGGATGACGCGCGGCGGCATCTACGATCAGGTCGGCGGTGGCATGGCGCGCTACTCCACGGACAGCAAGTGGCTGGTCCCTCATTTCGAGAAAATGCTGTACGACAACGCGCTTCTCATCCGGCTCGGCGCACATCTCTGGCAGGCGACGAAGGACGAGGAGGTGAAGACGGCGACGGCGCGCACCGTCGAGTGGGTCGCGCGCGAGATGACGTCGCCGGACGGCGGATTCTATTCCTCACTCGACGCCGACAGCGAAGGCGAGGAAGGTCTCTTCTATCTGTGGACTGAAGAAGAAATCGACGCGGCACTCGGCGACAACGCGACGCTCGTCAAGTCGTATTACGGTGTCACCGCAGACGGAAATTTCGAGGGGAAGAACATTCTCTTCGTCGGCGATGATCCCGCTGTCACTGCATCGCGCGCGGGGATTGGCATCGACGTCATGAACGCGCGCATCGACGCTGCCCGAAAGACGCTGTACGATCTTCGCGCAAAGCGCGCTTGGCCCGGACGCGACGACAAAATTCTCGCCGGATGGAACGGCCTGATGCTCAGGGGGATCGCGACCGCCGCACGCGTCTTCGACCGCGGTGACTGGCGGGATCTTGCGATACGCAACGCGGCCTTTCTCTACCAGAAGATGAGCAGCGACGGTCGGGTGATGCGGTCCTTCATGGACGGCTCGACGCGGATTCCCGGATTTCTCGAGGATCACGCCTCCGTCGCGCTCGGATTCATCGCCGTCTATGAGATGACGTTCGACGAGAGCTGGGTCGAGCGCGCGCGCGAAAACACGAATGCGATAATCTCGGCATTCTGGAGCGAGACGGACCGGAAGATGTACGACACCGCGTCGGATGCCGAGACGCTGATCGTTCGGCCGAGGGACGTGATGGACAACGCAGTCCCCGCCGGGAGCTCGCTCGCGGCGGAGCTGCTTCTTCACCTCGGCGATCTTTACGACGACGCGCGCTACCGCGGTATCGGCGAAGCGATCATCAACACGAACGCTTCGCTCATCGCGAAGTACGCATCGGGGTTCGGATACTTGCTGGGCGTCGCCGACATGCAGGTGAACGGTGCGACGGAGATCGCGCTCGTCGGCAAAACCGGATCGCACGATTTCCGCGCTCTGGAGCGCGTGCTCGGGGACCGGTATGTTCCATCGGCCGTGCTCGCCGGGTCGGATGGCAGCGGCGAGTCGAAGCTTGCGCTGCTCAAGGACCGCACGACGACGAAGGGAAAGGCGACGGCGTATGTGTGTCGCGGGTACGTATGCGATGAGCCGGTTACTCACGCGGAGGAATTGGCGGAGAAGCTCGCAAAGCGTTGAGCCACCTCGAAGGAGACACGAATGGACAGAGTGAACAGCAGGATCGCGCAAGCGTACGGATACATTGTCTGTCTGATCTGCGTCGTCGTAATTCTCATATCGACGCATCAGGTGATCGACGCGGCGTTCGACGTCGCGAATCCGGCGGCGGTGACAGCGAATTTCGGGGGCAGATACGGTCCGACGACTTCGTATAAGTCGTGGAGGTTCGAGGCACGCAGGCAGAGCGCGATGCGCGGCCCGGCCGGACAGGTTGCGCCTGACAG
>Ga0137373_10002179_pt1 | contig 21415 bp, 19 predicted proteins | sample SagtaG_5_FD_104912 | JGI IMG/M metagenome (GOLD analysis project Ga0137373, IMG submission 104912) | Vadose zone soil microbial communities from Sagehorn Ranch, Mendocino, California, USA - Sage1_R_80_16 metaG | ecosystem: Environmental > Terrestrial > Soil > Vadose zone | place: USA... | reverse complement strand
GCTCCCGGCGGCGACCGCGCTGGCGGCGGTGACCGGAGCGGTCGCCGCCGACCGCGTCGCCCAGACCCTGCCGCCGCCCGACCGTGGCGCCGGCGCCGTGCCGCCCGACCGCGTCGCCCAGACCCTGCCGCCGCCCGAACACTACGCCGGCGGCCTGGCGGCGCGCGTCCTCGCCGGGTGCGCGGCGGCCCTGCTGGTGCTGGCGGCCGGCTGGGCGCTCGCCGCGGAGACCGGAACGCTCGCCTTCCTGGGGGCGGTGGCGGTGCCGGCGGCGCTCGCCACGGCCGCGTCCCGGAGCGGCTGGCTGCGCCAGGGCTGCGCGGCGGTCGCCGCCGTCGCCGTGGTCGGCGAGTGCGCGGCGGCGGCGGTGGGCGCGGGTGGCGGCGCCGCCGAGGCCGGCTTCGTGGTGGCCGCCGCGGCGGGTGCGGTGCTGGTGATGGGGACGCGGTGGCGCCGGCGCGCGGCGGAGGGCCCGGTCCTGGAGGCGCTCGGCCTGGGCATGGGCGCGCTCGGCGCCCTGCTCGCCGGCTGGGAAGGGCGCTGGCTCGCGGCCGCGCTGACCGCCGCGGTCCCGGCGCTGCTGGCCGCCGGGGCGTGGCCGGTGCGGCGCGCCTACCTCTGGAGTGGCGCCGCGGTCGCGGTCGCCGCCACCTGGGCGTGGCTGGCGGCCGCCGGGGTCACCGCGGTCGAGGCGTACACCCTGCCCGCGGCGGCCGTCGCCCTGGCGGCGGGCGCGCTGGCGCGCCGGGGCGAGGCGCGTCCCGGCTCCTGGCTCGCGTTCGGGCCCGGGCTCGCGGTGGCGCTGCTGCCGAGCCTGGTCCTGGCGGTCGACCGCGACGGCAGGGCGCGCCCGCTGCTGCTCACCGCCGCGGCGCTGCTGGTGCTGCTGGCCGGCGCCCGCGCCGGACTCCAGGCCCCGCTCGTCCTGGGCGCCGTCACCTTGCTGGGACTGGGCGCGGACGCCGTCCTGCCGGTCGCGGCCCAGCTTCCGCGCTGGATCACCATCGGCCTCACCGGCCTGCTGCTGCTGTGGCTGGGAGCGACCGCAGAGCGCCAGCTCACCCGGCTGTCACACGCCTGGAGCACACTCCTTCGTAACCAGTGAAATCATTTTGATAGTGATGAAGAGCCAGGTCATGAAGGAGCCTGCGCAATTCCCGCCCCCTCAGCTGGCCGGTCGGACCGGACGGGTCTGTGGCGTTCTCAGGCGCGGGTGGGCGCCGCTCCGAGGAGCGAGGGCCGGCCGTGGCGGCGCGCCCGCAGCTCGAAGGCGAGCAGGACAAGGGCCTGGACCATCACCAGGGTGCTGACCACCGCGGCGATGGTGCCGACGGCCGCCTGCGTGGCGGCCACGAAGTTGTAGAGCCCGTGCCACACCACCACCAGCAGGACGCTGCCACCCGAGCGGTTGTACAGCCAGGTCAGCACGAACGCGCCACAGGTCAGCCCGAGGAACATGCCGACGTACTCGAACGGCTGGAAGTCGCGGTAGGTGGCGATCACGAAGAACTGCGGCAGGTGCCACAGCCACCACAGCGGGGCGAGGACCAGCGTGGCGCTCAGGGCGCCGAGGCGCCGCTGCAGGCGCGGCAGCGCGAACCCCCGCCAGCCGGTCTCCTCGCCGAGGCTGCCGACGAACGTGATGATCAGCAGCGCGCCGACCACGCCGACCGCCGGCGTGCCGCTGAAGCGCCCGAAGTCGGCCACGGCGGGAAGGTCCTGCCCGGCCACGAGCAGGCCGGCCAGCGTGACCGCGAGGAAGGCGATAGGGCTGAGCGCCACCAGCCACCAGCGTGGCGCCACCCGCCAACGGCCCATGCGGGCCAGCAGCTCGCGCACGCCCGGACGGCCGGTCGTCCAGGCGGTGACCGCGAAGGCGGCGACCAGTGGGCCGAGGAGCGCCGGGGCGTGGGTCGGCCAGCCGTCGCCGCGGCGGACCACCTGGTGGGTCAGCGCAAGCGGGACGACCCACGCCCAGCTCAGCGCGTAGGCGAGGGCGAAGAACGCCAGCAGCGCCCCGGTCTCCGGCGCCGCGCCGGCCGCTCGCCGCCTGCCGCCCGCCCGCCGGATCGTGCCCCGAACCGTCGCCATCCCGCACCTCCAAAGCGGCACACCGGCGCGCCCTCCGGCTCAGTGAAGGGCCAGCGCCGCGGGCGCCGCAAGGGCCGTCCGGCCCGGCGCGCCGGGGCGCGAACGTCCCACCGACCTGTCCACGCGTGGGCCGTGCCCGTCAGGGCTCCGGATCGTGCATGGCGGCCTGTCCCGGGCTGACCGTGGCGCGGCTGGACCAGGAGGCGAGCGTGCGGACGTAGTTGCCCCGCTCGAAGCCGGCGGGGTCGGGCATGGCCCTGCGGCTCATGCTGCCGCGCAGCTCGGCCACTGAGGCGTACTCGCGCTCGGCGAGCACGGCGACCAGCTCCGCCTGGACCGTGGCGGCGTGCGACGGCCCATTGCGCAGCAGCGCCGAGGTCATCATGGCCACGTCCGCACCGGCGAGCAGCACCTTGGCGGCGTCCAGGCCGGTGTGGACCCCGCTCGAGGCCGCCAGCGAGGCGTCCACGTGCCCGTAGAGGATCGCGATCCAGCGCAGCGGCAGGCGCAGCTCGTCGGAGGTCGAGAGCACCAGGCGGGGCACCACGTCCAACGCGTCCAGGTCCAGGTCCGGCTGGTAGAAGCGGTTGAACAGGACCAGGCCGTCGGCGCCGGCCCGCGCCACCCGCACGGCCATGTTGGCCATGGCGGTGAAGAACGGGCTGAGCTTGACCGCGAGCGGGACGCTGACCGCCGCGCGCACCGCGGCGACCAGCTCCAGGTATCGCGCCTCCAGCTCGGCCGCGCCGACGCCCGGGTCGGTCGCGACGTCGTACAGGTTGAGCTCGATGGCGTCCGCGCCGGCCTCCTGCAGCCGGGTGGCGTGCCGCACCCAGCCGCCGGTGGTGGTGCCGTTGAGGCTGGCGACCACCGGGACCTGCAGCGCCTGCTTTGCCTGCTCGACGAGGTCGAGGTAGGACCAGGGCCCGGTGTTGTAGTCCTCGAGGTCGGGGAAGTACGACAGCGCCTCGCCCTGGTGCTCCGACGTCGTCAGCAACAGCCGGTCCAGCTCGACCTGGTCGTGGCTGAGCTGCTCCTCGAACAGCGAGGGCAGCACCACCGCGCCCACGCCGGCGTCATCGAGCCGTCGCAGGCCGTCGAGGTCGCCGGTCAGCGGCGACGCCGACGCGACCAGCGGCGAGCGCAGCTCCAGGCCGAGGTAGCGGGTGCGCAGGTCGACGGTCACGAGTCGTCCTCCTCCGAGGGGCGGGCCGGGGCGAGCCGCGGCGGCGGCAGGTGCGGCGCGGTGCGAGAGAGGCCGGCGAGCTGCTCGTACCAGCGCCAGCGCTCCCGCGCGTCCTCCTCGGCCAGCGTCATGAGCCGGTCGAACTCCGCGGGGTTGGTGCGCGCGAGCATGGCGAAGCGGGCCTCGCTCTCGGCGAACTGGCGCAGCGGCACCGCCGGCGGCTTGGAGTCGAGGTGGAAGGGGCGCTCGGCCTCCGGGTGGTAGCGGTACAGCGGCCAGTGGCCGGCCCGGACCGCCTCGCGCTCGTGCGCCATCGACTGCGACATGTCGAACCCGTGCGCGATGCAGGTCGAGTAGGCGATCACCAGCGACGGGCCCGGCCACGCCTCGGCCTCGGTCAGCGCCTTGACCGTCTGCATGTCGCTGGAGCCGAGCGCGACGCTGGCCACGTAGACGTTGCCGTAGGCCATCGCCGCCATGCCGAGGTCCTTCTTGCCGGTCGGCTTGCCCTGCGCGGCGAACTTGGCGACCGCGCCGCGCGGCGTCGCCTTGGAGGCCTGCCCGCCGGTGTTGGAGTACACCTCGGTGTCGAGCACCAGCACGTTGACGTCCTGGCCGGACGCGAGCACCGCGTCCAGCCCACCAGAGCCGATGTCGTAGGCCCAGCCGTCGCCGCCCACGATCCACACGCTGCGGCGGACCAGCTCGTCGGCGACGCCCTCCAGCTCGCGCGCCTCGGCGCGGTCGACGCCCGCCAGTCGGCGGCGCAGTTCGGCGACGCGCTCGTGCTGGCCGGCCACGGCCGCCTCGTCGCGCCCGTGCTCGTCGAGCAGGGCCCGCGCGAGGTCCTCGCCCACCTCCGGCGCGAGCCGTTCGAGCAGCCGCCTGGCGGCCGCCTCCAGCCGCTCGGACGCCAGGCGCAGGCCCAGGCCGAACTCGGCGTTGTCCTCGAACAGCGAGTTGGCCCAGGCAGGCCCGCGTCCGGCGGCGTTGGTCGCCCACGGTGTGGTAGGCAGGTTGCCGCCGTAGATCGAGGAGCAGCCAGTCGCGTTGGCCACCAGCAGGTGGTCGCCGAAGAGCTGGCTGATCAGCCGGATGTAGGGGGTCTCGCCGCAGCCGGCGCAGGCGCCGGAGAACTCGAACAGCGGCTGGCGGACCTGCGAGCCCTTGACCGTGTCCGGCGCGGTCAGGGAGCGGTCCAGCTCGGGGATGGTCTGGAAGAAGTCCCACCTGGCGCGCTCCCGCTCCAGGTAGGCGTCGACCGGGGTCATGTTGATCGCCTTGTGCTTGACCTCGCCCTTGGAATGAGCCGGGCAGACCTCGACGCAGACCCCGCAGCCGGTGCAGTCGTCCGGCGCGACCTGGATGGTGAGCCGGTGTTCCGGCAGGTCGCGGGAGCGGAAGTCCTTGGACTCGAATCCCTCCGGTGCGCCCTGCAACGCTGACGGCTCGAACACCTTCATGCGAATGGTCGAGTGCGGGCAGACGATCGCGCACTTGCCGCAGTCGATGCAGATCGCCGGGTCCCAGACCGGGATCTCCGCGGCCAGGGAGCGCTTCTCCCAGCGGGCGGTGTCGGTGGGGAAGGCGCCGTCCACCGGCAGCGCGCTGACCGGCAGCAGGTCACCGTTGCCCTCCATCATCCGGGCGGTGACCCGCTTGACGAAGTCGGGCGCCTGCTCCGACACGGTCGGGCGCCGGTGGCGCGTGCTGGTCGCCAGCGCCGGCACCTCGACGCGGCGCAGCTCGGCGAGGGCGGCGTCGATCGCGGCGAAGTTGCGCGCGACCACCTCCTCGCCGCGCCGCGCGAACGCCTTCTCGACCCAGCGCTTGATGGCGGCGATCGCCTGGTCTCGGGGGAGCACCCCGGCGAGCGCGAAGAAGCAGGGCTGCATCACGGTGTTGATGCGGTGCCCGAGGCCGGCCTCGCGCGCGACCCTGGCCGCGTCGATCACCCACACGTCGAGGTGCTTGTCGAGGACCTCGCGCTGCACCTCGACGGGCAGGTGGTCCCAGACCTGGTCGGCGGGCCAGGGGCTGTTGAGCAGGAAAGTGGCGCCCGGCGCGGCGCGGCCGAGCACGTCCATGCGGTCGAGGAAGTTGAACTGGTGGCAGGCGACGAACTGGGCCTGCGCCACCAGGTAGGTCGAGCGGATCGGGCGGGGCGAGAAGCGCAGGTGCGAGACCGTCACCGAGCCGGACTTCTTGGAGTCGTAGACGAAGTAGCCCTGGGCGAACAGCTCGGTCCCCTCGCCGACGATCTTCACCGAGGTCTTGTTCGCGCTGACCGTGCCGTCGGAGCCGAGCCCCCAGAACACCGCGCGGAGCCCCTCGGCGTCCTCGGTCGAGAACGACGCGTCCACCGGCAGGCTGGTGCGGCCGACGTCGTCGTGGATGCCGACGGTGAAGTGGTTGCGCGGCCGCTCGTCACCGGCGAGCCCGTCGAGCACCGCCTTGACCATGGCCGGGGTGAACTCCTTGGAGCTGAGGCCGTAGCGGCCGCCGACCACCAGCGGCGGCGGCGTCCCGTCGAGGGCGGCGCGTTCGGCCAGCGCGGTGACCACGTCCTGGTACAGCGGCTCCCCGGTCGCGCCGGGCTCCTTGGTGCGGTCGAGCACCGCGACCCGCCGCACGGTCGGCGGCAGCGCGGCGGCCAGCGCCGCCACCGGGAACGGCCGGTACAGGCGGACGGTGAGCAGGCCGACCTTCTCGCCCCCGCGGACCAGCTCCTCGACCGCCTCCGAGCCGGACCCCGAGCCGGAGCCCATCAGCACCACCACCCGCTCAGCGTCGGGGGCGCCCTGGTAGTCGACCAGGTGGTAGGCGCGGCCGGTGCGCTCGGCCAGGCGGTCCATGCGCGCCTGCACGATCCCCGGGACGGCATCGTAGAACGGGTTGACCGCCTCGCGGGCCTGGAAGAACACGTCCGGGTTCTGCGCCGAGCCGCGCAGCCGCGGCCGGTCGGGGGAGAGGCGCCGGTCCCGGTGGGCGCGCAGGTGCTCCGGGTCCACCAGCGCGCGCAGGTCGTCGTCGGAGAGCGGGCGGACCTTGGCGATCTCGTGGGAGGTGCGGAACCCGTCGAAGAAGTGCAGGAACGGCACGCGGGAGGCGAGCGTCGCGGCGTGGGCGACCAGCGCCAGGTCCTGGGCCTCCTGCACCGACGAGGAAGCCAGCAGTGCCCAGCCGGTGGAGCGGGCGGCCATCACGTCGGAGTGGTCGCCGAAGATCGACAGGGCGTGGGTGGCGATGGTCCGCGCGGCGACGTGGATGACCGCCGGGGTCAGCTCCCCGGCGACCTTGAACATGTTCGGGATCATCAGCAGCAGGCCCTGCGAGGCGGTGAAGGTCGTCGCCAGGGCCCCCTCGAGCAGCGCGCCGTGCAGCACCCCGGCGGCGCCGGCCTCGCTCTGCATCTCGACCACCTCGGGCACGTCGCCCCAGAGGTTGGGCCGGCCGGCCGCGCTCCAGGCGTCGGAGAGCTCGCCCATGGGCGAGGCGGGGGTGATCGGGTAGATGGCGATCACCTCACTGAGCCGGTGCGCCACGCGCGCCGCCGCCTCGTTGCCGTCGATGCAGGTCCACTCAGGTCCGGTCGTCATCTCGCGCTCCTCCGCTGGGTGGAGGCCCGCAGTGGCTGGCTCGCCGCCGCGAGCCAGCCTGGGCACCTCCTTCAAACCGTCGTGGGTCTGGGTGGCCTACCCCGCGTGGTCGGTCCGCACCTCCAGCAGCTCGAGCTCGGCGCCGCGCCGTCTCGGCGAGACCGCGCCACAGGACGGGCACACGGTGGCGACGCCCTCGACCAGGTCGTCGTGGCCGAGCGGCCCGGCGAAGCCGCAGGCGCACTCGAGGGTGACGGCGAGCGGCTCGGTCCGAAGCTCGGCCTCGGCCAGCACGCCGTCGCCGGAGAGCAGCTCGAAGGCCTGGCGCAGGGCCGCCTCGGGGAGGGTGGCGGCGTGGCGCACGCGCACGAGCCGGACGCGGGCGCCGCCGGCGCGGCGCTCGCACTCGCCGACCAGCTCGGCGACCAGGGACAGCTCATGCACGGCGGTGCTCGGACACGATCCCGGCGACGGCGTCGGCGACGCCGGGCAGGGCGTCCCGCACCGGCGGCGACAACGGCTCGCCAGCGCCGAACGAGACGGCGCCGACGCTGACCAGGAAGACCGGAGGCGGCGGGCCGTACAGCTCCGCGCTGAGCGCCACCAGGGCCGAGGGGTCGAGCCGGTGCGACCAGAGCGTCCCGCCGGGGGACGGCGCCACCCGGCCGACCGACACCTCCCCGGCGGCGGGCGCCTCGCGCGCGTCGACCAGCACCACCAGCGCCGCGCGGCTGAGGTCCTCGGCCAGCTCCGGGGTGAGCTGCTGGCGGGCGACCACCTCGACGCCGGCCAGGCGCGGGTCGGCGACGAGCAGCTCGGCGGCACGCCAGCCGACGGCGTCGTCGCCGCGCAGCGTGCTGCCGTAGCCGACCACCAGGATCGGGCCGCTCACCGTTGCAGCGCGGCGAGCAGGCGCCCGTCGGGCGCCAGCAGCTCGATCCGCAGCGGCATCTCCCCGACCGCGTGGGTGGAGCAGGACAGGCAGGGGTCGTAGCAGCGGATCACGGCCTCGACCCGGTTGAGCATCGGCTCCTCGAGCTGGTCACCCTTCACGTAGTGCCTGGCGACCTGCAGCACGCTGCGGTTCATCGCCAGGTTGTTGTGCCCGGTGGCGATCACCAGGTTGACCCATTGCACGATGCCGTCGTCGTCGACCCGGTAGTGGTGGATGAGCGTGCCGCGCGGCGCCTCGGCGACGCCGACGCCCTCGTTGCGGTTGACGCCGGCACGGGAGCGCACCCGCGGCGCGAGGATCTCCGGCCCGAGCAGCAGCTCCTCGATCCGCTCGATGCCGTAGAGGATGTCGATCAGCCGGGCGTAGTGGTAGTGGAACGAGCTGCTCGGCAGCCTGCCGAGGCGTCGGCGGAACTTCTCCAGCTCGGCGTCGGCACGCGACGTGCCGAGCCGGTCGGCGACGTTGAGGCGCGCCAGCGAGCCGACCCGGTAGACGCCGTCGGGGTAGCCGTGCTGCCGCCAGTAGACCGACTTCAGGTACGACCAGGGCTCGACCGCCTCGCCCAGGTACTCCCAGTAGGGCCGCGGGTCGATGCGGTCGGCCAGCAGGCGGCCGTCGGCGCCGACCACGCGCAGCAGGCCGTCGTAGGTGTCGACGGTGCCGTCGACGTCGACCAGCGCCATGAACGCCGAGGGGAAGTCGCCGAACCGCGCCGCCTCCTCCTCCCAGCGGGCCAGCGAGGACTTGTACCAGTCCAGCGCCCGCTCGGTGGCGGCCAGCGCCTCGGGCACGGTGGCGAGGATGCGGTCGCGGACCTCGGCGGTCAAGGGCGCGTCGACCCCGCCGGGCACCACCCAGGCGGGGTGGATGCGCTTGCCCCCGAGCCACTCGATGATCTGCTGGCCGAAGCGGCGCACGCCGATGCCGTCGCGGGCGAGCCGCGGGTTCTCCCGCGCCAGGCCGACGATGTTGCGGCTGGCCGGGTCGCCGTCGAAGCCGAACAGCAGGTCGGGCGAGGAGAGGTGGAAGAAGCTGAGCGCGTTGGACTGCACCAGCTGGGCGAGGTTCATCACCCGGCGCAGGTCGGCGCCGACCGGGGGCGGGGAGACCGCCAGGATCTCGTCGCACGCCTTGGACGAGGCGACCAGGTGGCTCACCGGGCAGATGCCGCAGATGCGCGCCATGATCGAGGGCAGCTCGTGGACCGGCCTGCCCTGGCAGATCCGCTCGAAGCCGCGGAACTGGGTGACGTGGAAGCGGGCGTCGGCGACCTCGCCCTGCTCGTCGAGGTGGATGGTGATCTTGGAGTGCCCCTCGATCCGGGTGACCGGGTCGATGACGATCTCGCGGCTCACGTGGCGTCTCGGAGTCATCGGCCGAAGCGGGCGTCGCCGGTCCGTGGCTCGCGGCCCTCGAGCAGGTCGTCGAGCGCCTGGTAGATGAGGTCTGCGGAGGGCGGGCAGCCGGGCAGGAACACGTCCACCTCGACGTACTTGTGCACCGGCAGGGACCTGGGCAGCAGCCCGGGGACCACCTGGGACGGCGGCTCCCGGTTGAGGGTGGCGTTCTCCACGTAGGCGCGCTGCAGCAACGGCTCCGGGCCGATCGGGTTGCGCAGGCCGGGGACGTTGGCGGTGACGGCGCAGTCGCCGAACGAGACAAGGATCCTGGTGCGCGCGCGAACCTGCCGGATCCTGCGCAGGTCGTCCTCGGTGGAGACCGCGCCCTCCACCAGGCAGACGTCGACGCCCTCCGGGTACTCCTTCTGGTCCACCAGCGGGCTGTGGACCAGGTCGGCGCGCTCGGTGATCTCCAGCAGCCGCTCGTCCATGTCCAGGAAGGACATGTGGCAGCCGGAGCAGCCGTCGAGCCAGACGGTGGCCAGCCTCGGCCTGGTCACGGCCGCTCCCCGTCCTGGATGCGCTTGAGGTAGGGCAGGAACGGGCGCCGCTCCTTGCTGCCCTCCGCCACCGAGCGGCCCTTCTCGAACAGCGCGCCGGTGGGGCAGACCTGCACGCACTTGCCGCAGCTGGTGCACGTCGGCGACTCGCCCCATGGGGTGCCGAGGTCGGTGACCACCCGCGCCTCGATGCCGCGGCCCATCACGTCCCAGGTGTGCGCGCCCTCGATCTCGTCGCAGACGCGCACGCAGCGGGTGCACATGATGCAGCGGTTGTGGTCGATGGCGAACAGCTCGTGGCTGGCGTCGATGCCGACCCGCGGGTTGACTGCCGGCAGGTCGAAGTGGTCGATGCCCAGCTCCTGGGCGAGGTCCTGCAGCTCGCAGTGGTTGTTGGCGACGCAGATCGAGCAGATGTGGGTGCGCTCGAGGAACAGCATCTCGACGATCATGCGGCGGTAGTCGTCGAGCTGCTCGGAGTGGGCGACCACCTGCATGCCCTCCTCGACCCTGGTGGTGCACGCCGGCACGAACCGCTCCGAGCCGGGAGGGACCTCTACCATGCACAGGCGGCAGGCGCCCACGTCGGAGAGGCCGTCGAGGTGGCAGAGGGTGGGCAGCTCGATGCCGTTCTCGGCGGCGACCTCGAGCACCGTCTGGCCCTCGGCGCCGGCGACGTCGACCCCGTCGATCCTGAGGGTGTGGACGCTCAGTTGGCCACCTCCTGTGCCGCCATGGTGCACACGCCCGCCGGGCAGGTGCGGTCCTGGATGTGGGCGAGGTACTCGTGGCGGAAGTAGCGCAGCGTCGAGAAGACCGGGTTCGGCGCGTTCTGCCCCAGCCCGCAGAGGCTGGTCTTCTGCACCATGCCGGACAGGCGTTCGAGCCGTTCCATGTCGCCCGGGTCCGAGCGGCCGCTGCTGATGCGGTCGAGCAGCTGGTGGAGCTGGGTGGTGCCGACGCGGCAGGGGACGCACTTGCCGCACGACTCCTCGCGGCAGAAGTCCATGAAGTACTTGGCCACGTCCACCATGCAGGAGGTGTCGTCCATCACGATCATGCCGCCAGAGCCCATGATCGAGCCGACCTGCTTGAGCGACTCGTAGTCGACCGGCATGTCGAGGTGCTCCTCGGGGATGCAGCCGCCGGACGGCCCGCCGGTCTGCACCGCCTTGAAGGCGCGGCCGTCGACGATCCCGCCGCCGATGTCGAAGACGACCTGGCGCAGGGTGACGCCCATCGGCACCTCCACCAACCCGGTGTTGACCACCCGACCGGCGAGCGCGAAGACCTTGGTGCCCCTGCTCGAGGCGGTGCCGATGCCGGCGAACCAGTCGCCGCCGTTGCGGATCACCGCCGGCACGTTGGCGAAGGTCTCGACGTTGTTGATCAGCGTCGGGCGGGCCCACAGCCCGGCGACCGCCGGGTACGGCGGGCGCGGGCTCGGCGAGCCCCTGCCGCCCTCCACCGAGGCCATCAGCGCGGTCTCCTCGCCGCAGACGTAGGCGCCGGCGCCGAGGCGCAGCTCCACCTCGAAGCCGAACTGCGTGTCGGCGATCGCCGAGCCCAGCAGGCCGGCCCGTGCGGCCAGGCGGATGGCGGTCTTCAGGCGCGCCACCGCCAGCGGGTACTCGGCACGGCAGTAGACGAAGCCCTGGCGCGCGCCGACCGCGTAGCCGGCGATCGCCATGCCCTCGAGCACCCGGTGCGGGTCGCTCTCGAGCACGCTTCGGTCCATGAACGCCCCGGGGTCGCCCTCGTCGGCGTTGCAGATCACGTACTTGGGCTCGCCCGGCGCCTTGACCACGGTGGTCCACTTGAGCCCGGTCGGGTAGCCGGCGCCGCCGCGGCCGCGCAGGCCGCTGCGGGTGACCTCGTCGCGCACCTCGGCCGGGGTCATCGCGGTGACCGCCTTGCGCAGCGCCGCGTAGCCGCGGTTGGCGAGGTAGTCGTCGAGGCTCTCCGGGTCGATGCGGCCGGAGTTCTCGGTGGCGATCCGCAGCTGCCGCGCGAAGAACGGCGGCTGCGGCCGGCGGGTGGCGCCGGGCTGGACCGCGCCGAGCGCCGCCACCAGGCCGTCGAGCTCGCCGGGGCTGACCCGCTCGAACAGCTCGCCGGTCTCGGGGACCTCGACCAGCGGCCCGGCGGCGCAGAGGCCGAGGCAGCCGACCCGCTTGACGGCGACGTCGCCGAGGCCGGCGGCGACCACGCGCTCGGTCAGCGCCTCGGATACCAGGTCGGACTGGGCGGACAGGCAGCTCGCCGCCTGGCAGACGTGGGCCGAGGCGCGCGCCGGCCCCTCGGGCACGAGGCCCTGCCGGTGCCTGCGGCGCGCCGGCCGCCGCTCCCCGGCCGTCTCGGTCACAGCGCCTCCAGTCGCTCGGCCACGCCGCCTGGCGTGAGCTTCCCGTGGACCTCGCCGTCGAGGATCATCGCGGGGGCGAGGCTGCAGGCCCCGAGGCAGCGCGCGGTGAGCACGGAGAGCTTGTCGTCCTCGGTGGTCTCGCGCGGCCCGACGCCCAGCCTGCCGCGGATCTCGGCGAGGATCCTCGGGGCGCCGTTGATGTAGCAGGCGGTGCCGGTGCAGACCACGCAGGTGTGCTGGCCGTGCGGCTTGAGGGTGAAGAACGAGTAGAAGGTCGCGACGCCGTAGACCTTGCTCAGCGGCACCCCGAGCGCCCCGCCGATGAACTCGAGTGCGTCGGGGTCGAGGTAGCCGAACGCCTCCTGCGCGGCGTGGAGCACCTCGATCAGGGCGTCCGGCCGCTGCCCTGTCCGGCGCATGCGGGTCTCGACGATCCGCCACCGCTTGTCGTCGCTCGGCGCGCCGAGCTCCGCAGGCCGGATGGCCATCGCACCCCCTTGGAACGTAGCTGGCGGTGGCCGAGGCACCCGAGCATACCAAGAGGCACGCTCCGATCAACGACAATGCTGTCACCGGCTCGCCCGGCGGGGTAGCGTTGCCCGGGCGAGGCGATCCGGCGGGGGGAGGGCCATGGACTACCCGCAGCACCGCGAGGCCGACGTGGTCCTGCGGGACGGCTCGACCGTACACGTGCGACCGAGCCGTCCCGACGACGCGCCGGCCGTCCACGAGCTGCTCCAGGACCTCTCGGAGGAGTCGACCTGGCTGCGGTTCTTCTCCGGCTTCCCCAACCTCGAGGCGGCGGCCCGCTGGGCCACCGAGGTCGACTACCGGGAGCGCTACGGGCTGGTCGCCACCGTCGGCCACGACGGCAAGGTGGTCGGCCACGCCGGCTGGGAGCGGGAGGGGAACCGGTCCGAGCGGGCCGAGGTCGCCTTCGTGGTCGCCGACCGGATGCAGGGCAGGGGGCTCGGCACCATCCTGCTCGGCCAGCTCGCCGAGACCGCCACCGAGGCCGGGGTGGCCGTGTTCGTCGCCGAGGTGCTGCCCGAGAACCACCGCATGGTGGGCGTCTTCCGCGACAGCGGCTTCCCGCTGACCAGCCACAGCGTCCCCGGGCTGATCCTGGTCGAGTTCCCGACCTCGCTGACGGCGTCGGCCCTGCAGCGCTTCGAGCGGCGCGAGCAGTCGGCGGCCGTCGCCGCGATGCGCGCCATGCTCGCCCCGCGGGCCGTGGCGGTGATCGGCGCCTCCCGCGACCGCTCCGGGGTCGGCGGGCAGCTGTTCCACAACCTGCTCGCGGCCGGCTTCCAGGGTCCGGTCTACCCGGTCAACCCGCGCGCCGAGGTGGTGCAGTCGGTGGTCGCCTACCGCTCGCTGCTCGAGGTCCCCGGGCCGGTCGACCTCGCGGTGGTGGTGGTCCCGGCGGCCGGGGTGGTGGAGGCGGCACGCGCCTGCGCCGAGAAGGGCGTGCGCGGGATGGTGGTCATCTCGGCCGGGTTCGGCGAGACCGGACCGGACGGCGTCGCGCGCCAGCGCGAGCTGCTGCAGGTGTGCCGCGACGCCGGCATGCGCCTGATCGGGCCGAACTGCCTCGGGATCATCAACACGGCGCCGGACGTGCGCCTCGACGCGACCTTCGGGCCGCTGCTCCCGGAGCGCGGCCGTGTCGGGTTCCTGTCCCAGAGCGGCGCGCTCGGCCTGGCGATCATCGACTACGCCAACGCGCTCGGACTGGGTCTCTCGTCGTTCGTCTCGGTCGGCAACAAGGCCGACATCTCAGGCAACGACCTGCTGGACTACTGGGAGGAGGACGACGGCACCGAGGTGGTCCTGCTCTACCTGGAGTCGTTCGGCAACCCGCGCAAGTTCGCCCGCGTCGCCCGCCGGGTCGGTCGCTCCAAGCCGATCGTCGCGGTCAAGAGCGGCCGCTCCGCGGCCGGGGCGCGGGCCACCTCCTCGCACACCGGCGCCCTGCTCGCCGGCTCCGACGTGACCGTCGACGCGCTCTTCCGCCAGGCCGGCGTGATCCGCACCGACACCCTGGCCGAGCTGTTCGACGTGGCCACACTGCTGGCCAACCAGCCGCGTCCGAGCGGCCATCGGGTGGCGATCGTCACCAACGCGGGCGGCCCAGGCATCCTCTGCGCCGACGCCTGCGAGGCCGGCGGCCTCACCGTGCCCGCCCTGTCCGACGGGCTCCGCGAGCGGCTCGCCGCCTTCCTGCCGTCCGAGGCGTCGCTGGTCAACCCGGTCGACATGCTCGCCGCCGCACCCCCGGCGCACTACCGGCAGACGGTCGAGCTGGTGGTGGCGAGCGGCGAGGCCGACGCGGTGATCGTGATCTTCATCCCGCCGCTGGCGACCGACCCGGCGGCGGTGGCCAGGGCGATCCACGACGGGGCCGCCACCGCCGAGGACCTCCCGGTGCTGGCGGTGTTCATGTCCGCCCAGGGGGTGCCCGCCGAGCTGAACCCGGAGCCCCTACCCGGCGCTGCCGCCGCCCGCCGAGCGGACGCCGCCGATTCCGCCCCACCCGCCGGCGTGCTGACGGGCACCGTCCCTGGGGACGGGCGGGCGAGGCGGATCCCCTCCTACCGCTTCCCCGAGGAGGCCGCAAGGGCGCTGGCAAGGGCAGTGGAGTACGGCGCCTGGCGGGCGACCCCAGAGGGGCGCTTGCCCGAGCTCGAAGGGCTGCGCCGCGACGAGGCCGCCGGGCTGCTCGCCGCCGCCCTGGCGGACGGGCCGCGGTGGCTCGCGCCCGACGAGGTGGCCCAGTTGCTCGACTGCTACGGGCTGCCCCTGGCCCCCTGGCGTCTGGCCGAGACGCCCGACCAGGCCGCCGCCGCGGCCGACGAGCTGGGCGGCCCGGTGGCCGTCAAGGCGGTCGCGCCCGGCCTGATCCACAAGACCGAGGCCGGCGGCATCCGTCTGGCGCTGACCGGTACCGAGCAGGTGCGCGCGGCGGCGGCGGAGATGGCGGACGGGGTGGCGGCAGCCGGTCACGCGGTGGAGCGCTTCCTGGTCCAGCGCATGGTCGCTGCGGGCGTGGAGATGCTGGTCGGCGTGGTCCACGACCCGTCGTTCGGCCCGGTGGTCGCGTGCGGCGCCGGCGGGACCGCGGTGGAGCTGCTGCGCGACGTCCAGGTGCGGATCACCCCGTTGACCGACGCCGACGCCACCGCGATGGTGCGCTCGCTGGTGACCTTCCCGCTGCTCGACGGCTATCGCGGCGCGCCGCCCGCCGACGTGGCCGCGCTCGAGGACCTGCTGCTGCGGGTCGGCGCGCTGGTCGAGGCGCACCCGGAGGTGGTCGAGCTGGACCTCAACCCGGTGATGGTGCTGCCAAGAGGCCAGGGCGCGGTCGTGGTCGACGCACGCGTGCGCGTGGAGGCGGCCCCGCCGCCGCTGCCGCTGGCCGCCCGCCGGCGTTAGCGAGCAAGCGCGACCTGGCCCGTCGAGCGGGGGCCGTCAGGCCCTACGAGGGCGGCCCGCGGCCGACTAGGGTCCGGCGTGCAAGCGGAAGGGGGCATCCGATGAAGGTCCTGGAGCACTGCCAGCCGCAGGCCGTTGACCACGGCGGCGCCGAGCGGAGGACGCCTCCGCTGCTCACCGCTGAGGTCGACGACTCGCTGGCTGAGGCCGCCGGCCGGATGCAGTGGCACGCGGTCGGCGCCCTGCCGGTGTACGAGCGGCACGCGCTGGTCGGCATCGTGACCGAGCGCGACGTGACCGCGGCGGTCGCCGACGGCATCGACCCGGCGGCGACGCCGGTGTCGGCCTGCATGACCCCGTCCCCGGCGACCGTCCGGCCAGACGACGACCTCGTCGTGGCCGTCAGGCGCATGGCCGAGCTGGGCGTCCGCCACCTGCCCGTGCTCGAGGAGGGCCGCCTGGTCGGCATGCTGTCCATGCGCGACCTGCTCGGCCTCGGGCTCGCGGGTACCGTCCCCGAGAAACAGGGATGAGGTGCGGAGCCACCGTTTCGCTGCGTGAGCCCCGGACCCGTGGCCGAAGGTCCCGTGAGCCGTGGGTCGTTGGGACGTTCCCCGGCTACTCTGGCGGATCGTAAGGTCCTCGAGGAAGCACCGGGGATGCGCGACAGCGAGGTGAGTGCGGTGAAGGTCAGGTCGATCTACCGGTCGCGTGTGGTGGTCGCCGAAGGTGACGAGACCCTGGCCGACGCCGCCACCAGGATGCGCGAGAACCAGGTGGGGGCGCTGGTGGTGATGGACGGCGAGCGCCTGGCCGGGATCCTCACCGAGCGGGACCTGACCCGCGCGATCGCCGAGGGCGCCGACGCCGAGGCGGTGACGGTGGCCGGCTACATGACCGAGTGGCCGACCGTGGTCAGCCTGGACATGGACGTGCACCAGGCGGTGCTGGCCATGCTCGAGCTGGAGTGCCGCCACCTGCCGGTCGTCGAGGACGACCGCGTGGTCGGCATGGTCTCCATCCGGGACCTGCTCGGCAGCGCCATCCGCGTGGCCTGACCGCCGAGGAGGCATGTGATGACCGACCTGCACACCCGCTACCTGGGGCTCGACCTGCGCTCGCCGCTGGTCGCGTCGTCGTCGCCGCTCACGAGCTCGCTCGACGGCCTGCTGCGGCTGCAGGCGGCGGGGGCCGCCGCCGTGGTGCTGCCCTCGCTGTTCGAGGAGGAGCTGGACGCTGAGGTGTACGAGCCCGACGAGACCGGCGAGACCGCCGCCGCGCCTCGTGCGGCCGGCTACGGCAGCGGCCTCGCCGCCTACCTGTCGCTGCTGCGGCAGGCCAAGGCCGAGCTGTCGATCCCGGTGATCGCCAGCCTCAACGGCGTCACCAGGGGAGGCTGGGTGCGGCACGCCGCCCGGCTCGAGGAGGCCGGCGCCGACGCGCTGGAGCTCAACGTCTACTACGTCTCGACCAGCCCCGGCCTCTCGGCCACCGACGTGGAGTGGCGCTACCTCGACCTGGTCAAGTCGGTGCGCGCCGCGGTGAGCATCCCGCTCGCGGTGAAGCTGAGCCCCTACTTCAGCGCCATGGCCAACATGGCCAGGCGCCTGGTGGAGTCCGGCGCCAACGGCCTGGTGCTGTTCAACCGCTTCTACCAGCCCGACCTGGACGTCGAGCTGCTCGACGTGGTGCACGGCCTCGAGCTGAGCAGCTCGGTGGAGCTGCGCCTGCCGCTGCGCTGGATCGCCATCCTGCACGGCCACCTCGGCGACGCCTCGCTGGCCGCCTCGACCGGCGTCCACACCGCCGAGGACGTGGTCAAGGCGCTGCTTGCCGGGGCGGATGTGACCATGATGACCTCGGCGCTGCTGCGCAACGGCCCCGACCACCTCGCCGGCGTCGAGGCCGGGCTGCGCGACTGGCTCGCCGGCCACGGCCACGCCTCGCCGGCCGAGCTGCGCGGCCGCCTGAGCCAGCGCGCCATCCGCGACCCGCTGGCCTACGAGCGGGCCAACTACGTCAGGTCGCTCGCCTCCTACGCCGCGGGCATGCGGGACCGCTGAGACGCCGGGAGCCGGCCCGTCGAGCCGGCTCCCGGCGTTGGCTGCGCGGCAGCCCGGGCATGGCGTGATGGTCACCCCTCGTCCCACCTCCACGGCCGCCTGCGCCGTGTCGCGGGGTGGGGCAGTTCGTGACGCGGCCGTCGCGCTGTCGATCAGGCCGCAAGCCGTTCGTATAGGGGGTGAGAGGCCGCACAGGAAGGAGCTTCGAATGGGCAAGGTCGTGGTGTTCACGAGTCTGACGCTCGACGGGGTCATGCAGGCGCCGGGAAGGCCGGACGAGGACCTCCGTGGAGGCTTCGAGCACGGCGGCTGGGCGACGCCCTACGCCGATCCGGACCTGGGCAGGATGGCCGGGGAGAGCATGGCAAGTACCGGTGGCCTGCTGCTGGGGCGGCGGACCTACGAGGACTTCTACGCCTACTGGCCCAACCGGACCGACAACCCCTTCACGGCCGTGCTCGACAACACCCAGAAGTACGTCGCGTCGACCACGTTGCAGGAGCCGCTGCCGTGGCAGAACTCCACCCTCCTCGAGGGCGACGCCGCAGCGGCCGTGGCCAGGCTCAAGCAGCGGCTGGACAAGGACTTGGTGGTCCTCGGCAGCGGCGCGCTGGTCCAGTCGCTGCAGCGGGGCGACCTGGTCGACGAGTACATACTGCTGATCCACCCGCTGGTGCTTGGATCGGGACGCCGCCTGTTCGCCGACGGCGGTACCTTCACCGCGCTCCGGCTGGTCGACAGCAGGACGACGACCAGCGGCGTGCTGACCGCGACCTACCGGCCGGCCGGACCGACGGCAGGGGGGAACACCGGATGAAGCAGTACCTGCTCAGCGTGTACCAGCCCGAAGGAGGCACGCCGCCGCGCGAGGTCCTGGAGAAGGTGATGCGGGAGATCGACGCCCTGCGCCAGGAGCTCGAGGCCGCTGGCGCATGGGTCTTCTCCGGGGGCCTGCACCCTCCGAGCACGGCCACCGTGGTGCGGCTCGAGGACGGCGAGGTGCTCGTGACCGACGGCCCGTTCACCGAGGGCAAGGAGCACATCGGCGGGTTCACCATCATCCGGGCACCCGATCTCGACGCCGCGCTCGAATGGGGGCGCAAGGCCGCCCTTGCGACCACCCTCCCGATCGAAGTGCGGCCGTTCGTGGGCGAAGCCGAGGACTGAGCGGCCCTGCCCGCCTCGGAGATCGAAGGTGTCTTCCGCGAGCAGTACGGTCGCGCGGTGGCCGTCCTCGTCCGCGTCTTCGGTGACATCGACGTCGCCGAAGAGGCGGTCCAGGACGCGTTCACCGCGGCGCTGCAACGGTGGCCGTCCAGCGGGCTGCCGCCGAGCCCGGCGGGATGGATCATCACCACCGCCCGCAACCGGGCGATCGACCGCCTGCGCCGGGAGGCGTCCCGCTCCGACCGGCAGGCCCAGGCCGCCCTGCTGCACGCCGGCGGTGAGCCGGCCGAGGAGGGCGCCGTGCGCGACGACCGGTTGCGCCTGATCTTCACCTGCTGCCACCCCGCGCTCGCCGTCGGCGCCCAGGTCGCGCTGACGCTGCGGCTGCTCGGAGGGCTCACCACCGCGGAGATCGCGCGCGCCTTCCTGGTACCCGAGCCGACCATGGCCCAACGGCTGGTCCGGGCCAAGGGCAAGATCCGCGACGCGAGGATCCCGTACCGGGTCCCGGACGAGGCGGACCTCCCCGACCGCCTCCGGGCCGTGCTGGCCGTGGTCTACCTCATCTTCAACGAGGGCCACACGGCGAGCTCGGGCGACAGGCTCGTCCGTGAGGACCTCTGCGCGGAGGCCATCCGTCTCGGACGGCTCCTGGCCGAGCTCATGCCCGACGAACCGGAGGTCATGGGACTGCTCGCGCTCCTGCTGCTGGTCGAGTCGCGTCGCGCCACCCGTACGACCACGGACGGCGACCTCGTGCTCCTGGCCGACCAGGATCGCGGCCGCTGGGATCGCGGCCTCATCGCCGAGGGCCAGGCCCTCGTGCGAGCTTGCCTGCGGCGCAACCAGCCCGGCCCGTACCAGATCCAGGCGGCGATCAACGCCGTCCACAGCGACGCGCCGACCGCGGCCGCCACCGACTGGTGGCAGATCCTGACGCTGTACGACCAGCTCCTGTCGCTCGCCCCGAGCCCGGTCGTGGCCCTCAACCGCGCGGTGGCGGTGGCCGAGGTCGAGGGGCCGGATGCGGCGCTTGCCCTGGTCGACGACCTCGACCTCGGTGGCTACCAGCGGTTCCACGCCATCCGCGCCGAACTGCTCCGGCGCCTGGGCCGCAACGCCGAGGCGGCGCTGGCGTACGAGGCGGCGATCGCCCGCACCGAGAACACAGCCGAGCGAGGCTTCCTCGAGCGCAGCCGCGAGGCGCTCTAACCTCGGCTTTCATGAGGCGTTCGTGGCGCTGGTTGGGGCGTGCCGGAGGGTCGGCGGTGGCGTGCTGGTCGTTCACTGGCGAGTGGGTTGGCTGGTTGGAGGAGGACCTCGCCGCATCCGCGTCCACCTCGAGCGGTCGCCCCTGGTGAGGAAGCGACCCCGGGTTGGATCACAAGCTAAGTACTCGTCCACACAAGTACAGTAACGTAAGTTGAGGTCGTGATTGGAGGTACGGTTCTTCCCGAAAGGGGGAAGCCGTGCCCAGGAAGAGCCCGTACATCATTGACCTCAGCGAGCAGGAACTCGAAGTCCTGGAAGCCCAGGCCCGCCGCTATACGTTGCCGTATCGAGACGTGGTCCGTGCCAAGATCGTGCTCATGGCCGCAGACGGCCTGGACAACGACGAGATCGCCGCCCGGCTGGACACCCGCCGAGAGGTCGTCTCCAAGTGGCGCAAACGCTTCTACCTCCAGCGTCTGGCCGGCCTGGAGGAACGCCCCCGCCGTGGACGACCCGCGACCTTCCCCCCCTGAGGTCGCCATCGAGGTCAAAGCGATCGCCTGTGAGCTGCCCAGCCGCCTTGGCCTGCCGCTGTCGCGCCTGTTCGTCCCCGACATCCGCGCTGAGGTGCTCGCCCGGGGCCTGGTCGCCGAGATCTCCGGCACGACCATCTGGCGCTGGCTGGCGACCGACGCCATCCGCCCGTGGTCCCATCGCAGCTGGATCTTCCCGCGCGCCCCCGACTTCGAGCCCAAGGCCGCCCGGGTGCTGGACCTGTACGCCCGCGAGTGGGAGGGCGAGCTGCTCGGCGCCGACGAGTACGTGGTCTCGGCCGACGAGAAGACCTCGATCCAGTGCCGCTGCCGCTGCCACCCCACGCTCCCGCCGGCCGCGGCCCGCGCGATGCTGGTGGAGCACGAGTACGAGCGCGGCGGGGCACTGTGCTACTTCGCCGCCTGGGACGTCCACCAGGCCAAGCTGTTCGGGTGCTGCGAGCCCACGACCGGGATCGCACCGTTCAAGCGCCTGGTCGACCAGGTGATGGGTCAGGAGCCCTACGCATCGGCCCGGCGGGTGTTCTGGGTGGTCGACAACGGCAGCTCCCACCGCGGCCAGGCCGCGATTCGGCGGTTGGCCCAGCAGTGGCCCTCCGCGCAGCTGGTCCACACACCGGTCCACGCCTCGTGGTTGAACCAGGTGGAGATCTACCTGTCCATCGTCCAGCGCAAATGCCTCACCCCCAACGACTTCCCCAGCCTCGCTGCGGTCCAAGAGCGCCTGTTGGCCTTCGAGCGACGCTACGAGCAGGCCGCCAAGCCGTTCGAGTGGAAGTTCACCCGCGACGACCTCGCCCTGCTCATGAAGCGCCTGGCCCACCGCGAACAGCAGCAAGCAACCCGAGCGCAGCGGAATACGTGATCGAACATCCGTGCCAGAGCACT
>Ga0137373_10002158_pt1 | contig 21486 bp, 13 predicted proteins | sample SagtaG_5_FD_104912 | JGI IMG/M metagenome (GOLD analysis project Ga0137373, IMG submission 104912) | Vadose zone soil microbial communities from Sagehorn Ranch, Mendocino, California, USA - Sage1_R_80_16 metaG | ecosystem: Environmental > Terrestrial > Soil > Vadose zone | place: USA... | reverse complement strand
TTTAGGATGTGATTGATCTGGCGCGTCGCGTTCTCGCCGCCCCTTACTTCAATTTCAACATCGTCCGGCGTTACCAGTCGGCCCGGGAATCTTACTTCGGCGCGTGATAAACAAAGCGCCAGTTCACAATCCGTCTCAGCCGAGATCGTAAACCCTGTCTCAATGGGCAGGTAGACGGCGCTCGGTAATCCATCGAAGACGTGTGCCCGGCTCCCAATATCAGACCAGGAGCCGGCTGTTGATTCCACCGAGCAGCGTCCGCCCAGCACCACCAAACCCAGTTCAGTTGCTGCTGTCTCGCTCTGAAATTTCTCACCACGCAATAGCTTACGTATGCTTAGAGTCAGATACTGATAGCCAGTAGACTCCGGCATTACGAGCAGCGTTTCTCCAGACACTGTTCCGGAAGAAACCGGTTTAATTAGCAAATCTTTTGTGTCTTGCGGCATCCAGGTTTACTCGTTGGCGGCTTAAAATTTCGGCGGTGCCGTAGATTCACGGACAATCAGTTCACCCTCAACTTTGATATTAGTCTTAGAGTCAATGCACGAGAGGAGTTTGATCATTATTTCCATAGCCATGCGCCCCATCTGCTGTTTCGGTTGGCTCACAGTAGTTAGTAATGGAGAGGTGTAAGAAGCGATGGCAAGATCATCAAATCCAACCAGCGACAGCTCTTCCGGGACCCTGATCCCGTGGCGATGAAGTGCGCGTAAAGCTCCCAACGCTGACATATCGTTATAGCAAAAGACCGCTGTTGGAGGACTTGGTAGCGCTATAAGTTTCTCCATCGCTTGCTCCCCTCCCTCCGGCTTACCATCACCGTGGACCACGAGTTCCGGTAAGAATGGATATCCGGCGAACGCCAGCGCTTGTCGGTAGCCTGCCAGGCGTTCGATGTCAGACTGAAACCCACCGCGATCACCGATGTAAGCAATTCGCTTGTGGCCCAGACCGATCAAATGTCGCATCACTTCCGTGCTGGCCTTGATATTGTCAATCGTCACCGAGTAGATGAACTCATCCGTCTCATCAGGATGTTGATTGTTAATGAGCACAATCGGAACTTTTAACTGGCTCAAGAGGGGTACATAGAGAGCTCCAACGCGTGAGGCGGTAACAAGAATGCCGTCCACGCGACGCTCATGAAAAGAGTGGACCACTCTGACTTCACGATCTGGATTGGCATTGGAATTTGCGAGAAAGACTGAATAGCCGTGATCATTCGCCGCCTCTTCGACGCCGCTAATGACATCGGCGATAAACGGATCGGCAATGCTGGTCACAACCACGCCAATCGTTTTTGTTCGCTTGGTTGCCAGGCTTCGCGCAATTGCGCTCGGCCGGTAGCCTAAGCTGGCTGCAATCTGACGAATCCGCTTCGCTGTTTCACCGTTTACTAAAGGGCTGTTGCTTAAAGCCCTTGAGACCGTCGGATGTGAAACCTTGGCGGCCCGGGCGATGTCTTTGATTGATACGTGTTGCATTCGATTACAACCGAGTGCAGTCAATTGAAAATGGTTGTTGCAAGACCCTATGTTGAATCACTGGGGCCACGGTACGTCTAAATTCTGTTATGAGAATGCACACGTGTTCAGGAATTTCAAAATATTAAGCAGCTCAGAGGCTGCCTGTCTAACAATTTTGCGAATGCTTGAAAAGGTAGGCTTCCTACCTCGCCTGTAATGGGTCGCCAATCTACCCCCGTCACGGTTTAGAGTCAAGAGTTCGAATTAACTCACTAAAATCTGCTCGAAACAGATTCGTTGCCTCACTTACTCCAGATAGATCACAACATCTTTTTTGACTGGAACGGCGACAGCTATAGCGACGTTCCGTGCTGTTGATTCTGGACACAGATTGGCCACATATTTTTGGGGTGAACCCCTCGGTTGAGACAGTTTTGTTGTGAACCCGGTAGTAGGGGTTGACCTTTAACTACAAGGAATACTGGGATCATATCGTGGAATGTTACATCGAAGTACCGTCTGGCAAGATAGTCGTTGGTGGATGTTTCGAAACTCTCGATGAGGCGCATTCAGTATTAACTTGAATCCTGGAAACTACGCCGCGCGCATTTATTATGGCGGTCAATACGAGTGTGGCGACGGAGACTCTACTTGCACAGGCCTCTACATGATTATGCTTTGGCCGAGCGAAAACAATGTTGTCAACGTCATCAAAAGGAGCTTGGACTTATTCGCGCAGCGAGTTTGTTAGTCGCACGCAAAAGCGGCGTCTCTTATCATTGATTCGCGGCATCGCCGGTCCCGGCCCATCACTAGCCCACCCACATACACTCATCTGAAATCGCTGATTAGTACAACGTTACGGGTTGGCGTGCCGCGCCAGAGGGCAATCTTGCCGTCGCGTGACCAGTCGAAGGTATATATCTGATCGGACGTGAAGGCGGTTATGGGTTTCGGAGCTCCCCCTTCAAAAGCCTGACTCCAAACGTTGCTGACGCCGTTATGCGTGTCCACATACGTAAGGGCGCGGCCGTCCGGTGACCAGCGCACCGGAACGTCGAGACTAGCAGAGGGTGTAAGATCAAAGGTCTTGATGGGGTCTCCACCTTCGAAAGGAATGACCACTATTTTCACCAGAGATCCCGGCGTCTGATCCCGATCCGCGAAAGCAATCATCGTCCCGTCGGGTGAGATACTCGGCGCTGTGTGCACAAAGGTGTTTCGCGTCAACTGAATCGGATCACCGCCTTCGAAAGGCACTTTCCATAGCGAAGGCCCACCCGAGCTAACGGAGCTATAAACCACCCAGCGGCCGTCCGGTGAGCAAGTTGGCCAAGTAGAGGTGGCGCTCGTCAAACGCATTAAGTTATTGCCGTCCATGTCTACTCGCCAAATGTTACGTGGGCCGGCTTGATCGGAAACGAAAACAATATGTCGGCCGCTCGGCGAGACGCTGGGCCTTACATTTATCGGGTTCGTGAAGCTAGTCAGTTGCTTCTGATCAGTTCCGTCGTGGTTCGTTACCCAAAGATTCCATCTCTCGTTTGCCAACGCGACGTAAACTATTCGGCCGTCGGAAGTCCAGGAACCTTCTCCAGTCCCTCTGATGCTAAGAATTTTTTTACCGCCGCTGGAATCCTCATCCGGAGTCATAACCCACAGATAGCTGGTGCGCGCATCCGTTTGTACGGTGACTAAAGACCTGGCCTCCGCGTCCACGCTAACTCCGTTATAGCTAGTCAAATCGTTAGTGATCTTCCGCAGCTCGCCCGTAGGAAAAGAGATCTCAAAAACTTGAGGGAAAAACCTTTGGTCCACGCCTACCATCAACAACCCGCCGCCATCCGGCAGCCATGACAGCCGGCCTATCCCCCGCAAGGTTTGGGAACCGACGGGCGTCTCCGCCCCGTCGATCGCCGACACCGCGACAACCTGCTGCCGGTCAAACCGCCCGACAACACAGGCGATCATTTTCCCATCGGGCGACCAGGCCGGACCTCCGCCAAAGCGACCCCTACCCAGGTAAACATCGGGAGACGTACGCGCAGCGAGTCTGTGCTCATCGGTGCCGTCCGCATTCGCCACTATGATCGCCCTCTCATCTCGATCCAATTCAGAACGTACGAATGCGAATCTTCTACCGTCTGGCGAGAAAGTGATGGGGCTGTCGACATCTGCGATAAGTTTTCGTGAGGCGCCCCCCAACACGGGTACCTGGTAAAGCGTCCCTTGGGCAGACGATTCGACGAGCGAGGCACTGCGTTCCTTTATCGTCACGTAATAAACGTAGTCACCATCCGGCGAGAATGTTAGCCCGAGGCAGACGGCCTCCGTCGCAGGCACGATCGCCAAGTCGCTGTTGGTCGCCACCTGGCGCACCCTCAGAGTTTCTTTCCCCGCGTCTCTCAGCACATAGGCCACGTACCTGCCATCGCGCGAGATGGCCGCTTCCCTGGCGGTGCCCTCATTGGTCAGCCGCGTGATCTTCATCGTTTGCAGAGGCGCGGCCTGGTTCACCTTGTTCCGACTGATGAGCCTATAGAGAGCAAAGCCGGCGCCTACGATGGCGGTGATGAGGAGGACGCTCGCCAGGGCCACGCCCGCCTTGTGTTGTCTGATTTCGGTAACGGCAAATTCGAGACTCGAAGTCGGCGAAGCAGCCACCACCGGTCCGGTTTTCGTGACACCCTCCTCCTGCGGCGACGTCAGAACCACCGGATCGCCTGTCTCCGCAGAGGTTTCGTCAGCACTTTCTTGGAGCGAGGAGAGTTCGATCTCGACCTGAACTTCCAGTCGCCGCCGAAGACGGCGCAGGTCAATAGCCATGTCTTCGGCCGTCTGATAGCGCTCTTCCTTATCTTTCGCCAACGCCTTAGTCACTATCCGTTCAAGCTCCGCCGGAGCCTCAGGTGCATGGAGCGCTAGCGGGTTGGGCTCTCTCTCCAGGATTGAAACAATTGTGTCGCTATGGGTTTCACCTTCGAATGGCGGACGAATCGCGACCATTTCATACAGCACGATCCCAAGACTCCAGACATCTGTGCGCGCGTCCACCGGGAGTCCGCGTGTCTGCTCCGGCGACATGTATTGGACGGTACCCATCACCACGCCCGGGTTAGTTTCAACTCGAGCGACCGTCGAGGCCTCATTCCCCGTCTCGAATCCTTGTCCAGCAAGCTTCGCCAGGCCGAAATCGAGCACCTTCACGTACCCGTCGGGACGGAGCATGATGTTCTCGGGTTTGATGTCGCGATGCACCACCCCGGCTGCGTGGGCCGCAGCTAGAGCACCGGCGACCTGCGCGGCGACATCGAGTGCCTGTGTCAGCCGCAGGCGCCCTTGGGCCATCGCGGTACGTAGGGTCTCACCCTCAATGAACTCGGTAGCAATGAAGTCAAAGCCGTTCGCTCGTCCAATCTCGTGCACGGTGAGGATGTTTGGATGATTCAGCGCCGAGGCGGCGCGCGCCTCCTGCATGAAGCGCCGCATTCGGTCCGCATCGCTCGTAAACGCCGGCGACAGCAACTTCAGAGCAACGCGACGACCCAGGCGCGTATCTTCAACCAGGTAAACCTCTCCCATGCCGCCCTCGCCGATGAGGGATAGGACGTGAAAATTTGCAATCCTCTGGCCCACTAGGGAGTCTCTTCGCGATAGCATCGCTGCAGCGACCGCGAGAGCCGGCGTCGCAATAAAATCCGAAGCTTGCTCGTGCGATGCAATCAGCGATTCAACTTCGCTCCGCAATACCTCATCACCCGCGCACGACCGGTCGAGAAAGGCACCGCGCTTTTCGTGATCAACTTCCAGTACGGCGTGATAGATCTCACCGATTTGCCGGTAGCGTTCGGGTGTCATACTAATTGAACGTCAATCGTCAATATGGATTGTTAGTTGGCGTGGAATGGTAATCACCTGGGAACCGTACAGTGAGATCCTCGTTCAGTTTGCGAGTCAGGACTTGCGGCCAGTTCACGATGTAGCCAAGCCCGGGCGATACTCCAATCGCGTCGCACGGTGCCGGCCGATACGTTTAAGACCTGTGCAGTCTCCTCGATGCTCAAGCCTCCGAAGAAACGCAGTTCCACAACCCTGCTCTGCCGCTCATCGAGTTTAGCCAGAGACACCAGCGCTTCATCGAGCGCGACTATGTCGGCACTTTTTTCGCCTGATACGAGAGCTTCGTCGAGCGTGACGGCGACCGCGCCGCCGCCGCGCTTCGCGTACCCGTGCGTGCGGGCGAAGTCCACAAGAATGCGCCGCATCAACTGCGCCGACACGGCAAAGAAATGCGCCCGGCTATGCCAGTGAACGTTTTTCCAATCGATCAGCCGAAGGTAAGCTTCGTTAACGAGGGCAGTGGTTTGCAGAGTGTGGCCGGGACGCTCGCGGCTCATGTAGTGATGCGCGAGGCGGCGTAGCTCCTCGTAGACCAGAGGCGTCAACCCTTCCAGGGCCGACTCGTCTCCATCGCCCCAAGCGACGAGCAGACGCGTGATCTCTTTTGGATAGTGGGTCCGCATATTACTGCCGTCGGGGTTCAGTTAGAAAACTATCACAACTATAGCCTGCCCTCTAAGCATTTCGCGTCAAGGCAAAAAAAATCGCGCCGGAGTTGGCGCTTTCGCTTGTCGTTCCCGCCTTAATGGGTAGACAGGTAACGCACCTTAAGGAGTGGTAAACAAGGGCGACCTGTGGAGGACCGATCATGAATGCCCAAGAAACATATCGGTGTCAATCGCTCCCCATCCGCAACAAACAGATCGGGAGCGCGCGGCCGCTACAAACAAGGAGTTTCCTGTTGACCGGGCTATGGCCTCTGATCGTCTTGCTGGCGCTGCCTGGTGCCGCGTTCGCCCAGTCGTTATTGCTGGACGATGCGCACACGAGCACCGTGCCAAGGTCGCTTGACTCGAACTTTGGGACGAACCCCAATCTTTTCGTCAGCGAGGCGGGGAACGTCTATATCAAGTTCAAGCTCTCACCCACCTTGCCGGCCGGGACACCCGGTTCTGCAGTCGAGCGCGCTACTCTTAAGCTTTACCTCGCCAACGTCACGACTGCTGGGAAGCTCGACGTGTACGCCGTCGCCGGTTCATGGGATGAGGCAACTGTCACTGCGCGTAGCGCACCACTGCTCGGCAATCTGCTGATGACCACCACACAGATCGGAATGGACAAGAGGAACGAGTTCTTCATCATTGACATCACTTCGATTGCTCAACAGTGGCTGGGCTACGATGGGCAGGGGACTAACGGGATGGCGAACTACGGCCTGGCGCTCATTGCGCACTCGAGGGACCCAACGACACCTGAAGTGGCGAGCATCACCTTCGACAGCAAGGAGAACTCGCAAACCAGCCACGAGCCCCAGTTGAACCTCTACCTGCAAAGCTCAGCGGACGGACTCCAGTCGGTCGAGCATGATGCAACGCTAGTGGGCGACGGGACCGCCGCTTCACACCTGGGAGTTGCTGTGGGCGGCATCGACACGACGCATCTGGCCGATGGTGCGGTGATGGGCGCGAAGATCGGCGACGGTGCGGTGGCTTCATCCGATCTGGCCGACGGCTCGGTGACCTCGGTGAAGATCACGGCCCCACTATCGCTCGTGAGCGCCGACCCTGGCGCGACGCTGTCGGTCGAGAACACGGGCGCGGGTGCGGCACTGACGGCGACGGGCGCGATCAACACCACGACGCAATACAACATCGACGGTGTGCGGGTGTTGAGTACGCCCGGTGTGTTTAATACTTTCGCAGGCGCATCAGCCGGGCGAGACAACACAACCGGCAAAAACAACGCCTTCTTCGGAAGCGTTGCGGGCGCCTCTAATACGACCGGAGAAAGCAACTCCTTTTTTGGCTTCAGCGCGGGCGCGGCCAACACCGGAGGCAGCGGCAATGTTTTCGTTGGAGGTTCAGCCGGGCGCGCCAACACAACGGGCGGCTTAAACGCGTTCTACGGCTTCAGCGCCGGTGCCGCCAACACGACCGGCTTTTTCAACTCCTTCTTTGGCGCCAACGCGGGCCTCTTCAACTCGACCGGTATATCTAACTCCTTTTTCGGGCGGAGCGCGGGTCAAGCCAACACTGCCGGCAGCAACAACTCCTTCTTTGGAGATGCCGCCGGCTTCGCTAACACGACCGGTGACGCCAACTCTTTCTTCGGCATACAGGCGGGCGTCTCCAACACGACGGGCAGCAGCAACTCCTTCTTCGGAGCTGACGCGGGCATCTCCAACACGACCGGCTTCTTCAACTCCTTCGTTGGAAGGTCAGCGGGGCGATTCAACTCGACGGGTGGCAGCAACTCATTCTTCGGAGCCAATGCCGGCTCTGCTAACGCGACCGGCAACGGTAACTCTTTCTTCGGCAACAGCGCCGGATTCTCCAATACAACGGGCTTCAACAACTCTTTCTTCGGCAATCAGGCCGGCCAATTCAACACGACCGGCTTCTATAATTCTTTCTTCGGAGTCCTTGCCGGCCAGGCCAATACGGCGGGCCAAAGCAACTCCTTCTTCGGGTTTATCGCGGGCGAAGCAAACACGACGGGCCGCGAGAACTCCTTCTTCGGAGACACGGCCGGCAGATTCAACACGGCCGGCGACAACAACTCGTTCTTCGGCAGGGCAGCCGGGGCGCGCAACGCGACCGGCACCGGCAACTCCTTCGTCGGATGGACTGCCGGATTCTCCAACACTTCGGGCGGCAACAACGTTTTCTTCGGCTCCGGTGCGGGCTGGGACAACACCACGGGCAGCCGCAACACCTACGTCGGCGTCAAAGCCGACGGGGCCGGGGACCTCACCAACGCCGCCGCGTTCGGCGCGGATGCCTTCGTGACGCAAAACAATTCGCTCGTGCTCGGCAGCATCAACGGCGTGAACGGCGCAAACGCCGATACCAACGTCGGCATCGGCACGACCGCGCCCCGGGCAAGGCTGCACGTCGCGGGCGGCAAGGTCTACGTGGAGGCGAACGGACAGGGCGTCGTCCTGAAATCGCCGGGCGGCACGTGCTTCGAGCTGACCGTGACCAACGCGGGGGCGATCGCGACCGCGGCGGTGCCGTGCCCGTAAAGTGATTAAGGCTTATTGAGTTTGTCGCGGGCGCGGCAAAGTGCGCCCCATTCCGAACGGATGAAAAATGTTCTTGAAGTGCACGGCGCACAGGAGCGAACGACAATGAAAAAGTTCCTTTTCACACTCGCAACGCTGATGCTACTGACGAGCAGTCCAACGCTGGGTGAACTCTGCGGCAGCCTTGTCGCTCCGCTGTACCGACCGGGCCATTCGTCGGTCACCCAAACCGCCGCTGAGCCAGCGAAGCTGTCCGGCCTGCGTCCGGCCGCACAGGCCCAGATCTCCGCCGTCCTGGGCCGGGACCAATCGAGCTACCACGCGGTGCCGCGAGCATCGGGCTTCCGCATGGAGAATAAAAACCATCGGCTGGCGGCGCACTTCACTTCCAAGGGCGTCGAGGTACGCGCGGGACGGGCGAGTTGGAGCCTGGCGCTGCGCGGTTATGGTTATGGCAATGACTTGCAAGCCGCCGTGGCTGTCGTGCCGCAGGCCGACGCCAACCGGTTGGAATACCGGCGCGATGGCTTTACCGAATGGTACCTGAACGGCCCGCTGGGGCTGGAGCAGGGCTTTACGCTGACGCAGTCGCCGGGTGAGCGACGGAGCGATCCCCTGACGCTGGCATTCACACTCTCGGGGAATTTGACCGCATCGGTTGATCCCACCGGTAGGGACGCGATTCTGAACCGCGCCGATGGAACTCCGGCGCTGCGTTATCGCGGGTTGACGGCCCATGATGCGACGGGGCGCGAACTGCGCGCGTGGATGCAGGTCGAAGGAGAGCGGTTATGGCTGCGAGTGGACGATACGGGCGCCCAATATCCCCTGATGGTGGATCCCTTTATTCAGCAGGCCAAGCTAACCTCCTCTGACGGCGCGGTGGTTGACCAGTTCGGCTTCTCCGTTGCGGTCAGCGGCGACACCATCGTGGTCGGGGCGGTATCGGACGACATCGGAGCGAATCTTAACCAAGGCTCGGCGTATGTGTTTGTGAAGCCGGCCGGAGGCTGGAGCGGGGCTCTGACCGAGAACTCCAAGCTGATCGCCGCCGACGGCGCGCTGGATGACCAGTTCGGGTTCTCGGTTGCGGTGAACGGCGACACTATCGTGGTCGGGGCGCACTTCGACGACATCGGGGCGAATGTTAGCCAAGGCTCGGCATATGTATTTGTGAAGCCGGCTGGAGGCTGGAGCGGGACTCTTACCCAGAACGCCAAGCTGACCGCCTCCGACGGCGCGGCGGTTGACGTTTTCGGCGGCTCGGTCGCGATCAGCAGCGACACCATCGTGGTAGGGGCGGGACTGGACGACATCGGAGCGAATGGTAATCAGGGCTCGGCGTATGTGTTTGTGAAGCCGGCTGGGGGTTGGAGCGGGGAACTAACCCAGAACGCCAAGCTGACCGCCTCGGATGGCATGACTTCTGACGCTTTCGCTAATACGGGGGTGGCGCTGAGCGGCGACACCATAGTGGCCGGTACCCAATCGGACGACATTGGCGCGAACGTTGACCAAGGCTCGGCGTATGTGTTTGTGAAGCCGGCTGGAGGCTGGAACGGAGCTCTGACCGAGAACGCCAAGCTGACCGCTTCCGACGGCGCGGTGGTTGACTTTTTTGGCATCTCCCCCGCGGTGAGCGGCGACACGATCGTGGTCGGAGCGCGAGGCGACGACATCGGCGCGAACAGTGACCAAGGCTCGGCGTATGTGTTTGTGAAGCCGGCTGGAGGCTGGAGCGGAGCTCTGAGCGAGAGCGCCAAGCTGGCCGCCTCCGACGGCGCGCCGAGTGACTTTTTCGGCAGCTCAGTCGCTGTCAGCGGCGACACCATCGTGGCCGGTGCGTTGGCCGATGACACGGCGGCAAGTTTCAACCACGGCTCGGCGTATGTGTTTCTGAAGCCGGTCGGCGGCTGGAGTGGGACTCTGGCCGAGCACAACAAGCTGATTGCATCCGACGGCGCTGCGGGTGACTTTTTCGGCAGCTCGGTTGCTGTGAGCGCCGGCACCATCGTAGTGGGGGCGCAGGCAGACGACATCGGTGGCAACGTTGGCCAAGGCTCGGCGTATGTGTTCGTGCGGCCCGAGGCGGACCTGGGGGTGACTAAGGCCGGCTCGCCGGACCCGGTACTTGCTGGTAACGATCTGACCTATACCATCACCGTGACCAACAACGGCCCGGATGATGCCAGTTCTGTGACGGTGACCGATAATCTGCCGTCCGAAGTGACCTTCGTCTCTTGTAATTCTACGGGTGCAGGAAGCTGCAGCGGCTCGGGCAACAATCGCACGGTGACGTTTGCTTCGCTGCCCGCAGGTGCGTCAGAGACGGTTACGCTGGTGGCTAACGTCGACGCCGCGCACGGCACGATCATTACAAATACAGCATCGGTGGCGAGCACCACGTTCGACCCAAACCCGGAGAACGATTCCGTTACCACCACTACATCGGTAATCAATCAGGCGGACCTGGCGGTTACAAAGACAGCTTCACCGGCTACGGTAGACACCGGCACCAACATCACCTACACGATCACGGTTGCCAACAGCGGCGCGAACAGCGCCGCTAACGTCACGCTGACAGACAACCTCCCGGCCGGCACCACCTTTGTCTCGAACTCGGGAGCAAGCGCCTGGACTTGCTTCGATCCTGCGGTGGGCAGCACAGGCGCCATCACTTGCACCATCGCGAGCTTGCCTAACGGTGACACGGCTACATTCACCGTGGTGGTCCAGGTGAGCTGCAACGTCGCAAACGCCACCGTGAAAAACGACACTGCGACCGTGACTGCCAGCACTCCTGATCCAAACCTTAGCAACAACTCCTCAACAGCGAGTGTGACCGCCTCGAACTCGCCGCCCACGGTGAGCGCCGCGGTTGTTGCGAGCTTGCTCTCGTTCATGCATAACCCCGGTCTGGTGAACGTTGGTCTCTCGGCGACCACCAGCGATGGCGTTTGCGCGGCGCCGACTATCTCGAGCGTACAGGTGTTCGGCGATGAGGACGATGAGACCCCAATTTCTAATGACGACGTATTCTCGCCTGACGCCGCGGATATCGGAATCGGGACACTGCGGTCGCGGGCGGAGCGCGTGAAAAACCTCGATGGGCGAGTTTATCTCATCGTGGTCAAGTCCACCGATGCCGGAGGCGCTGTGGGCTTCGCCACCACGACTGTGGTTGTGCCGAAGAGCCCAAGCCCCTCCAGTGCAAGCTCTGTGCGTGCTCAGGCTGCGGCGGCCAAGGCTTTCGCCGATGCGAACAACGGCAATCCGCCGCCGGGCTACTTCGTCATCGGCGACGGCCCCATCATCGGACCGCTGCAATAAGGTTCATGATTACTCGGCGCAAACGCCCACTGTTTTGGACGTACTTCCATTAACCGTTTGGGTGGTGGGGACCTGATCAGAAAACAGGTCTACCCGTCCCAAATCACTGGTGATCACTTCAGAAGCCGTCAAAGGAAATTCAACGATAGATGTCGCTCCGATCCGTTAAACCGAACGCCGCGGCAGTTGGTTTATTTGACGCTATGAAGGAGCAGTTGTCGCTCATCAATCAATCGCCGCAGCTTACGCCCGCTGCGCAGACTTGAGCGCGGGCAGGCGACGATCTTCAGCTCATAAAGCTTCATCTCGTGGTTTCTCCAAAAGTCGACGAACCGTTGTCGCAATCGCTGGCGAATTTGTCTTTCTACTTCCTTCAGTTGTGCCATATCGTCCAGCTCGATCCGCAGCTCAATTACGTCGCGGCGGCCATCATTCTTCACCACCGCCTGCCAGTCTGCGCCTGCCGAGAGCACGCCCGCGAGCACATCTGCGAATAGCCAAGGGCCGACATTTCCCATTCCGCAAACAACCATTTCGTCCGCGCGCGCGCGAATCTTGCCGATGCGTTTGGCAAACAGTCCACAGTCGCAGGGTTTATCTACGAGTCGGGTAATATCGGTGGAGCGATACCTTATGAGTGGCATCACGTTGCGCGTGAGTGTAGTGTAAACAAGCTCGCCGTAGCCCTCCTCGTCCGCGTCCGGAACTTCGAAGATAAAATTTAGATCATTTCGGTGATACCCGTCTTTCTCTCTACATTCGACACCTATGGCGCCAAAAGCTTCTGTCTGCCCATAGTTGAGATACAGCGGCGCGCCCCACACTCTTTCAACGGCGCTGCGTGCTGTTTCGCTGATGTTCTCACCACCCGCAAAGAGGAACTTGACTTGCCATACACCGCGCGTCTCAGCCAACTCGGAAAGGCGCACGATCCAGGATGGCTCACCAAAGATCACAGTGGGCTGATAGGCGAGTGCTCGCTCGTAAAACTCCAGCGGCTCAATCTTGCCTGCTTCAACATGAAAACAATCGATGTACTGAAATGCAGAGCGGACAACAACCGGCGAGATCCAGAAGGAGCAATCGAAGGCGCTCAATACTGTGTCTTCAGCCCGCAATCCCAGAAGATGAAGTGCAAGTGCGCTCGTGCGACCAATTTCGCTAATCTCCTGATGCGAAAAGAAAACGCGCTTAGGCAGAGGCGAGGTGGTGCCGGTCGTCTCGAAGGCAGTATCAGCACGCCCGGTTAGAAAGTCTTCGCCACCATGCGCACGCAATTCTTCGCCAGTGGTGAAAAAATCGCCGAGCTCAGCCGGATGCCCTATGCGGCGGACATCGATGCCACGTCGCCTGAATTCTCTCCGGTAGAAGGCGGAGCGCTTTGCCGCGAGCCGCAGCGTGCGTCGGAAACGCGCACGTTGCAACTTCTCAATGGCAGGCACGGGTAGCGTTCCGAGTAAGCGGATAGCGTTTTCGGGCTGCATGCGTAACGCCAGCCGTTCAATTTGTTCGATGGTTTTTGAGATCATATTCAGCAGGACAACGCTGAGCTGAGACTTCTTTAGAGCCGTTCAGGAGCACAACGGCGAATCAGTTGTTCAATCAACTCCACAGAAATGTCCATCTCTTCCTCAGTCATATCGAAGGCAGGCGCGAGCGTAAAAACGTTCTTGTAATATCCGCCGACATCCAGGACCAAACCCATGCGGCGGCCGCGCGCGTCCAAATTTCCTTCGAGGCCCAATGCGAACATACGTTCGACAAGCTCGCGATCAGGCGTGTAGCCGTCGGCCGCGCAAATTTCTATTCGCAGAGCCATGCCGAGGCCATCGGTATCGCCAATCACCTTGGGGTAACGGCGCTGAAGCTCTTTGAGTTGGCTAAGAAAGTACGCGCCTTTCCGCTTCGTGATCTCCTCGTAGTTCTCCTCCTCCATCATGCGCACGACTTCGAGAGCGACGGCGGTGCCCAGTGGGTTAGCTGAGAAGGTTGAATGTGTAGAGCCCGGCGGGAAAATTTGCGGTGAAATCAATTCCTCGCGCGCCCACACGCCTGAGAGTGGGTTCAAGCCATTGGTTAGCGCTTTGCCAAAGACGATAATGTCCGGCTCAACATTAAAATTTTCGATCGCCCAGAATTTTCCAGTGCGGTAGAATCCCATCTGAATTTCGTCATCCACCAGCAGAATCTTATATCGGTCGAGTACCTTCTTGAGCGCGGAGAAATAGTCCGGCGGCGGAATAACGTACCCGCCAGTGCCTTGAACGGCCTCAATATAAAAAGCTGAAAACTCCGACTCCTGCGCCTTGGCGTCCCAGAACGAGTTGTATTCAGTTTCGAAATTCTTCTCGAACTGGGCCACGCAATACAGGCCGCAGTCCTCTCTCTTTTTTTGATATGGGCAGCGAAAGCAATACGGAAACGGAACAAAGTGCGCGCGGTCTGAGAAGTGGCCATACCGGCGGCGATAACGATAGCTGGAAGTGATCGCCGATGCGCCGAGGGTGCGGCCGTGATAGCCACCCATGAACGCGAAAACCAAATTCCTGCCGGTGGCATTGCGAATTATTTTCAGAGAGTCTTCGATGGCCTGCGAACCACCGACGTTAAAGTGTACGCGCCCCTGAAGCGCAAACTTTGATTCGTTGAGTCGCGCGATTGCCGCTGCCAACTCTACCCTTTCAGCGTGCAGATACTGGCTAGCTACCTGTGGCAGCTTGTCTACCTGGTCCTTCAGTGTCTGATTCAGTCGGGGATTGGCGTAGCCAAGACTTGCCGCTGAGTACCACATCTGCAGATCAAGATAAGGCGTACCCTGCCGGTCATAGAGATAGTTTCCCTCACAACGGTCAAAGAACTTTGGCGGCTCAACGTAATGCACAGTATCGCCCCAGGAGCAATACTTGCGTTCCATTTCGCGCAGTTGTTCTTCGTCCGTCACTCGCGTCAATTGCACCAACTCGTTGATTTGAACGCTCATTGTATTGCTTGTTTCCTCCCGGCTAAGCGTTAAGTGGCGCCGACGAATTTGCGAGGTTTGCAGGCTCAACCAAAGGAGCCTCAAGCCAGGCAGCAATTTCAGCCAGACCTTCGAACGGTACGTACTCGATCGACTGCTGCCAACAATAGGTCGCTAGACTATCCTTAGCGAACACAAGATCAGCGGCCTGTGCCGCGTACCGATCGGATAGACCATCGCCGACGAAAATCATCTGTGCGCCCGTGCGATTCAGTAGCCGCATGACGCCGGGTTTGCAGGATGCGCAACCGTGTTCACAGACCCGTTGAAAGAAGGGAAAATCTGTTCTTAACCAGCCGCGTTCCAAATCCAGATGGCTGGCAAATAAGCGCACGTTTCGCAGAAGGCGACCCAACTTCAATTGCGGGCGGTCCATGATGCGACGTATGCAATAATCGAAACCGTCGCTTACGATATGGGCCGGAATCTGATGGCGCGCACAAGTCTCAAGCAGGAGTGAGAGGTCATCGTCTATTTCGATTGAATCAGCCAGCGCATCGAGTTCGCCTCGAGTTGCTCGCACGAGCGCCATCTGCGCTCGCAGGCAGTCGCGCGAGCCTATACGTCCTTTCTGCCAGTGCTCTTCAATTTTCAGCCAGCGGGAATCTGCAAACGTTTCGAGGATGGCATCAACAACATCGCGGCGCGTAATCGTGCCGTCGAAATCTATGAAGATCATTCTTTGCTCGGTCGATTGTTCTTCTAACATAGGTTCGGCTTTGTCCTCCCACGCTTATCTTGACAACGCACCAGTTCTGAGAGCGGTACGATATTCAGGCGGCGTCTTCTTAATCCCTTAATAATCAGCGGCAGCGCGAAAACTGTTTCCATTCTGTCGTGCTTGCAGGCGCTGTCTCCATCGTGCAGCAAAATTATTGAGCCTGCCCGTACGTTTTTAAGCACTTCTCGTGTTATTTGTCCGGCCCGGAGGTTTTTCCAGTCCATTCCTGCAACGGTCCACTGCACCGTGCGCAGGTTCATTTGTCGGGCAACAGAAAAATAAACCGGTGTGCGCACACCGCACGGCGGACGCGAGAATCTCGGCCGCACACCGGTCGTCTTAATAATTGCCCCCTGTGCATCCTGCATCTCCCGCTGAACCACTCGTGCTCCGCTGTAGAGATAAATGCGATGAGAGTAGGAGTGGTTACCGATCTCATGCCCTTCTGCCACCACTCGACGAGCGGTATTTGGATGACACTCGACTTGACGCCCAAGCATGAAAAATGTTGCCGGAGCCTTATATTGTCGAAGGACATTCAGTACGAGTTCCGTGTCGGCAGAAGGGCCATCGTCAAATGTCAAAGCAACCGATGAAGTATCTGTGCGGCCATGCCAATCTGTTGGGCCAAGCCATTGCGAGCGCACCGCGTAAGTCGCGTAGTAGGCGCCCGCCGCTGCACCCATTAGCAACGGCATTGCGGCTTCGGCCAGCTGAAGATCGCGGATCATAACGAGCAAACTAAGGGATCATCCGACCTTCCCAGCTTCCCTTAACTAGCGGCACTGGAATCCTTCCCGCGGAACAGTGCACCTTTCGGATGATGGAAATTCACTGATTACATCAGCGGCCAACGGTTCTTGCGTCGGGATCAGTTCAGCAATCGTCGTTGCCGCATTGAGTCGGCTGCGCAGACGTGCCTGCAGGCGCATGCCAGCCAATGTGTGCTCTTCACTTAACAACCGCGAGACGGCCGCAACCAATTCGTCGATTGTGCTCACAGCAATGCCGACGCCCCAGGTCTCGAGCAGTTCATATTGCACACGTTCTGACCCAGGAGGTGGCTGCAGCGCGACCAGGGGAAGTTCGGCAGCCATAGCTTCGTCAAAAGTGTTGCCCAGCTTTGACACAAGGAGGTCTGCCGCCTGCATGAGCTTTGCCACTTGTGTGGTCCAAGGAAGAATGTGCAACCTTTCATCGAATCGCTTCTGAGCTAGTCGTATCAGCCGTTGCTGCAAACGCGCATTACGACCGGTCAGTACTACCAACTGAACCTTAGGTGTCTCGAGCTTGAGCAAGCGCTCGGCTATCTCTTCGATCCGACCAAATCCTTCGCTTCCGCCCGCAAGCAGAATCAGTGGCAACTCGGTCGTTAGATTCAGCCATTGCCGCACTTCGCGCTGCGCCTGCCGCCGCGAAGTACGTGAACTGAAAGCTGACTCGAGCGGTACTCCAGTAATACGCACGCGGTCCGGCGACGCCCCATGCCGAAGCAATTCCCTACGCGCCTGCTCTGTCGCCACGCAGTACATGTCTACTTCGTCCTTCACCCACGCGCAGTCAGCGTCGTAATTAACGTTCACTGCCATAAGCGGGACTTCGTGCAGTGAAAGCTCGCGTTTGATCAAGGCAGCAATTTCACAGCAACCAACTTCGGTGGCGACCACAGCTGACGGACCCAGATCTCGCACCAGAGAGATCAGGCGGCGGCAACCAGCGCGGTAATACCAATCGGGACTCGTATGAGTTTGCCTTTTCTGGTACTTGTCTATGTGATCCCAAATTACCGGCGCGTACTTCACAAGCCAGAGATAAGCCGTCACATGTGTGAACCGGGCAATCGGCGACATGTAATCGGCCACATCAACGACTCGTACTCGCGAAGACTGCTGAAGAGGGTCTATGGCTGTGGCGATCGCTGCAGCCGCGCGATTGTGACCAGCACCATTGGCGATGGTCAGGATCAAAATTGGACCAGTACGAGAATTTGTGCCGTTCATGCTCAAGCGATTATTCGCTGCTGATTCGTAGTAACCTGTTCGTCAACTCTGCCGAGAGCCAACTGGGCAATGTGGCGCGCGGCGCCGGGCCGCGCTAGTCGACGCGCCTGTTGAGACATGAAGGCGCGCCTGCTGTCATCTCGCAACAATTGTTCGGTGGCGATTACAGCCTCCGAGAGAGTACGGGCAACGATGCCTGCACGCGCCGCCTCCAGATGCTCAGCATTCAGCTTTTCAGGTCCAGGAATCCCATCAAACATCACCACAGGCAAGCCGCACTCAGCAGCTTCAGCCAACGTCACGCCGCCCGGTTTGGTTATTAGTAGCGACGCGAGTTGCATCAGAGCAGCCGTCTGGTCGGTCCAACCGACCACATGCAGAGTGTTGCGGTGCTGGGCGTTGAGACGTCCGAGGCGCTTCAGCACCTTCCGATCGTGGCCGGCGACAGCCACCAACTGCATTGGCAACTCACTGGCACAGAGGCTTGCTGCAATCCGATCCATACGACTTGGTCCCATGCCTCCGCCCATCAGCAATACGAGCGGCAGATGAGCGTTCAAGCCAAAGCCGAGGCGCGTAAACCGCTGGTCATGTCGCGCCCGAAAAGCCGCTTCCGTGGGAATGCCGGTAACGAAAACGTTTCGTGCCGGTGCGCCCCACTGGCACAACTCATCGCGCACGCCTGGCTCCGGCACCGCATAGACATCCACTTCCGGTTTTACCCAAATGGGTTCGGCCTGATCGTCTGTGATGACGGCTATGATTCGCGCGTCGGCCAGATGCATGCGTCTGGCTATAACGGACATCTCGCAAGCTGCAACTTCCACGGCAATGATCGTGTCCGGCTTTAAGCGCGCGATGGTTTCAAACACGTGCGAACAGCCATAGCGAAAGGCCCATGCCGGAGCTGTCTCCTCAGCTCTACGTGAGCGGCGAGCTTCAAACCACTTCTTCCAGAGCCGCGGCGCATACCGAACCATCATCCAATAAGGCCAGACATAAAGAGCGCGAAATGGCCAATGGCAATTCTCAAGCGCATCCAGGACGCAAATTTCTGCGCCCGGCACTTGTTCGGACAACTCGTGCGCTATGGCTGATGCTGCGCGCACGTGACCCGAACCGAACGAGAGCGTGAGCACGAGTATGCGCTGGGCGGGCATTGATATCTTCAATCCTCCCTCCAGGCCATTGCCCTGAATCCCAACATCAAGGTCACAGCGGCCATCAGTGAAAGCACCAGCAAATCGGTCGCAACTTGAGATCTGCCCGCGAGGCTCGCCTGTATCGCGCGCGCGGCAAAGGTGGTAGGCAGCCACGCCGATAGTTGTCGTAAACCACCGGGCGTTGCCTGCGGGGAATAGTAGACAGGCGCAAGAAACACCAACCCCGCACCCAGCGAATCAGTCAATAACGAACCTTCACTAAAGCTTCGGGAACGTGCTGCAACGATGACGCTGATGCCGCACAGGCATAGCATCGTGAGCAGCACGACCACCGCCAACGCAGCAAAATTGACGTGCACATGAACTCCCATGACGTAGCCACTAATTAGCAAAGTGGCTGTACCAATTGCCGCCTGGGCCAGCGCGAAGATGACAATGCCGAACACATAGGACGAAGGTGCAAGCGGCAAAGTGGCGAATAGCTTCAAACGACCCGTAAAGCGATTCTCTAAGAGCAGATATCCGAGCCAACTGATCGAAGTCATGGAAAGGGAAAACACGATCGAGCCCGCGAGAAACCGAATCCGCCTTTCATCCGAAACTTGGTCGCTGCCGCTAACTGCAATCGCAAACAGGTACATCGCGGTTGGAAACACCAAGGCCGCCAAGACGAACGGCCCTGCTTCGGCACGCAGGCGCGCCAGATGAATACGAAACACGCAAAGCATGTCGATTACCCGCTTCATTCGCTTCCCTCTGTGTTTCGGCTCGGCGGCCGCTCTCCCGTAAGGGTGAAGTAGATGTCTTCGAGTGAAGCGCGAGCGATTGAGTATTCCGAAAGCTGCTCGCGCGCGATTTCATCCTGGGCCTCCGCAAACGTTGCGAAGTAGCGCACGCACATCTCACCGAATGGATCAAATGGATCGCTGTACTCAAGCCGATAACTCTGTTCCAGGCGTGTAAAAAGCCTGTCGAGACTGTCGCAGGCGACAAGGCGTCCTTCAGAAATGATGCCAATGCGGTCGCTCAGTTGTTCAGCTTCTTCTATGTAATGGGTCGAGAAGACGACTGTGGCGCCATCTGCTACTACTCGGCGTATTACTTGCCATACCGAGTGACGAGATGCTGGATCGAGACCGGTTGTAGGTTCGTCAAGCACAAGCAATCGGGGGCAGCCCAGCAAGGCCAGTCCAATGAGGATGCGTCGCCGCTGACCGCCTGAGAGCAGACCGACCCGTTTTCCTGATTCAGCGCTCAGACCCAGTTCGTCGCGCGTATCAAAGGCTGCTAATCGCGCTTGCTGTTTAGACAGACCTTTGAAACGGGCGAACAGTTCCAAGTGCTCACGAACGGTCAGTGTTTGGAACAATCCCGCCTCCTGCGGCGTGATGCCCATCATCTGCTTCACCCGCTCAGGCTCAGCGATCGCATTGACGCCGAAAATCTCAATGCTGCCGGACGTGGGACGTAACTCGGTTGTCAGCTGCCGAAGAAACGTCGTCTTGCCTGCTCCATTTGGTCCAAGAATTGAAACGACCTCTCCCGTCTTGACGTCAAAGTCGATGCCGCGGTTTGCAGCCGTGCCATCTTTATATCGCTTCTTCAGACCGCGCACGCGGACAGCTGTCGGGCTTGCCGCCGATTGTTGGGCGCTGCTCTGCACGCTTGAGCTGTGATTAAGAACCAGAAGTGACTTGTCGTTCATGAGAAACTCTTCAGTCCAGCTGGAGAAAATCGCGTGCTGCGCGAAGGGCTTTGACCGGACTGTTTCGATAAACAGAGACTTCATATGGACACCCGATCTTGCAGCCTTTGCAGAAATCCCACATGTCAGTCGATTGCGCAATCAGCTTTCGCACGTCAGGCGACTCATAAATTTCGCGTAGGCTCATGTCGGGCGCGCCCCGATGAAGACTTACAAACGCACAGGGAAATTGAATCGAGCCGTCCGGTCGTATGTTCACCAGGTGTGAAGCTGAGCGGCAGGGAAACTTTCTTGTAAAGCCACCCTCGCGATAGAACCTGTAATAGTCGGTGTAGAACCGAACACAGCGATAGTCTCTTTTGAGATTCGTTACGTACGCTGCTACCTTATCCAGAGCCTCCTTCTGGAGTTCAACGTCATCGGTTTGCCAGGTCGTGCGCACTACGTTGTGGACCGCTTCGGTATGAAGTAATATGCCGCGCTCCTGGCAATAGTCGGCCAACGCGGGCAGATCCTCGAGATTATCGAGGTTGACCGCGGCGTTGATCTGAATCGTGTTATGTTCGAGTTTGCCCAGGATGTAATCGAGCGCCCCGAGTATCGTGGGCAGCCCATCAATCCCGCGTCGCTCGGCAAACTTCTCGCGGTCCAGCGTGTCGATGGAAACCTCCAGTTGGTCCAACTTTACGCAGGCCTCTGCATATTTCTTAAGTGCGAGTCCGTTGGTTGGCATTGACGTAAAAAAGCCTTTGCGTGTCGCACAGTCGATGTAATCAGGCATGTTCGGGTTCATCAGAGGCTCGCCGCCTGAGAAACTCCAGGCAAAGACGCCGAAATCAGCCGCTTCATCCATGCGCTTGAAAACACGCTCACGCACGGCGCGCTCCTCCGGCTGCTGGTTTTGCCAGATAGCGCAGTAGCCACACTTCATATTGCAATGCAGCGTGGCCTCGAACATCACCATGAAGGGACGGCTAAAGCCATGCCGTAACTGC
>Ga0137373_10002145_pt1 | contig 21564 bp, 15 predicted proteins | sample SagtaG_5_FD_104912 | JGI IMG/M metagenome (GOLD analysis project Ga0137373, IMG submission 104912) | Vadose zone soil microbial communities from Sagehorn Ranch, Mendocino, California, USA - Sage1_R_80_16 metaG | ecosystem: Environmental > Terrestrial > Soil > Vadose zone | place: USA... | reverse complement strand
GTTGACCGTGAGGCCGTGTACGTAGGGAGCCGCCGTCTGGGCGTTCGGTGCGCTGATCGTGATGGCCCTGCCATTGGCGAGGTGTACGGTCGCCTTCCGGAAGACCGGGCTGGCGAGCGCCAGGGTCTGTGTGCCCGGGGTCTCCGGGTAGAAGCCCAGCTCGGAGCAGACATACCAGGAGCTCATCGCGCCAAGATCGTCGTTGCCGAACTGTCCCACCGGCGCGTCGAAGTACAGCTCCTGTTGCACCTCGCGGACCATCCGCTGGGTCAGATAGGGTACGCCCGCGTAGTCGTACTCCCACGGGATCTCCACGCTCGGCCGGCTTGCGTTGGGCCGGCTTGCGTTGGGCCGGCTTGCGTTGGCGCTGCCGCGGCTGCCGTTCGTGGTGTTGGCGCTACTGGCGTTGGCCTTGCTGGCGCGGGATTTAGCGCTCCAGGCGCTGCCGGCGCTGGCGTTGAGGCGGTGCCAGCGGTCGCGATTACGGCGCTTAGCGCTCCGCCAATGGCAGCAAGCACATATGGGCCGATTCGTCGGCTACGACGCAACCTGTGCCATCCCAGCGCCCAATCCGCGGCCATGATCCATTACTTCGGAGACTTCTCAGCCGAGTGTACTGAAAAGTCTCCGAGATAATGGATCATGGCTTATCACATGTCCGAATTGCTGTTATTCTGATGGCTGGTAAGCCGTCAAATAGGACCTCCCAATATACGCGGCGCAGGCATGCCCCACATGCCGTTCCGGCACCGAGCACGCATCCATATTCTGAGACAGATCATGGAGATTTCGCGCGGCGCCGAGGCGTGCGGCCGTAATCGCCGCGGAGGTTCCGGATTCGGCGCTCGGTGGGACATCGATGCGCCTTGCCTGAGCATCCTGCAGGGGTCGCTCATGTCACGGCACCTGTGGAGCCGGTTAGAGTCCTGCCGTGGGTGAGGCGGACAGCAGCGGCGGCCAAGCGAGCGCCTGGCGCGGCGGCAGGCGGCCGCGGACAAGAAGCGGCAACCCACGCGCAATGGGTAGCGGCGGCGCAACCGACCCGCACGCGACCTCTGCAACCGACCCGCACGCAACCGCCGCGGGCGGCGGGGACGCAGTCGGCGCAGCCGGCGCAACCGGCGCAACCGGCGCAACCGACCCGCACGCAACCGCCGCGGGCGGCGGGGACGCAGCCGGCGCAACCGGCGCAACCGGCGCAACCGGCGCAACTGACCCGCACGCAACCGCCGCGTCCGACACAGGCGGCGTAACCGGCACGGGAACGGGCGGCCCGCAATCAGCCGGGACCGAAGGATCAGAAGCACACCAAGACCTGGCCACAACAGGCTTCAGCCGTCGCCTGGCGGGCTGGGAGATCCTCGTTGTTTTCGCGGTCTCCCTTGGCGCCAGTGGCCTGGTGGCCCTCATCAACCTGATCGGGTCGCTGACGCAGCGGGCATCGCTGTCGCAGCAGCATGCCGTGATGAACGGCTCCCTCGCACCCGGCCGTCCCTGGCTCGACCTCACCCTCCAGGTCACGAACATCGCCCTGTCGCTCGCCCCGGTGGCGCTTGTCCTCTACCTGCTGGCCAGGTCCGGCGAGTCTGCCGCGACGATCGGGCTCGACGTGCGGACTCCCGGTGGGGACGCGGCGCGCGGAACTGCGCTGGCTGCGGTCATCGGCGGAAGCGGGCTGTTGCTCTACCTTGCCGCATACCACCTGGGCGCGAATCTCAACGTCGTGCCGGAACAGCTGCCCGCTGTCTGGTGGCGGATCCCTGTGCTGATCGCCGCAGCGGCGCAGAACGGCATTCTCGAGGAAACCGTGGTCCTTGGCTACTTCCTGCACCGCCTGGACCAGCTCGGCTGGCCTGCTGGGCGCGCGATCCTCGCGAGTGCCCTTGTGCGCGGCTCCTACCACCTCTACCAGGGGTTCGGCGGATTCGCTGGCAACGCGGCGATGGGCCTGATCTTCGGCCTCCTGTACCGCCGGTGGGGGAGGGTGACGCCATTCATCGTCGCGCATACCCTCATTGACGCCGTAGCCTTCGTCGGCTATGCGACGCTGCACGGTCATGTTTCTTGGCTGCCCTGAGGAAGTGGGCCCCCGATCCGGCTCGCGTCGCGCCGGTGGCGCATACGGCAAACAGGGTCCCGCATCGCGGCGCGGATGACGAGCGGGTAGCACCGGTCAGCCCGAAGTGGGAAGGCCCAAGCCGTCGAGAGTCTGCGCGCCGGGCAGGTTCGCGAGCACGGCTCCAGAGAGCGCCAGCTTGGAGCGGCGCACGCCACTACCGACGACCACACCGGGCGCCGCAGCGACCGCGGCATCGATCAGGACCGGCCAGCCATCCGGGAGCCCGATGGGTGTGATGCCGCCATACTCCATACCGGTCTCGGCAACCGCGTCCTCCATCGCTGCGAACGATGCCTTGCGGGCATCGAGATGCCTCCTGATCAAGCCGTTGACGTCTGCACGCGCAGTGGCGAAGACCACGCAAGCCGCCATGCGCGTCTGCCCGCCGCGCCGTCCCGCGATTACGACGCAGTTCCCGGACTCCTCCATGGCGATTCCGTAACGCACGCAGAACGCCGCGGTCTCCGCGAGCGCCGGGTCGATTTCGGCGACGCGGACCTCGCTGACCGGAATGGGGTTCTTCCATTTAATGAGTGCGACTGCCACGGGCGGCGCCAGCAGGTCGGGACGGTCGAGCGCGGGCACGAAGGTCAGAGATCCCATCCGGACGTCCATAGCCACGTAGCTTAAGGGCCCACGACTACGGTCGGTTTGTGACCCCACCGGCGAGCCTGACGCATGATTGAGCCCGCGTGGACACTGATCGTTTTCCGTTGTCGAGGTTGTTTCGAGTACCCGCTGACAGACCGACTTCGCCGGGATCGCGTTCACCGCCCAGGCCGCTACAGCCTGGACGCCCGATCGGCTCGGGCACCAGACTGGCTTGAATGGGGAATCCTCGTTGCCGTGGTTGCCGTGGTTGCCGTGGTTGCCGTGGTTGCCGTGGTTGCGGTGGTTGCGGTGGTTGCGGTGGTTGCCGCCTCGGGCACGCTGCCGATACGCTCTCGCGCGCAGCGGCAGCAACTGAGCCACGCAGCCTGATCCACACAAACGTGAGCGCCGCATCATAAGGCGCCCGGCCGAATCGCCCGAATCGCCCGAGCAGCCCGAGCAGCCCGAGCCGGCCCCGCCAGTCATAACTCGTTCCGAAGGAGCCGACATGACCAGCCCGCTGACCCCGGCGATCGCCGGGACCGTCGGCCCGGCGGGTATCGACCTGGACAAGGCCACCATCACGGAGCTTCGCCGAGGGATGGACTTAGGTGCCTTCACCGCTGCCGAACTCACCCGCTGCTACCTCGAAAGGATCAGCCACCTCGGTCCGCTGCTGCGTGCGGTCATCGCCGTGCACCCGGGCGCGCTCGAAGAAGCGGAGGCGAGTGACGCCGCGCGCCGCCACGGGCGGGCGCCGCGCCCGCTCGAGGGGATTCCGGTCCTGGTCAAGGACAACATCGCCGTGACCGGCATGCCCACTACGGCGGGATCGCTTGCGCTGGCCGGCTCGGCACCGCCTGACGCGTTCTGCGTGGCCAGGCTCCGCGCGGCGGGCGCGGTAGTCATCGGGAAGACGAACCTGTCCGAATGGGCCAACTTCCGTTCCGAGCGGTCCACCAGCGGCTGGAGTTCGGTCGGCGGTCAGGTCCGCAACCCGCACGTGCTCGACCGCAATCCATCCGGCTCGAGCTCAGGCTCGGCCGCAGCGGTGGCCGCACATCTGGCGGCGGTGGCAGTGGGCACAGAGACGGACGGAAGCGTCGTGTGCCCGGCCAGCGCCTGCGGAATCGTCGGCGTCAAGCCCACGCTCGGCCTGGTGAGCAGGTCCGGCATCGTGCCGATCTCGCATCGGCAGGACACGGCGGGCCCGATGGCCCGTTCTGTGGCCGACGCCGTGGTGCTGTTGCGCATGCTCGCCGGCCCGGATCCGTCCGATACCGCCACCGTGGCCGCGCACGCGCAGACGGGTGAAGGCCCCTCGTTCGACGTAGCCGCCCTCGACCACGGCGCGCTTGATGCTGGCACACTGCGCGGCAGCCGTTTGGGAATCTGGCGGGACGCGTCTGCGGCTGCGGATCCGGCGACCGGAGCGCTCTTGGATGCGGCGGTGGCCGTTCTGCGCGACGGAGACGCGGTCGTCATCGACCCGGTGGATCTGCCGGGCGCCGCCGACATCGCCGAGCCTGAGTTCACTGCCCTGCTCCACGAGTTCAAGCACGATCTGAACGCCTACCTGGGCACACTCGGCCCCGGCCAGCCGCGGTCGCTGGCGCAGGTGATCGAGTTCAACGCGCGTAATGCGGCACAGGTCATGCCGGTCTTTGGCCAGGACGTATTCGAGCGGGCCGAGGCGACGAGCGGCGATCTGGCGGACGAGGGGTACCGTGCGATGCGCTCGAGAGCCACCGAGCTGGCACGCCGGGCTCTCGACACCCCGATGGCCGGCAACGGCCTCGAGGCCGTGATAGCGCTCACCGCGAACCCAGCGTGGCCGACCGACCCAGTGCTCGGCGACCGCGACGTATTTCACACGTCCACCCCGGCCGCGGTGGCCGGATACCCCGCCGTCACCGTCCCGGCCGGGCTTGTCCGCGGGCTGCCCGTCGGGCTCACCTTCATGGGCGCGCCGTGGCATGACCCCCAGCTGCTGGCGCTGGCCTGCGCGTTTGAGCAGGCCGCGCAGACTCGGCGCGCACCGACCTACTGTGCGACCGTTGATTGTCCCTAACGGCTGCCGCGGCGCGCACCACCCTCGCGACTGCACGGCCGCCTGCCCGCCGCGAACCCAGCTCAGCCGCCCTCCGACATAACCGCTCTCCTACATAGCCCGCCCTCCCATTGGGGGCGTTGCCCCACTGCTGATCTTGGCATGTTGTCAAGAGCTTCGCGAGGAGAGAACACCGTTCTGGGGATAACGCGCCGACTTTCCACAGGGCCCGCACCGTCGGGTGATGTGCCCAGCGCGCACCGGATCTTGCCCGGACGTCGAGATAGCCTTGCTTGCATGGAATCGTGGGGTGCCGTTAGCTTGCCCGACCTGCCTGGACGCGGCCCGGAGCCGCGGCTGATGGACACCGCGAGCGGCGAGCTTTCCCTCGCGGCTGTGGGCAGCAGGGCCGCGCGGATCTACGCGTGCGGAATTACCCCATACGATGCGACCCACGTTGGGCATGCTGCTACCTACACGGCCTGGGACCTGCTGGTACGGGCATGGCGCGATGCAGGCCGCGACGTGCTCTACGTTCAGAACGTGACCGATGTCGATGACCCGCTGCTCGAGCGCGCAGCGCGGGATGGCGTGGACTGGCGGGAGCTTGCCGACGCACAGATCGCCCGCTTCCGCGCGGACATGGAGGCGCTGCGGGTGCTGCCGCCCAACCATCTAATCGGCGCGGTCGAGGCGCTGCCGCTGATCGAGGCGATGACCAGGCGGCTTGCCGAGCGCGGCGCCCTTTACGAGATGGAGGCGGATTTCTATTTCGCGAGGTCGGCCGACGCGCTGTTCGGGTCGCTGTCGCGGCTCGGGCCGGATGAGATGCTGCGGCTGTCCGCGGAGCGGGGCGGCGATCCGGAGCGGGCCGGGAAGAAGGACCCGCTGGACTGCCTGGTGTGGGTGGGCGCGCGGGCGGGGGAGCCCTCCTGGCCTTCCGCGTTCGGACCCGGCAGGCCTGGCTGGCATGTCGAATGTGCGGCGATCGCGTCGCAGTTCCTCGGCGTGCGGTTCGACGTCCAAGCAGGTGGCACTGACCTGGTGTTCCCCCATCATGAGCTGACTGCCTCGCATGCCCGTGTCGCGTCCGCGGATCCGGCCGCTTTCGCCCGCGTCTACGCCCATGCCGGGATGGTGCGGTTGACCGGGGAAAAGATGTCCAAGTCCGTGGGAAACCTTGTTCTCGTTTCGGAGCTGGGAGCGGCGGGAGCGGACCCAATGGCGATCAGGGTCGCGCTGCTGGCGCACCATTACCGATCGGATTGGGACTGGACCGATACGGGGCTGCGGGCGGCGGCGCGACGCCTTGCCCGCTGGCGTTGTGCCGTGTCGTCGCCTGCGGCGCCACCTGCCGAATCAGTTCTCGCCGGGGTGCGCCAACGGCTCGCCGACGATCTCGACGCACCGGGAGCGCTCGCTGCGGTCGATGCGTGGGTGGACGACGTTCTCGGTAACTCACCGCGGCCGGAATGGGTCGAGTCCGCTCCGGCGCTGGTCCGGGATTCGGTGGACGCACTTCTCGGTATTACGCTCTGACGCCTGACGGATTACGCTCTGACGCCCGGCGTGGCGGCGGTCCTGATATCGTGTCCGATACCGCTCCGATATCGGTGACACGCTCGGCTGAATGGGGGCCACGTGAGCGAGAATGCCAAGGACCCCGCTGAACTGCTGATGCAAGCCGTTGGCACGCTGTCAGACGAGGACCGCAACGCGGTACTGACCTGGCTCCTGCGTGGCAGCCTTCGCGGTCCGGGGGCGCCGCCGGTCGGACCCTTCCGCCGGGTCATGAGTAGCGCGCAACTCGGCCGGGGGCAGGAGTACTTCACCTCCTTTGTGACTCCGGGGGCCGGGCAACGGCAACAGCAGGTAGTGCCGGTGCGCTTTCCTGCGGAGCAACATGCCCAGTTGCGCGACTGGTGCGCCGAACATCGCTTCTCCATGGCCACCGTGATTCGCGGCCTGGTCACCCGTTTCCTCGAGACGCAGCTTCCCGATCGGAATTAGTTTCGGCGCGAGCTGGCCGGGATTTAACGGCGTGTCAACCCAATTTCCGTGGCTGTGGAGAACATGCGGTTATCCACAGTCGGCGCATATTCCCAATCGACAAGAAATAGCTGCGCCGCGCACGCTGATGACATGAAGAAAAATTCATCCCATGAAAGCGCGCCACCTCTCGATCCACATGCTCCAGCGAATCGCCAAGCCAATGCCGCGGTCAAGATCGGTTCGCCGGCCGAGGTCCTCGCGGCCGTTCCCTACCTGCTTGGCTTCCACCCCACCCGCAGCATCGTGGTAATTGGGGCGCGCCCGCCCCGCGACCGCGTGCACGTCAGCTTCCGCTACGACCTGCTTGATCCACCCGAGCCCGGTTACCCGAGCGAAATCGCAGCCCATGCCGCCGAGGTCCTCACACACCAGCACGTGACCGTCGCGATCGTGGTGGGATACGGCCCCGGCCCCCTCGTCACCCCGATCGCGGATGAATTCCGCGCCCAGCTTGCCGGAGCCGGAATTCGGTTACGCGAAATGCTTCGCGTCGAGAACAGCCGGTATTGGTCCTACCTTTGTGAGGATCTGGGCTGCTGCCCTGCTGACGGCGTTCCTTTCGATGTGTCCACCAACCCCGTCGCTGCCCAGATGACGCTCGCAGGCAACGTGACGCTGCCCGACCGCGCGGCCCTTGAGCAGACGGTAGCGCCACTGGGCGGCGTGGCGCGCGTATCCATGCGCCAGGCCACGCTCCGTGCGGAGAACCGGGCAGCGGCGCGTGTCGCGCAGGTCGCGGGTTCGGGCGCCAGGCGCAGTGAGATTTTGCGCCCGGTGGTCGAGGAAGGTATACGAGCGGTGAGCGCCGCGATAGGCACATATCGTGACGGCGGGCGGATCAGCAGTCATGACGAAATCGCATGGCTGACAGTCAGTCTCGCCGACCTGCGTGTGCGTGACGACGCCTGGGCGCGGATGGATCCGCAGCACCGTGAGCCGCATCGGCTTCTTTGGGCCTACGTTTTGCGCTGCGCTGAAACCCGTTATGTGCCGGCTCCAGCATGCCTGCTCGCCTTCACCGCCTGGCAGTCGGGCGACGGCGCGCTGGCCAACGTAGCGGTCGCGCGCGCGCTCGAAGCCCAACCCGGCTACACCATGGCGCTTCTGCTGCGAGAGGCGGTCGGGAGCGGCCTTCCGCCATCCGCGGCCAAGCTGTCGATAACGCCTGAGGAGGTCGCTGCCTCCTACGCTGCTGTGGAGGGCAGACGCAGGCCAGCAAGGAGGCGCCCTTCGGCATAACGGAGCGCGGCACCCGGAAGCTCGCCGAGCGTGCCGCTCAGCAGCACATGCAGGACAGGCGGCCCCGTCTCAGTGGAACGCACCCGGGTGCCGAGCGAACCCGCCGAGGCACCCGGGCCGACGGCACCCTTGGGCGTGGATGGATCCCCTGATTCGGACCGTTCTGCTCGATCGGTGGATCCGGCGTGGCTCGCGGATCGTGCCTGGGCGGGCGTGCCCGCTCCAGCCTGGTACCCTCCGGGCGCTGGGCCTGCCATCGCTGCTTGCTGGCCCGCCGCGTCTGTTTGGGTCGGCCTCGCGGCGAGACGCCGAATCGCCTGCGCGGCGACTGCGGGCGCCGAGCCGTGCAGTCGAACCCTGGGAAGCACGCCACGGATCCGGTCCATCACGAGTTCGTACTGTGTGCAACCGAGGACGACCGCGCGTGTTTGCGGCGGAGTCGAAGAAGCTGCGGCTGTTACCGTGGCGTCGATCGCTTCCTGGTCCGCCCTTTCGATCGCGTCGGCAAGGCCCGGGCAGGCGACCTCGGCGACCTGCACGTCCTCAGCAAACTGGCGGATGAGCTCCTGTTGGTACGGGCTTCCAGTGGTCGCGGACGTCGCCCAGATGGCGACCGGTGCACCGATTGCCGCTGCTGGCTTGATAGCGGGCACGGTGCCGACCACCGGGATGGTCGGCTCGAACTCGCGGCGGAGTGCATCGAGGGCACGCACAGACGCCGTGTTACAAGCGAGCACGAGGACATCCGGATCCCACGGGAGGGCCGCTTCCGCGCAAGCCAGTGCCCGCTCGGCGATGTCGTCAGGAGTACGCGCGCCCCAAGGCATGCCCTCTGGATCCATAGACAGCACAAGTTCGGCGCCCGGGCAGAGTCTTCGAAGATGCATAGCCGCGGGGAGAACACCAAGGCCCGAATCGACGAGCGCGAATCGCATGCGCCCAACCTTAGCCGCGCAGCAGGCGCGATCGAGGCGATCACAATGAACCTGGAGCACGGCCTGCAACTTACGCCATCCGGATCAACGCCCAGACAACCTTTCCTGTCGCCCCGGCGAGTTCATCGTCCGCAGTGGTCCCGTCGGTGCCGGGCCCACGCTGCACGGCGATCGCATCTTCTGCGGAGGTTGCCCACTCCGCGGTGGGGGCGGAGAGCTCGGTCGGCGCGGGATCCTGGATCACGTTGTAATATCCCCAGCTCACGCTCACCGCCTCCACCAGGAGGAGCCCACGGCCGTGTTCGGTTGTGAGATCGGCTTCGGTACGTAACGGTGGCTCAGGGCTGCTGTCCCATACCTCGACAAGAACCTGGTCCTGGCCGCCGGTGAGGCGCAACCCTATGTACGGAATGCCCGCTACCATGTCTGGGTCGTACTGCCGGACGGCTGCCCTGATGGCGTTCGTTGCCAGCTCGGACACGACGAGTTCGACGGTGTCGGTAAGTGCATCCAGCCCCCACTCCCATGCCACGTGCTTGGCATGCAGCCGCGCACAGGCGACCGCACTCGGGAGGGCCCCCAGTTCCAGGTTCGACTGGAGCGACCGGGTCGTCACTGGCACGGCTCGTCCTTGGTCGTTGTGGGGCCGGGCAGCACCGGGGAGAGCTGTATTCGGCCGGCGCGCCGGACGGATGCAGGCAGTCCACTCCGACGATGCCAGTTCCGTGGCTCGCAGGGGTCCTACTCAGGGGACACAGCGCCGATACGGTAACGAATGTCGCACCTTCCCTCTGCGTAGTAAAACACGCAAAGTAATCAGCACGCCCGAGGACAGCACCGAACGTAATGTCCGGAGGTGGCGGCTCTGCCCGCGGAACATACGGTTCCTCCCGGTTTCATGATCTCAGTGTCAGGCTAGGTGCCGCCCGCCGGTGAGGCGGGTTCCGGGCGGCCGGGGTCACGAAACCCCAGGGCCGGATGCCGTCCCAGCGGCTCCGGCTCGCAGAGGTCGGCTCGCACAGGACGGACGGTCACAGGCTCATTTCCGGTCAGCGCCGGCAGGCCATCGATGCTGACCGCGTTTCGCTCGGCGCGGTAGCGCAAAAGACCTTCCGGCGTTTTCCGCCCGGCCCAGCGCGTCAACAGATCACGCTCGCCCCGCAGGTCCATGAGGGGCACGGCGTATCCGCAGGAGTCCGCGATCCTGTCCAGTTCGGCCACGATGATCGCGCGACGATCACCGTGATCCGCAGCCCGACCGTTCGGCCAGGTAAACCGCCCGAGCAGTCTCGCCCACTCGGGCGACGCAGGCGTTATTATCCGCGCCATCCCGTACAGCCGGAGAATCTTCGGGGTCTCCCAGAAAGAGCAGAACATGATCGTGATGCGCCCGTTCTGGCGGACGTGCGCGATGGTCTCGGCGCCGCTTCCTGTTAAGTCTAGGTACGCGACCCTGCGCGGGCCAAGTACCGCGAAAGTCCCCTGGCCGCCCTTCGGCGAGAGGTTGACGTGGCCGCCTTCGCCGGACGGCGACAGGCACGGCGCGGTGGCGACGAAGAAGAGCGGCTGGTCCAAGATAAACTCAGTGAGCCGTTCGTCCAGTTCGGCGTATTGCTTTCCCATGGGCACCTCCTGTGACCAGCGTGGCGCAGTAGGCCGTCGGCAGGGGAGGGGAGAGGCTCGTGACAGGCGTCACAGGCTCGCGCGCGGCCAGCGGTAAATCAAGCGGTAAATCAAGCGGCCTTGCATCCGCAGGCGTTCCAGCCAGCATGCTCGAACAGCATCGTGCCGCGGCGGCGGCCGTGCGCACGGCGTACCAGAAGATCGCCGCGGACAGTGGCGCGAACGAGCCTGTGCGCCTGGCCAAGCAAACATCGAACCTTTTCCGCTTCCGTGACTCGGCACCCGGCCAGGGTGGCCTGGACGTGTCCGCCTTCCGCCACGTGCTGCACGTTGACCCCGTGGCCCGCACCGCGGTGGTCGGTGGCATGACCACCTATGAGGACCTGTCGGCGGCCACCTTGGCGCACGGCCTGATGCCCTTCGTCGTGCCGCAGCTCAAGACAATCACCCTGGGCGGCGCGGTCACCGGCCTTGGCATCGAATCCACCTCACTCCGCAACGGCCTTCCGCACGAGTCGGTCATGGAGATGGAAATCCTGACCGGCGACGGCCGGGTGGTCACCGCCACTCCCGACGGCGAACATGCCCGGCTGTTCCGGGGCTTTCCGAACTCCTACGGCACGCTCGGCTATGCGCTTTCGCTCACCATTGAACTCGAGCCAGTTAAACCGTATGTGCACCTACGCCATCTGCCGTTCGGGAGCGCTGGCGACTGCATGCGTGCGGTGGGCGAGATCGCAGCGGCGGGTACCATTGGCGGCGCGCGAGCGGATTTTCTTGACGGGATCGCTTTCGGGCCAGATGAGCTTTATCTGACCGTCGGGACATTTAGCGACGTCGCGCCGTGGCGTAGCGACTACACCGGTCAGCAGATCTACTTTCAATCGGTTCGAAAGTTTCGCGAGGACTTCCTGACCATCCACGACTATCTGTGGCGGTGGGACACTGACTGGTTTTGGTGCGCCCGGCCATTGGGTTTGCAAAATCCAGTGATCCGCCGCCTGTGGCCCCGCAGGTACCGGCGTTCGGACACCTACCGGCGGCTCGTCGCCTTCGACCGCAAGTACGGGCTCACCGAACAGCTGGCCCGTTCGCGGCGGGTGAGCCCGCGGGAGATGGTTGTCCAGGACGTCGAGATCCCGGTCGAACAGGGCAACGAGTTCCTGGACTTCTTTTTCCGCGAGATCCGGATGAAGCCCGTGTGGCTTTGCCCGCTGCGCCCGCGTTCCAGTGAGCCCTGGCCGCTCTACCCGCTGGAGCCCGGCCACGTCTACGTGAATTTCGGGTTCTGGGGAACGGTCCCGCTGTCGCCCGGTCAGGCCCCCGATCACCACAACAGGATGGTGGAGGACAAGGTCGCGGCGACGGGCGGCCGGAAGGGCCTGTATTCGACGGCCTTCTACCACGAGGACGAGTTCTGGCGGCAGTACAACGGGCGCGGATATTGGGACCTTAAACATGCCTACGACCCTGACGGGCGTCTGCTGGGCCTCTATGACAAGTGTGTACGCGGGCGATGAGGCGGAGGCGGCCGCCGCCGCCGACGGCGTGAGGAGGGCCGAATTCCATGGCATTGGCTGATGTGTTCGAGCGGGCCGCTGGGCCCGGTGCGCAGGTCGAGTTCCAGGCGTACGACGGCAGCACCGCGGGGCAGGTCGGCAGCGGGATCCGCGTGGTGGTGCGCTCCCCGGTGGCCGTCTCTTACCTGGCGCAGGCGCCGGGCGGGCTCGGCCTCGCGCGCGCGTATGTAGCCGGGCACCTCGAGGTCGAGGGCGACATGTACGCCGCGTTGGTCCGGCTGTCGAAAGCGCAGCTGAACGCCATGGATTGGCCCGAACGGCTGCGCGTGCTGCGCCAGCTTGGTGGGATGAAGATCCTCTTCCCGCGGGTGCCGCCGCCGCCCCAGGAGGTGCGGCTGAACAGGCGCCGGCTTTCTGGGCGGCGGCACTCCAAACAGCGCGACGCCGGGGCCATTTCACATCACTACGACGTGTCGAACCGTTTCTACGAGTGGGTCCTTGGGCCCTCGATGGCCTACACGTGCGCGTGTTATCCGCATCCCGAAGCGTCCTTGGAACAGGCGCAGGCGTACAAGTTCGACCTGGTTGCGCGCAAGCTGGGGTTGCGCCCCGGCATGCGGTTGCTCGACGTTGGTTGTGGCTGGGGCGGCATGGTCAGGCACGCGGCGCGCGAGTACGGGGTTCGCGCGCTTGGGGTGACGCTCTCGCGCCAGCAGGCTGAATGGGCGCAGCGAGCCATCGGGGCCGCGGGACTCGACGGTCTGGCGGAGGTGCGCCACCTCGACTACCGAGACGTGGCAGAAGGCGATTTCGACGCGATCAGCTCGATCGGCCTCACCGAGCATATTGGCAAGGCGCAGTTGCCCGGTTACTTCTCCTTCCTCTACGGGAAGCTGAAGCCCGGCGGGCGGCTGCTGAACCACTGCATCACCCGGCCAGACAACCGTGAGCCCGCCATTCGCCGGGGCGGCTTCATCAACAGATACGTGTTCCCAGACGGCGAGCTGGAGGGGCCGGGGTTCCTCGTCTCTCTGGCGCATGACTGTGGATTCGAGGTCCGCCACGAGGAGAACCTCCGCGAGCACTACGCACAGACGCTCGCCGGCTGGTGCGCCAATCTCGACGCGCACTGGGAGGAAGCGGTCGCGGAGGTTGGTGCGGGCACCGCGCGTGTGTGGCGGCTCTATATGGCCGGGTCGCGGCTCGGCTTCGAGCGCAACCACATCCAGTTGCACCAAGTCCTTTGCGTCCGGCTCACCGCCGAGGGAGCGTCGGGCATGCCGTTGCGGCCGGACTGGGAGGCGGCGGCCGAACCGAAGGGCGCGGTGCCACCGGAGGCGAGCGGGGTGCTGGCACCAGAACCCGCGGCGTAACCCGCTCACCCTGACGGCGGGTAAACCTCGCCGGAGGGCAGGTAGATCTACGTTGCTGTTGCGCGCGCACGCAGCGCCGCAGTCACCCGCGGCGCCCCAGTCGGTGGCAGATAGTACGGTATCGCGCCCGGATCGGCGAACTGGTAGTCGTCGAGTTCCTCGTGTTGCAGCTGGATCTCGCGGCCATCGGGCAATGTGCCGCCGTCGAAGACCAGGTGGAAGATCGATGCGGGACAGCGCTGATCATCAGGAGGGAACCGGTTGGGCGGCGCTCGCGGCCGGGCGTAGGAGGCGCGGCGGCTGAACCCGGCAGTCAACGACATCCGGGCAGACCGCCCGTGGTGCGCCTGCAACCGGACGGGCATATCCGAGCCGGATGACCAGGTGCGCGCGCATGAATCCCGCCGAGGGCTGCCGCACGGGAGCCCGCTGCCTGTCGTTGATCTCGAATGGCTGGGTGAGGAACGATGCCGCCGCACCTCGGCACGTGGCGGTCAGCAACACGCGCTGCAGCGCCTGGCCGGCCCGCAACCAGTCCAGTGGCCGGTCGTTTTCGGTCGAGAGCAGGAGCAGCCGCGTGCGTTTCTCGAATCGCTCGACCCGCCGTTCGCCAAACCGCCCGAGCCCAAGGTCCCTGATCGGGACCGGCGCGCGTCCCGGCAGCGGCTTCGTCGGCAGTGGGCCGAACGCTGGCGTGGGCACCCCATAACCGCGCATTCCGTCGCCCGTCCACTGCCTGAGCTCGTTCACGTACGCCGGATCGGTGGCGAGTTCGCGGTCAGCTTTGGCGGTCGCCTGGAGCAGTGCCCTGGTTTCGTGCCGGTGCAGCAGTCTCACGAACGCGTGCTCCCGCCGCGCGGCATGCTCCAACTCGGCGATCACATTCATCGGTACCCGTGGCCCCCGGAAGGGCTCGCGGTTCGTGTGCCGCCGCGGGATCATGTCGTACAGGCGTTGCTCGGTGGCGGTCGGGCGGCGGCTCCTGTCCGCCACGATCTCAACAGAAGCGAGCAGCTCCGGGTCATTCCTTTCGTCCGGGATTAGCCAAACTCGGTGTTCGTAGCCGGCCACCCGGATGGCCATCCGCAGATTGAACAACGCCGCTCCGCAGCTGATGGTGAGTTCGCGTGCCCGCGGATCAATAAATGGCAGGTGACGCTTCCAGTTAGCGCGTAACTCCAGGCGATCGTCCGATCGGATCCAGAACGACCATGGCTGGGTGTTGTGAATCGAGGGCGCCGCCTGGGCGGCGCGGATGAACCGGAAAAGACTCGCGTTGGTGGCGAACGGACTCAGCATGGGAGCACCTCGCTCGGGAAGAGCTGCTACCAGAATGGCCCGGCGGATTCCGGCATGGCATGGTCCTTGGTCCCTGACATCAGGGCCGCACGTCGCCTCTGGCCACGCCTTCGCCCAAGCAGGAGTGCGGGGGAGCGACAAGAACTCGTCTCAGGGCTGGCTGTCCTGCGTCTGCGGAGTGACGCGCGCCGTGCTGGCGGCGTCCGATCGTTGCGCGCTGGTCATGATCGCTACAGCAACCGGGCCGGTCACGCCGCTGACCCTAACGACTGCGCTGGCGATCGCGGTGTCCCCGGCGTGCAGCGATACCCAGCCGTCGTCGTGGATCTCGCCGAAAGCAAGCGATGAGCCGACCGGCTGGCCCGACTTCCGCATGCATTCGACCGCCGTCCAGATTCGGGACCTTACGATCGCGGACCGTTCGCGGCAGCTGTCCGTGAGCCGCTCGTAAAGGTTCTTGCCATCGGGCGCGAAGGGCAGGGCCGGACCCTGCCGCGCCTCCACCGCCTCCCAATCACACGCCGCGGGCCCGGACGTTTCCACCGTGAGGGTAAGCCCGTCGAGATGGCTGCGGCAGGCCCGGCCTGTCAGCCCTGCGCCCATGAAGAACAGTCCGCTGGGTGCAACCGCGCTGCCGGTCCGACCCTCGGTGAAGGGACCACCGGCCCGCCCATTTTCCGCGACCGACGCAACGTCATAGCCCGCGGTGCCATGGCCCGTGGCGCGGCTCCCGTTTGTCGTGCAACCGCAGGAGATCTGGCGGGGGTGTCCTGCCCGTACCGCCACCCGAAGCCCTGCGTCGAGGCCTAGCGTGGCGGCACGCCGCTCGAGGTAAACGGCGAGCAGCGTGGGAGGCCATGGTTCCGTCCGGCGAAGCGGGCCGACGTCGGCGAGCCGCAGGCCGGTCCACGTGGCTAGATGCCTACCGTCACCATCGACTGCGGTTACATCCCAGATGTATTCGCCGGCGGTAGCGAGCCGCTGGCGCGCTCTCATCTCCACTGCTCCACTGACCGTGCGGCCGCTTGTCGTCATCCTCTCGCAGCCAGCCAGCATCAGCCGGCGGTGCGGGACGCACGCCTGGAGCACGTGAAAGGCGGCGTCGTTGACGCCCGGGCTGCCGAGCAGCACCGGGGCCTCGGCCAGGTCCGGGCCGAACCATGGCGCGTCATCGGCGCCCCTGATAAGGGCGCGACAGCTGCGGGACGACAGCCCGGGCAGGAACGCCACGCGGCGGAAAGGCCCGGTCTGAAAACACAGCGGCCCGTAGAGTTCGGTGCCGTCCACGATTCCCCCGCTCATGTCCTCAAGAAGCACGCTGCCGGACCGGGCCGATGAGACCGCCGAGGCCGATGAGAGCAATGGGAGTGATGAGATCGACGGGGGTGATGGGATGGAGGACGCTGCGGCCGCTGATGGCGATGATGGGGCGGAGGGCTGCGATGGGACGGAGGCCGATAGGACCGACAGCGCCGTGCCATCGCTGGCGGGGCCGTCACCCGCACCGCCGTCGGCAACATCGGGCTCCGCGGTGTCGCGGTCCTTCGAGGCAGCGACCGGGAAGATTGCGCGCACGTAGTCTGTGCGGTGCCCGGTCTCGGCGCTGCGCAGCACGGCTTCTACGTGATCGCCGTGGTGCAGCGCACAGATCCTGATCCGCGCGGAGCCAGCGGAGGAGATGGGGACCGGGCTGGCCAGCCTGACATCGCGTGCCTCGCGCACCGGCTGCCCGGCGAGTGCGGTCGCGGCCTGCGCCATTGCCTCAATGGCGAGCGCGGCAGGCAGCATCGTCTTGCCGTCGAGGCGGTAATCGGCCAGGTACGGGTCGGCGTCGGGGCCGAGGTGGGCGTCGGCGACAAGTTCCACGCCCGGGTAGTGCACCCGAACGGATTCGAGAAACCGGCCCGGCGCGTCCAGCGGGGCCGGCGGCAACCCGGCGCGGCCGTGAATTGCGAGCGCGCCGGGCAGGCCCGCGGTGGCGATCAGCCGGAGCAGGAGCCGGCCGGCCTCGGCCGCTGGGATCGGCGTGGCGGTCGCTCGGCTCGGTGTGACGGTGGCCGGGATGGGGGTGACATCGGCCCCGGACCAGGCCGCCCAGTCGAGATGCAGCACCCGGCAGTCCGGTTCCCGCCGCGCAAGCCGTTCGGCCTGCTCGCGAAGTGCTCCACCGGCAAGCGCGTGATGGCATTCGCCCGCCCGCCCGTACCTTCCCGTAATGGATCCGAACGTGACTACGAGCCGGAGCCTGCCAGATCGCACCGCCGCCAGCGCGCTGGCCATCCCTGCGGCCGGGCGCAGTTGCGTACGGATGTCGTCGGCGGTCAGTTCGGTGAACCGGCGGCCCGCTACGGGCCCGGCCCACTGCACGAGCGCGGTCACCGGGCCAAGCCGTTCCTCAAGCCGCCGTACGGCGGTGCGCATGGCCGCAGGGTCGGCGATATCCGCAGGTTCGTATGCGGTACAGGCTCCGGCTCTGCGCAGCCGATCGAGCCCGGCCCGGATCGCTGGGTCGCTGCTTGGGTCGCCGCGCCCGACGATGGCGACTGCCGCGCCTGTGCTAGCGATGGCTTCGGCCCAGGCCAGGCCGACGCCCTTGGCGCCGCCCGAGAGGAGCACCACGTCGGCGGCGGCGAGCGGTGTCGCGCCGGTTCCGGTAATGGTCACAGGCTCGCTCGCAGGAGTGGCGGCCGCGCGCCCATCAGCCAGGATGATCTCGCGGTAGACGCCAGGGTCCGCCGCCGCGAAGCGGCGTGCTCGGCGAAGCCCTTCCGGGCTCTCGGGAACCCGCAACAGCGTGATGCCGAGCCGCGGATGTTCGGCGCGCATGCTTCGGCAGAATCCGGTAAGCGCGCCGCCGTGCGTGATCACAACGAGCCTGTCGCAGCCGAGCGCCTCGCGGGCCGCCTCGAGCAGGCACCCGGCGGCGTCAGGATCGCCGGCGTCTGCCACACAGGCGAGCACACAGTCGGCGCGGACGTCGCTGGCAAACGTCTCATCGATAATTTTCCCGAACGGCTGCCGCCCAATGACACGCACACGCCATGGTCCACTGGGTGCGGTGGTGGCTAGTTCGGGCAGTGGCCGCGTCGCCTCGGCGAAGCAGCGGATCCACGGGCCGATGCCAGGGACATCCTCGTCGTGACAAGCCGCCTGCGCTGCGGTGGTCTCGGTGGCCGGTTGTGGTCGCTCGGGTGGCCTGGGTGGCCCTTCTGGTGGGCTGGTTGGCCCATTGTGGCCCGCCCGGTCGTGGGCTTGCGGATCGGCCGACCGGGACGTGGGTTCGTCGGATTGGACTGGGGGATCGGCTGGCTGCGACGTGGGCCGTGTCGGCTGGGCCGGGGCGTCGGCCGACTGGGAATCGGGTCCGGGCGAGCCGGGCAGGCCAGTGGGCGCGACGACTCCCGGAGCGGCATCGGTGGGCCACGCGCCGCTTATGAACACCCGCTCGCGCCAGATGTCGAGCGGCCGTCCGGTCCTGTCGGCGAATATGGGTTCCAAGCTGCTGGCGGCACGGACCGCGAACAGCGCCGCGGCTGCGCTCGCTCTGGCCACGTCCTTGCGGCGGTTCTCCCGGTTGTCGCCACCAACGGCCACGCTGAGGCCGCCGGCCGCGCCGATAACCGGCAGCGGGCAGCACTGAGCGGCGAACCCGGTCAGTACCCGGCCGGGGCCTGCTTCGCAGAAGAGATCGGCGAAGCGAGCTGCCGTACGCACCGCCTCATGGAAGCGCACTGGCGCGGTGAGCTGCTCGTAGAGCAGTCCCGGAATGTCGTCACGCGGCCCGAGCTCACAGCCGGTGATGGTTGAGATGATGCGGCGGCGCGGGGGGCCAAACGTGATCGAGCGGAGTACGCCCCGCAGTGCTGCGGCGCTAGCCCGCAGCGTCCCGTTCGCCTGGGGGGACGCGGTGCACTCCGGCGAGCTTCCAGATGCCGATGGCCCGAAACCGTGCCCTGGCCAGCCGCCACCCACGCCGGCGAGGTGGAAGCCATGTGGTGGCGGCAGGACGGTCGCTGCGATCCCACGGAGTGCCGCGCGTTCGGCGACCTTATGCACGGCGTCGGTAGAGCCGGCCAGCAAGTGCAGGTGTGGTCCGTTGTAGGCGGCGATGACAACGTCAGTACCCTCGGACAGCACCCGTGCGGTCGCCGCGTCGGTGGAGACGCTCAGCGTGGCGGTGCCGCGTGCGGCATGCTCCGACACCACACGTGCGCGCTCGGAAACCACCCTCGCGGCGTCCGCCTCGGAAAAGCAGCCGGCCCACGCGAGCGCGGTGATCTCACCCGCGCCGTGACCGACGGCGGCGGCGGGGGTGACCCCGAGCCGATCGAGCCATTGCAGCGCGGCGCCCGAGGCCTGATAGAGCGAAACGGCTGCGGTCACCGCGTCCTGGGTGGTCCGGCGCATGGTCAGCGGATTGCTGGCGGGGCCACCAGCCGAGGGCGCGTCGGCGGGCGCATGACCGCCGGGCGCGTCGGCTTGGCTTTGCCCGGGGAAGAGCAGCACGATTCGGCCGCGGACACTGTTGCCTGCGAAGACTCCATGCTCGTGGTGCAGTGGGCCGGGCGTCAGCCTGGTTACGAGCCGCGCTGCCTGCCCCGCGCGGCGCGCAAGCTCCGCCGCGCCCGCGGCAGCGAATGCGACGCGCAACCGCCCGCGGTGGTTGCGCCCAGCCTGCTGGAGGGCCAGGTCACGCTGCTCGCCGTCGGTGAACCACGGGCTCACCTCGGCGATCCGGCGCAGCGTGGCGGCGAGGTCCGCGGCGTCATCTCCGCTAAATGCGTAGACCTCACTGCGAGGTGGGCGCACGGTGGCCTGGCCTGGCACGTGCACGTCGGGCTTGGCTGACAATGTGCGCCACTGCGCGTTTGGCTTATCCGGGCGGCACAGCACGATGTGCGCGTTCGTGCCATCGGTCCCCATCGCCGTGACCCCGGCCATCCGGCGCCCGGCGGGCCAAGGCTCTGCCCCGGCGAGTATCCGCAGCGACGACGTGGCATCTCGCAACAGTGGATGGACCTGTTCGCACCCGGTAGAGGGCGGCAGAGTGCCCGCGGATACGGCCAACACGGTCTTCAGCAGACCGGCGATGCCGGCTGCGGCCCGGGTGTTCCCGATGTTCGCCTTGATCGAGCCGAGCGCGGCGGCCGGCTGCGCGTCGGCGCGCAGCGCCCGCAGGGCCGTGAGTTCTTCGAGGTCCGAACGTGCCGTGCCCGCTGCGTGTCCCTCGAAGAACTGGGCGTCCGCCGGGTCCGCGCCAGCGCGTTCGTATGCCCGGCGCAGGGCGAGCAGCAGGGAATCCGCGTCGAAGGGCCCGTCTGTCCCGTCGCTCCCCTCGGCGCTGCCGGTCCTGTCGCCCGCAGAGGTCCTGTCGGCCGCGGAGGTCCCGAAGACCGTGTCGGCGTCGACCCTCCTGTCAGCCCCGGAGACTGTGTCGGCGTCGGCGGCCCTGGCGGTCCCGGTGCTGTCAGCCCCGGAGGCCCCGTTGACACCGTGGGCCCCGGCTGACCCGAAAGCTCCTTTTACGCCGAAGGCGCCGTCGGTCCCGATGGGCCTGTCTAGCACGTGGGCCCCGTTCGGCGCTGAGGCGATCACGTTTCTGCCGGTCGAGCAACCTGAGCGGGCTGATCCGGCCGAGGACGTGCCCCAACCCGTGACAAGCGCGTATGCCGACAGCCCTCGCGCGCGGGCTTCGTCCGCACGCATCAAAGCGGCCAAGCCGCAGCCCTCACCGAAGAAGAACCCCGTCGGCACGGCGTCGTAGATGCGCATCTCGTCGGAGGCCAGAGCACCCGCGTTCGCGGACGCGACGAGGTCAATTGGGTCGAGGCCGACGTCCACGCCGCCAACAAGGGCGAAGTCAAGGTCACCCGTCGTCAGCGCGGTGCATGCTGCAGCGACGGCGAGCAGGGAGGAGGCGTCGGCGCTTGCCACCGCATGCCCGCCGCCCCGAAAGCCAAAATGCGCGCAGAGGCTGCCCGCGATCGTGTCCGCGACCCCGTCAAGCCGGGTGTCGCCCGTGACCTCAGGAAACCGGGCACGGAAGAACGTCGCGGCCGTCTCGAGCACGTGGTCCTGCCACCCGTTCACCGGATCCACCGCCGCGGTTTCCAATGCAGACGCCAGGACTTTGCGGACATGTGGCCAGCGCAGCCGTAGCATCGCGGCCTGGCGGGTCGAATTGGTGGAGCTGGTTCCGATGATGACTCCGGCACGGTCACGGCTGAGCCCCTGGCCGTTTGGGAACCCGGCATCCCTGAGCGCCCCGGCCGCGGTTTCCAGAGCGAGGCCGTACGCCGGTCCGGCTGCGAGCTGCGCGGAGCCGGGAAGCGGATCCGGTTCCCAGCCCTCGATCAGCGCCACCCGGGTCCGGAGGACCGCATCCGGCGCGCTGCGGTCGCAGCTGTAATAGTCATCGAGATCAAGCCGGGAAGGTGGAATCCTGCGAAACGCCCGTCGCCCAGTGATTACCAGATGCCAAAATGACTGGAGATCCGGAGCGTCCGGGTATTTGCAAGCGAGCCCGACAATCGCGATGGCCTGCGTGGACATGGTCAACTCCCTGCGCGAGCGGTAATGGCTGCCATGACCCGTAGAGCGCCTCTACGGGTCACCCATGACCTGAGAGTGCCTCTACGGGTCACCCATGACCCGCAGAGCGCCTCCGCGGGTCGCCCGTGACCCGCAGAGCGCCTCCGCGGGTCGCCCGTGACCCGCAGAGCGCCTCCGCGGGTCGCCCGTGACCCGCAGAGCGCCTCCGCGG
>Ga0137373_10002142_pt1 | contig 21581 bp, 20 predicted proteins | sample SagtaG_5_FD_104912 | JGI IMG/M metagenome (GOLD analysis project Ga0137373, IMG submission 104912) | Vadose zone soil microbial communities from Sagehorn Ranch, Mendocino, California, USA - Sage1_R_80_16 metaG | ecosystem: Environmental > Terrestrial > Soil > Vadose zone | place: USA... | reverse complement strand
TGATACCGCGAACCTTCTCCTGGGCGGCTCGAATCTTCTTCACATGAGCCCAGAGGGCCTCGATGGAGAGCCCGCGGGCAATGGTCGCGGAGCGGCTGTGATCTGAGACGACGACGTATTCGTAGCCGCGCTCGCGCGCCTTCTCCACCAGGACCTCGACGCTGTGGTGGCCGTCGGAGGCATGGGTGTGGTCGTGAAGATCGCCGCGAATGTGCGTGATCTCCACCAGCTCCGGCAGCCGGCGCTCGAGCGCCGCCTCGATCTCTCCGGCGTCCTCCCGGAGCTCGGGCGGGATCCAGGGCAGGCCGACGGCCGCGTAAACCTCTTCTTCGGTCTTGCCCGCCACGCGGTGCCCCGTGGACTCCTCGAAGACGCCGTACTCGGAGATCTTGAGCCCCTTCCTCTGGGCCATCTCCCGGATGCGGATATTGTGCTGCTTGGAGCCGGTGAAGTAGACGAGCGCGGCGCCGAAGGCATCGGGCTCCACCACGCGCAGGTCGACCTGGATTCCCTCGCGGTGGCGCACCGAGGCCTTGGTCTCGCCCCGCTCGAGCATGTCCGCCACCTGGGGCAATCGCACAAAGGCGTCCATGACCTTCGCGGGCTTCTCAGACGCGACCAGGATGTCGAAATCGCCGACGGTCTCTTTGCGCCGACGGATCGAGCCGGCCAGGCTCAGCCGTGTGACCTCCTCCAGGCGCTCGAGAGTCTGCCCGAGATCCTCCGCCAGGGGCAGCGCATGCCCGAGCAGCATCCGCGACTGGCCCCGGCGCACCACCGCGATGCCCTTGAGGATGTTCGCCTCGCTCTTGGCCTGAATACCGGGCAGGCCCTTGAGTCGGCCGGCCTTCGCCAGCTCCTCGAGCATGGTCACGTCGTGGACACCGGCTTTTTCATAGAGAAGCTTGGCGGTCTTCGGACCCACACCCGGCACATTCATCAGCTCCACGACCCCGGCCGGGATTTCCTTCTTGGCATCCTCCACGGTCTGCATAGCCCCCGTTTCGAGATACTCGGCGATCTTCGCCGCCAGATCCTTGCCGATGCCGGCCACCCGATCGAGGCGACTCTCGGCGACGAGGGCTTCGACGTCTTCCGCGAGGCTCTCGACGTTTTGGGCGGCGCGGCGGTAGGCGCGGATGCGGAATGGATTCTCGCCCTTGATCTCGAGCAGATCGGCCATCAGGTCGAACTGGCGGGCGATTTCGAAGTTCTTCATTGCTTCACGGTTTTATCCCGCTGGACCGCGCGCTACCTTCCGCGAACTGTCAGTACCGGACAAGGCGCGATGGCGATCACACGCCCGGCCACGCTGCCCAGGACGAACTTGGCCAGCCCGGTGCGCCCATGGGTGCCGATCACGATCATGCCAGCCTTCTTGGACTTTGCGGTTCGCGCGATCTGTTCGTATGGGACGCCGTCCACGAGGAACCCTCTGGCCCGGACCCCAGCCTTTCTCGCTTTGGCCAGCAAGTGGCTCAGGCGCTTCTGGCCTTCGGCGCGCACCGAGGCTTCCAGAGTCTCGTAGACCTTGGGCGAGGTATACCCATCACCCACCATCGGGACGACCGGCGTGAGCACGTGGACAAACAGCAGCTCGGCTCGATTGCTCTTGGCTAGCTCGACGGCTTTGGCGAAGGCCGCGCTGGAGGCGGGGGAGAAGTCGGTGGCGTGCAGAATTCGGCGGATGCGGCTCATGGGTCGGCTCCTTTCGATCAGACTGCCTCAGTCGGGGACACGGTCCTGCTCATCCCGTGCGCACTGATCCGATTTGGGTCCTTCAAGAAGAACTCTAACCCCCCGGCCGGCTCTGCGCACGGCGGAGGTCACGGAGGCAGATTGGGACGCACCCTTGATTTCGAGCAGATCGGCCATCAGGCCGAACTGGCGGGCAACCGAAGTTCTTCATGATTCCGCTCTGGCGTCGCTTCTCATCCCTGCTATCGTACCGGCAGGAGCGCTCATGATGCTGAAGCTGGACGCGTCACACGGAGAGGGCGGCGGCCAGGTGCTGCGCGGCAGCCGCGAATCGTCCAGCTGCGCCTTCTCTTCGCTCACAGGGGATATCGGAGCCGTGCTGCGACACCCCCGGAGCGGACCAGCGCCATGTCGAGGTCAACGCGTTGCACCGAGCCACCCGATGCAAGGGCGCGATCCGCCATGGCCTCGGCGAGCTCCACGGCCTTCGTCGGCTGTCCGCACAATCTGCATGAGGTGGCTGCTCCGCGCTGGAGCGCGCCGCAGCCGCCGCAAGCACGGCCCGCCTCGGCGAAGGCTCTGGCGAGGTACAGGCGCTGGACGGCGCTGCGGTTGATCGCTTCCAGCGTGGTTTCGACCCCCGCCGAACCCTGGCCCCCTTTGGCCGCCTCAGTCAGCACCGCATCGACCTCAGCGGCGGCCCGTCGGCCCTCGAACCGCGCCAGGAGCTCGACAGCCCGGGCGACAAGGTCCGCGGCCGGCTCGTAGGCCGTACCGGACACCGTTCCCACCACGGACGCGGCCAGCAACGGCGGCAGCGCCTTCGTGAGACCGGCGACGTTGCGGGGCTCACCAGCCAGCACGAGGCGACGGGCACCGGAGCCCTGGGCAAGTCCGAGCAGGCTCTGCGCGACGGCGTCGAAGTGCGGACGCCGCATGTCGAGGATATGGCGCCGGTAGTGTGAGTAGGCGCGCTGCGGCCATCCCTCGCGGCGCGGATGGGAAGGCGACTCGTTCGTCAGGATGATCTCCTCGCCGTTGCCGTCCGGCGCGAGCGGGATCAGCCGCGCCGATTCCGCGTCCACGAAGACCACGAGCGCCTCGGGCGCCCTCTCCAGCGCGGCGGCGAGGGGCCCGAGCGCTGGGGCGTCGGAGACCGCGAACGCGTCATCGAACGGCACGCGAATCGGCAGCACCTCACGCAATCCCAGCGCCTCGCAGGCAAAGAGCGCCACGCCCTGGGCGTCCGGAAAGCTCGTCTGGCCGATCAGCGCTTCACCCTGCTCCTGGATCCAGTCCAGATCGGCCCGGGATGGCGCGTGGGCGCCGGTCTCGCGCGCCTTGCGTAGCTCGTTCTTGAGGAACACGCGCACCCGGCCGCGCTGATGCTCATCGGCCCAGTGCGTGGTGAGGTACACGCTGACGACCGGCATGGGGGAGCCGCCCATTCGAGACAGTCGGTCCAATTGCTCTCTCATATTCATGGTCACTCCGACTCCTGGCCCTCTTAGGAGAGTCCGTTTCGGCCGGGCCGAAGGAGCAGCACCGGGACCTCGGCCTTCCGCATCACCTGCTCGGCCACGCTGCCCAGAATGGCCCGACTCAGGCCGCTGCGGCCCGCGGTGGTCACCGTGATCAGATCGGCCTCGAACGCCGCGGCGTCGCTCAGGATCTCGTCCAGCGGATTCCCGAAGCGAACCACGCACTCCACCGTCACGCCCCCGAGCTGGACTTCGGCCTTGCTGAGATAGTCCCGGCCTTCGGCCTCGAGGCGCTCCATTTCCTGATCCGCGTAGGCCACGACAATGCCGTCCTCACTCATGCGGGTATGCGGAGCCGGCGCCACGTAGAGCAGGCGCACGATCGCGCCTTCACCGCGGGCGAGGTCGTCCACCAGAGGCAGAATGGTTTCGGCAAGCATCGATTGATCGAGCGGCACCAGAATCCTTTTTGCCATGGATCGCTCCTCTCGCCTGGGCGCTACCCGGCCTTCCGCGATGGCTTGGCGGTCGCGCCCGGCTCGGACTCGAACAGCCGCTTGGCGACGAAATATTTCTTGGGGTGGCGGCGGCTGTCGCGGTCGCGCTCGCGATAGCGCCGGAGCCGACGCTCGAAGGCCGCAAAGGCGCCGTCGAAGGCGGTTCGCGGGTCGGCCGCCGTATCCTCGACGCGGATCGCTGGGCGATAGGGCAGTCGCGCCGTCAAGGCGCAGCGGATGGCCAGGCCCCCCTTCGGGCCGTTGTCGTCGAAGAAGGCCGCCTGTGCCGTGATGGGCTTGAGCTGCAGCCGCTTCAGGGCGGCCTGGACCTGCTCTTGCACTCGCGCCCGCAGGCCGGGGTCACGCCGAATTCCCTTGATCTCGATGGTCATGGTCGTTCTCCCGCTCGAAGCCCTTGCTCCCCTTTGAAACGGAGCATCGGTGATGCCAAGAGCGAACCTCAATGATTCCGGCGAGTTTCTCCGAGCGCTGGGACCTCCGGATACTCTCGAGTGGGGCAGGACTGCCCCAGACGGCGCGACCGTATCCCCTTGACGAGCTCCATGAGCACGACAGGCCAGAGCACGCCAGCGGCCAGCACTGCCCAATCAGTCATCGCAAGCGGAGCCGTCGAGAGAAGGCGCGAGAGCGTCGGTGCGGCAACCGAAAGCCACTGAAGGCTGACCAGAGCGAGCAGCGCGACCCAGATCCATGGATTGCTCGGCAGCCGCCACCAGCTGAGCCGCTCGGACCGGCAGTTCATGGCCTGAAATGGATGGATCAGCACGACCGCCATGAACGCCATGGTGCTGGCCCGCGGTCCCGATCCGGCCTGCCACACCACCCACAGATACGCGCTGAGCACGCCCGCGGCGAGCAGCGCGCCCTCGGCCAACATCCGGCCGCCGAATCGCCACGTCACCAGCGCCTCGCCGGGATCCCGCGGCGGCCGCCGCATCACGTCCGGCTCCGCGGGATCCCTGATCAGCGCGACCGCCGGCAGGATATCGGTGACGAGATTGACCCAAAGGATCTGCAACGGCAGCAGCGGCGCCGGAAAGCCGGCGAGAATGGCGATGAAGATGGTGAGGATCTCGGAGAGGTTACATGAGAACAGGAAGTGGATGACCTTGCGAAGGTTGGCGTAGATCACGCGGCCTTCCTCCACCGCGTGCGTGAGCGTGGCGAAGTTGTCGTCGGTCAGAACCAGGTCGGCGGATTCGCGTGCCACGTCGGTCCCGTGCCGGCCCATCGCCACGCCGATATCGGCGCGGGCGAGGGCCGGCGCGTCGTTGACGCCGTCTCCCGTCATGGCCACCACCTGGCCCTCCGCCTGAAGGGATTCGATGAGCGCCAGCTTCCCCTCGGGGCTTACCCGGCTGCGGATCGAATCGGGGGCAAGACCGAGCGCGCGGCCGATGGATTCGGCCGTGAGCTGCTGGTCGCCGGTCAGCATAATGGTGCGGATGCCGGCAGCGCCGCATTCGGCGATGGCCTCCCTCACGCCCGGTCTCAGGGGATCCTCGAGCCCGATCAAGCCGAGGAAGGTCAGGCGTTCCAGCAGCTCATCCTCGCGGCCGTCCACGGGCCGCCACGCCACTGCCAGGACGCGCAGTCCCTCCCGTGCCATGGCGCGGTTCTCCTCGAGGAGGCCCTGGCGATCCCGATCGGCGAGCGGCTGGTCGCCGAATACCGTGTAGCGCCAGCGAGACCGCTCAAGAACGATGCCCGGCGCGCCCTTGACGAGCAGGACTGAGCCGCCGCTCGGCATGACATGGACGGTCGCCATCATCCGCGTCGCCGGATCGAACGGGATTTCGCGCCGTCGGGGCCAGGTCTGCGCGAGCGCAACCGGCTCGACGCCGGCCTTGACGGCCGCGACGAGCAGGGCCGCCTCGCTGGGATCGCCGTGGAGCTCAAGGCCCTGGCGGGCCGATTCAACCGTGGCATTGTTGACGAGCGCGGCGACTGTGAGGAGAAGGATGAGGTGGGGATCGGCATGGGGCGTGATGGGCGCGCCGCTCTCGAGGAAGCTTCCCGTCGCCGAGCGCCCTCCACCCGTCACGTGGATCGTACGGCCGCCGAACGTCAGGCGGACCACCGTCATCTGGTTCTCGGTCATCGTACCGGTCTTGTCGGCGCAGATCACGGTGGTCGAGCCGAGCGTCTCGACCGCGGGAAGTCGTCTCACGAGCGCGCCCCGGCGGGCCAGCCGCCAGAGCCCGGCCGCGAGGGCCACAGTCGTCACCGCAGGCAGGCCTTCGGGAATCGCCGCCACTGCCAGGCTGATGGCCGTTTCAAGCATGAGTCCGACGGCCTCGCCGTGGAGGATACCGGCCAGCCCCACGACGGCGCAGATGCCGAGCGCCAGCACCATGAGGCGGCGGCCCAGGGTTTCGATTTGCCCTTCGAGCGGTGTCGTCCGCTCTTCGGCCAGCGCGACCAGCTGGCCGATCCGCCCGAGCTCGGTGGCCAGCCCCGTCGCCGTCACGACGGCGAGCCCGCTCCCCGCCAGGGCCGTGGTGCCGAGATACACCATGTTGCGCCGCTCGCCGAGCGGGGTCTCCAGGGGAAGCAGAGCGGCGGCGTCCTTGCCGACCGCGTCACTCTCGCCGGTCAGCGCGGCTTCGGTGAGCTGCAGCGCGGCGCTGCGCACGAGCCGGGCGTCGGCGGGAATCTGGGCCCCGGCATCGAGGATGATCAAATCCCCGGGGACGAGTATGGCGCTCGGGACGCGGGCGACACGGCCGTCGCGACGCACGAGGGCCTGGGGAATGGCAAGGTCGCGGAGTCCGGCGAGGGACACCCGCGCGCGCCATTCGGAGCCGAAGCCGATGGCGGCATTGAGCACGAGGGCTGCGAGGATGGCCAAGGCCTCGGCCCGCTCGCCCAACGCTCCCGCGACAACAGCCGCCGCGAGCAGGAGCACCACGACGAGACTGCAGAACTGGGCGAGCGCCAGTCGCCAGAGCGGCGTCTCGGGCTGCTCGCCGACCCGGTTCGGGCCGACACGCTCGAGGCGACGGCGAGCCTCCTCGGCCTCGAGCCCCCGCTCGGCGTCGCTGCCCAGATGGGCAAGGACCTCCTCACTCGAAAGGGTGTGCCAGTCGCGGCCGAGGAGGTGGGCCGCCGGGTGAGCCGTCATCAGGCCCTGCCGCGGAACAATCAGCTCACGGATAGGACACGACGATCTCGGCGACCTCCGGCGAGCAGTACGCATCGCTGCGGCAGATCTGGCGGAGCATGTCGGTTTCGGTGAGGATCCCGACCAGCCGGCCGTGCTCCAGCACCGGCAGCGAGCCCACCTTGTCCTCGAGCATGGTCCTTGCGGCCTCGGCCAGGTCTGCGTCGGCCTCCACGCTGATCACGTCCGTGGACATGATCGCGCTCACCGGCACGGCCCTGAGCAGGATATCGACCGACGTGCTGCCCAGCTCCTTGAAGACATGCGGCGAAAAGAGGTGGTGGCGCAAGTCCCGGTCGGTGACGACGCCCACCAGATCTCCCTCGCGGTTGACCACCGGCAGATGCCGCACCCGCGCCCGATGCATTCGCGCTACCGTCTCCTGGCACGAGTCCGACGGCTCGATCGTCACCACCGGTCTGCTCATCAGATTTCTTACCTGCATGGCTGCCTCCTGAGAAGGTGACCCCGGCTCAACGCGGCCGGCCACGGTATCGGGGTGCAACGGAGGTGCCACGAAGGACGCCCGACAATTCAGGCGGTTATCAGCCTGAGTCCATCGGATGGTGGGGAGGGCTGACCTCAGGTGGGGCGCCTGCGCCCGGAGCCGGCGCATGCTATCCTGCCGCCGATGTCAGCCAGGGATGCGGCGGCGCTGCTCCGCCAGAGCCCGGTCTTCGCGGGGTTGCCGGCCCGAGAGATCGAGTCCCTCGGCGCCGTCGCCGTCGAGGAAGCCTACCGGCCCCGCGAGTTCGTCTTCATGGAGGGTGATCCGGCGCGCTGGTTCTGCCTGGTCAAGACCGGCCGCGTGAAGATCGTCCGCCACTCCAAGACCGGCAAGGACGTGGTGCTCGAGCTGGTGGGTCCGGGCGAGATCTTCGGCGGCGTCGCCGTGATCGAGCGGCGCGCCTACCCCGCGGCCGCCCAGACCACCGAGCCCACCGTGGTGCTCAAAATCCCCGCCGACGCCGTCAATGCGCTCACCGAGCGCCACCCGTCGCTCGTTAAGGAGCTGGCGCTGATGATCGGCCGGCGGCTCCGCCAGGCGCACGACTCGGTCAAGTCCTTGTCCGTGGACCCCGTGGAGGCGCGCCTGGCCGCGACGCTCCTTCGTCTGGCCGAGCGGGAGGGAACGCCGAGCAAGCAGGGCTTGACCCTGCCCTTCCACCTCACCCGACAAAGCCTGGCCGACATGACGGGGACCACGGTGGAAACGGCGATCCGCATCGTGAGCCGCTGGCTCAAGGACGGCCTGCTCGCCGATGACGGCGCTCGGCTGCGAGTGGTGGACATCAAGGCCCTGCGGGCCCTGGCCGAAGGCGAGGCGGACTGAGGGTGACGCCGCTCATCCGACGCTACATCAAGACCAGCTTCGTCTTTCTGATGGCGGGTCTCCTGCTGGGTACCTGGATCGTCGTGGACGAGTTCGTCTTCGAGAGCTATCCACCGCGGCTGGTCATCACGACCCATGCCCACCTGCTTCTCGTGGGCTTCATGCTGATGATGGTCATGGGCGTGGCCACCTGGATGTTCCCGCGCCCCGCCCGGGACGACACGCGCTACCGGCCCGAGCTGGCCGAGGCCGTGTACTGGATCATGGCGGCCGCCACCGCCGTGCGCGCCGGGGCCGAGCTGCTCGTCGCGTTCGCGGGACTTACCGGGATCCGCTGGCTGATCGCCGCGGGCGGGCTCGGCCAGCTGGCCGGCGCTCTGCTCTTCGCGCTGAATATGTGGTGGCGGGTGCGCATGCCCCCCGCCGCCGCGCCCTCCGCGCGCTAGATTCGCCACAGGTTTTCCGCGCGCGGCTCACCCGCTTCCCAGCCCGTATTTCCTGAGCTTGTAGCGAAGCACTCGCTCGCTGATCCCGAGGAGATCCGCGGCTCGCGTCTGGACCCCATCGGCGCGGACCAATGCATCGCGGATCATCCGCCGCTCGAGACCTTCCACGGCCGCGATGAGCCCGGCGCGCTGCTCGGGCTCGTGCGAAGGCTCGTGGAGCGGCAGCGGCAGGTCGCCGATACCGATCACCTCGCTTCGGCTCAGGACCACAGCCCGCTCGATCAGGTTCTCGAGCTCGCGCACATTTCCCGGATAGTCATAGCGCAGCAGGGCCTCCCGGGCCTCACGGGTCAATCCCTGGATGAACCGGCTGTTCTTCTCGGCCGACGCCTTCACGAACTGGTCGATCAGGAGCGGGAGATCTTCTCGCCGCTCCCGGACCGGCGGCAGCGAGATCGTCACCACGTTGATCCGGTAGTAGAGGTCGTCGCGGAAACGACCATCCCGAACCAGCGCCTCGAGATCCCGGTGGGTGGCCGCGAGCAACCGTACGTTGACCGCCACGGGCCGGCTCGATCCCACCCGTTCGAACTCGCGCTCCTGGAGCACGCGGAGGAGCTTCACCTGGACGCCCAGCGGAAAGTCGCCGACCTCGTCGAGAAAGATGGTCCCTCCGTCGGCAGCCTCGAACCGCCCCTTGCGGGCGGCCACCGCCCCGGTGAACGCACCCTTCTCGTGACCGAACAGCTCGGATTCGAGCAGGCTCTCTGGGAGCGCCGCACAATTCACCTTGATCAGTGGCCCCGACGCGCGAGGCGAGGCGAAGTGGATGGCCCTGGCGATGAGCTCCTTGCCGGTGCCGCTCTCCCCGCGAATCAGCACCGTGGCGTCGCTGGGCGCGACCCGGCGCACCAGTGAGAACACCTCCTGCATCTGGCCGCTCTCGCCGGTGATTCCCTCGAGCCGGTGCCGCCCTGCCAGAGCCTCGCGCAGCTCGCGGTTTTCGGTGAGGAGGCGCTGCCGCTCCCTGACCTGATGGATCCGGTGGAGCAGCTCGTCCAGATTGACGGGCTTGACGAGGTAATCCGCGGCCCCCGCCTTGATGGCGCTCACCGCAGTCTCGATCGTGCCGTAGGCGGTCATGATGATCACGGCGGCGCCGGGCGTGATGGCGCGGACGCCCGCGAGCACCTCCAGCCCCGAGAGATCGGGCATGCGCTGATCGGTGAGCACCAGATCGAACAGGTCCTCGCGAAAGTGGGCCAGCGCCTGGCGCCCGTCCGCGGCCTCGGTCACCTGGAAGCCGTGCTTGGTGAGGAAGCCACCCACCAGCTCCCGCTGGGCGGGCTCGTCGTCCACGACCAGGATCCGGAACGGCTCACTCACGGCGGGCTCCGCGTAGCGGCAGCGTGACGCGGAAGCACGTGCCGCGGCCGGGCTGACTCTCCACCGTGACGCTACCGCCATGGGCCTCGACGATACGCCGAGCAATGGTCAATCCGAGGCCGAGCCCCTTGGTCTTGGTGGTGACATAGGGATCGAAGACCCGAGGCATGAGCTCCGGCGGAATTCCGGCGCCGGAGTCGGTCACGGTCAGCGCCACGCCCCCGTCCGTCACGGCGGCGCCCAGCGTGAGCGCTCCACCCCGAGGCATGGCCTGAATCGCATTGAGCGCCAGATTGAGAATGACCTGCTTGAGGCGATCCCGATCGGCCTCGAGCGTCGGCAGCGCGGTGGGGACCGCGCGCTCGATCCTGACACCGGAAGCCTCCGCCTCGGCCTCCACCAGGCGCACCACCTCGTCCACCAGGTCCGGCACGTGAATCGGCTCGGGCTTGAGCGATAGCGGACGGGCCAGAGAGAGAAACTCCTCGACGATGGTATTGAGGCGACGGACCTCGCCCTGGACGAGCTCGAGCAGTCGGCGGTACTCCTCCCCTTCGGCGGGGGAGAATTCGACGCGCAGGCGCTGGAGCCCCATGGAGACCGCGTTGAGCGGGTTCCTGATCTCGTGGGCCACGGCCGCGGCCATATTGCCCAGCGCCGAGAGACTCTCCCGGCGCTCCATCTCGGCTTCCAGCATTCTCACCTCGGCCAGGTGGCGATGCTGGGTGTAGAAGATCGCGGCCAGGCCCAGCACGCCAAGCCCGAGGGCCGCGAGGGCGAGCACGACGGCAGCGCGGCGATGGTTCCGCCAGAGACGATCCAGCGAGTCCGTCGACAGCGCGATCTTGAGCAATCCCGCGCGCCCTCCTTCGAGGCTCAGCGGCTTGACGACCTCATAGACCTGCCTGCCGTCCCGCATCGCCAGATGAGCCAAGACCTGCCGCGTCTCGAGCGCATTCTGAAGCGCCGGGTCCGACTCCTGCTGCCCGACTCGGTCGGGCCGGGAGTGAGCGAGCACCGCCAAGTTCTGATCGAGAAGCGCGATGGACACGACGCCGGCCTGGCGGCCCAGCTCCTCCATCTGGCGCTGCACCCCGATCTCCTTGCCGAAGCGCAGCACATAGTTCGCATCGGCGTGAACGGCGATGATCCCGGGAAAGCTCCGAGCGCCCACGGCCGCGCCGAAAGTGCTCCCTTCCCAGAACTTCCGCTCCCGGATCGCCGTCGGGACGCTCTCGGCAGCCGGCGGAGGCGCCCACCGGCGCCCCCACATGTACATCATCATGGCACGGCGCTCGTCGGCGTCGGGACCAGCAAACTGCCGCCGGCCCATCATCCGCGGCATGCCGGCCGGTGGCGCCGGCGGTATCCAGGGGCGGCCGTCCCGATCGAGCAGCTCGATTCGGGTGAGGCCGTTGGCCGCGCTGATCTGGCGCAGCCACTCGGAATCAGGGGGGCGGGAGAGCAGGAGCTGATCCACCAGGCGCGCATTATCCAGCAGACGCTGCCCGATCATCTCCTCCACGAGCGCCTGGCTCGAGATCGCGTTGCGGCTCGAGGTCTCGAGCGCCTCGGCCAGGGCGAGCCCCTTCTCCTCGAGCTGACGGGAGAACTCTCGCTGAGTCTGGAGCGCCGTGGAGGCGGCAAAGAGCGCTGTGATTGCCGAAAGCAGGATGACGGAGGCCAGGAAGTAGCGGGGCGGAAAAGGAGATTTCATCGGCCGCGTCTCGGCGCCATGCTATCACGCCCCTTCGGGCTGAAACGAGGCAGCCCCCGAGGAACGACTCCTCGGGGGCCGCCGTCGAGCGCTCGCGCCGCTATCCGGCGCGCCGCCCGGGACCACCGAACGGCATCACATTGCCCCACGGGTTGACATGGAAGGTCCGCATCTGCCCGTCGGGACCTTTGAGCTCCACGGTGTACATCGTGCCGCGTCCCATGGTGAACGGCAGCACCCGGTCAACGACGAAACCCTTGAGATATTGGTCCGCGTACTGCTGGGCCAGCGCCTTGGCTTGCTCCTCCGTGATCGCCGCCTGCGTCTGACCCACCGCCGCCACGCCTGCGCATGGCATAGCTTGGGCCTGACCCGTCCAGCCGCCCATCATCCCGCGCCCCATCATTCCGGCACCCATCATCCCGGGACCCATGCCGCGGCCAAAGGGCCCGGCGGCCTGGGCAAACGCGATCTCCGTCAGGAGCCCGGCCACAATCAGCGTCAACACCACGATCAGCATCAGCATCCGTTTCATCATGTTCACCTCCTCCCTCGTGCGTTCTGACTGCCGGCCCTTGGAACAGCACGAGTCATGCCTCTTGCGGCGTGTGTGGGTTTCCGGCCACTTACACCGGTCGGCTGGGCGCGGCCTCGGCGCGGGATCGTCGGAATCGTCGAGGCGCTCGACATTGTCGTCGAGTCCTAGCGCCTCCTGCCGCCGCAGCCCCGCGCAAATGTCGATGGGAGCGCACGCTATGGCCGGCCATGCATTGGCACTCCCATTGCTCCGCTCAGGGAAGGATTCGTCCATTCGAGAATCAAGAAGCGGTCGCACCGCGACAGAAGGGAGGGGACCCATGTCACTCATCCGGCTCGCGCCCTTCGTCATCCTCATGCTGGTCATGCTCGGCCCGCCGCCGGCGGCTGCCCAGAGCGTCAGCACGCTTGGCGAACTGCTCAAGCGTCACGACTCGGGCTCGTGCGAGGGCTGCCACGAAGGGATCCACAAGGAGTGGAAGAGCAGCTTTCACGGACGGTCGATCGTTCAGAGCCTGGGATCGCTCCGCGCCTATATCGACGCTGTCGAAAAGGAGCGCAAGCTCCCAGCAGACAAGACCCAGATGCTGAAATGCCTGGACTGCCATGCGCCCATGGTCAACGACGCCTCCGAGAGCGTCATCAAGGAAATCGTCGGACTCGTCAAGACCGCTGTGGACGACAAGGACGAGGCGAAGAAGAAGGCGGCGCGGGAGAAGCTGGCCGGGCTCAGCGTGAACTGCACCGGCTGCCACACCGTCAAGGGCACTGGCAATGCTATGACACCGCCTGATCCCAAAATCCTCTACGGGCCCAGCGGAGCGCCGGCGCCTCATCCAACCAAAGGCAGCCCGGTCATGCAGTCCTCGGTCATGTGCAGCCAGTGCCATTCGCTGTGGTACGCGAAAGACGGCGAGTACCTCTACTGCACCACGATTTTCGAGAGCCATCAGAACGCGTACCGCGGCATGGGCGGCACGCAGACCTGCCAGGACTGCCACATGAAGAGCCGGGGGCATACCTTCCCCGGCGCCCACGATCAGCAGCTGGTCAAGGAGGGGCTGACGCTCTCGCTCGGCGCGATCGGCTATCGGCAGATGGCTTCCGGCAAATACCAGCCGCGCGTCGTGGTCACGGTGGACGTGGGCAACCAGGCCGGCCATCGCATCCCCGATGGCTGACTCTGGACCTCCAAGGTGGTCCTGGATGTGACCGCCAAGACGCAGGACGGCACCAAGGTGTTCAGCCATCAGCGCAGCTGGCAGGAGATCGGGGTCGACCTCAACGGCGACCAGCAGGTCAAGTCGTGGGAGATCAAGAACACGATCGACCAAGCGCTCCAGCCGCGCCGGACCCACACGGAATCGCTGACGATCCCGGTTCCCGATGGAACGACAGGGCTCGAGGTCGAGGCGATCCTCACCTACCATCATCGGCCGGGGGAGGAGTTCGTCGTCCATCGGGTGACAAAGAAGCTCGCGATCAAGAAGTAGCCTCTCGCGGCGGCGCCCGGACGTCCACCGGGCGCCGCCCCGGGGTAGGCTCGGTCACCTGGCACAGCGCGCTGCTTGTTCCCCGCTTCACCGCCTATGACGACCGTCATAGGCGACCCCACGCGGCGGCCGTATGCTTCGGGCCAAGGAGGATTCACCATGGGTCACGAATGCGGCTGTCACAGCGGGGGAGCGCCGGCCGTCCTCGACGTGCGCGAGATGGCGCCCCGGATCCGCCATCCGAAGATCTTCGAGACCTTCGACGCGCTGGCGCCGGGCGCGGCGTTCATCCTGGTCAATGACCACGACCCCAAGCCCCTGCTCTATCAGTTCAAGTTCGAGCGGGCTGAGCAGTTCGGCTGGCGCTACCTGGAGGAAGGCCCGCAAGTCTGGCGAGTGGAGATCGCCAAGCGGCTGCCGGCCATCCGCGCCGAGCAGACGGTGGGTGATGTCGCCCATCACTACGCCGGCACCCTCGAGGTGATGAAGACGATGGGGATCAATCACTGCTGTGGCGCCCAGCTCACGCTCAGCGAGGCCGCGGCCTCGGCCGGAATCTCCCTCGACTCCCTGCTCAAGGCGCTCAACGAGAGCCAGCAGGCGACGGCATGATCTCTGGTGACATGACGGTGGGGCGGCTGCTCGACGAGCACCCGGAGCTCGTAGAGGTGCTGGTTCAGTACCACCCCCACTTCAAGTGCCTGAGGAAGAATCTGCTGCGCCGGGTGATGGGACCGCGGGTAACCGTGGGCTTCGCCGCGCGCGTTGCCGGCGTGCCGGCCGACGATCTGGTGGCGACGCTTCGCCGAGCGGTGGGGGAAGAGGAGACGGGCCCGACCCCTCACCCTGCCCTCTCCCCGAAGGGGAGAGGGTTTCGAGAGTCCCCAGAGGGGAGAGGACTGTCTGATCCTCCCTCTCCCTTTCAGGGAGAGGGCCGGGGTGAGGGTCCGAGGCCAGCGGCGCTGGCAGACGTGCCCGAGGCACGCCAGCTCCATCTGGACGTCCGCGAGGACATCCGTCAGGGCCGCGAGCCGTTCGCGCGGATCATGGCCGCGGTCAAGACCCTCGAGGCGGATCAGGTGTTCGTGCTCCGGGCGCCGTTCGAGCCGGCTCCCCTCTACGACGTGCTGGGCAAGCGCGGCTTCGCCCATTGGACCGAGCGCCGCGCCGACGACGACTGGTCGGTGTGGTTTTATCGCGATGCGCTCACCGCGGCGCCGGCCCGGGCGCACAGGCAGGCGGCAGCCGCCACCTCCACGCGGCGGCTCGACGTCCGCGGCCTCGAGCCTCCCGAGCCCATGGTGAAGATCCTGGAAGCGCTGGAGCGGCTCGCCCCCGGTGAGCTGCTGGAGGTCCTCCACGAGCGGCGGCCGATGCTCCTCTATCCGCAGCTCGACGACCGCGGCTTCATCCATGAGACCGACGAGATCGACCGCGGGGTGACACGCATCCGCATCCGCCGGGGCGAGCAGCCACGATGATCCCGCCGCGCCCCCGCCCCTCCGGCGGCCCCGCGCCCGACGTGCCGCTGCGCTACCTGGTAGTCGCGGCCGGGGCGTTCGTCCTGGCCGCGGTGGGGGTGCTCTGGCTGGCTCCTGAGATGGCCGGCCACTACTACCATCCGCACATCGTGGCGCTCACCCATATGGTGACCCTCGGCTGGATCACGCTCACCATCATGGGCGCCAGCTATCAGCTCATCCCCATCGTGCTCGAGCGTCCCATCTGGAGCGAGCGCCTGGCGCGCTGGCAGTTCTGGCTCCTGGTGGCGAGCATCGGCGGCATGGTCGCCCACTTCTATCTCGGCACCTGGCCGGGCCTCGTGACGGCCGCCGTTTTCCTCGGCGCGGGAATCGTGACCCACTTGATCAACGTGATTGCGACCCTCCGCGGCTTCGGGCGCTGGAGCTTCACCGCCCGGCTGGTCGTGGTCGGTTATGCCGGCCTTGCGCTCACCATGCTCTTCGGTCTCACGCTGGGCGTCGACCGGATGTGGAAGCTCCTGCCGGGCCAGTTCTTCCCGACCCTGCATGCCCACTATCATCTGGCCCTGCTGGGCTGGGTGGCGCCCATGATCTTCGGCGTGGCTGCGCGCGTCTATCCCATGTTTCTCCTGGCTCCTGAGCCCGACGGCTGGCCCGACACGGTGCAGCTCTGGGGCATCGCGCTCGGTGTGCCGGCCGTGGTCCTGGGCCTGCTTGGCATCCCCGGTCTCACCGTCGCGGGAACGCTGGCCGTCATCAGCGCGGCGGCCGGGCACGCCTGGTGGGTGGTGGGCTTCGCGCGCAGCCGCAAACGGCCACGGCTGGACTGGGGGCTGCGCTTCGTGCTCACGGGCACGGCCTTCCTGCTGCCGGCGGCATTGATGGGTCTGGCCTTTGCCCTCGATCTCCTCTCGGGCCCCCAGCCGGCCATCGCCTATGCGGTGCTCACGCTGGGAGGCTGGGTGTCGCTCACCATCGTGGGCATGATGCTGAAGATCGTGCCCTTTCTCGTCTGGTATCGCGTCTACAGCCCGCGCGCGGGCAAGGAAGCCGTCCCCACGCTGGCTCAGCTCACGTGGCCGCGTGCCGAAGGGCTCGCTTATTTCCTGCTCACCGCGGGCTTCGTGTTTCTTTCGTTGGCAACCATGGTCGGCCAGGCCGAGTGGATCCGCATCGCAGGCGCGGTGCTGCTTCTCGGCGCGCTTGGCTTCGCCGCTTCCCTCATCCGCGTGCTCCAGCATCTGGGATCCGCCGTCAGGCCTCCCAGGCCTGCCGCACCGACCGAGGCGCACGCGCGATGAGCTCCTTCGCGCAGAGCCCGTTCATCGTCATCTGGGAGACGACGCGCGCCTGCGCGCTGGCCTGCGTCCACTGCCGTGCCGAGGCCATCCCGCGTCGTGACCCTAATGAGCTGACTACCGAGGAGGGCAAGCGGCTGATCGACCGCGTCGCCGCATTCGGCAGCCCCCCGCCCATCCTGGTCCTCACGGGCGGCGACCCGCTGAGACGGCCCGATATCGCGGCACTCGTCGCCCACGGCACCCGGATCGGCGTGCCCGTATCGCTCACTCCGAGCGGCACGGCAGCGGTGACCCAGGAAAAGCTCGCGGCGCTCAAGGACGCCGGGCTAGCGCGGCTCGCGGTGAGCCTCGACGGCGCCACCGCTGAGGCCCACGACGGCTTCCGCGGCGTGCGAGGCTCCCATCGGCACACCATGCGGATCATCGAGCGGGCGCACGCCCTCGGGCTGCCGCTCCAGATCAATACGACAGTGTGCAAGCGGACCCTCGACGACCTGCCGGCGCTGGCGCACCAGATGGGTAACTTCGGCGTCGTGCTCTGGGCGCTCTTCTTCCTGATCCCGGTGGGGCGGGCCCAGGCCGATCAGGCTCTCGGAGCGGACGAGATCGAGACTGTGCTCCACTGGGCAGCCGAGCTCAGCCACCACGTCCCCTTCGGCATCAAGACCACCGAGGCGCCGCACTATCACCGCATCCTTGCTCAGCACGCGGCCGGCGCGCAGACGCTACGCCGATCGGTGCAGCGGCCCGATAGGGTGGGTCGCGCGGGACGCGCCGTCACCGACGGCAATGGCTTCGTCTTCATCGATCACGTGGGGAATATCTGCCCCAGCGGCTTCTTGCCCATGCCGACGGGCAATGTGCGGCGTGACGACCTCGTGGCCGTGTATCGCGAGGACCCGCTCTTCCTCGCGCTCCGTGACCCGGCCCGGCTGGGCGGGCGCTGCGGCCGCTGCGAGTACCGCCAGCAATGCGGCGGCAGCCGGGCTCGCGCCTGGGCGCTCAGCGGCAATCCGCTCGCTGAAGACCCGGGGTGCAGCTATCAGCCGGCGGCGGCACTGGAGGAGGTGCCGGCGATCGCCGGCGGCTCTGATGCCGCTCCGCCTGTCACCGAAGAGCAAGTGCTCGAAGCCCTCGGCGCCGTCCTCGACCCCGAGCTGGGCATGTCCGTGGTCGAGCTGGGGCTGGTCTACGGCATCGAGATTCGCAACGGCGCCGTTGCCGTGACCATGACGCTCACGACGCCCGGCTGCCCCATCCACGACTCGATGAGCGACTGGGCGCGCGAGGCGGTGATGCGCGTTCCCGGCGTCGAGCACGTGGACGTTCGGATCACCTTCGATCCTCCATGGACTCCGGACCGCATCCAGCTGGGATCCGACAGCCGCCGGCTCCTTCGCGGCGGCAGCCGCTAGCGTGGTGAGTCGGAAGTCCGCGTACTGGAGCTGGGCTAGTGTCCTGAGTCGAAAGATCGCGGATGATTCGCCGGGTGGGGCCGGGCCGCTCCCCCCGGAACACGCTGCGTTGCACCCCAGTGCGCCCACTCCTCAGGGCCACGAGAGCACGGTTTGCTGCCACACCAGCACGCAGAAGCCACGGTTCCGGTGAGAGCGGCCCGGCCCCACCCCTCCACTCACCGTTCGGATTCCGGCCGTGAGGCCCTCAGGCGCCTTAGCAGATCCGCATGTGGCTGGCCGATCCCTTCGACTCGGGACTGGATGACCCCGGATCGGTCGAGCAGGGTAATCACCGACGAGTGATTGAAGCTGCCATCGGGCAGGCGCCGGTACTTGATGCCGAGCACGGCCGCGATCTCGCGTACCGTCTCGTCGGACCCGCTCACCAGGCGCCAGCGTGACTCGTCCACGCGGTGCGCCCGCGCCAGGGCCTGGAGGATCTCCGGCGTGTCCCGCTCGGGATCCAGGCTCACCAACACGACTCGAAGATTGGGCCGGACCTGCTGGGGCAGCTCCATCTCGATCCGCTTAATGTCGGCGAGGAGGAGGGGACAGGCCTCGCGGCAGGATGCGTAGAGCATGCTGATGATGACAGGATGACCGCGGAAGAGATCGAGGTTAACGGGCTGTCCCTTCTGGTCGACGAGCGCGGCGGAGACCTCATAGATGGAGTGGCTGCGAGGCGGAGCCGCGCCTGGGGCTGGCTGGTGTACGTGCTGCGCCCACGCCGGCGCACCCCCGTAGCACGCCACGAGGAGCAAGGCGGCGGACGTGGCGACGGAGCCGCGTCTCACCGCGCCGCCTCGGCGTCGCGGGCGCAACGGAAGCCGAGAGCGGAGGTCGTGTACCGCGCCTCGAGTGACCCACGAAGCGCCAGCCGCATGAAGCTCGCGTAGTCCTGCTTGTCGCCCGCCGCGAGCGCTCCCGCGCCGCAGAATTGCATCCGATCGGCGCTCGCCCCGGTGCGGCTGTCGCCCGAGACGAGCGTGCTGTTGAAATCCAGCACCCACTCCCACACCAGCCCGTTCAGATCGAACACTCCCCAATAATTCGGCGTTCCACGTCCCACCGTCGCCAGCCGGGCCCCCGCCGGGCGCGAATACCAGGCCAGGGTCCGCTCGCGGAAGCCGGGCTCGGCGGACCCATCCGCGCTTTTCTCGCCGGCGGCCGCCGCAAACTCCCACTCGGTCTCCGTGGGCAGCCGCTTGCTCTGGGTGGCGCAGTACGCCTTTGCGGCGAACCAGCTGACATGCGTGACAGGCTGGTCAGGAGCGGCCTTCGGGCCCAGCTCGACCGGGCCGGCCCAGTGCAGCAGGTACCCGTCGTCGGCGAACATGTGAGCCACCCGGTCACGCCGCCATTGCGGGTGGCCCCGGACGAAATCAAGGAACTCGCCGTTCGTCACCGGCACCCGGTCCAGCTCGAAGGCGCCGACGTCGATCATCGTTGTGCTCGGGTCCGGTGCATAGACCGGTCGCAGCGCTCCGGGGCCGACGCGGGCCATGCCAGCCGGCGCGGCGGCGAATGCGCCGCCACCCGCCAGGACCAGCACCAGCCCGAGGACGGCGCTCCGCATGACCGCTAGCGGGCCGCCCCCGGAGGCAGCTGGATCCTGCTGCGGGTCGCTGTCACTTCGGCGGCGCTCACCTGGTCGCCCTTATTGCCCCACGCATTGCGCACGTAGGTCAGGATGTTGGCGACCTCGTCATCTCGAAGCTGGCTCATCGGCGGCATGACGGAGTTGAACGTTTTCCCGTTGACCGTAACCAGACCCGTCAGGCCCTTGAGGACGATCTCGATCGACCGCTGCTTGTTCGCCATGAGGAAGTCTGACTTCGCCAGCGGGGGGAACACGTTCGGGAGCCCGTTGCCGTGGGGCTGATGGCACACCGAGCACGTGCCCTTGAAGAGCACTTCTCCCGCCGCGATCTGGGTCTTGATGTCGAGGGTGCCCTTCTCGAGCGCGCTGGCGGCGGAGGCGACGGCGGTCGACGAGGGCCCGGCTTTCTCGCTGAGATAGTCCACGTCAACCTCTTTGCCGGAGTAGACGAGCTTGTCCTCCGGCCCCTCGACCTTGAGCATGCCGAGCGCGCCTTTGTTGAAGGTGCGGAAGATCGAGTGGTCCACGATGATATAGGTTCCCGGCACCTCAACCTTGAATTCCACGACGGCCGAGCCGCCGGCCGGAATCAGCGTCGTCTGCACGTTCTCCTGGTACCGGGACCCGCCCTCGTAGTAGACGCGGTCGAAAATCTCGCCGATGACGTGGAAGCTGCTCACGAGGTTCGGCCCGCCGTTGCCCACGAATATCCGGATGCGCTCCCCGACCTTGGCCTTGAGCGCCCGGTCCCCCACCAGGGCCCCCTCCGAGCCATTGAAGAGCACGTAGGTGGCCCGCTCGTCGATGGCCTTCTGCATGTCGAAGGGCTGCGTGCCCTTCTCGCGGTATTGCCCGACGGTGTAGAAGTCGCCCTGCATGACGTAGAACTCGCGATCGACCTTCGTCAGCCCCTGGGGCGGCTCGACCAGGATCAGACCGTACATGCCGTTGGCGATGTGCATGCCCACCGGGGCCGTGGCGCAGTGGTACACGTAGAGGCCCGGATTGATGGCCTTGAACGTGAACTGCGATTCGTGTCCGGGAGCCGTGAAGCTGCTGGTGGCGCCACCGCCCGGCCCGGTGACGGCGTGCAGGTCGATGTTGTGCGGCATCTTGCTGTCCGGATGATTCTGGAGGTGGAACTCCACGGTGTCTCCCTGACGCACCCGGATGAACTTGCCCGGCACCTGGCCCCCGAAGGTCCAGAAGGTGTAGTCGACACCGTCAGAGATGGGCATGGTCACTTCCCGGACCTCGAGGTGAACAACCATCTTGGCCGGGTCTCTGCGGGTAATCGGCGGCGGCACGTTTGGCGCGGGGGTCAGTACGGCCTCGATCGCGGGCGCCGTCCGGGCCTGCGAAGAGGCCTCGCGCGTCAGCCGCGGGAGCAGGCCCACCGACATGATGACCGCCGACACAGTCACGATCGTGGCCAACCGAGATCGAGTCAGCATGGCTTTTGCCCTCTCAGTTCTCGTGCAGGGGAAATCCCTGCATCGGTCGTTCGCCCTACCCTGCCCGCCGGCCTACAGTTCCGGGCCGCTTGTGCCCATTTTCACAGGAGCCCGTCCGGCCCGGGTATGACCTCCGTCATAAACCGGGATCGGGCGGCCGGCCGAAAACTGGGGCGATCGAGGACCCTGGCGACCTTGGGATGGGGTATGGCGGCGGCGGACGACCCCCAGGCGGCCCCCCAATGCCGGGCCCCAGATACGACCGACTCGCGGGAGGGGTAGTCCCGCCGATCGCCCACTGGCCGGAGCAATCTTGCTCCGGCCACGGGCGGGTGGTCAAGGAGGAGCCGGGGCCCCCACCCAGCTCGGCAGGAGGGAAATTCCGCCTGCTATGACCTGGGTCATACGGCCCGGGAACCGCCCCCCTCTATCTTGGTGGCACCAAGAGCAGCGCCTCAACCGAGTGCATGGAGGCAGGCCATGGCCGACAAGAAGGACGAGAAGATCCCGCTG
>Ga0137373_10002140_pt1 | contig 21582 bp, 16 predicted proteins | sample SagtaG_5_FD_104912 | JGI IMG/M metagenome (GOLD analysis project Ga0137373, IMG submission 104912) | Vadose zone soil microbial communities from Sagehorn Ranch, Mendocino, California, USA - Sage1_R_80_16 metaG | ecosystem: Environmental > Terrestrial > Soil > Vadose zone | place: USA... | reverse complement strand
GAACGCATCCGTGACAGTGTAGCACGCCCAATACTAACAGCGCATTGGAGCACTGCTAGCGTTCCGTTGGAGCGGCGCTGTGTCATCACCATTCTGACCTGCTCACAAAACTAAAGAGGTATTCTACGCGAATATTATGACGAAATAGTTGCATCTATTCGCGCAATTCGCGGATTCTTGACCGATGCTCTAGCGCCGCGTGCGAATAGCGCCATTCCTATTTAATCCTCGATCACATACACGCTGCCTAGCAGATCTTTGGCCCGTTTCTTGGGCTCGACCGACCGCTGCGCGACTTCGGCAACATGCTGAATCGGGTGGCGCGCGTTGCTCACAATCGCAATTGACAAACTGACAAACGGGTAGCGCGTCGGCCGACCCTGGCGATCCTTCGCGTCGATATAGCCGCGTTTGCGAGTGGCTGGGTCGTAGAAGAGCGGGCTGAGCAGATCGAACTGCTCGATCGCGGCGCTCGCGATCCGCTCGGCGTTGGCCGGCGAAGTGATGACCACAAAATCGTCGCCGCCAATATGGCCCACAAAGTCGTCGGGGTTGCCGGCTTGTTCAACCGCTTCGAGCAGCACATGCGCAGTCTGCTGGATGATCGCGTCGCCCTTCAAAAAGCTATACGTATCATTGTAAGCCTTGAAGTTGTCGAGATCGGCGTAGCAGACCGCGAAAGGCACATTCTGCTCGATCCGACGGCGCAAGGTTTGCTCGATTGCGATATTGCCCGGCAGCCTGGTTGAAGGGTTCGCCCCGGCCTCGCGCTCGTAGCGGCGTAGCGCTGCGCGCACGCGCGCTTGCAGTTCGGCCGGGCTGAACGGCTTGGTGACATAATCGTCGGCCCCAAGCTGGAACCCGCGCACTTTCTCGGGGGCGCTGTCGCGCGCCGAAAGCAGGATGATCGGCGTCGTGACCGAGGCAGTGCGCGCCCGCAGCGCGCCGAGCACCGAGAACCCATCGATGTCGGGCAGCAGCAGATCGAGAATAATCAGGTCGAAGGTCTGCTTTTGGGCCGCGATCAGCGCTTCGGCGCCATTCATCGCCTGGACAACGCGGTAGCCATCTTGTTGGAGTCGCAGCATCACAATCCGCTGAATGTCGGCGTCGTCGTCGACAATTAATAACATTGGGGCGTGGCTCACGCTGGCACGCGCCGCGGCGATCCGCTTGCGCACAAGCACAACTAGCACCTCGGAGTCCTCGTTCAGCGGCACAAGCTCAATCTGCTGTGGCAGCGGCTCGGTTGGGAACGGTCGATCGGCAACGTAGATCAGCGGGATCGTTTTTGTGTCGGGGTCATCGCGCAGAATTTTGGCAACCTGCGAGGCGCCAGGAAGCGCCAGTTGGTAGTCGATGACGATCAAGTCAGGGTGCCGTTCACGGGCCAGATCAATGCCCTCAACACCACTGTTGGCGAGTAGAACATGATAGCCGGCTCCATGGAGCGCCGCATGAACGGTTTCCCGCTGTTCCGAACGGTCGGCGATCACTAAGATCATGCCAGGCATATTCGGGGCGGGCGGTTGTTCAATCGTTGTCGCCCAGCCGCTGCTCATTCCGGGAGGCGTGGATTCCGCGCGCGCGGGGGTATCCGGTTCGGGCCGATCCGCGATGCCGAACATATCGACCGGCAGAGTGATCTCGACTACATCGCTGCCGATGCGCGCGTTTCTCAGCAAGATATCGATCGTACTACTGAGGCGCATGTAGTTGCGCTCCAATGTCTCGAGCAGATCGCGCGTGAGCGGATCATCGCCCATCCGGCGCGCATGGCGTAATAAATCGATTGCGCCCCGCATAGCGGTGAGCGGCGAACTGAAGGCATGAGTAAAACGTGCTCGATTATCGTGCGGATCATCGATCATAACGCTCGATCGGTTGGACGATAGGTGGTTGGTTCATAAGTATACAGTAGTGGCGTGCCTTTACGAAAGCACTCGTTCGATTTCAGCCAACAGATCTTCCGACGCGATTGGTTTCTCGAGATATCTCACCGCACCAAGCGCCAATACGCGTTGCTGGCTATTGCCATCTGCATCACTGGCCGTCAGTACGACGACGGGGATCTTGCGGTAAATGGGGTGCTCCTTCAGGCGGCGCAGTACTTCATATCCATCGATATCAGGCATCCAGATATCGAGCAGCACCAGATCCGGCGGATTTTTTTCGATCTGCTCCAAACCGGTACGGCCGTCCTGAGCCTGGTCGACTTCAAATCCTCCTCGTTGGAGCAGCCGGGCCAATGTCGGCCGCACATGATAGTCATCATCCATTACGAGCACACGCCGTGGCCGCGGCGCGGTGAGGCGCCGCACTTGCGCCAGCAGTTCGGTGGTTGTGAACGGTTTGGTCAAAAAGCCATTACCGCCCAGCGCCAAACCACGTTCGTGCTCCACTGTTGCCGATATAAAGAGCACTGGAAGGTCGCGCGTCAGTGGGTCGTTGCGTAGAACCTGAATGACATCGAATCCATCCAGATCGGGCATCATCACATCAAGCGTCATCAGTTTGGGCTGCAATAAGCGTGCCAGCTGCAGCGCTGCGGCGCCACCGTCGCCTTCGGCGACGAGATAGCCCTCGTCCTCGAGCATATCGCGGATCATCTCTCGCGTTGTCGCGCTATCGTCGACGACCAGAATAACCGGCTGGCTCGGGTCGTTCCGCGACGCGACGACATGGCTGCTGTTACCGGCGAGCGGAAGCGTGAAGCTCAGCGTTGCGCCATTACCTAATGTGCTCTCGATCCAAATATTCCCGCCATGCTCTTCGACGAGCGCTTTGCAGATCGCTAACCCCAGGCCGGTTCCGCCGACATTGCGGGTCAGCGAGCTGTCAAGCTGATAGAATTTCTCGAAGATCAGCTGGTGATCTTCGGGTGCGATGCCGCGCCCATAATCGCGTACCGAGAAGCAGATCGAGCCATTGCTCAACAGCGCGGTCAGTTCGATGCGCTGGCCCGAATCGGAGAACTTGACGGCGTTTGACAGCAGGTTGGTCAATATCTGCAAGGCCCGATCGCGATCGGCGCTGACTGCCGGCAGACCTGCCGGCACGCGTGCCTGGATGGAAATATCGCGGCCGGCGGCGAATGTCTCGATTTCCTGAGCGGCGGTGCGGCACAGATCGCCTGGGTCGAGCGCGACGCGCCGAAGTTGAATCGAGCCTTGCTCGATTTTTGAGATATCAAGAATGTCGTTGATCAGCCGGATCAGCCGCTCGCTATTTTTGAGTGAGATATCTAATAGCTCGCGCGTGCGTTGTGCGAGCTCGGGCTGTTGGGGGCGCCCAAGCACAAGCTGGAGCGAGCCGCGGATCGATGTGAGCGGCGTGCGCAACTCGTGCGAAACGATTGACACAAAGTCGGTCTTCATCTGCTCGACCTCGCGCTCGCGAGTGATATCGCGGAAGACCAGCATACGGCCGAGCAGCCGCTCCTGATGATCCAATACTGGCGCGCTGAAACATTGGAGCAGCCGCGGCTCGGCACGCAAGACTTTAAGTTCGATCACGGCACGCTCTTCTGAAGACGCCAGCAGCGGCGCAAGCCAGGCGTCAAATGCGTTGCTATCTTCGAAGATCATTCGAAACATCCCGCGAAGCTGGCTTGCACTGCGGCCGATCACATCGCGCTCAGCTAATCCAAAGAAGTACTTGGCGCGCCGGTTGATCATGGTTGCCGCGCCAAATGAGTCGAGCATCAGAATAGCATCGTTGCTGGCGTCGACCAGTGCGCGTGTGCGCTCCTGTTCCGATTGCGTCACGATCGAGATCTGGGCTTGCTCGATCGCCGCTGTCAGCCGAGTGGCTAGTTCATACAATAACGTTTGCTGTAGCTGGCTGAGCGGCTGGCCGGGCGCGCCGGCAACCTGCACGACGCCGAGGATGCGCGTGTCGGCGATCAGTGGTATGGCAAACGATGCGGCGGCCAACGGTTGTTGCGCAAAAGCGTCCGCCGGCGAGCTAGAATCCCCCAGCGCCGCGAGCACCGTGCTCCGGCCAGCCACCGCGCGCAACGGGATCTGTGCTTGGCCAGGCGTCAGCAGCAACTGCGCGCCCTGGCGCGCCACCAAGCCGGCGCGCGGCCACTCCGCAACCAACGTCAGGTCATTCAGATGCGGACGATGGAGATAGATTCCGCCGTCGGGCAGCTCAAGCGCGGCAAGGATCTGATTCAGCGCAAGTTGGAGCAAGCCCGGCAGCTGCTCACTATGCGCATGGCCAACATTACTAATTGCGTCGGTTGCAGAAAGCATCCGCTGATAGCTGGTTACATCGCTGATGCTCATGATTCGGGTTGTCGGGCGAGTAACGTCACAATCTCCTTGGCGAGCGTAAACGTATCGAATGGCTTGACGATATATCCCAACGCGCCCAGGTGCAGCCCGGCCTGCACTTCGAATTGTTGCGAGCGCGCCGTGAGAAAGATGATTGGGATATGCTGCGTCCGCGGGTCGGCTTTAAGCCGACGGCAAGCGCCCATGCCATCTAATCGCGGCATCATGATATCCAGCAAGATAACGTCGAAGGGCTCGGCGAAGGCAGCCACGAGCGCTGCTTGGCCATCATCGACAATAATGATCTCATGGCCCTCATCTTCAAGTGCGATGCGGGTGACAAATTGGATGTCGGGCTCATCTTCAGCCAGCAGAATCTTCATGCGATTGCAGATTGCAGATTGTAAATTGCAAATTGTACCCACATAGCAATTTGCAATATACAATTTACAATTCCTAGTGTGATGCCGATTCTTCCATCAACGCTAGTTGCCGAGCAACCTCTTCGACGGCAATGCGCTGCTTGCGATAAAGGTCGGATTCGCTCATCGCCAATCGCTCGGCGATATCGCGAATTCGTTTGCCTTGCAGAAAACGCATCTCAAGTATATTGTACAACAACCACTCCTGCGCCGATGGGTCGAGTTGCTGGTCGGGCCGCAAGTTTTCGATCGCCTGTCGTAAAACGGCCTGGAGCGCGCGAGTTGGGCTGCCGCCCTGCTCGCCAATCAAGCGCCGGACTGTGCGCAAACCAAGCAGCGGGCTATCGGATAGTTTCGGGCCGCCCCAATAATGTGTCAGCGTGTCTTTGACGAACTGCGGGAATTCGGGCAGCAGCGCTACTTCCGAGTCCAGCGACTCAAGCGATGCCGGTGTGGCCTGCTCGAGCCGGGAGTTCAGCTGCTGCAGCGATTGCATCTCGGGACCCATTGCGCGCAGCGTATCGAAGAGGCGCTGCTGCATATGCACAGTAGCGAGCGCCATCTCTATTTGATGTGCCAGGACGCCGATCAGCCGGCGTGATTCTTGCGTCAGCGCGTTCTGCGGATATGCCACGCCAAGCGCGCCAAGGAATTCGCCCTCCGGGTCGCGGAGCGGCAGCAGGCAGAAGCCGTTGTAGCGCAGAAATGTCTCGATTGGCGGTATCGCGCCAGGGTCGTTTGGCGGCATTCCGATCAGCTTTGGCATGATCTCGGCCAGTGGGTGTTCGCCGACGAAGCGCTTGACCGTGCGTCGCGCGCCTACCAAGGTCTTGATTGTGTAGGTATTGGTTTCGTCCGCAGCTGCGACGAAACCGGTGTCGACCCGCAGCGCCCCACAGATGACCACCAGCGTGTTTTCTAACAGGCTGCGGAGATCGGCGTAGGTAAACGTGTTGCGCGGAAGCGCGCGCAGATAATCGATCTCGGCGTGGTCCTGGAGGTACACCAACGCGTCTAGATACGGCTTGGCTTTACTGACGAAAATCGGCATGAGCACAGTCATAATCATCACGCCAAAGGTTATCAGCGTGACCGCGGGCAGCCCGATCCACCGTGCGAGCACTGGCGTGCTGCGTAAAAAGAGAATAATCATCACGCCGACGAATGGCCCATACAGCCCCCAACGAATAAAGTCCTGCTTAATCAGACGGTCGGGCAGCAGCAAGCCCTGGAAAGCGATGCTATAGACCATAACGATGATCATCAGTACCACGCCGACGCTGCCGAGTGCCGCGAGGAGCAGGACGATCGCATTGGAAAGCGAGTTGTATGTGCCTGCGATAATCAAGTATGGAAACACGGCCAGGCCAGGCGCGAGAAACGTTGCGCCAAGATACGTCAGGCGTCGGCGCAGTGTCGGCGTGAGCGCGATCTGCCGAACTTTGAACACCGCCCACATTCCGCCAATACTGCTGGCCGCAAAATACAGTGCGAACAGCCAGAACAACGGCCCGGCGCCGAACTGCGCCAGCGGGCCGCGAGCAATGCCGCCCCGCAGCAGCAGGTCGCCGCTCAATGCGAGTGCGAAAAAGCACAGGCTTAGCGTGTAGCCGCCTACAACCAGCCAACGGCGACGTCGATCCGGCGAGCCAGTATAACTGAGCAGCGCGTCGGAAAGATGAATATAACCGGCTGGGACGCAGACAATCCCAAGCCATTGCGCGCGGAGTAAAAAATGAATAGTCGCGTCGCGCTCGGCTTGGCCAAGCAATACATCGCCGCTGTAGACAATCACGACACCCGCCAGCAGCACGCACAGCGCGCGCGCGATTGCTGTGTGCCAGTTTTGAAGCGCAATGTATGCGAGAAGCGAAAACGCGACAATTAAGACCGCTGCCGAAAGCAGGTCGTTCAGCTGCAATAGTATGCTCGTGAGCAGGTTTAGCCTCTCCATAGCCGTCGTATCTATGCGCGGGGACAGCCACTGAAGCGCTCATGCATTATACCACAGGGCTGTTTTTGAATGCGAAGCACCTGAGTGCCGGAGAAGTTATCAGTTTTGAGTTATGAGTTGATCGTCGAGCTTGCCGAGCTCAGCGGCCATGCGCAGCCCTTCAACATGCTGGACGCCCGGTGGCGCTTTCAGGTTGAAGTTAATAATCATACGCTGGAGGTCGTCGAGCTTGCGCCGATATGCCACGCGTAGCGCTGCGCGTGCCGGTGCGGTTAGATGCGGCCAGCGACGCCGCGCGTCATCCAGCCAGCTAGCAACTTGCGCGCGCTCCTCGTCGATCTCGCGGCGCGCTTCGATCCATGGCGGCGCGAACCCGCTCGATTTAAGCATGCGGAAGCCTAGTCGATATTCGGCGGGCACCATGTCGTCGTCGTCCAATTTAAGCGGCTGGCCTTGGCCGGGCAGGTTATCCATCAAGCCGTCGGCCTGCGCTTTCGCCATGATTTGGTCGATCAAGCTGGCATGCCCTGGCCGCGCCGGCGGAGTGTGGCCGGCCGGGCCTTTGTCGCGCTTGTTGGCATCATCATCTTTGCTCATAGCAGCACTCCTGATCGTGGATTATATTGTTCATTATATCACAATCTTTGCCAGAGTGCTACTTGACCGGCGCTCTATAGCTAAGTGCAAAATGATTGATCCGCAAATGTGAGGCATTTGGCTGTTCGTAGCGAGCTTCAGATATGATCAACCTATCTGCACTTAGCTATAGCTGTTCGCCACAGCGACCGGCGCGCCGGTGGTTGCCGACTCGATCGCCGCAAGCGTCAGCGCGAGGCTGCTACAATTATCGCGGCCGGCGTTCTCAGTCGCATGGCCGGTGCGAATGGCCTGCACGAAGTTTGCCAGGCTGCCCGCTACGTCGATGTGCGGCAGCGCCGGCAGCTCGACGCGCCGGGCCGGCTTGCCGAGCGGTCGCACCGTAACGCGGTCGCCGCGCACGCCGCGCCCATCGCGGCTCGTCCAGGATATTTCGCCGCCGGCGCACTCCATGCGCCAAACGCCGGCCCAGGCCGTTCGTGGCGCCGGGCTGACCCAGCTGCCGCGATAGTTAACCACCGCGCCGCCATCGAAGCCGATCGTCGCGGTGGCGGCGGCCGGGTCGACGAATTTGCTCCAGGGCGGGTTGAAAGCCTGGCAGCTCACTTGGCGCGGCTCCTGCCCAAGCACCATCCGCATCAGGTCGAAATGATGGATTGCCATATCGAGTAGTAGCGGCTGCTGATACAGGTAATGGCGATGGCCCTCGGGCGCGGCGCTGTTGGCATACTGCCGGAAGTCGATGTTGACCGCGCCGATTGGCCCGAGCGTCCCAGCGCGAACCAGTGCGGCGACCGCGCGTACGGCGGGAAAAAACCGATAGTTCTGGCTCACCATTAACATTCGCCCATGTGCCTTCGCCGCCGCGATCGCCTGCTGGGCTTCCGCCAGCGTTGGCGCGAATGGTTTCTCGACTAATACGTGCTTACCGGCCGCCAACGCCTCGAGTGCGGTCGGCACATGAGCCGCCAGCGCAGTGGTTATCAGCACCGCGTCGCATTCGACCGCGGCAAGCGCTTCGGCCAGCGATGCGAAGCAGCGTTCGGGCGGCACGCCGCGTTTGGCTCGGGTCAGCGCCAAGGCCTCCGGCGACATATCGACACAAGCGGCCAGCGTAACCTCGCTCGACCGATTCAGCGCTCCATTCCAATACATGCCCCAGCCGCCCATGCCAACTTGTATCAGGTTAAGTGTCAATGTAGCTCCCCAATATGAGAATAGAGGATGGAGGATAGCATCGCTTCTGCGACAAGAGCCATCTTCTATCCTCTATTCTCTATTCTCTATCCTCGGCCGGGCGCTCCTGCTGTTCGCGTAGGAATAACAGGAAATTGCGGGCTTGCTTCTGATTCTCGGGGCTTAAGGCGTCGTAGAGCGATAGAAATGCGTCACGCTGGCGATTTGAGGCCGAGAAGGTATAACCGTCTTGTCTGGCAGCTTCGCAGATCAAGTCGAAAGCAGTAGTTCTGAAGACAGTACCCAGTCCTTCAAGTTCGGTGATGCGCGGGCTGGTTTGGGCGGCCTCCACGCCGCTAATATACGATCCGCTCACGCCGATCCGCGCGCCCAAATCGGCCTGCGTTAGCCGGTCGCGTTGGCGCTTGCGCTTGACGACATCGCCGATGCGCTCATTTAGGCTTGCCATAGCTCTATGCCTCCCGTGCTGTGTCGCTGTTCGATTCGTCGATTCGCCGGTGCGGCGATATCTGCGCAAGAGCATAACATGCCGCTGGCACTTCGTCTACCTGCGCATTTACGGTTTTACGGTTGCCCGCCGTTGCGCTGTATGATAGAATGGGACTAACTGCCAATTGAATGCCGGCTACTCTTGTTGAGGAGCGTCTGTATGTCCGATCAACCCGCCCGGAATCCAGCGATTATTCTCGTTGAGGATGAGCCGGATATCCTGATAATCCTGCATCGCCTGATGCGCGACCTCACCGGTGGCTACGATATTGTCACGGTTAATGGCGGCGCGCAGGCGTTGGCCCAGATCGCGCTGCGCCCGGTGCCATTGGTGATCACCGATTACAACATGCCCGGCATGAATGGCCTCCAACTGACCGATGCGATTAAAGAGACCTCACCGGATACGCGGGTTGTATTGATTACGGCCTATGCGACACCCGAACTAGAGAAGCGCGCTCGTGAACATCGGGTCGATCACTATTTACCCAAGCCGTTTCCGCTCGATCGCCTGGAGCAGATCGTTCGCGATGTGCTGCGTTAGGTTGGTCAGGTCTCTCTTCGCCACGCTGGCTCGCCGAGCGAGTCGCAACTTGTGTACCCGCAGTATTCTCAGCGATTTATCAGCTTAGCTTCATTGCCTGGCTCCATGCGGCGCGGTAGTATGCCGAAGGACGTACGGCCGCGTCGCCATGCGCGAGAGACGAGGAGCTTGCCGAATGCTGCAGTCAATACCCGGCCTTTTGCTGGTAATCATGATTATGGTGACATTGATTTTGTTGCCGTACTTAAGTGAAGATCGCCCGCGTTCCTCCGAGCGTACCGGTCGCACGGAAGAACTTCATATCAAGTCGCGGCGCGAGAAGTGAGCGATCTGCCGAGTTCAAACCATTCCAGCCCGATCGCCGAGCCTGCGCCGAGCTAGCGCCAGCGCCTCTTCACGCGTCGCAATTTCACCGCCGGCCTGCGCTTCGCCGATTGCCGCCAGTAAGCGGCCAATCAGCGGCCCTGGCCTTAGCCCTAGCTCGCGCATCAGCTCGTTGCCGTCGAGCAGTGCTGGCGTCACCTCAGGCTCCTTACCCCAGATCAGATCGAGCAGCGCGTCGATCCATCTAGCTTGTGCGATCCAGGCAAATACATTCAGGTTTGGCCCGCGCGTCGCCATGTGGTCGGCGAGTAGGTGCAATAACACGTCCGGCCCGGCGTCGCCTGTGGCATAGAAGAAGCGCTGCACTGCCCGCAGGGTAACCTCGTCGAGCGCGGCCAGCTGTCCCGGCCGCATATGCTCGCGCACAATCGTCCGAATGTAGCCGGCCGCCAGATCGTCGAAGCCCAGCCGCCGCGCGATCGCCAGTGCTATTTCGCCGCCGATCGACTGGTGCTCGTGGAAGCTCACGCCGCCACCCGGCTTATCTTGCTTGGTCTGCGGCTTGGCGATGTCGTGCAGCAGGGTACCCAATTTGAACAGCGCAGCTCGCGGGTAGTGCGCGCCAACCTTCTCTGCGAAGTGCTGCCGCAGCTCGGCACGGTAGACGCTAGCGTATCGTAGCTCGGGATGGGCCTGGATTGCGGCAGGCAGGTGGGAATGAGGAGTCGGTGGCTGGGCGTCACCTGATTGTGCGATCTCCTCGCCCGCAATCTGCCGCAGCAGCCACTCGACCACGGTTACCGCCTCGAGTGAATGCCCCAGCACGGGTAGAAAGTGAACATACGGCTGAGCGGTGCCGCGGGCCGGCTCAAGCTCGGGAATGAGGCGTGTCAGCAGGCCGGCCGCGTCGAGCGCGCGCAACTGATCCGCGCCATCGGTGCGGCTAAGCAGCTCGACCAGGGCTGCGCGCAGGCCGTCGACATCGTCTCGATCGAGCAGCGCGGCGATCCGGCTTGGAAATGCAGATGGTTCATTCACGGATTAATAATCGCTCGTATCGAACGTTTTTTCGTTCGCAGAACGAAAAAACGTTCGATACGAGGTTGAACTCAGAACTCTTACCTCAAAACTCATAACTAATCTAGCGCCCCTGCTTCTGCTTGAGCTGTGCCAGCAGACCTTGGAGTGCAGTGAACGCCGGGCGCGGGCTGTAGTCGGGGTTCAGAATACCAAACGATGCCTGCTCGTGCTCGGGGTTCGGCGGGTTCTGCTGCGCCCACAGCGGCGCGAAGTTCATATTCCAGAGGAACATTGCGCCGAGCCACGGCGTGCCGTCGGGGTAGCGATACTTATCGTAGGCCAGCTTGATCGCGCCGACGATATAGTCGCGCTGTTGGTCGAACGAGATCTGGTTGCCGAATTCATAGCCGGGCGTAGTGTTCGCCGTTGCCCAACCGTACTCTGTAATCCAGATCTGATGGTCGCCCACGCCCTCTTCTTCCATGAACTTGCGCACATTCTCGACATGGCGGAAGTAGAAGGTCGCGTCGTCGGTCCAGCCCTGCGCCGTGCTAGGGTTGTCGGGCCACAGCGTCTCGGGCGGGTTGGCCGATCCGCCTGGGTGCACCGCCTGGGCGTCGAAGTGCGACTTGATGATGCCATCTTTGTAGCGATACATCGCTCGATAGTAGTTCTCGTCGGAGACGGCTAGGCTTGGGTCGTTCACGCCGCTGGACGAGGGCGCGCCCGCCAGCACGATAATGTTCGGATCGGCGGCCTTGATACGGTTGTAGCATTCGACCAGGATATCCACGTAATGGCCGGCGTCGTCGACTGTCACATGCCCGCCGTTCTCGTGGGCCAGGTTTTGCTCATTCCAGATCTCGTAGGCCGCAATCTTCCTGCCGTAGCGCTTGACCATTGCCTCGACGAAGTTGGCCAGACTCTGCGGGTCTTGCGGGAGGCCATTGGTATCATTGTAGAAGGTCGGCGACTGGACGATATTGACGAGCAGCTTAAAGTTTTTCGCGGCTACATCGTCGACAATTTTATCGAGCTCGCCCCAGGCATAGTTGCCCGGCTGCGGTCCTTCGATATCCTTCCAGACCACCTGCTGGCGCACCCAATCGAAGCCGGCAAAGCCGTCGAGCGTGAGCACGCGCTCGCGGTCGGTATAGTACAGGTGGTTCACCACGCCGAATTGGAGATTGTTGAACGTGATCGCCTGGCCGGCGACGGCCGGTGTTTCAACCGCGCCTACTGGCTGGACCGCGGTCGGCTCGTTCGGGGCCGCGGTCGGCGCCGATTGGTCCGCCGTCGGTCCCGGCTGCCCTCCGCCGGTAGCCGGCTGGGTCACGACGACGGCCGCCGTCGGGAGCGCCGCGGTTGGGATGGCTGGTGTCTCGGGAGCCCCGCCGCAGGCCGCCAGGGTCGGCAATATGATCGCCAGCGCGGCGGCGGCGGCAACAGTTCGCACATGTGCGAGCGGCATCTTCACAATTTGTCTCCTTGGTAAAGGCATTTGTATCGAACCTAGTAATCGCCTTATTGTACACGAAATCAGGCAGTAGCTAAAATGGATGGACGCTGACCCGCATCTGATGATCAGCTTTACACTGACTGATGACGGCTGGGAATTGCAAAAAGTTTCGTGGCGGCAAGCCATAAAACGTAAAACGTAAAACGTAGCATCGATGCTTACGTCTTACGTTTTGCGGTTTTAGAAATGCGTAATGGTGTTAGAACAAGCTACTGCTACTTGGGCATCTGCTGGATCGCGATGTAGGCGGGCCGCGGGCTCCAATCGCCGTTCAGCACGCCGAACGAAGCCTGCTCGTGCAGCTCGTTGCCCTGATATTTCCAGGGAACCGCGAAGTTAAGCTGCCATAGGAACATTGCGCCGACCCATGGGGCATAATCGTTCCGGCCCTTGTCGAAGGCACGGACGATCCACTGGGCTTGCTCATCATACGAAATGTTGTTGCCGTACCCGTAGCCGGGCGTATTGTTACGCGTCGCCCAGCCGAACTCGGTGATCCAGATCTTTATATCGCCCAGGCCGTATTCCACCATCGCGGCGCGCGCGTCCTCGACGCGCCGGAAGTAAAACTCGCGGCTCGTGGTCCATCCGGGCCCAGGGCCGGGGTTATCGGGCCACATGCTGTCGGGCGGGTTGCCCTGGCCGCCCGGATGCACGCCGACCACATCCACGCTCGATCGGAAGCGCGGGTCGGCGAACATTTGGCGGTAGAAGGTTGTGTCGCTTACCGCGATATCCGAGCGGTTGGTCTCGGTCGACGATGGCGGGCCCGAGACGATGATGGCGCTTGGATCGTTGGCGCGGATGGCCTGCGATGCGCCGACCAGCATATCCATATAGAAGCTGGCATTTGCCACCCGGCCGCCGTTCTCGTGGGCCAGGTTCTCCTCATTCCAGATCTCATACGCCTGGACTTTGCCGCGGTAGCGCTTGGCCATTTCGCCCATGAAGTAGTTGAAGTCGCCGAAGTGCTCGCGCGAGGGCAGGCCGTTGCGGCCATCGGGCGTGGCCCAATTCGGCGCGGCCACAATGCTGAGCAGTAGCTTCACCCCGGCGTTCGAGGCGTCGTTGACAATATCGTCGAGCTCGCCCCAGTATATGGTGCCAGAGCTGTCGTGCAGGTCCGTCCAGCGTACCTGCTGGCGGATCCAGTAGATCCCTGATTCCTTCGAAAGGCGCAGCACGCGCTGGCGGTCCTGCCAGGGCGATCCCTGGTTGTACAACAGAGCGTTGTAGCCATAAATGAACGATGACGACTGCGGCAGCTGCGGCAGGCTCGGAATCTGGTCCGGGGTGATCGGCGCGAACACCAAATCAGCCTTATGCCTTGCGTCGCGATATTCATTGCCAAGCAGGCCGAGCAGAATACGGTATTGCGGATCTGGCTCGGCGGGGTGCCATTCCATACGCTGGCGCTCGAAGTATTGCACCCAGTAGGTCTTGCCGTCGGCCAAATTCACTTCCTGGAACTGCTCGGACTTCGGCCGGCCAAATACCTCCAGGCCGCCATTGTTCTGCCAGAACTCGCGGAACGGCGCCGGATCGTTGCGCAGTGTATGGCCGGTGAGCTCATCGAACGTGCCGTCGCCGGGATTGCCGACCTGTAGGAACGAAGGCTCGCCCTCACGGCCCTTGATGATCTGGTTGCCCATCAGGCGGCCGAGGATATAGTATTGCGAGCCGGCGTTTTCGGGATGCTCTTCCAGCACCGCGCGCTCGAAATATTGCACGCGGTAAAACTCGCCGGGGTTGGTGAAGCTTTCTTCAATAAACGGCTGCGAGATTGGATAGCCGAGCACAAATAAGGCGTTCGGCGTGCGCCGCCAGAACGCCAGAAATGAGTTCATCGTCGCGTGCTGGGTTTCCTGGTAGTACTGCGACATAAACGGCGGGATGGTATCGGGCACTTCCTGGGGGGTGTGCGGCGCGGCGCTCGCGGCGCGCGGCCAAACGACTGCTCCACTGAGTATGGCTAAGATCAGCATGATGGCGAAGGCACGGTTCCGCATTGTTGTCTCCTAGTAGTATGAGTACCTAATTTATACGCCTATGAAAGAATCAACGTCTCCGTAGGAGAGATTATAGTGTCGCCCGCTGAGACGGGGCTGAGACGTAGCTGAGAATGTGATTACCGTTGGGTTAATGTGTAGAAATCATGGAATCTTCATCTAAGTCTTTGCATCTCTGCGTTTTTACGTGCCTACCGAGAGCAGCGCGCCAGCGCCGCCGCCACCGCTGCCTCAGGCGTATCGACCGCCAGGATATGCGGCTCGCCGCGCATGTCGTGCCCGAGATTCCAGGTTTCTAGGCCAATCACCGCGCGACCGATCTTGCGCGCCAGCGCGATTTCCGAGAGCGTGCCGTACTCGCCGCCGATCGCGATCACCACGTCGGCGGTGCGCACGATCAGCAGGTTGCGCGCCTCGCCCATGCCGCTGGCGATTGGGATCAGCACATCGGGGTTGGCGGCGCTGATATCGCCGCCGGGCAAAATGCCGACGGTCATCCCACCGGCGGCGCGGGCGCCCCGGCAGGCCGCCGCCATGACTCCACCCAGCCCGCCGCATACCAGCGTGGCCCCGGCCTCGGCGATCAGCCTGCCGGTTGCCTCGGCCAGCGCGGCCAGCGCCGCGTCGGCGTGGCCGGCGCCGCAGACGGCGATAATGGGTTTGTGGCTTGCTGATGCGGACATGTAGCAGTAAACCAGGCGCGTTCTAGGAATATTGTGGAATAGCTGCGGGGGCCTAGGTAGCTATTCTGTAGTACAGAGATGTCAGTGCGACGTATTATAGGAGAGGTGGGCAAGCGCGTCAAGTATCGCGTTTGCGGTAAGTATTCAGATTTGCCTCCAAATTGGACGCGGATAGCCGCGGACAAACGCGGACTGTTGAAAACTGATCTGCGTTCGTCCGCGTTCGTCTGCGTCCCGTTACCCAACAATGAGCACCCTCCGTTTGCGAGCGATTCACCCGTGCAACGATTTGAATGGAGAAGGGGCGGAGTGGCTGAAGGAGCGGGACAGCAGCCCGAATCTTTTGCTTCGCTCAATCGTTATTCAAAGGGAGGATCAAAAAGATCGCCAGCATTCCTGCGACCACCACGCCATCGTGGTTGTGACAGCACTAGGAATTATCCATGTTCGCTTCCGCACCTCCAACCGATCGGCTGCCTCGCGCATCGATTTCTGAGCGGCTCGTCGCGACCAAATTGCTCCCGCCGTCCACCCGATCGCAGCTCGTCTCCCGCCCGCATTTGCTCGAACAGTTGCATCGCGGGCGACAGTCGGACTTGACGCTCATTACGGCCCCCGCTGGATTTGGCAAAACCACCCTGCTCCGCGAGTGGGTTCGCCGTCAGGATCACGCGGTTGCCTGGGTCACCCTGGACGCGAACGATTCCGATTCCTTCCGCTTCTGGAGCTATGTGTTCGCGGCGCTGCGGAAGGTGTATCCGGCACTTGCCTTGGAGAGCTTCGCCCCGCCCCAGGCGCCACACTCAGATGCACTCGACGCCGTCACCGCGCTGATCAATGCGATTGCTGACTCTCCCGACGACTGTGTGCTCATCCTCGACGATTACCATCTTATTGAGAGCGCGGCCATCCAGGATTCGATGGCTTTTCTGCTCGATCATCTCCCGCCACAGCTGCACTTGGTGATTGCCACCCACGCCGAGCCGCCGTTGGCACTGGCCCGGCTGCGGGCGCGCGGCCAACTGCTGGAACTACGCGCCGCAGACCTGCGCTTCACGCCGCACGAAGCGCATGCGTTACTCCGCGATCTGCTGCGCCTTCCATTAGCCGCCGCGGATATTGCCCGGCTGGCGGAACGGACGCAGGGGTGGGTCGCCGGGCTGCACCTGGCTGCCCTGGTGTTGCACGGCCAGCCCGATCCGGCGCAGTTTGTCCGCACCATTAGCGGGAATCAGCCGATCATAGCCGAGTATCTGGTCGATGAAGTGTTGGCGCGCCAGCTCGCGCATCTGCAGTCGTTTCTGCTCCAGACCGCGCTGGTTGACCGGATGAGTGTAGCACTGTGTACCGCGATAACAGGTCGCCAAGATACCCGCGCGCTGCTGGCTGAGATCGAGCGGGCCAATCTGTTCATTGTGCCGCTGGACGCCGAGCAGCGCTGGTATCGCTATCACCCCTTCTTCGCTGATGCATTACGCGTACGGATCGCCCAGGCGCAGCCCGACGAGGCGCTGGCGGTGCACCGGCGCGCCGCGGCCTGGTATGTGGCGCAACAGATGCCGGTGGAGGCGCTCGCGCATCTAGTCGCGGCGAACGATCTGGAGGCGGCAGTGGATCTGCTGGCACAGGTGGCTGAGACGCTGTGGCTGCGTGGCGATATCGGCACCCTGTTGCACTGGCTCCAGGCGCTGCCCGAGGCACTCATTCGCGCCCGGCCTGCGCTGCACGTCGCGCGCAGATATGCATTGCTGGGCACGGGACAGTTCGCGGCGGATGCAGAGGCTGGGCAGCCGCTTTTCAATGCTCAGCCCGGTCTGGCGCAGAATGTCACGCCGACCAGCATCGCTACGGCCGGGCAGAATACTGATGCGGCCGCGATGCGAGTGATGATCGCAGCGATGCAGGATGCCGATCCGCACACCGTCGAGCAGCTGCACCAGACGCTCGATACATCGGTTGCCGCCGCGCCGCCGATACAGCCCCTGCAAGCCCTCAACGTGGGGTTTGCGTACTGTACGCTTGGCGTGGTCGCCCCGGCGCGTGATGCCTTTACGCGCGCGCTGCGCGCCAGCCAGCACAGCGGCGATCACAATGGCGAGATCCTGGCAACCACATTTCTTGCCGAGTTGCTGGTTCAGGAGGGCCAACTGCGCCAGGCGATGCGCGTCTATGAGCAGGTCAGGTTGATGCTGACGCAGCGCGGCGAAGACGACTCGGCCGCTGGCAGTTTACCGGCACTTGGCCTGGGGACGATCTGGTATGAATGGAACGAGCAGGAGCGCGCGGGAGCGCTGATCGGCCATGGAGTCGAGCTGGCGCTGCGCGGTGGGCGGATTGATGTGATGCTGAATGGCCAGATCGCCGCCGCGCAGATCAAGCAGGCCGCCGGCGATGCGGAAGCGGCTCGCGCCAGCATGGCCCAGGCGGTATCCGCGGCGCGCGCCACACAGTCGCCGCGGCTAATCGCCTATGCAGCGGCGCAACAGGCCGCGCTCTGGCTCACGCAGGGCAATCTTGCGGCGGTGAATGGCTGGACGGTAGTGCAGGGCCTGCACATCGACGACGATCTCAGTTATCTCCGCGAATGGGAATACCTGACCTTCGCGCGCAGCTTAGTGGCGCAGGGCTGGTATGACGATGCGCTGGACCTGCTTACCCGGCTGCATGCGCGCGCCACCGCGGCTGGCCGCCTGGGGAATGCGGTTCCGATTCTGATCGCGACGGTACTTGCCCACCAGGCATGCGGCGATCTGGCGCAGGCGCGGGAGGTGCTGCTCCAGGCGGTTGAGTTCGCGGAGCCAGGCGGCTATCTGCGCCGATTTGTCGAGGGTGGCGCGGGGCTAGCCGCGCTGCTGGGCCAACTACGCCAGCGCCTCCAGGCTGAGCCGCGGACCAATGCCAGGTCGCGGCTGCTGCCGTATCTCGAACGCATCCTGCGAGCCGTTCAGGCACACGAGCAGGCGCCCGCGCCGCTCCAACCCTCGCCAGCGGCAGCGCCTCGTTGTTGTACTCGACGTTCCTGGGCGGCAGCGGTTACGACAAGGGTGCCGCAATCGCCGTGGATGGCGCGGGCCTGGCCTACATCACTGGCTACACCCGTTCGAGCAACTTCCCGACGCTGGGCGCCTATCAGTCGGTCAATGCCGGCGACAACGACATAATTGTGGCCAAGCTGAACCCGGCGCTCTCGGGCAGCCCCTCGCTGCTGTACAGCAGCTACCTGGGCACGAGTGGCGATGACCGTGGGTTCTCGATCGCGGTCTCGGGCAGCACGGTGACGCTGGTGGGCTATACCACGTCGAGCTTGTTCCCCAGCGCCAGCTCGACGCAACCCAGTTTCGGCGGCGGGACGTGCGGGACGGCGCCGAGTACCTATCCGTGTCCGGACACGTTTGTGACCCAGCTGAACATGACGAGCAGCCCGCCGAGCTACAGCAGCTTCCTGGGCGGCAGCAATGACGTCCAGGGCTATGGGGTGGCGCTGGATGGAGCAGGAGCATCTATCTGACCGGCACGACCTATTCGAACGACTTCCCACACACTAGCGGGGCGCGGCAGACGACGTTTGGAGGTGGCTCCAAGGATGGGTTCGTGACCAAGATCAGCCCTGATCCGGTCAATCCCAGCCCAACGCCAACCAATACGCCGACCAACACGCCGACAAGCACGCCGACCAATACACCGACGAGCACGCCAACCAATACGCCGACGGCGACGAATACACCTACGAATACGCCGACGAACACGCCCACGGCAACCCCGACCAGCACGCCGCCGCTCACCACAACGCGGGTGATTACCTACGCTTACGATGGCCTGCTGCGGCTCACCGATGCGGTCGAAAGCCCGGGCAGCAGCTTCACGTATGCCTATGACCTGGCCGGCAACCGCACCGACGTGTGGACCAACGGTACGCTGAGTGCGCACCAGGACTACAACGCCGCCAACCAGATGGCCGGCTACACCTACGACGATGCTGGCAACCTGCTGAACGACGGCACGACAACCTACGCATATGATACGCTCAGTCGCATGACCGCACGCGGCAGCACCAGCTACACCTATAACGGCGATGGTGTGCTGGTCTACGACGGCACGACCCGCTACACCCAGGATATGGCCGCGCCGCTCAGCCAGGTGTTGCAGACTACGCAGGGCAGTGTGATAACCAATTACCTGTACGGTCGAGATCGGCTTGCCAGTGTGGCCGGAAGCACGCGGACGTGGTACGGCGCTGATGCATTGGGCAGCGTGCGCCAGACAGTCAACGACACGGGTGCGCCACTGAGTGCGTTGAATTACGACCCGTGGGGCACGCCCGAGAGCGGGACGGTACCGACGTTCGGCTTCACCGGCGAGTTGCAGGACGCGACGACTGGGCTAGTAAATCTCCGCGCGCGGTGGTATAGTACAGAGCGTGGTATGTTTACATCCAAAGACCCATTTACGGGCGATCCCGCGCGGCCGTATTCGCTGAATCCGTATCAGTCATTCCGCTGGCAAACTCGCGAGCGCTTCGATGAGGTTCCATATAGTTACCATCCCTATGCCTATGCGCTGAGCGATCCGGTCCTGTATACCGACCCGACAGGACGCTGTATACCTTACTTCGATGAGGGGTGTCGCTTCTTCTTTCAAGAAGGTGTTACCTATACTGGCGTCGAAGACGTTCGCGAAACGATAATCGATCCCGTCGTTGGAATATTCAAACCGACCTATGATGTCCTCACAAACCAGCCCGGAGCGCGTGAGCAACTTCGCCGTGGCTGGGAGTATGCCAAACAACATCCGGCGGAACCGTTCATCGTGTTCGGCCAAGGCTTTGTCTCGCCATTCACGAATATCTACCAAGGCATCGCCTGCCGAGATTCCAAGCGGCTTGGGCAGGGGTTGGTCGGTTTTGAACTTCTGCTTGCCGGGGCACGGCTTGCGCGAGCTTTGCGAGCCCGGGGAGGTACTGCCACAGCAGAAGCACCATCCGCTGCCGCAGTGCTGGCTTCCTTTACTGGCCGCATTATCAATCACTTCACGGATGAAGTAGGAATCAAGGGCATCACGGGAGTAAGCGCAGAAACTTTAGAGGTCGGACAATCGACAGTCGTGCAGCGTGCCAGCTTTGGTTTCGGCTCAAATGACTATCTCGCGAATGCGCCTGGAGCTGGAGATATCTTTGTTACAGATCTGCCAGCTACTGCATCTGCAGGCGAACTCAATGGCATAGGCGTATTTGGTGCTAGAATGAGTTATGTTATCAGCTTTGGCGAAGGAGAGCTATTTGGACAAGGAATCCGTATTGCCTGGACTATGCCGTCACGAGGCATAGGAACTATTCCTGGTGGAACAGTAGTCGAAGGTCCTATTGTAGTCACAAGGGTACGATAGTATGCAGGACGACATGCGTAGTCTCCTAAACGCGGGGGAGCCGTCGAACAGAATTCAAGCTATTCAGATCGCTTGCAAAGACAAGCGTACTGATCTGCTGCCTGACCTGATCGACCTCTTGGACTCAACCGACGTCGGCTATTTTGTAGAGGAATGTCTTCCCGCTTTCGGGGACATGGTTGTTCCTTTGCTCAAGACGGTTCTAACCGATCCACTGCGCTCAGAAGTAACTCGTGAACGTGCTGCTGGCATATTAGGCCATTTTGGCTGTCAAGAGGCCGTTCCGTTCTTACTTGCAGCTATTCACAGCCCAAATGTCAATCAGGGCTACTTTAGTAGCCTGATGAAACTCGCACCTAACGAGTTGGGGGTTAATGTGGAAGCTATTTTAGGTAATCAGATTGACCATGCATTAACCACAACAGAACCGGCTCTTGCAGATTACTTCGCCAAACTAATCCTGACGATTAAAGACTTGGGTAGACAACCGCACGTTATCCAGACTTTAGAGCATCTGTTAGGAGATGGGCGCCATTGGCTCATACGGGCCTCTGCTGCTGAAGCACTGTATCCACTTGATCCTCAACATTATTCCAGAGTGATTACTCAAATTGCCGAGCACAGCAAACAGGAACCACTCTTAAAGCTACTGCAACGCCTGAAGAACTCTTCTTAGGAGATCGAAGGGCTTGATATATTGATTGTGTACGCTTGTGACCACCACTACAACATGGCGGTCAACTTTGCACTCCAGAAGCTAGAACATCTCCTCGGTGGTGACGCGACTACATGTGTCCGAGGAACAGATAGACACTGCAAGTACCTTCTTCATCTGCCGCTCGACCATCCAGTTACACTGTCCATAATTTCAAGACCTTTCGCTGGCAGCTGGAAATTCACCAGCCGCCAGCGATTGTGCATTTCTTCGTCCTTCAGGCCAGGTCGCGCAAACACTTTCTTGAAGCGTGATGCGGTGCTACAATCAGTCGCGCTGAATCATCTGTATCTGGGGGTGCGTGATGAGTTTGAAGCCACAGCCGCCGCGCGAGATGCCGCCCGAAATCGCCGCCTGGGGCGCCACCCATCTTGAAGCCAACAGCCCGTACCGCCTGGTCGGCGAGACGCTCTATGCCCAGTTTCACGACCTCGACTTCGCCGACCT
>Ga0137373_10002135_pt1 | contig 21618 bp, 16 predicted proteins | sample SagtaG_5_FD_104912 | JGI IMG/M metagenome (GOLD analysis project Ga0137373, IMG submission 104912) | Vadose zone soil microbial communities from Sagehorn Ranch, Mendocino, California, USA - Sage1_R_80_16 metaG | ecosystem: Environmental > Terrestrial > Soil > Vadose zone | place: USA... | reverse complement strand
GTAGTCCCAACGGGATTTGAACCCGTGTCTCCACCTTGAGAGGGTGGTGTCCTCGGCCACTAGACGATGGGACCTCGCGACGCCGGCAGACGAGTCTAACAAGCGCCCTCCGCTGATCTTCAGCGTTGGGCATGGGACGCGGCCGATCGAGGCGTTCCTGGCCATCCTCGGCGCGGCCGGGATCCGGCGCCTGGTGGACGTCCGCACCGCGCCGGGCTCTCGCCGCCATCCGCAGTTCGGCCGGGATGCCCTGGCCGCCTCGCTCGAGTCACGGGCCGTCGAGTATGTGTGGCGGAAGGACCTCGGAGGCTTCCGCCCCGCCCGGCCCGACTCACCGCACGTCGCGCTCCGCAATGACACGTTCCGCGGCTACGCCGATCACATGGAGACCGAGGAGTTCCGCTCCGCCCTCTCCTGGTTGATCGACACGTCGCGCGATACGCCCACGGTGATCATGTGCGCCGAGTCACTGTGGTGGCGATGCCACCGCCGGATGATCTCGGATGCCCTCACAGTGGCGGGATGCGACGTGGTCCATCTCCTCGACGAGGGTCGCCGTGAGCCCCACCGGCTGAACCCGACCGCCAGGGTCGAGGGCTCCAGACTGATCTACGACGTCGGCGGGCAGCAGGCCCTCGCGCCCTGATCCGGGCACGTCGACCCACTACCTGAATCGGGGCGGGCTTGATATCGTTCCTCGTCCCCATGACCGACCTGATCCCGTCACGCCTGCGTCGCTCCGCCGTGCCGGCCATGCTGCTGGTCCTGGCGCTCCTGGCGGCGGCCTGCACGCGCTCGGACGCGGCGACGGGGAGCTCGCTCGACTCCTCATCGCCGTCGGCGAGCGGGTCGTCCTCCCTTCAGGGGTTCGACAACATCCAACACCTCATCTTCGTCGTGCAGGAGAACCGGTCCTTCGATCATTACTTCGGGACGTTCCCCGGAGCGAATGGCATCCCGATGACGAATGGGAAGCCGACCGTGTGCATCCCGGACCCGGTGCTCGGCAGATGCGTTCGGCCGTTCCACGAGGCCGCTCTGATCAACCAGGGCGGCCCGCACGACCTGTCCCACTCCAGGATCGACGTGAACGGCGGAGCGATGGACGGCTTCGTCCGCTCGGTGGCCCAGTACTCGCCGAACTCCTGCGCGCGCACTCGACTGGCCCGATACTGCGAGGGCACGCTCGGCCCCCAGGGCCAGCCCGACGTGATGGGATGGCATGACGCGAGGGAGATCCCCAACTACTGGGCCTACGCAGATAACTTCGTGCTCCAGGATCGGATGTTCGCCCCGACCGATTCGTGGACGCTCCCCGCGCACCTGTTCCTGGTGTCCGGATGGTCGGCGCGATGCGAGAGCCCGTGGAAGCCCATGAGCTGCACGACCGACCTGCTCCAGAAGGGCGTCGTGGACCTTCAGCGTCACGGCGAGCACCCGCCGATCTACGCATGGACGGACATCACCTGGCTCCTGCACCGGGAAGGGGTCAGCTGGGCGTACTACGCGGGGAAGAACCTGTGCGGGCCCGAGGTCCCGGTCAAGATGTGCGCGTCGGAAGGCGCAACCCCCGCCCAGAACCCGCTCCCGTCGTTCACCGACGTGCACCAGACCAAGCAGGTCGACAAGGTGCAGACCCACGATGACTTCTTCAACGCGGTCGCCGGCGGAACGCTGCCGCAGGTCTCGTGGGTGGTGCCGGGACGGGGGGGCATCAGCGAACACCCCGGCACTGGGGCGCCGCTCACGGGCGGCCAGACCTGGGTCACCCGAGTGGTGAACGCCGTGATGCAGAGCCAGCTGTGGAACACGAGCGCGATCTTCGTGACGTGGGACGACTGGGGCGGGTTCTACGATCATGTGGTGCCGCCGAGGGTGGACGGGAGCGGGTACGGCATGAGGGTTCCGGGCCTGTTGATCAGCCCGTGGGCCAAAGCAGGCACGATCGATCACCAGACGCTGTCCTTCGACGCGTATCTCAAGCTCATCGAAGACCTGTTCCTTGGCGGGCAGCGCCTGAACCCCAAGACCGACGGGCGGCCGGATTCCCGGCCAACCGTGCGGGAGAACGCCAAGCTGTTGGGCGACCTGCAGAGCGAGTTCGACTTCACTCAGGACCCGCTTCCGCCGTTGATCCTCGACCCCCATCCCTCGCCCGGCCCGGCGTCCATCTCGGGAACCTGAGGATGAAGCCGTCGTCGCGGTCGCTCGCCTCCCTCCTGGCGTGCTTCGCCCTCGCCGCGGCATGCGCGCACTCCTCCGCCGATCCGGGCGGAGGGGACGGCCCCCGGGCCGGGGCCGCGATCCCGGCGTCGCCGGCAACGACGGCACCGCCGTCGCAACTGGACCTGGCCAGGCAGCACATCCAACACGTCATCGTCATCGTGCAGGAGAACCGGTCGTTCGATCACTATTTCGGGACCTACCCGGGCGCCGACGGCATCCCGATGACGAACGGCTCGCCCACGGTATGCGTGCCCGACCCTGTCCTGAAGAAGTGCGTGCGGCCGTTCCACTCGACGAGCCAGCTCCAGAAGGGCGGGCCCCACACCCACCGCCACTCGGTGGCCGATGTGGACGGGGGGAAGATGGACGGGTTCATCCGCACGGCCATCTCGGGGAAGATCGACTGCGCGACCATCCGCACCGACCCGGGGTGCCAGAGCTACCTGGGGCCCCAGGGCCAGCCGGACGTGATGAGCTATCACACCAGGGACGAGATCCCGAACTACTGGGACTACGCCGACCACTTCGTGCTCCAGGACCGGATGTTCGCGCCGGCGGATTCCTGGACACTCCCGGCACACCTGTACCTGGTCTCGGCGTGGGCCGCTTCGTGCACCAGCCCCTACGACCCCATGAGCTGCACGTCGGACCTCGGGCTCGGCGACCAGGCGAAGATCCAGCGGGGTGGCCAGGTGCCGATGTGGGCATGGACCGACGTCACCTGGTTGCTGAACCGGGCCGGCGTGAGTTGGGCGTACTACGTCGGCGAGGACACCTGCTTCATCGACCCCTGCCCCCATGCCGCCGGCAAGTACACGCCGGCGTTCCAGAATCCGCTCCCCGGGTTCACCACGGTTCGCCAGAACCACCAGCTGAAGAACATCCGCTCCCACAGCGACTACTTCGCCAGGGCTGCGGCCGGCACGCTTCCGTCGGTCTCATGGGTCATGCCCTACAACGGGGCCGCGGAGCACCCCAGCAGCGGGCAGCCCATCTGGATTGGCATGGCCCACGTGACGAAGGTGATCAACGCCGCGATGCAGGGGCCCGACTGGGACAGCACGGCGATCTTCCTCACCTGGGACGACTGGGGTGGGTTCTACGACCACGTCGTCCCCCCGCGCGTCGACGCGAACGGGTACGGGATCAGGGTGCCGGGCCTGATGATCAGCCCGTGGGCCAAGGGCGGGACGATCGATCACCAGACGCTGTCGTTCGACGCCCACCTGAAGTTCATCGAGGACCTGTTCCTGCGTCGCCAGCGCCTGAACCCGAGGACCGACGGGCGGCCGGACTCCCGGCCCACGGTGCGGGAGAAGCTCCCGATCCTCGGCGACCTACTGAACGAGTTCGACTTCTCGCAACCCCCGCTGCCGCCGCTCGTCCTGGACGCCACACCGCTCCCCGGAACGCCGTAGCAGCTGCGAGCTCCTGTGGCCTGAGCAGCCCGGTCTGTGACTCGCAGCCCAATGGGATTGAACCGGACAATCGACCGCAAGTGGCGCTCAGTCGTGAGGCGCGGCGAACACGACGACGTTGTCCGAGTAGCTCCTGGTCGCTTGATCGAAGGAGCCTCCGCAGGTCACGAGGGCGAGGGACGATGGTCCCTCCCGCTCGAACACCCTGCCAGGCCGCTCTTGGGGTACGAGCGTCGCGCGACCACCCGAAAGGAAGATTCGGAGCCGTTCGCGAACGTTACCCAGATGACATCCGCCGGCTCGAGCTCACGAAGCCTGAAGAACACGCCCGGACCCTGCGTCCACGAGTCCACGTGGCCGAGGAGCACGGCCGAGCCGCCCGCTCCCGGAGGAGGACCGAACCGGTACCAGCCGACGACATGGACGTCAGCCGGCACCTGGACGTGGCGCGAGCCAGCTTCAACGCCGACCGGGACGATCGCTGCTCGCACGCCGATCGCGCCGATGGTCAGGCCGACCGGACGAGGTCCGCGCCGTGGAGGCTCGTAGTCCTTCAGCCGCGCCGACCGAACATCGATCGATAGGGCACGGGTCGCGGTCGACGACGTTCCGGGGTCGATCGCCGGCTCGTCGGGCACGGCCTCGGACAAGCTCGCATCGGCCGTCCCGGGGAGGAAACCGAAGTCGGGATGTGGCCGAGCTGCCCACACCGCCACCGGCGTCGTCATCAGGACCAGGGCACTCGTAACGCGGAGCCACGTGGCGAGACGCATCCTCATCCTGGCCGCAGCCGGGGGAGGGGGCTCGATCCTGCCAGGCGGTCGACTCCTCACCCGCCTCACCTATCCCGCCAAGCGTCCGGGCCCCTCACCGGGACGGCGGATCGATGGGGTCGCGCGATCGACGCCGACCGAGCACGGTCGCCACCCCGAGTCCGATAGCAGCCAGCATCATGGTCGCGAGCGCCCAGGCGGGAAGCGCGGGGGGTGTCACGAGCCCACCATCCCCAGTCAGCACCGACGAGGGGGAAGACTGCAGGTCTCGAATGGTCTGGAACATGAAGTCGAGCGTCCCCCCTTTCGCCGAACCGATCGCGTACACGATCCCGACCGTTCCCTCCTTGAGCATCAGATCCTCGGCCCCGATCGCGACGTCGCCCGACACCGTGGCCTCGAGCTGGTAGGGGCCGCCCGGTTCCAACTGTGCCTTCTGCCCGTCGCTGTGGGGGACGTTGCCGAACAGGCGTTTTCCGTCGAGGCGCACGCCGATCGATGCGACGTCGGCGACGTTGCGCACGATCAGTCGCGCCAGACCCGGCGGCACCCGGGTCAGGGCGTTCCTGAACACGTTGAGCTGGGGATCCCCATCCACCGTGAGCCCGGCGATGATCGAGAGGTTCTCCCCGGCCTTCAGCGTGACCGTCCCGGCGAGCGCCGGTTCGGACGCGGGGTCCGCCCCGACATCACGGATTTCGATCCTGTACCGACCCGCAGGCAGCTCGAGAGGGCCGGCGGCCGTCTCGGGCTTGAAGCCGGACAGCGTCAGCTTTCCATTCACATACACGTCTGCCGTGAACCCGGGCAACGCGTGAAGGACGGTCACGGTCGCTGTTGCTGGTCCTGCCTGGGCCTCGAAGGCCGCCCAGACCGGAGCCATCGCGACCGCGACGACGAGCACGAGAAATCCCCTTGAGAACCGGGCCTTCCTCACGGCGGCACCCCCCCGTTCATGCTAGGACTTTCGTTCTACAGCAACTGCGGCTAAGGTGACAAGATGACGCGGGGTAATGGTCCTCCAGGGCACCCGCTTGGCATGGATCGCCGATATCGACTCCTGGACCAGACAAGCGAGGATCCAATGGGGTCCCTGTGGCGGGCCGAGGACGCCTTCCTGAAGTGGCCGGTGACGATCCGCGTCCTCCGGGAAGGGCTGGGGGCCAACGAGCGCTTCAGGCGGGTGCTCCGTGCCGAGCTCCGCACGGTGTGGCCGCGCCTCGAGCACCCGCACATCGCGAACGCCATCTACTACAACGAACTCCAGGAACGACCCTGCTTCGTCGTCATGCAGGCCCTTGACGGAGAGACGTTGGCCCAGCGGCTCAGGCGGACCGGGACGCTTGAGCGCTCGGAGGCCATGCGCATCGCCTCGCAGGTGCAGGAGGCGCTCGCGGCCGCCCACGAGATCGGCCTGGTCCATGGCGGCCTGACGGCCCACAGCGTTGTGCTGACCCAGGGAGGCCCCGTCAAGGTCATCGACTTCGGGATCCCGACCGCCCTGTGGCTGGCCGCGCGTGAAGCGTGGACGACTCTCCCTGCGGGCGCCAGCGCTTATCTCAAGGAGCCCGCCACTCGCGCCCCCGACCGATCCGTCGATGCCCGGGGCCTCGAGCTACTGCACCAGCGGATGATCTCGGCTCCTCTGGTCGCCTCCGAGGACGATCCCTCGAGGCTGGTCGACGTGGCCCTCGCGACTCCCTCGCAGACCGCACGCGCCGTCGTGCGACGTCCCCAGCGGCCTCTGTCGCGACGCCGGCACGTGCTCGCCGGCATCGCTCCCGTGGCGAAGGAGCCGTGGAGAGCCCTGGCACACTGGGGCCGATGGACTGGTCGCTCCGCCGTGGGGGCGATCCGAGCGGTCGCCTCGGCACCGGTCCGAGGGGCACGAGCCGTTCGTCGGATTCCCCGACATGCCAGGGTCTCGACGATCGCTGTGAGTGCGTTGTCGGTTGCCCTCACCGCAACGGCGGTCGTGGTTTTGACGAGCGGGCCGTCACCCAGGGGGCCCATACAGCGGCCGTTGGCTGCGCGGACGACGCCCTCCTCGCCGACCATGCAGACCGTCGGCGTTACGGTGCCCGAGGTCGAGGGCCTCTCGGCGATGGAGGCGGGGACGGTGCTCGACCGGGCGGGGCTGCTCGTCATCGATGCAGAGCCGACCCCCGGCCCACCGGGCAAAGTCGTCCGCACGGATCCCGCCGTCAGTGCGATCGTCGAGCCGGGAACGCCGATCGTCCTTTACGTAGGCGCATCGTCCGACCGTTTGAAAGATGAGCCCTGAGTCAGAGCATGATTCCAGCGAAGCTCGTCTGGACTGGCCACGTGTGACCTCGTAGCGGCGGATCTGCCTCCCGCCCAGTGCGCTCTGCCGGTGGCAGAGGGCTAGCGGCCGGCCCTCCGAGCCGAGGGCTATCATCCGAGACGAAACGGAGGTGGAGCGAACGGACATTCAACGTGAGCTCGCCGACCCCCCGGTCCTGCAGCGAGCCGCCGAGCGGTTCGGGGCCGCGAGGATCCTCCTCCCCACGTTCGCCGAGTTGGCGAACCCCGCGACGATCCCTGAGCGGATCCGTACCGCCCTCGCTTCCGTCGACCCCGATGCGGCTCACCCGCTGAACCTGTTCCGCGTGCACTGGTACAACGGCGCGGACCGGAGGCAGCAGGTGAACGTGCCGGAGCACGTCGTGCTGCCGCGCGAGCTCACCGGCGTCGACGCGCGGATCGCGGTGGCGCTGGGCGACCGGTTTCCCATGATCGGCGCCCACAAGGTCCTGGCGGCCTACGGGTGCCTGGCTCCGCGCATCGTCACCGGCGGGTTCGACACGGCACGTCATCGAGCGGTGTGGCCGTCCACCGGCAACTACTGTCGTGGGGGGGTGGCCATCTCCCGGATCATGGGCTGCCGAGGCGTCGCGGTCCTCCCGGAGGGCATGAGCCGCGAACGCTTCGATTGGCTCGAGCGGTGGGTGGCCGACCCCGAGGACATCGTGCGGACGCCGGGTACGGAGAGCAACGTGAAGGAGATCTACGACGCGTGCAAGGAGCTGGCGAAGGACCCCGACAACGTGATCCTGAATCAGTTCTCGGAGTTCGGGAACCACCTCGCGCACAACGCGTGCACGGGTCCGGCGCTTGAGCGCGTGTACGAGTCCCTGCGCGACCGCGACGGCTCGTTGCGGCTCGCGGCGTTCGTCTCGGCGAGCGGCTCGGCGGGGACGCTCGGCGCCGGCGACTACCTGAAGGAGCGGCACGGGTCGAAGATCGTGGCGGTCGAGGCCCTGGAGTGCCCGACTATGCTGTACAACGGGTTCGGCGAACACAACATCCAGGGCATCGGGGACAAGCACATCCCGTTCATCCACAACGTGATGAACACCGACGCGGTGACGGCGGTCTCGGACCGGGACACCGACGCGCTGAACCTCCTGTTCAATACCGACGTCGGACGACGATTGTTGGCCCGGCGCGGCGTGGATGGCGCCGTCGTCGAAGCGCTCTCCTCGTTCGGCCTGTCCAGCATCTGCAACATGCTGGCGGCGATCAAGGCCGCGCGGGTCTTCGGGATGGGGCCGGACGACGTGGTCGTCACGGTGGCCACCGACGGCGCCGCCATGTACGGGACCGAGAAGGACAAGGTGCTGCGGCGGGACTTCCCGGACGGCTTCGACGACGCTGCCGCGGCCGAGACGTTCGGCCGCTCGATCGAGGGCGCCGGCACTGATCACTTTCTGGAGCTGGGCGAGCGGGACCGGGAACGGGTCTTCAACCTCGGGTACTTCACGTGGGTCGAGCAGCAGGGAGTCTCGGTGGAGGACTTCACTGCACGGCGGTCGCAGCGGTTCTGGCGGGACCTGCGGGACCAACTCCCGCTATGGGATTCGATGATCGAGGAGCTCAACGCCCGCACTGGCCTCGGCGAGGAAGGGTGAGGCCGTGACCGGGAACGCCACCTCCATCGTGTGCGCTGGGTGCGGGTTCGTCGTGTCCCCCGACGAGCCCTACCCGTTCCGCTGCCCAAGCGCCAGGCCGAGCGATGACATCGACCACGTCCTCGTTCGGGAGCTCGATCCCACCCACGTGGGGTTCCCTCAGGGCGACGAGGCCAACCCGTACGTTCGGTACCGCGAGCTGTTCCACGCCTACCACCTCGGCCTGGGTCACGGCATGACCGACGGCGGCTTCGTCGATCTGGTGGAGTCGCTGGACAAGGCGGTGGCCGAGGTCGACGGGCGGAGCTTCATGTCCACCCCGTTCCGTCGCGCGGACGAGCTCTCGGAACGGCTCCGGTTCTCCTCGGAGGGCGGGATATGGGTGAAGGACGAGACCGGCAACGTCGCCGGCTCGCACAAGGCCCGGCACCTCATGGGGGTGATGCTCCTCCTGCTGGTCGCCGAGCAAGCCGGACTGGCTCCGGACCGGGAGCGGCCACTGGCCATCGCCTCGTGCGGGAACGCGGCCTTGGCGGCCGCCGTCATGGCCCGGGCCGCGGACCGGGACCTCAGGGTGTTCGTCCCCACATGGGCCGATCGGGACATCCGCTCGCGACTGGAGGCCTTGGGGGCGGAGGTCGTTCTGTGCCGGCGCACCGACGGAGCCTCCGGCGACCCGGCCTACCTCGCGTTGCGCGGAGCGTTGGAGGAGGGCGCAGTCCCGTTCACCGTGCAGGGCCCGGACAACGGCATGGCCATCGAGGGCGGGGAGACGATCGGCTACGAGATGGTCTCGGAGCTCGCTCGGACCGACGTCGGATTGGACCGCCTCGTGGTGCAGGTGGGCGGCGGAGCGTTGGCCAGCTCGTGCATCCGGGCGTTCGAGGATGCGGCCCTGCTCGAAGCCCGGGTGAAGCTGCCCAGGATCCACGCAGTCCAGACCCTCGGCGGGTACCCGCTCAGGCGCGCGTACGAGAGGGTCGTCGCGAGGATGGAGGATTCAACGTCTCCAGGCGACATCATGGATGCGCTGACGTACGCGCGCAGGCACCGCTCGACCTTCATGTGGCCGTGGGACGAGGAGCCGAAGAGCATCGCCACCGGCATCATCGACGACGAGACCTACGATTGGGCGGCGGTGGTGGCCGGGATGCTGGCCACCGACGGATCTCCGGTGCTCGTCTCGGACGAGATCGTCGTGGAGGCCGAGGCGATGGCCCATGTCACCACGGGGATACCGGTCGATCCCACGGGGGCGGCCGGGATGGCCGGCGTCCTGGAACTGGTGCGGGGCGGCCAGGTGGGGCCACACGAGCGGGTGGCGGTGCTGTTCACTGCGGGCAAGCGCTGAACAACGAGGAGGAACACGACGATGAGGAGCTTCCTGGGACGGGACATCCTCTCGCTCAAAGATTTCGAGCGGGAGGAGTTCTTCCACGTTTTCGAGGTGGCCGATCGCCTGGCGCCTCACGCCCGGGACCGCCGGAACGGAGACCTGCTACGGGAGAAGACCCTGGTCACGGCGTTCTACCAGCCGAGCACCCGGACCCGCCTGGCCACCGAGGGGGCGATGCACCGCCTGGGCGGCCACGTGTGCGGGTTCTCCGACGCCAAGATGACCAGAGCCGGCGATTTCTACCAGGAGTCCATCAAGGACACGGTCCACATGCTCGAGTTCTACGGCGACGTCATCGCCATGCGGCACTTTCAGCAGGGAGCGCCGGCTGAGGCGGCCCGGTGGGCCTCGGTGCCGGTGATCAACTGCGGCGACGGCTGGGGCGAGCACCCCACGCAGGTCCTGACTGACCTGTACACGATCTGGCACGAGAAAGGAACGCTCGACGGGCTCACGGTTCTGTGCGTCGGCGACATGCGAATGCGAACCATGCACTCCATCCTGTACGCGATGTCGCAGTTCGATATGGAGGCGCTGATCGTGTGCCCGCCCGAGATGTCGCTGTTGCCGGAATTCAAATCAGAGCTCGACGAGCGGAGCGTGGCCTACCGCGAGGTCGAGTCGGTTGACAAGTGCGTCGCCGATGCCGACGTGATCTACATGGAGCCGGTGGTCCAGGCCGACTACACCAAGGGGCGGGACGAGCGCGGGGGGGAGGTGGCGACCACGCCCGAGGCGTACCGAGTGACCCGGCAGTTGCTCCGGGACAAGGCCAAGAGCGACTCGATCGTGCTCCACTCGCTGCCCCGGATGGACGAGCTGCCGGTCGACGTGGACGACACGCACCATGCGCGATACTGGATCGAGGCTTACAACGGTGTCGTGATGCGGATGGCCCTGCTGGCGTTGGTGCTGGGCGGGGCGGAGTGACGCGAAGGGGATGCCGGCCATGCGATTCACGCTGAACGGGGCTCCGGTCGAGGCCGAGGCCCGGCCGGGCATGAGCCTGCTCGAGCTGCTCCGGGAGGAGTGCGGCCTCACCTCGGTGAAGGACGGCTGCGCTCCTGAGGGCTCCTGCGGGGCCTGCACTGTGGTGGTCGAGGGCAAGGCGGTCGTGTCGTGCGCCCAGAAGGCGGGGCACGCGGAAGGGCGCAGCGTGGTTACCCAGGAAGGGCTGTCGGCGGCCGAGCGCGAGCTGTGGGCGGACTGCTTCGTCGCTTCCGGCGCGTCGCAATGCGGGTTCTGCTCCCCGGGGATCGTCATGAAGGCCGAGGGCCTGCTGGCCAAGAACCCCGAGCCGTCGCGCGCCGAGATCGCGCGCGCGTTGGCCGGGAACCTATGCCGGTGCACCGGCTACGTGAAGGTCGTTGACGCCATCGAGCTCGCCGCGGGTGCCAAGCGCGGCAAGCCCGTGCCCGAGCCCGACTGGAGCGGCAAGGTCGGCTCTCGCACCGGCCGGTACCAGGGACGGGAGCTGGCCCTCGGGGACAAGCCGTACGTGAACGACTTGAAGGCCGAAGAGATGCTACACGGGGCCATCCGGTTCTCCGACCATCCCAGGGCCCGGGTGATCCGGATCGACACGACGAAGGCGGCGGGGCATCCGGGCGTGGTCGCGGTGGCCACGGCGGGAGATGTCCCCGGCGAGCGGACGCAAGGGCTGATCACCAGGGACTGGCGCCAGCTCGTCGCCGAGGGAGAGGTCACGAGCTACGTCGGCGACGTGATCGCGGTCGTGGCCGCCGACACTCGCCGGGCCGCGCGGGAGGCCGCCGCGCTGGTCGAGGTGGAGTACGAGGTCCTGGAGCCGGTGACCGACCCGTTCCGTGCGCTCGATCCCGACGCGCCGAGCCTTCACGACGGCGGGAACCTGCTGTCGACATCGATCGTGAGGCGAGGTGACGTCGACGCGGCCCTCGCGAGCTCTTCACACGTGCTGACAGAGACGTTCCGGACCCAAGTGGTGGAGCACGCGTTCCTGGAGCCGGAGTCGTCGTTCGCCGTCCCGGAGGATGGGGGCTACCACGTGTCCTCGCAGGGCCAGGGGGTGTGGGAGGACCGGCGGCAGGTCGCCTCGTTCCTCGGGCTGCCCGAGGAGAGGGTGCGTGTGACCCTCGTGTCGAACGGCGGCGCGTTCGGGGCCAAGGAGGACCTGAACGTCCAGTGCCACGCCGCGCTGATGGCGCACCTGACCGGGCGGCCCGTGTTGCTCACGCTGACCCGCGAGGAGAGCCTGAAGTTCCACCCCAAGCGACACCCGCTCACGATGGAGTACACGATGGGTGCGGATGCCGACGGTCATCTGACGAGCATCCGCGCGCGCATCGTGGGTGACACCGGCGCGTACGCGAGCGTGGGCGACAAGGTGCTGGAGCGCGCGGCGGGCCATGCGTGCGGGCCGTACCGGTTCGAGGCCGTCGACGTCGAGGCCCGCGCCGTCTACACGAACAACCCGCCGAACGGCGCGATGCGAGGGTTCGGCGTGAACCAGGTGGCGTTCGCCGTTGACGGAATGCTCGACCGGCTGGCCGAGAAGGTCGGCGTGGACGGCTGGGAGATCCGGTGGCGGAACGCCCTCGATGTGGGTGACGCGTTCGGGACCGGCCAGGTCCTGGGGCCGGGTGTGGGGATCAAGGAATGCCTGCTCGCGGTGCGTGACGCCTACAGGGACGCGCGGTTCGCCGGCATCGGGTGCGGTGTGAAGAACAATGGGATCGGCAACGGGCTGCTCGAGCAGGGCAAGGCCATCCTCCGACCCGAGCCCGACGGCTCCGTGACCCTGTTCCACTCCTGGACCGAGATGGGCCAGGGGGTGCATACGGCGCTCCAGCAGATCGCGTGTCAGGAGCTCGGCCTCACGGCCGACAAAGTGCACGTGGTCGTGGACACGATGCGCGAGCTCGACACGGGCCAGACCACAGCCTCGCGCTCCACCATCCTCGGCGGCCGGGCCGTCATCGAGGCCGCGAACAAGTTGAAGGCCGAGCTGAACGGCCATCGGCTCGCCGACCTCGCGGGTCGCGAGTTCTACGGCGAGCTGACCATCGACTACACGAACAAGCCGGGCGTCGACGTCGAGAAGCCGATCACGCACTTCGCCTACGGATGGGCGGTCCAGGTGGTGGTCCTGGACGACGACGGGCGGTTGGCCACCGTGATCGCCGCGCACGACGCGGGCAAGGTCATCAACCCCACGCTGGTGGAGGGTCAGATCGAGGGCGCCGTGCACATGGGCCTGGGCTTCGCGCTATCGGAGGACTACGTGGTGCGGGACGGCCATCCCGTGACCACCACGTTGAAGTCGCTTGGGATCGTGCCGCCCGCGGGCATGCCGGATGTCCAGTGCGTCCTGGTCGAGGTGCCGCAGCCCGAGGGCCCGTACGGGGCCAAGGGCCTCGGCGAGATCGGCCTGGTCCCCACCGCCGCGGCGGTCGCCGGGGCCCTCCACGCGTTCGAGGGGGAATGGAGGACACGGCTCCCGATGAAGGACTCGGTGGCGGCGCGATCGGCGGTGCCCAAGCTGGCGGCCGCGGCGTCCCGCGAGGGATAGCCGGGGGCGTCGTGCCGATCGCGCTCACGGGGGGGACGGTCCTGGCATCGCTCGACCCTCCCTCCGTCGTGATCGCCGACGTGACCGTCGAGGACGGGGCAGTGAGGTCCGTCGGCCGGGCCCCCGACGGGGCCAGCCGTATCGATTGCACGGGATGCCTCGTCGTGCCGGGGAACGTCAACGCGCACATGCACCTGTACTCGGCGCTGGCACGGGGCATGCCGTACCGGCTCGACCCGCCCAACGACTTCGTCCAGATCCTCCAGCGCGTGTGGTGGCGCCTGGACCGGGCCCTGGACGCTGGCTCGATCCGGGCATCGGCGCTCGCGGGGGGTATGGACGCCGCGCTCACCGGCACCACCACGCTCGTTGACCATCACGCTTCACCCGAAACGGTCGATGGGTCGCTCGATGTGATCGCGCAGGCCCTGGCGGACATCGGCCTTCGCTCGGTGCTCTGCTACGAAGCCACCGACCGCGACGGGCCGGAGCGGGCAGCAGCGGGCGTCGAGGAGAACCGCCGGTTCCTGAAGGCCGGCTGGCCGCTCGCCCGGGGGATGGTCGGGGCCCACGCCTCGTTCACGCTGTCCGACGAGACCCTTGGCGCCTGCGCCGAGGTTGCCCGCGACGCGGGCGTGGGCATCCACATCCACGTGGCCGAGGACGCGGCGGACCAGCGGGACTCGGAGGCCAGGTTCGGGTCGCGGGTCGTGCCGCGGCTGGCCCGCGCGGGCGTGCTGAACGAGTCAGCGCTCCTTGCCCACTGCGTGCACGTCGACGCGGAGGAGATCCACGCCATCCGCGACGCCGGCTCCACGGTGGCTCACAACCCCCGATCGAACATGAACAACGCGGTGGGGCGAGCCCCGGTGGCGGCACTCGGGGATGGGGTGGCTTTGGGGACCGACGGGATCGGCGCGGACATGTTCGCCGAGTCGGCGACGGCGTACTGGCGCCGCCGGGAGGAGGGCCTGGACGCGCCGGTGACGTGGCCGCTCGCCCGCCTGGTCAGAGGGGCGATGTTCGCCGGCCGGGCCTTCGGGCAGCCCGCGTTGGGCCGGATCGAGCCGGGCGCCCCCGCGGATCTGGCCGTTCTCGAGTACGACATCGTCACGCCGCTCGACGATACGAATGTGGCGGGGCATTGGCTGTTCGGCCTGGGTTCCCAGCATGTCCGGGACGTGATGGTGGCCGGCGAGATGGTGGTGGCCGATCGCCTCCTCACCAAACTGGACCAGGACGAGGTCGCGACCACCGCCAGGGAGCAGGCGGAGCGACTGTGGAGCCGGATGGACGAGCTTCCTTCGCACCCGTTCAGGCCTCGCGGGGGCTCCTGATGACGGTGTCGAGCGACGGCCGGGTGGCGCTGTACCTCCAGGACAAGCACCCGCTGCGTGAGGGCATCGAGTACGTGCGCTACGCGGAGGACCGCGGCTTCGAGGCCGTGTGGCAGGCCGAGAGTCGACTGGTCCGGGAGGCCACCGTGCCGATGGCCGCGTTCGCCGCTACGACCGAGCGGATCAAGGTGGGCTCTGGCGTGGTCAACAGCTGGACCCGGAACGTGGGGCTCCTTGCGGCCACGTTCGTGACGCTCGACGACCTGGCGCCGGGCCGGGTGATGCTCGGGATCGGGGCGTGGTGGGAGCCGCTCGCGTCCAAGGTCGGCGTGGACCGCCGGAAGCCGCTCCAGGCGATGCGGGAGATCGTCGAAACGGCTCGCCGCCTGATCGCCATGGAGCGCGTGACGTTCCACGGCGAGTTCGTTCACGTAAACGACATCGAGATCGACATCGTCCACGGCGATCGCTCGCCCAGGAACGTGCCGATCTACATCGGGGCTACCGGCATGAAGATGATGGAGCTGGCGGGGGAGATCGGCGACGGCGTGCTCCTCAACTACCTGGTCGGGCCGAGGTACGACCAGGCGGCGCTGGAGCACCTGGCTGCCGGGGCCGCGCGGACGGGACGGTCACTGGAGGATCTGGACCGGCCACAGCTTGTGGTGTGCTCGCTGGACGAGGACAGGGACGTGGCGCTCGACCGGGCCCGGGAGCTCGTTACGCAGTACTTGGGCCAGCAGCCCCACATCGGGAAGGCGAGCGGCGTCGATCAGTCGCTTCTCGACGAGATCGGCAGGGTCCTGACCTGGCCGGCGTCGGAGGAGGAGATCCGAAGCGCCATGAAGCTCGTGCCCGACGAGGTGGTGCAGATGATCACGGCCTCCGGCACGCCCGATGAGTGCCGGGCCAAGGTCCGCGACTATGTCGAGGCCGGATGCACCTGCCCGATCCTGTATCCCCTCGGCGACGACGTGTTCGCCATGATCGACGCCTTTGCCGAGGGGAAGTTCTGATGCTGCGAGAGCCCTGATGGAAGTCCTCATCCCTCGCGTGTTGGAGGAGGCGCTGGACCTGAAGGCGGCCCATCCGCAGGCCGTGCCGATCGCCGGCGGGACGGACCTCATGGTGGACCTCAACTTCGACCGGAGTAGGCCCGAGCTCATGATCGACGTCTCCCGCCTGCCCGAACTGAACACCTGGCGCCGGGAGGACGGGAACCTGTTCCTGGGCGCAGGCCTCACGTACACGCGGGCGTTGCACGAGCTTCCGGAGATGCGGGCGCTCGCGCAGGCCTCGAGGTCTGTGGGGTCGCCGCAGATCCGCAACCGGGGAACGATCGGGGGGAACCTGGGCACGGCGTCGCCGGCGGGCGACGCCGTGCCCGTCCTGGTCGCCCACGAGGGCGAGGTGGTGCTCGTCGCGGCCGGAGATCGCACCCGATCCGTGCCCTGGAACCAGTTCTTCCTCGGGCCCAAGCGGAACGCGATGGCCCCCGATGAGCTGATCCTGGGAGCCCGGTGGAGGGTGGGCCGAGGCCCACAGTCGTTCTCGAAGGTGGGGACTCGGAACGCAATGGTCATCGCGGTGGCCAACCTCTGCCTGGTGATGGACGAGGACGCGAGGACGGTCCGGGTGGCAATCGGATCGGTCGGCCCGACCGTCCTGCGGGCGCCGGAGGCCGAAGCCTTCGTCGCCGAATCGTTGTCGCGCGCCGGCGCGTGGGACGATCGCTCGTCGCCCCTTCACCCGGGAGACCTCGACGGCTTCGCGGAACGGGTGAGCGAGGCGGCGGCTCCCATCGACGACGTGCGCGGCACCGCCGGGTACCGTCGGCACGCCTGCCGGGTGCTGGCCCACCGGGCCCTGGGCTGGGCGCTGGCTGAGCGCGTCGCGGAGGCCCAGCTCGCATGAGGCCGACGACATGCTGATCCGGGTCAACGTCAACGGCGAGTGGCGGGAGGCCGATGTCTGGCCCGGCGCGAGCCTGCTGTTTGCCCTGCGGGAGGACTTCGGGCTCCGCGGGTCGAAGAACGCCTGTGAGCAGGGTGAGTGCGGCTCGTGCTCGGTCTGGCTGGACGGCGACCTCGTGTGCGCATGCCTGGTCCTCGCCTCGCAGGCCCACGAGCGAGAGGTGCGCACGGTCGAGTCGCTATCGGGAACCGGCGAGGGGAGCCTGCACCCGGTCCAGGAGGCGTTCCTGGAAGCGGGGGCCGTGCAATGCGGATTCTGCACGCCTGGACTGGTAGTGGCCGTGGCCGATCTCCTCGACCACGACCCGTCCCCGAGCGAGGCCGCCGTGCGCGAGGCGCTCTCCGGAAACCTGTGCCGGTGCACCGGCTACCAGAAGATCATGGACGCCGTGAGCCTTGCGGCGGAGCGGAAGCGAGGGGGTGACTGGTGAGTCGCCTGCTGATCGATGGCTGCGAGGTCGTCGTGACCATGGACGGGGCCGACACCGAGGTGGCCGGCGGGTCGATCCTGATCGAAGACGGCGTGGTGGCGTGGGTGGGCTCCGGCTCGCCGACCGGCGCCGAGGGCGCCGCCGGCGCGGCCGAGGACGCCGAGCGGCTCGACGGCCGAGGGACCGTCGCGGTCCCCGGCCTGATCAACACCCACCACCACCTGTATCAGACCCTCACCCGCGTCCGAGCCCAGGACCAGGGGCTGTTCGGCTGGCTCCGTGAGCTCTACCCCGTGTGGGCGGGCGTCGACGCCGAGTGGGAACGGGCCGCGGCCCGGGTCAGCCTGGCCGAGCTGGCGCTGTCAGGCTGCACTACCAGCACCGATCATCATTACCTCTTCCCGCCGGGCCGGACGGGCATCCTGGAGGCCGAGATCGACGCCGCCCGCCAGCTCGGCCTCCGGTTCCATCCATGCCGGGGCTCGATGGACCTCGGAGAGTCACGGGGCGGGCTGCCGCCCGACTCCGTGGTGGAAGACACCGACGATGCCCTGGCGGCCACGGAGGACGCGGTCACCCGGCACCATGACCCCGGACGGGGCTCGATGCTCCGCATCGCCATCGCACCGTGCTCGCCGTTCTCGGTGACCGAGCGCTTGATGCGCGAGTCGGCCGAGTTGGCGCGCCGGCTGGACGTGCGCATGCACACCCACATCGCCGAGACCCTGGAGGAGGAGGCGTTCTGCGTCGAGACGTTCGACCGGCGGCCGCTCGAGCTGCTCGATGACTGGGGGTGGCTGGGATCCGACGTGTGGCTGGCACACTGCGTGCACCTGGACGACAAAGACGTCCGTCGGGTCGCGCAGACAGGGACGGGTGTCGCGTGGTGTCCCACGTCGAACCTCCGGCTCGGCTCGGGCATCGCGCCCGGCGTGACGCTCCTGCGCGAGCGAGCCACGGTCGGCCTGGGTGTGGACGGTGCGGCGTCGAACGACGGGGGAAACCTCCTGGCCGAGACGCGCCAGGCGTTGCTGGTCAGCCGAGCCCGCGGCCCATCGGGGAGCCTGTCAGCCCGCGACGTCCTCCGGCTGGCGACCGGGGGCGGCGCAGCCTGCCTCGGTCGTGACGACGTGGGCTCGCTCGAGCCGGGCAAGCGAGCCGACGTGGCGCTGTTCCCGATGGACGACCTGTCCCACGCGGGGGGCGAGGCGGACCCGGTGGCCGCTCTGGTCATGTGCGGGCCCGTTCGGCCCCGGCATCTGCTTGTCGAAGGCCGCGCCGTCGTCCGCGACGGCCGGCTGGTCACGGCCGACGAGGAGGACATCGCAGCAGAGGGGCACCGCGTGGCTCGGCGGATCGCTGGGGGGGCCGACCGATGAGCGTTCGCCTCGGTGAGCGCCTCCGCGGCGGGGTGGGGGAGAGCGTGCGCCGCGTCGACGGCGTGCCGAAGGTGAAGGGCGAGTTCGCGTACGGCGGCGACCTGTGGCACGACGACATGTTGTTCGGCCATACGCTTCGCAGCCCGTACCCACGCGCACGGATCCGGTCTGTCGACGTCTCGCAGGCGTTGGGCGGGCCAGGGGTCCACGCGCTCCTGCTCGCCGACGACGTCCCGGGCAGGAGGACCTACGGGCTGGAGTTCGCCGACCAACCCGTCCTGGCCTGGGACGAGGTCCTGTACGCCGGCCAGCCCGTGGCCGTGGTGGCCGCCGAGACGCCCGAGCTCGCCCGCCGGGCGGTGGGCCGGATCGCCGTGGACTACGAGGTCCTGCCGCCGGTGACCGACATGGAGGAAGCGCTGTCTCCCGACGCGCCGAAGCTCCGCGAGTGGGGCAACGTCCTGCGGCACGTTCGAATCGTCCATGGGGACCCGGACGCGGAGGCGGACGTGTGGGTCGAGGGCTACTACGAGACCGGCATGCAGGACCAGGCGGCGCTGGGACTGGAGGCGGGGCTGGCCGTTCCGGCCGAGGACGGCGGGGTCGACCTGTTCGTCTCCACCCAATGGCTGCACGTGGACCGCAAGCAGATCGCGCCGTGCCTCGGCCTGCCCGAGGAGAAGGTTCGGCTGTCGCTGGCCGGCGTGGGCGGCGCGTTCGGCTCGCGAGAGGACCTCCACATGCAGGTCCACGCGTGCATGCTGGCCCTCCATACGGGCAGGCCCGTTCGGATCACCTACGACCGGGCCGAGTCGTTCCTGGCGCACGTGCACCGCCATCCTTCGCGGATCTGGATGCGCACCGGCGCGAGCCGCGACGGCCGGCTGGTGAACGTCCGGGCCCGCGTGGTGGTCGACGGCGGTGCGTTCGCGTCCTCGTCGACCGCCGTGATCGGGAACGCATCGACGTTCGCCGCCGGACCCTACGAGGTGCCGAACGCGCTCATCGACGGGACCGCCGTCTACACGAACAACCCGCCGTGTGGGGCCATGCGCGGTTTCGGCGCGCCGCAGGTGTGCTTCGCCCACGAGGCCCAGATGGACAAGCTGGCCGAGGCGTTGTCGATCGACCCCATCGAGCTGCGGCTGCTGAACGCGGTGGGGCCGGGATCCGTCCTTCCCACGGGTCAGGTCATCAAGGGGAGCGCTCCCGTCCGTGAGCTGATCCAGCGGGCCCGCGACATCCCGATGCCGCAGTCGGAGCGGGCGGAGATCCGCGAGCCGGTGACCTATCCCGGGGGCGCCGGCAACGTGAGCCGGGGCGAGTCGCTGAAGCAGGGTGTGGGGTTCGCCGTCGGTTACAAGAACGTGGCGTACAGCGAGGGGTTCGATGACTTCCACGAGGCCCGGGTGACACTGTCGGCAGGGCCCGAGGGCCCGATCGCCGAGGTCCACAGCGCGGGTGTCGAGTGCGGGCAGGGACTGTCCACGGTGATGGTGCAGGCCGCCAGGACCGAGCTGGGCATCGACGACGTCCGGTTGCATCTTGCGGACACCGAGGTCGACTCGGCGGGATCGACGTCAGCATCGCGCCAGACGCTGATGGGATCCGGAGCGGTGCAGCTTGCCGCTCGAGCCGTGCGGGAGGAGTTGTTCGGGCGAGTGCGGGAGTCGGGACACCAGGGAGAGCTCTCCATCGAGGACGGGGTGATCCGAAGCGACGGCGCGGCAGTCGGCGAGGTCGGCGACTTCCTGAAGGAGCCGATCGTGGCCACGCGCGTGTTCCGGCACCGAACGACGACCGCGATGGATCATCGAGGCCAGGGCGACGTCCACGTCATGTTCGCGTTCTGCGCTCAGCGGGCTGTCGTCGAGGTGGACGATGAGCTCGGCCTCGTCCGCGTGGTCCAGGTGGCCTCGGCCATGGATCCCGGCCGGTCGATCAACCCTCAGGGGGTTGAGGGCCAGAGCGAGGGAGGCACCGCGATGGGCCTGGGCCTCGCGGTTCTGGAGGAGATCCAGGTGACGGACGGGATCATCAGGAACGCATCGTTCACCGACTACCTGATCCCCACGATCCTGGACATGCCGCCCGTCGTGACCGAGATCGTGGAGGCACCCGAGCCCGATGTCCCTTACGGGGTGAAGGGCGCGGGCGAGAACGCGACGATCGTTGCCACGGCGGCCATCGTGTCCGCGCTCCGCGACGCGACAGGACGCGTGCTGAACCGCATCCCGGTCAGGCCAGACGACCTGGCCGGGCTCGTCCCGCCCGTCACGACGGGCGGCCCGCCGCCGCCCCCCGACGTCCCCGGGCCCGAGCCGATGCCCACGTACTTCGGCCAGGACGAGGTGCAGGCCGACATCAGCCCGTCGGCGGAGGGACGGAAATGACCGGCCGCGTCGCACTCCGAGGTCGCGACTACATCGAGACGCTGGACTGGACCACCGAGGAGATCGACGAGGTGCTTGGGCTCGCTTCGGAGCTGAAGGGGAAGTTCCACCGGGGCGAGCCCCATCGGCTCCTGGCCGACCGGACGTTGTTCATGCTGTTCCTGGACAAGTCCACCCGCACGCGGAACGCATTCGAGGCGGGGATGACCCAGCTCGGCGGGCACGCGCACTTCCTGGACGCCGAGAAGACCCAGATCGCCCACGGGGAGAGTCCGAAGGACATGGGGATCATCCTGTCGCGGTACGGGCACGGTCTGGCCATCCGCCACGACCTCGTCCCGTACGAGGGGAACGCCTACATGCGCGAGGTGGCGAAGTGGGCCGACATCCCCCTGATCAACCTCCAGTGCGACGTGGACCACCCCACCCAGACCCTGGCCGACCTGATGATCATGCGCGAGCGACGAGGCCGTGACCTCCGCGGCCTCCGGGTCGCCGTGTCGTGGGCGTTCGCCCCCTCGTACGCCAAGCCGCTGTCGGTGCCCCAGGGCCTGCTGACGCTCCTGCCGCGGTTCGGGATCGACGTGGTGCTGGCCCACCCGCCCGGATTCGACCTCATGCCCGAGGTTCGCGCGCGGGCCGAGGAGGCAGCCGCAGCGGGCGGCGGGACCATCGCCACCACCGACAACATGGACGAGGCCTTCCGCGACGCCGACGTGGTCTACCCGAAGTCGTGGGGACGGCTGGATCTGTTCACCGACGAGAAGGCGGCGTTGGCAGACGCGGCGAAGTACACGGATTGGATCTGCG
>Ga0137373_10002133_pt1 | contig 21627 bp, 22 predicted proteins | sample SagtaG_5_FD_104912 | JGI IMG/M metagenome (GOLD analysis project Ga0137373, IMG submission 104912) | Vadose zone soil microbial communities from Sagehorn Ranch, Mendocino, California, USA - Sage1_R_80_16 metaG | ecosystem: Environmental > Terrestrial > Soil > Vadose zone | place: USA... | reverse complement strand
TTGAGGTCGGCCGTGATCGTCGGTATTCCACGCGAGTCCTTCGCTGCACGACTCCGCGGCCCGAGCGCCGCGTGGAGGGCGGGAGAGACGGGTGGGCCTTCGGAAACCCGTCGTAGTACGTCGTGACAGGCGTACCGCTTACCCGACATTCAGGCGGACTGCTAGCCGGTCCGATCGGGTTTCCGAAGGCCCACCCGTCTCTCCCGCCCGGCGAACGGGCAGTCAGGGTTCGAACTGAGACACTACGCGGCGGCCGGGCGCCTTGCCGAGGCGCGGGATCTTGGTATAGTGCTGGGACGGCCGGCGCAGTGGAGGCACCGCTCTGGTTCTTGTTCGTTTCCTTCCGTCCAATCTGTCGCGATCGGCGTTCATCACCTCGGGCACCGGGGCGCTCGCGTTTCGCGTCGTCGTCCTGTGGCTGATCGGCTACGCGTTCTTCGTCTTTCACGGGCTGTCCTTCCACTTCACGCCGTGGTCGCAAGCCTTCGTCAACGCGATCGTCAAGTACACGTACGACCCCAAGGGGCTCAAGGGGCAGGACGACACCACCGTCGTGCTGTTTCGTGAGGACAATCTCCGCCAGCTCGACGTCCAGTATCCCGTGCCCTACGGCATGCACGCGCAGGTCCTGGACGCGCTGGCCTCCTACCGGCCGCGGGCGGTGTTCATCGACTTCGCCTTCATCGATGCCCGTGAGGACGACGGGAGCCTGGCCAAGGCCCTGTGCGGTCTGCATCGACCCAAGGACGGCGCCCCCATCGCCGTCTTCATCGCGGCGCCGACGGGAGCAGCGGTCCGAAAGAACCTGCTCGACTGCGCCCGCGAGGCCAGCCCTGAAATGCAAGAAGGCGAAGGGGTGAGCGGCGTCCTCACCTACGCGAGCCGGGTCGACAAGATGCCCACCGCGGCCTTCGCCCTGGCCGCCGCCAACCCGGCGCTCCGATTCGACGCGCGCGACACGAAGGACCCGCTCGAGATCATCTGGGGCAAGGGCGTCGCGCCGCTCAATCGCAAATGGATGAAGTGCGAGGAGCCCTCGCTGTGGGCGGGGATCCGGGCGATGCTCAAGGAAGGGCCGCTGGCCGTCAAGATCGCCTGCCCGTACACGCGCACCATCACCGTCGGCCACCTCCTGAACTTCTCGGGCGATCGCGACGTCGAGGACGCGCTGCGCGGGCGCACGGTCCTCTATGGCGCCGGGTTCCGGCTCACCGGAGACCAGGTCAGCTCACCGGTCTACGCGGAGCTGCCGGGCGTGTACCTGCATGCCATGGCGTACGACAACCTCGTCACCTTCGGCAAGGCGTACAAGCGCGCCAAGCGCGACGGGCTGGGGGCGAAGATCACCGATGCGGCCCTGCTCTTGATCGCGTCGATCCTGCTCGTGCGCTATCCGCGACGTCCCCCGCGGGCCGCGGCGACCTTCGCGGAGTTCAAGAGCCAGCTTCGTCACGGGGTCGTCGTCGCCGCCGTCGCGGCGCTCACGATCCTCGGGCTCGTCGCCTTCGCCGGGTTCGACGTCGGCCTGCTCGCCATCTTCGTGGCCTACGTCCTGTACCGCTGGCGTGTCACCGAGGACCGCGGGTTCGTGCTGCTCGTCGGCGTCACCCTCGTCACCGCGCTCTTCTATTACTACGTCATGAATCTCGGACCCCGGAACATCCTCGCCTTTCTCGTCTTCTTCGAGGTGGTGAGACACGTGCAACAGCATGTCAAGTACGCGGCCGAGCGCTACGTCGAGCTCAAGGCCCGCGAGAACAACGCGCCGCAGGGGCCGCTCTGGCGGCTGACCGATGCGTTTCTCTCGCGGTATGCCGGGTCGGCCACCAGCGCCAACGGCCGCGGGGAGGGCACACATGAAGCTCAGCACAGCGATACCGCTCGCTAGCGCCGTCGCGCTCGCGCTGCTCTGCGCCTCGCCGGTCGCGGTGCGCGCGCAGACGCCGACGAAGACTCCGACGTCTGCCAGGGTCGTCAAGCTCCGGCTCGAGAATGTCTCGCTCTGCAAATTGCCCAACGGCACGGACTGCACAACGTACTCCCGCGCGCAGTTCAAGGATCCGTGGCCGATCCTCGGCCAGTCGGCGCAGGGCCTACTTCAAGTTCAGGTCGGTGCCGCCAAGCTCTGGGTCCGAGGTTATGCCGTCGAGACCGACGTGCGTTTCAGCGTCCCCGCCGACTGCGGCGCGGTGGTCGCGGGCAAACAGCGGGCGAGTGGCGCGACCCGCGGTCTCGTCGCCAAGCCCCGCGAGATCGGCGAGGAATGCGTCCCGGAGTCCAAGAAGTGACTCGTAGTGCCGCGTGCGTGCTCGCCGCCCTCATGGTGGCGGGTTGCGCGTCGAGCGACACGCCGGGCGACAAGAAGCCTGCGCTGCACCTGCCGAGTCTCCCCGGCCTCGGGTCTTCGAGCCGGCCGCTCGTCGCCGACCTCAAGCCCGGGGCGTACGAGCGCTCGAGACTCGCCCTCGGCGAAGAGAAGGACCTGGCTCAGCAGCGCGGCGAGGGCTTGGGATTCGTGCCCAATGCCTCACTGCAGGCCTACTTGAACCGGATCCGCACGCGACTGCTCACCGCCTCCGGTGTCACCAATGTTCCCGGGCGGGCGGTGATCCTCGCCAATCCGGCATTCGCGGCGTACTGCACGCCCGACGGCAACGTCTACGTTGCGATGGGATGGCTGCCGTTCCTGAGCGACGAGGACGAGATGGCGGCCATCATGGCGCACGAGCTCAGTCACGTGCTGCTCACCCATCACAGCTCCGACATCGTGGTCGGCGTCCGCAAGCGCGCGCAGTCGCTGCACGAGCTCGGCCTGGCCGCCAAGACCGCGGTCGACAAGAAGCCGGTGGCCAAGGGGGACCAGGACGCGCTGCAGATCTCCAATCTCGTCGCCGAGGCCACCGACAAGCTCGCGATGCCGGCGTGGAATCGCCGGCAGGAGCGCGACGCCGACTTCCTCGGTGTCGACCTGCTCGTCCGCGCCGGCTACTCGCCCGGCGCGATGGTGAGCATGCTCGAGAAGCTGCACGCGTGGGAGCAGAAGACCAAGGAAGCCGACGACGCGTTCTGGGAGCGCACTCGACACACCGCGGTGAACGACATCGGCGCGGCCTTCAAGATGACGCTGGATCACTTCATCGCCGAGCTGTCGGTCAGCCATCCCGATACCGGCCAGCGGATCGAGGACGTGGCCGGCTACCTCGACCGACACTACGGCGAGCGTCCGTTGCCCGCGATGACGGTCGCGAGCTGGAACGAGCTGCGCGCCGCCCCCGACGTCCGCGAGGTCACGCGGAACTACGACCTGGCGTTCTCGGCCCGCAAGCTGCTGGATCGCCGCAAGCCGCGGGATGCCTACAGGTATGCTCAGTCCGCCGCCACCGGCCGCACCGCGACGCACGCGTATCCCAACTGGATCCTCGCCCGGTCGGCGATGGTGAACGGCCGGAGCAACGAGGCGGCCGCCGCGCTCGATCGCGCCATCAAGTCCAACGAGCCGATCCGCGCGGTCTACGACGAAGTCATCTCCGTCAACGAGCAGCGCGGCAACCTCGACGCCGCCCTCGGCTGGACGGACAAGGCCACGACGACCTTCGGCGAGGCCGACCGATGGATGCCGACGAAGATCCGGCTCCTGCGCAAGTCGGGCCGCGTGGATGAGGCGAACGCCTTGACGCTCAAGTGCACCGTGGACGCGCCCGACTGGCGCAAGCTCTGCCAGGAAGCGAACCAGACCCCGGCCGGCCGCACGCGGCGCACGAGCTGATCGCAGGAAGGTCGTGGCGATCGAGGCCCGCGAGGGCGCGCAGTAGGTCACCGCGTCGAGGAGCAGAACCGCGTGACGTACTGCTGCGAGGCTCCGTCCCAGTAGCGGCACATCTTGGTCGGCGTGAAGGCCTCGTTGCCGGCCGTGCCCCGGTCGTTGCACGACCACACCGTTGGCTCGCAGCCGCGCCCCTCGCGGTTACAGGCCGTGACCGCGCTCCGCTCGGCCAGTCCGCGCGTGTCGCCGGTGCCCCACCCCGAGGCCTTGCCGGCGCCGGTCGCGTAGGCCGCGCACACCTCACCCCAGAAGCGCACGACGACCCCGCAGTCCTTGGCGTGCTTGCTGCACTCGCCGAGTGCGCTCGCGTTCGCCCGGTCCTGCGATCCCTGGTTGTACGCGGCGCCCCAGGATCCGGTCTTCTGGTCGTATGCGATCGCGCCATAGGGCTGCGCGTCCGCGACGTGGGGGCACGAGAGGGCAAGAGCCAGCAGACATCCGGCGACACACCAGCCGGCGCGAATCATGTCGCCACCTCCCTGACGTCTGAAAAAGCCTGACGTCTGAAAAAGCATAGCATCCGACATGCCGTGGGAAGCGCTTGCGCTCCCCGTCGCGCCCTCCTATGCTGGCTCGCCGATGACAGCCCTGAGCCGATCACTGGGCGTGGTCGTCCTGCTCACCGTCGCGTCGCTCGTTCCGCCGGGCGCGCTCACGGCCGGCGCGGAGGCGCCGTCCGGCCAGATGACCCTGGCCCACGGCATCTCGATCGTGCCGCGGTGGTTCGATCCCGCGGAGTCCGAGGGCCTCGTGACGCCGTTCATCTTCTATTACGCCCTGCACGATGCCCTCGTGAAGCCCATGCCCGGCAATCCGGCGGCCCCGTGCCTGGCGGAGTCGTGGAGCGCCTCGACCGACGGGCTGACCTACGAGTTCGTGCTGCGCAAGGGCGTGCGATTCCACAACGGCGACGCCGTCACCGCCGACGACGTCAAGTTCTCCTTCGAGCGCTACCGGGGCGCGTCGGCCAAGACGCTGAAGGACTACGTGGCCGCGGTGGACGTCGTCGATCCCCATCGCGTGCGCTTCCGGCTCAAGCGGCCCTGGCCCGACTTCATGACGTTCTATGGCAGCCCGGCGACCGGCGCCGCCTGGATCGTGCCCCGCAAGTACATCGAGAAGGTCGGCGACGACGGATTCAAGAAGGCGCCCGTCGGCGCCGGCCCGTACAAGCTCGCGTCGTTCAAGCCCGGCGTCGAGCTGGTGCTCGAGGCGAATGAGCAGTACTGGCGGAAGACCCCGTCGGTGAAGACGCTCGTCGTGCGGTCGATCCCGGACGAGGCGACGCGTCTGGCCATGCTCAAGCGCGGGGAAGCCGATATCGCCTACGTCTTCCGCGGCGCCCTGGCGGAAGAGCTGCGCCGCAGCCCCGGCCTGACGCTCAAGCCCTACTACCTGCCGCTCCCCGTCTGGTACGTCTTCACCGAGCAGTGGGATCCGAAGTCACCGTGGGCGGATCGACGGGTGCGGCTCGCCGCGAACCTCGCCATCGACCGGCAGGCGGTGAATCAGGCCGAGACGCTCGGGCTGTCGAAGGTCACGGCGAGCATCATCCCGCAGAGCTTCGAGTTCTCGTGGCCGGCGCCGCTCTATCCGTTCGATCCGAAGAAGGCCAAGCAATTCCTGACGGAGGCGGGCTACCCGAACGGCTTCGAGGGCGGGACGATCACCGCGGATCTCGCCAATGCCACCTACGCCGAGGCCGTGGCCAGCTACCTCGCGGCCGTGGGGATCCGCGTCACGATCCGTCCGCTGGAGCGCGGGGCCTTCTTCAAGGAGTACCAGGACAAGCGGCTCAAGCAGATCATCCAGAGCACCAGCGCCGCCTTCGGCAACGCCGCGACGCGCCTCGACGCGTTCGTCGCCGAAGGTGGCCTGTTCACCTACGGAACGTACCCCGACATCGAGGGGCTGATCAGGAAGCAGGTCACGGAGCCGGATCGCGCGAAGCGCGAGGCGATCCTCCATCGGATCCAGCAGCTGATGCACGAAAAGGCGATGTACGCGCCGCTGCTCGAGCTGGCCATTCCCGGCGGGTACGGACCACGCGTCGCCGAGTCCGGCATCGGGCTCATCACGAACATGTCGAGCTCGGCGCCCTACGAGGACCTCCGGCTCAAGGCCAGGTGAGGGCATCCACGCGGGCCGCGGCCTAGCCGGCCGCGGTCTTGCCGATCAGCTTCTGGATCGTCTCGACGAGCCGCCGAAACTCGAGGGGCTTTTCCATGTACGCGTTGAATCCCGCGCGCGCCGCGTCGCCCGGCGTCTGGCTCTCGCGGTAGGCCGTGATCGCGATCGCCGGGATTTTGGACCTCGCATCGCCGATCCGCCGCACTCGTCGCATGAGCCAGCAGCCGTCGTAGCGCGGCATCGCCAGATCGCTCACGATGACGTCGAACTTGATGGTCCTCATCACGGCGAGCGCGCGCGGCCCGCTGGAGACCGCCCGGACGAGCGCCCCCGAGTAGCCGAGCATCTCGCGCAGCATCTCACGGGCGTCGCGGTTGTCGTCGACGACGAGCACGTTCACGTCTCGCAAGGGCGCAAGCGTCTCCGGCCCGCGACCACGGGCCGACTCGCCGGTGTCCCTGGATTGACGTGCCGCGGAGGAGCGCTGCCGACCTGCCGCCAGGACAGAATCCCCTTTCCGGTGACGACTTGTCGGCCATTGTACAGGGGCCGGTCTGTTCGTTTGCGAGGCTTTGTTCGGGCAAGGGGAAAATTTTTACCAGGGCGTTCTCGTCGGGGCCGGAATCGAATACCATGCCCTCGGGTATGGTAGTCTTCAGCCGTCATGAAGGCCCGATGTACCTCGGCGCCTTCGGTCTCGCCGAGGCGCCGTTCTCCACGACGCCCGACCAGCGCTTCCTCTATCTGAGCGACCGGCACCGGGACGGGCTCGCGCACCTGCTCTACGGCGTCGCCGAGCGGGGCGGCTTCGTGCAGCTGACCGGCGAGGTGGGCACCGGCAAGACGACACTCTGCCGGTACCTCCTCGAGCATCTCCCCCAGCACGTCGACGTCGCGTTGATCCTCAATCCCATGCTGACGCGGCTCGAGCTGCTCGCGACCATCTGTGACGAGCTGCGCATCGCGTATCCCCCCGACCCCACGAGCGTGAAGGCGCTCGTCGACGCCCTGTACGCGCACCTCCTCGACGCCCACGCGCGCGGACGGCGGACCGTCGTCATCGTCGACGAGGCTCAGCACCTGAGCGTCGAGGTGCTCGAGCAGATGCGCCTGCTCACGAATCTCGAGACCGGCAAGGCCAAGCTCCTGCAGATCATCCTCATCGGTCAGCCGGAGCTGATCGATCTCATGAGCCGGCGCGACCTCCGCCAGGTGGCGCAGCGCGTGGCGGCCCGGTATCACCTGGCGCCCCTCACCCAGCGGGAGACCCGCGCCTACGTGGCCCATCGCCTGTCGATGGCCGGGCAGCCGACGATGATCTTCGACGCCGCCGCGCTCCAGACCGTCTACCGGGCGGCCGGCGGTGTGCCGCGGCTGATCAACGTGGTCTGCGATCGCGCATTGCTCGGCGCCTACGCGACGCACAGCCAGCGGGTGACGGGGCGCATCGCGCGTCGCGCCGCCCGTGAGGTTGCCGGCGAGATCCCCGGCGTGCGTCAGCGGCGCCGTCGCCGCGCCGCCGCCGTGGCGGCGGCCGGGGCTCTGATCCTGGTGACCGCCTCGGCGCTCGTCGCGCGGGCCCCCCTGACGTTACCGACGCCGAGCCTGCCGGGCGCTCCACCGCCGCCGACCCCGGTCGCCGTGGCCGCGGTGACGGCCCCCGCACCGCCGGCACCACCGAAGCCCTCGCTGAGAACGCTCCTCGAGCACGCCTCGGCGGCGACGGACGCGGACAGCGCGTATGCCGCGGTCGGCGCCCGATGGGGTCGCGCCTACGAGCGCCGCCCGGCCGAGCGCCCGTGTGACGCCGTCCGGCGAAGCGGCCTCGACTGCCTGGCCCATCGCGGCACGTGGAAGCTCGTCCGGCGGTTCGACCTGCCGGTCGTGCTCGAGATCGACTCGACCTCCGGACCACGCTTCCTCGCTGTCATCTCCGCGGACGACAACGACGCAACGGTCCAGCTCGGGCCGCGGGCCGAGACGATCCCCGTGGATCAGATCGAGCGCGAGTGGGATGGACGCTTCGTCCTGTTGTGGAAGCCGCCGCGCGGAGGGATGGAGCCGATCGGCCGGGGGGCAAGCGGCGCCGACGTCGTGTGGTTGCGCCAGCGGCTCGGCGCGCTCGACGGCCAGTCCGTCCCGGCCCGCCGGTCCGCGCGGATGTACGACGAGGCGCTCGCCGCACGCGTCGCCGCCTTCCAGCGCGCGCAGGGGCTGCACGAAGACGGCATCGCCGGCGAGGAAACGCTGGCCAAGCTCACCACCGTGCTCGACACCACCGTGCCCTCGCTCCGCCGCTCGCGGTCGGGCTCGTAACGGGCATGTCCTTCATCTACGAGGCCCTCAAGCGTGCGGAAGACGAGAACGCCAAGGGCGTCGTGGCGCCGGGCTCCGTTCGCCGTCCGGCATTCTTCGCGACGAGACCGCGCTGGTGGCTCTGGGTCCTGATCGGGATTCTCGGCGCCAACGCCGTGCTGCTCGTCACGCTGGTCTTGTTCCGGGGCTCGCGCTCGCCCGCCGTGATGACGGCGGCGCCGCCCTCGCCGCCGGCGGTCACCTCCGCGGAGCCCCCCGTCGTGGACACGCCAGCGCACGCCGCGCCGCCGGCACGGACGGTGGTCCCCGCGCCGCCGGCGGATCCGCGGGCGGCGCGCGCCGCGCGGCCCGCGCCGCGCATCGCGGAGCGACCGGCACGAGCAGTGACGCCGTCCGTCCCACGGGTCGACGCGCCGCCGGCCACTTCGACGGCGAGCGTCGTCGCGCGCGACACGGCGGAGCCGCGACCGGCCTCACCGCGAATGGCGGTGGCCGCCGCGCCGGTCTCACGGAGTGGCCCTGTCGTCGCGCCGACCGCCAGCATCCCCGCCGTCGACGTCGCAACGCCGCCGGCCGGCGATGCGCCGAAGCTTCAGATCCAGGTGGTCGTCTACTCCGACGTCCCGGCCGAGCGCATGGTCATCATCGATGGGCGGCGCTATGCAGAAGGCGACAAGGTCGATGCGGAGACCGTCGTCGAGCGCATCACGCCCGAGGGCGCGATCGTCGCTCACCGCGGCCAGCGCTTCGCGCTGACGAGCGGCCGTCCCTGACCGGCCCGCGCTCGAATTCGGGCGGGGGCATGAAATCAGCGGTGGGCCGGTATCAGGGGCTCCGGGCGTCTCGGGCTTTTCGAAGAGCGCCAGGCTCTCCATGGCGAGCCCGTAGCCGAGGAGGTCGTGCATCTGCCGGCGCAAATACTCGGTGAAGAGCAGGCGCGTATAGCGCAGGAGCAGGGTCGGCTTCCGGACCAGATCCTCGGCCAGCTGCCAGGCGCGCGCCAGCAGCCGATCGGCCGGGAGCACTTCGGCGACGAGCCGAGCCTCAACGCTTCCGCGGCGTCGAGCGTTTGCCCCGTCAGCAGGAAATAGCGTCCACGGTTCATTCCCAGCAGGATGAAGTGCGCGTAGGCCGGCAGCTCCCACTGCACCTCGATGTGGGTGGAGAACCGTGGAGAACCCCAGGGCGAAGGATGAGATCGAGCGGCCCCTTGCCGATGACCTGATACGCGATGTTGACGTCGCCGTTCTGGGTAGCGCGTCACCGACATCGCCATGGAGCGAGCCGAGCAGCCCGAGCGCGTCAGGCGCCAGCCGGCTCGACTGGCAAGTCCGAAGCCGTGAGAGCGCGGGGCCTGTGCAAGCCGCTTCACAGCGCGGCTCCCCCGGGCCGCTTCCGACCGCCATGGCCGCCCTCACCAACGCTACGCGCATCCGCTTTGCATAACGTCGGGACAGGAGGACTCCACATGAAGCTGCTGGACGAAGCCTCCGAGCCCTCGCCTATCGCCGACGTGACGCGCGCGTGGTGAGCGCCCGTACCGCGCCGCAGCCGAGCGGGACCGGTGGTTACACGAACACCGAGCCCGGCGGGAACGGTCAGAGGGAGGCCTCCGCACCGCTGGCGAGGTGGCTCGCATGGGTCGTCATCGCGTTGATGGTCGCCGCCACCGCCTACACCGCCTGGATCGCGCTCACCAACTTCAACCGGATCGGCGTGTGACCTCCGCGGGGCTGCTCGTCATGCTGGCGCTCGGCGCCCTCTGCGCGAGCCTGGCGCTGCTCATGGCACGGCTCGAGTTCGCGCTCGCGGCCGACACCTTCGCCGTCGGCGCCGGCCTGTTCGGCGTGGCGGCCTTCGTCATGGCGGCCCTGTCGACCGTCCGGCGCGCGCGGCGGCTGGCGTCGCAGCGGTGAGCGGCGGTGACCAAGCGGGCCGCTCGCCTCTTCTTCTTCATCGCCACGGGGCTCAGCGCGCTGATCTTCACCGTGCTGACGATCGATAGCCACCGGCAGTTTCCCAGGCTCACCAACGCGGCGGCTCTCGATGAGCGCGTCGTGGCCGGCAAGGACGTGTGGCACCGCTACAACTGCGTCAATTGCCACACGCTCCTCGGCGAGGGGGCGTACTACGCGCCCGACCTCACGCAGATCACCTCGCACCGGGGCGCGCCGTACCTGCGCCAGTTCCTGAAAGATCCGTCCAAGTTCTACTCCGAACAGCGTGACGGTCGCCTCATGCCGACCCTCAACCTGAGCGATCGGGACATCGACGACGTCATCGCCTTCCTGTCCTGGATCAGCCGGATCGACACGCAGGGCTGGCCGCCCCGCCCCATCCTCGTGCGTGGCAGCGCCGTTCCCGGCGCGGTGCTCGGGGCGCCCCCGCCGCAGCCCGCATCCGGCGACCCCGTCGAGCTGGGGCGCGCCGCCTACAACTCCACGCCGCCGGGCTGCGCCGCCTGCCATTCGATCGCGCCCGGCGTCAACATCGTCGGGCCCACGCTCGCGGGAATCTCGGCCACGGCCGCCGCACGCATCAAGAACCCAGACTACAAGGGCAAGGCGAAGGACGCCGCCGGATATATCCGCGAGTCGATCCTCGAACCGAACGCACACGTCCTGGCGGGCCCGACGTACGCGGCCGGTGGCCGGTCACTCATGCCGGACGATTACGGCCAGACGCTCAAGCCGGAGCAGGTCGACCAGATCGTCGCCTACCTGCTCACGCTTCGCTGAGGACAGCATGAGATACGCGTCGCAACGGGTCGCCTATCCCTATTTCGTGGTGGCGCTCCTGCTCTTCGGCCTGCAGATGGTGTTCGGCCTGCTCGCCGCCGCGAAGTACCTCGGTCCCGATCCGCTCATCGACGTGCTGCCGTTCGACGTGACGAAGGCCATTCACACCAACCTGCTGCTGGTATGGCTCCTCACGGGTTTCATGGGCGCCACGTTCTACCTCGTTCCCGAGGAATCCCGCGGCGAGCTGTACAGCGTGCGGCTGGCGTACATCCAGCTCGGGCTCTGGACCGCGATGGGCGTGACGGCGGTCGTCGGCTACGTCTTCCGATGGACGGCCGGCAACAAGCTGCTCGAGCAGCCGCTGCCGCTCAAGGTCGTCATCGTCGTCGTGATGCTGATGTTCCTCTACAACATCGGCATGACGATCCGGGCGGCGGGCCGGCTGACGACGACGGAAGGCGTGCTCGTCGGCGGGCTCGCGTGCTCGGCGTTGCTGTACCTGCCGTCGCTGTTCGAGTTCGACAACTACACGGTCAGCGTCTTCTACCGATGGTGGACCGTGCACCTCTGGGTCGAGGGCGTGTGGGAGATGATCCAGGGCGCGCTGCTCGCGTATCTGCTGATCCGACTGTCCGGCGTCGATCGCGAGGTGCTCGAGAAGTGGCTCTACGTCATCGTCGGGCTGACGTTCATTTCCGGAATCCTCGGCACCGCGCATCATTACTACTGGATCGGCGTCCCGCGCTACTGGTTGCCGCTCGGCGGGTTCTTCAGCGCGCTCGAGCCGCTCGCCTTCCTCGCCATGGCCATGTACGCGTACTACGCCATCCGGCGCTCGGGCCTCGCGCATCCCAATCGCATGGCGCTCCATTGGACCATCGGCAGCGCGATCTTCTCAGCGCTCGGCGCCGGGCTGCTCGGTCTCGCGCACACGTGGCCGGCCGTGAACAAGTGGACGCACGGCACCCTCATCACCCCGATGCACGGCCACATGGCGTTCTTCGGAGCCTACGTGATGATCGTGCTCGGGATGATCACCTACGCGCTGCCGGGACTGACCGGACGCAGCGAGGACTCGCGGGAGACCGGTGCGGGGTTCTGGGCGTTCTGGCTCCAGGTATCCGGCATGTTCGGCATGACGATGGCGTTCGCCGCCGCGGGGATCACGCAGACCTATCTCGAGCGGATCCTCGGCATCGGCTACCTGGAGACGCAGCTCAAGCTCCGGGTGCACTTCTTGATGCTGGTCGCCACGGGCGCGCTGTTCGTGCTCGGGGTCGCGCTCTTTCTGTGGGACTTCTTCTTCCTGGCCGGACGCCCCGTGCCAGCGGCGCCACGCGAGCGCACGGCCGCGGCGCCGTCGGTGGCAGGGTGAGCCCGGCGCCGCCGACGACGGTCGACGGGCGCCGGAGCGCTCACGACGGCGTCCGGCCGCCGCCGGCGGACGAGCCGTTCTATCTCCCGGTGGGTCAGGAGATCGCAATCGTCGAGGCCTGCCACGCCCGATGCCTGCCGGTGATGCTGAAAGGACCGACAGGGTGCGGCAAGACGCGCTTCGTCGAGCACATGGCATGGCATCTCGGGCGTCCGCTGGTGACGGTCGCCTGCCACGACGACCTCGCGGCGAGCGATCTCGTCGGCCGGTACCTCGTCCGCGCGAACGAGACGGTCTGGCAGGATGGCCCCCTCACGCGGGCCGTGCGCGCCGGCGCCCTGTGCTACCTCGACGAGGTCGTCGAGGCGCGCCAGGACATCATCGTCGTGATCCATCCGCTCACGGACGACCGACGGGTGCTGCCGATCGACAAGACCGGCGAGCTCGTGCACGCGGCGCCGGGCTTCCAGCTGATCGTCTCGTACAATCCCGGCTATCAGCACGTCCTGAAGGACCTCAAGCCGAGCACGCGGCAACGGTTCGTGGCCCTGGATTTCACGTTCCCGCCGGCCGACGTCGAGAGCCGCGTCGTCGCCCACGAGGGTGGCGTCGAGCTGCGTGTGGCGCGCGAGCTGGTTGCCCTGGCGACCCGCCTGCGACACCTGCGCGAGCGGGCGCTGCCCGAGGTGCCGAGCACGCGATTGCTCGTCGCGGCGGCGCGGCTGATCGCCAGCGGCGTGCCGGCCCACGACGCGTGCCGCACCGCGATCGCGGCACCGCTGACGGACGAGCCCGAAGTGCTCGCCGCCGTCCACGACGTCATCGCGGCCGTGATGTGACCACCGCATGCCGGAACCCGAGGGCCTGCTCATCGAGGGCGCACGGCGGGCGGCCCTGGCTGCGCGCGACGTCTGGCGGCGGAGCCGGCCGCCCGAGCCGGGCCCCACGCTCCCACTCGCACACGTCAAGCGTCGCACCGAGCTGTTCCTGATCGCGCTGTATCGCGAGGCGCTGCCGATCCTGCCCGCCGATCCGCCGCCGGCGCCCACGTGGCTCGCGCGCGTCCTGCGACGCGTGCCGCGTCACCTCGCCATACGGCGGGCGCTGGCCGGGACCGACGGCGCGTGCGTCTGGCTCCCGAGAGCCATCGAGGCCACCGACGGCGAGCCGGCGACAGCCGCCACGTATCGGCTGTGGGCGGTCGAGCAAGCCGCACGCGCCGCACGCGGCACGCCCTCGTGTGTGTGCCGCGACCGCCTGGAACGAGACCTCTACCTCCTTTCGGAAGCCGTCGCCGTGGACGTCGAGCTCGCCCGCGCGTTCACCGGTCTGGCGCCGGAGATCGGCGCGGCCCGGATGGCGGCGCTGCGCGAGCGCCCCGCCGCTGCGCCGCTCACCGACGTCGAACGGACGGTGGAAGACATGATCCGGGCCGTCCTGGCATCGGATCCCGCGATCGCTGGTGCCGCCGTCCCGTTGGCGGCGACACCGCCCGACTCACTCGTCTGGGCGCGGGCGACCGCGGCGAGGCTCCGGAGCGCACCCATGATCTATCGTGGTGTCCCGGCCGTCGCGCTCTGGGGTGACGTGCACGCCTGTGCCGCCGGCGACTCCGCCGATGAACCGCCGGCGGCCGAGCCGCACGCATCGCCTCGCCGGTCGCCCAGAAGCGCCCCACTCCGCCGCCGCCCTCGCGTGCGACAGGCATCGGAGGACGAGGACGACGGCACGGCCGGCACGTGGATGGTTCGCGCCGATGAGCCGATGCAGAGTGCCGAAGATCCGATGGGCCTCCAGCGCCCGGCCGACGGCGACGACGACGCCGACGCCGCCGATCTCGCCGATTCCGTGTCGGAGCTGCCCGAGGCACGCGTAGTGCGCACGCTCGAGACCCCGAGAGAAGTGCTCGACAACGACGCGGGGACGTTGGCGCGCGCCCACGTCGGGCGCGGCGAGGGGTCCGCCGGCGTCGTCTATCCCGAGTGGGACTACCGCGTCCGCGCCTATCGCGAGCGCGGCGCTGTCGTCCGGCCCGGCGTCGTGCCGCCGGGCTCCGGCGCGTGGGTCGATTCCGTGATGGCGCGTCATGCGGCGCTGGTCAGTCGCGTGCGGCGTCGTTTCGAGGGACTGCGGCCGCAGCGGGCGCGGAGCGCGCGGCAGGCGGACGGCGACGAGCTGGATGTCGCCGCGTACGTCACCGCGTTCGCGGATTGGCGCGCGCGCCGCGCCGGCGACGATCGGCTCTACATCGCGGCCCGACCCGCGCGCCGCGATCTGGCCATCGCGTTGCTCGTGGATACCAGCTCGTCGACCGACGCCTGGGTGGCCGGCAGTCTGCGGATCATCGATGTGGAGAAGGAGTCGCTCATACTCCTGCTGGAGGCGCTCGATGCGCTCGGCGACCGCCATGCCGCGTTCGCGTTCGCGGGCGACGGGCCGCGCGACGTGCGGGTGGCGACGGTGAAGGCCTTCGACGAGCGGGTCGGTCTCGAGGTGCGGCGGCGCGTGGCGGGGCTCGAGCCGGACGGCTACACGCGCGTGGGGGCGGCCCTCCGCCACACCAGCGGGCTACTCGCCGGGCAGCCCGCTCGCCACAAGCTGCTCCTGCTCCTGTCGGACGGCAAGCCGAACGACGTCGACGAGTACGAAGGCCGCTACGGGATCGAAGATACACGGCAGGCCGTGGCCGAGGCGCGGCTCCAGGGGCTCGTTCCGTTCTGCCTCACGGTCGACCGCGACGCTCCGGCGTACATGCCCGCGATCTTCGGTCGGTACGGCTTCACGATGCTGCGGCGGCAGGAATTCCTGCCCGCCGTCGTCCCGGAGGTGATCCGGCGGCTGCTCGTCGCCTGAGCGCGGCCGCCATTCTCCTCGTCTCAGCCGGCGTAGCGAAAGGCGGCTTCGTAGATGACGGGCACCGACCCGGTCACCAGCGCTCCCGGCCGCGCGCGGTTGTACTCCGTCAGGGGCACGCCGGGATCCGGGGCGAAGCCGGCGGCCGCCAGCTCCGCGACGAGCTGAGACGCCGTCAGAAAGCATTGCGGCTGTCCCGAAAACTGCGTGAAGACGAACGGCTCGCCCGCAACCGGCTGCGTCTCCGGCGGGAAGGTGTTGCGCGAGAACGTGAACACGAACAGGCCGGCGCCCGGTCTCGCGACGCGGGCCGTCTCCCGCAGTGCCCGGCGAAACTCGACCGCTGAGCGCGCGAGATTCCAGACGCCGTGCGCGATGACGAGGTCGATGCTGCGACGGCGCGCGGGGATCTTGTCCATGGGGCTCAGGATCACGTGAAGACGATCCGGGAACCCTTCGTGCCGCGCGCGCGGCGCGGCAGCGACAAGCATCGGCCACGACAGGTCGAGACCGAGCACATTCCAGCCCAACCGGACGAGCGGAATCGCGTTTCGTCCGGCACCGCAACCGAGGTCGAGCGCCCAACGTACGCCCGCGCGTTGCCGCTCGTTCTCGGCGAAGCGTAGCAGGACGGTGTTCGGGGCCGATTGCATGAAACCCGCGACCGTCGCCGGGGTGCTCCATGGCGAGCCGGCAAGAGGGTCCATGGCTCTCACCATACACGTCGACTCGCGCGGGTCGGACGGAAGAGTACTCGGCGCTCGCCGGAACGGCGGCATTCTCTAAGATTGAGGCTCAACTCGACCTGCCGACGTCGATCGCATGGCCCGAGGGCTGACTCGACACCAGGAGCTCGGGGACAGGCCTTCCGTCGAATCCCTCGTGCGGAACGCCGAGCAGGCTGGTCAATCCTGGGCAACTGGAATTGCCCGGTCGCCGTCTTCGCACGGCCTTACGTCGTCACACGTCGGCGAAATTCCGGGGGGCGCGGCGCCCAATCTCACGGTGGGGCGGCGTGCGAGTGCTGCTGCATGCCGCCGCTCAGCGTCTCTACCCGATCGAGGGCACGCTCGAGCAGGCCCACGCGGTCCAGGCAATCCAGCGCGATCACGAGGCCGTTCAGACCCCGGGGGAGGGTGGACTTGCCGGCGCCCGACACGCCGAGGAGGACCGCGTTCGCGCAGAATTCCCTTGCGGCGACCGCCCGACCATATAAGCTGATCCGTGATGCCGTCGGTGCTCCTCGTCGACGATGAGCCAGAGAGCCGTGATGTCATCGGCATCATGCTGGACCACATCGGATTCGACGTGGTCGTGGCCACCAGCGGGCAGGACGCGCTCCGCCTGGCCGAGAAGGGACCCGATCTCATCCTCCTCGACTTGTATCTGCCGAGCCTCGACGGCTTCGAAGTCTGTCGTCGACTCCGTGCGCTGCCGTCCACCCGACGCATCCCGATCTGTGCGATGACGGCACTGTACGCAGGAAGCGCTGAGAAGCACGAGATCCTGGACGCAGGCGCCGACGCATTCCTGCGCAAGCCGATCGATCCAACGGAGCTGCGAGCGACGCTCAGAGCCCTCCTGACGACTTCGCCGTCTGGGCGCCCGATCGCGTAGCCCTGTTCTCCCGAAACGTCAGAAAATCACAAGGGCCTATGGGATGTCCCCGTGAGCGAGAGAGTTCCTGGAGCGGCTGAGGAGTAGCCCTCGTAGCCTTGCGAGCGGCCAGACCCTTGACGACGGAGATCGCACGATGACGAAGCTTCTTGTGGCTTTGACCGTCCTCGCCGCAGCCCTGGCAGTGACCGCGTCCGCGCACGCCAAGGACCAGTGGGTGATCGCCTTCGGCGAGGAGCCCTTCACGCTCAATCCGGCGGGCAAGGGCGCCATCGCGGCCGTCTCGGACTACGTGCAGATCCACATCTTCGACTCCCTCGTGGACTTCACCGGCCCCAACCTGACGCTGAAGCCGATGCTCGCCGTGCGCTGGGAGAACCCCAATCCCACGACGTGGCGCTTCCACCTGCGCCGCGGCGTGAAATTCCACAACGGCGACCCGCTCACCGCCGAGGACGTGAAGTTCACCGTCGATACCCAGCTCGCGAACAAGGGATCGTCCATCAACGCCTACCTGGGGCCGACCGAAGGGGCCCGCGTCATCGACCCCTACACGATCGAGATCACGACGAAGACGCCCTTCCCGCCCCTGCTCTTCAACCTCACGCGCCTGCACATCCTGCCGCGCGCCTACGACAAGCTCGGCGCGGAGGCATTCGCGGCGAAGCCGATCGGCTCGGGCCCGTACCGGTTCGTCGAGTGGCCGCGCGGCCAGCGGATCGTGCTCGACGTCAACCCCGACTATTGGGGCGGGCAGGCGACGCCCAAGCGGCTCGTCTTCCGCCCGATCGTCGATCCGAGCACCCGGGCCGCCGAGCTCAGGGCCGGCGGGGTCGACATCGTCAGCAACCCGCCGATCCCCCAGGTGAAGGAGCTCAGCACGGGCGACACGACGATCATGACAGTGCCCGGGGCGCGGGTGATCGCCTACCCGATGAACACGCTGCAGAAGCCGCTCAACGACGTGCGCGTCCGGCGCGCGCTGAACTACGCTGTCGACCGCGAGGCCATCGTCAAGAGCCTGCTGCAGGGATACGGCAAGACCACCGGGCAGCCGTTCTCGTCCGGCTGGCTCGGCTACGATCCGGAGATCAAGCCCTATCCGTACGACCCGGCCCAGGCGAAGAAGCTCCTGGCCGAGGCCGGCTACGCGAGCGGCTTCGAGGTCACCTGGAACATCTCGACCGGCGCGTTCATCGCCGACAAGGAGATCGCGGAGGCGGCGGCGGCGATGCTGGGCCAGGTCGGGGTCAAGGCCAGGCTCGTGCCGACCGAGCGCGCCAAGATCCAGCGCGATCTCCAATCGTCCACCTTCGACGGGATCACGGCCGGCCAGTGGGGCACGGTGGCCGAATCGGACATCATGGCCAAGTGGTTCTTCAAGACCCCGAAGATCTTCACGCCGGAGCTGGAGGCCCGGCTCACCCAGCTGACCACCTCCGCGGCCGCCGAGCTGGATCGCGACAAGCGCAACAGGATCTATCAGGAGCTGGCGCGGTTCGCCTCCGACGAGGCGCTGTGGCTCTTCATCCATCATCAGGACGAGCTGATCGCCAAGCGCCGGGAGATTCCCTGGCAGCCGCTCAGCGGTCGCGGCGGCAAGGCGCACCTCTACTACTTCGTGCTGACCCCGCGCTGAGCTCCTAGACCTACGCGCGGCTACGTCGCCGGCCGGCTGCTGCAAGCCGCCGTCGCCCTGCTCGGGGTGACCGGCGTGGCCTTCTTGCTCGTGTCGCTCTCCGGGGATCCGGCCTTCATCCTGCTCACGCCGGACGCGGGCGAGGAGCAGCGCGCCGCCTTCCGCCGGCTCTACGGTCTCGATCGGCCGCTGGCCGTGCAGTACGCCCGGTACGTGAGCCACGTGGCGCGCGGGGATTTCGGCACGTCGCTCGCGTTTGGCCGTCCCGCGATCCTGGTCGTGCTCGAGCGCGTGCCCGCGACGCTCACGCTGACCGCCACCGCCGTCGCGCTGGGCCTCGCCATCGGCATCCCCGCGGGGGTCGTGGCGGCCGTGCGGGCGGGCACGACGATCGATCGCATGGTCATGGCCATGGTGCTCCTCGGCCAGTCCGTCCCCACGTTCTGGCTCGGCCTCCTGATGATCCGGATCTTCGCCGTGAACCTCCGCTGGCTGCCCGTCTCGGGCTACGGCAGCGTCCTCAATCTGGTGATGCCGGCCCTCGCGCTCGGTCTCTACCTCGCCGCGCTGCTCGCGCGGCTGACCCGCTCCGAGATGCTCGAGGCCCTCGCCCAGGACTACGTGCGGACGGCCCGGGCCAAGGGCCTGTCCGAGCGCGCGGTGACGATCGTCCACGCGCTGAAAAACGCGCTCCTGCCCATCGTGACGCTGATCGGATTGCAGCTCGGCGCGTTGCTCGGCGGAGCGGTGGTGACCGAGACCGTGTTCGCCTGGCCGGGGATCGGCACGCTCGTCCTCGACGCCATCTTGAGAAAGGACTACCCCGTGCTGCTCGCCGCCGTCGAGCTCGTGGCCGCGGCCTTCATCGTGATCAACATGTCGCTCGACCTGCTCTACGGCTATCTGGACCCACGCCTGAGGCTCGCGCGCACGTGAGGCCTTCGCGCGAAGCGCGAGCGTGATGAAAATCTGGCGGGCGATCGGACCGGGCGGAGTCGTCGTGGTGGCGGTGGTGCTCGTGGCGCTGCTCGCGCCCGCGCTCGCGCCCCATGGCCTCGGCGCCTTCGACCTCGCGCATCGCCTCGCGCCCCCGATCTGGAGCGAGCGCGGCGACTGGAGCCATCCGCTCGGCACCGACACGCTCGGCCGCGACATCCTGAGCCGGATCCTCTTCGGCGCCCGGACGTCGCTCGGCGTGGCCGGTGCCGCGGTCCTCCTCGCGGCGGCGCTCGGCATCCTGCTCGGCCTCTTCTCGGGCTACGCCGGCTCGTGGGCGGACGTCGTCATCATGCGCCTGGCCGACATCCAGCTCTCGTTTCCCTACCTGCTCCTCGCCATCGCCGTCATGGCCTTCCTCAAGCCGTCGCTGCTGAACCTGGTCGTCGTGCTCGTGCTCCGGAGCTGGGTCGTGTATGCCCGCCTGATCAGGGTCGTCACGCTCAGCGCCAAGGAGCGCGACTTCGTGACGGCAGCGCGCGCCATCGGCGACAGCGGGCTCAGGATCGTGTTCCGCCACATCGCGCCCAACGTCGTCGGCCCCGCCATCATCGTCTCGAGCTTCCAGCTCGCCGAGCTGATCATCGTGGAGTCGTCGCTGTCGTTCCTGGGACTCGGCGTCCAGCCCCCCACCCCGAGCTGGGGCGGCATGATCAGCGAGGGACGGGAGTACGTCGGCAGCGCCTGGTGGCTCTCCGCCATCCCCGGCCTGGCCATCGCCGTCACCGTGCTCGGCGCGAACCTCTTCGGCGACGCGCTCCGCCGATCCCTCGACCCGCGCCTGCGCGGGGCGAGCTAGGGCTCATTCGAGGAATGCACATACGCTTCGATCCACATCTCCAATGTTCGATCATGTTGGTCTGGGTCACCAATGATGATCGGGCGAAGCTCGCGTTGATATCGCGCACGCAAAGTTTTGGCATCGAGGGGAACGACCGTTGCCAGCTGCGCGACGTCGGCGCGATCGATCGGACTGTTGCGAGTCAGTTTCGATAGGGCCAGATCGTGCGGGTCAAGCCCGAGAAGCCGCAGGCGTCGGAACTTTCCAGGGAAGAGCTCGGCCAGTCGTTCGGAGTACGATTCGGGCAGGCTCGCGACGCCCACGTGCTGGAAATGCACGCGATGTCGCTTGGCGAGCGGCGAATCGGCCCCCGCGATCTCCTGCAAGGTCCCCATCGCATCGTGGGGAACCACCTCAACGTAGTCAACGTCATTGGTCGGTCGAGGTACAGCGTAGTAGAAGGCGGCGACGAATCCGCCAAGGCAGTGAATCTCAAGGGGGCGTGGCAACTGACCGTCGACGCCGAGGAGAAATGCCCGCCACGGATTTGGTAATTCAGGCGGCGTAACGGAGGGCATCGGCGGTCCAGTCCGTCAGCAGGTTCCAGTGCTTGGCGGCTTCGGGACGATGCTCGGCGAGCCAGCGGCGCTCAGGTTCCGGCAGCGACGCTCGGCACAGCGTATCTTCGCGGGCGAGCCGACTGCGATCGAGCTGCGCTTCAAGGTTGGTCAACGACCGCCCCTTGCGCGCGTCGCCAACGCGCACCGCGAGCTGGCGCGCCAAGCCCACGACGAACCCCAAGCGGTTCTGAAGATCACGCACTTTTGCTTCCTGCACGACCCAGCTCCAATCGAGGGTCGAGTACCGCAGCACGAGCCACGGGAGTGCTTCGATAATCCGCGGCTCGAGCTCGTCTTGGCCGAGCGCGCCGAGAAGAACCTCACCGGGATTTTTCGGCCTCCAGTGCTGGGGACGCAGGTAGGCGAACCCCGGGTATCCGAAGCCCGCGAGATCCCTCGCGAGTGTCGCGGCATTGAGGCGGGCCGGAAGCCCTCGCGGCGAACGCGGAACCGCCGTCGGTGCGAGGTCGTAGACCGTTGTCGCACGCCTGGTCAGCTTTGACGTGAGGCGGCGCTGGCCTCGCTCCAGCATGGCAAGGTATGGCTGCGACACGCCGAGACGTTCAGCCGCCTCCGTTTGACTCCATCTCTTTGCGGTCCGTGCGGCTCGAAGATCAGGGCCTCTCATCGCCGACCAGATTATCACAATGATGTAATAGTATTCGTTGTGGGGCGTGTCTAAGCCTCATGTAGGATGGAGGCGGCGGGGGACACATGAGGCTCGAGATCGGCTCTA
>Ga0137373_10002128_pt1 | contig 21638 bp, 16 predicted proteins | sample SagtaG_5_FD_104912 | JGI IMG/M metagenome (GOLD analysis project Ga0137373, IMG submission 104912) | Vadose zone soil microbial communities from Sagehorn Ranch, Mendocino, California, USA - Sage1_R_80_16 metaG | ecosystem: Environmental > Terrestrial > Soil > Vadose zone | place: USA... | reverse complement strand
AGGCCGACAGGCCCCGTGATCGTCGGATCATCGGTGGCAGTGCCCGGGGCTGCGGCGGAAATCCGCGCGTTCGAGGCGGCGACCGGCAAGCCGGCCGGTCAGATCAAGCTGGAACAGCCGCTCGCGGTGCCACCCGTTTTTGCCGGGACCGGCGCCGATGCGCGCATGGCCGCCATCACCGGGACGATTAGCAGCGAGTGGAGGCTCCTGCTGGCGGTCCCACCGGCGCCGCAAGCTCCTCCCGAATAGCCGACGCGAGGCGCGACGCCCCTTCGCGCAGCCGCTCGTGGCTTGGCGCCGAAAACGACAGCCGGATCAGATTGCCGCCGGCGTTGTTCACGAAAAATGCGCTTCCCGCGACGTACACGACGCCGTGCCGCACCGCGCGATCGAGCAGATGGTCCGCGTCAATCGCCTGCGGCAGCGTCGCCCAGAGGAAGAAGCCGCCGCGCGGATCCGGTCCGTGAATGTCGTCTCCCAGCTCCGCTTTCAGCGCCTGCACCATCACGTCGCGCTTGTCCTGGTAATGACGGCGCAGCATCGGCAGCTGCCGTTCCAGAATCCCGCGGCGCGCGGCTTCATAGACGATGCGCTGGTCGAGGATGCTGCTGCACAGATCGCCCGCCTGCTTCGCCATCTCGAGCTTCACCGCAATCGACGCGGGCGCATCGATCCACGCGATTCGGAATCCGGGCGCGAGCGTCTTCGAGAAGCTGCTCAAGTAGATAATGCGCCCCTCGAGATCGTCCGCCTTCATCGGCCGGACGTCGGCTTCGGTCGTGCAGTCCTCGAAGTACAGCTCGCGATATGGATCATCTTCGAGGATCAGCACGTCGCGCTTCGCGGCCCACTCGAGCAGCCTGCGCCGCTTCTCCAGCCCGATCAGCAGCCCCGTCGGATTCTGGAAATTCGGGACGACGTAGAGGAACGGGACACGGCGCCCGGCCTTCACCAGGCGCGCGTGCGTCTCGTCGAGCGCGGCGAGGTCGATGCCATCAGCCTCCTGGGGCACCCCTTCCATCTGCGCCTGCACGTTTCGAAACGCGGTGATCGCGCCGGTGTAGGTCGGCAGCTCGACGAGGACGACATCGCCGGGATTCAGCAGCACGCGCGCGACGAGGTCGAGTCCCTGCTGCGATCCGGTGGTCACGAGCAGCCGATCCAGCGCCGACGCGACGCCGCGGTTCTGCATGATGCCGGCGATCTGCTCGAGCAGCGGCCGATAGCCGCGCGTCGGCCCGTACTGCAGCACGCTGGCGTCGCTGCCCGACAGGAGCTCGCGGGCGATCTCCTGGAAGTCGCGCCAGGCGAACGTCTCCGGAGCCGGGTAGCCGGGCGCGAACGAGATGATGTCCCGATGCTGCGCGAGGATCGAGCCCGTCTTTCGAATGGCCGACTCCTGCATCCCCGCGGCAGCGCGGGAGAGAAAGTGGTCGTAGGTGGTCATGCGATCCCTGGTCCGACGTCGGATGCGGTGTCCTGCACGCGGACTGTCGCGTGGCTGTGGAGGTAATACCGGTATTGCGTCAGATACGCGCCAAGGGCCGAGAGCGCGAGGAACTCGAAGACGATGCCGCGCAGGAGCCACGCGGCGACCTGCAGCGGGACGATCGCGAGGCCGACGAACGGCACGAACGCGATCAGGCCGAGCCCCGCCGTCGCCAGGATGGAGGCGACCGTCGCGATACCGACGAGAAGCAGCACCACGCCGAAGATGCCGGCGATTTCGCGGATGCTCGCGCGACTGAAGTCGGTCACCCTCGCGATCGCCTCGCGCACGCCGAGATCCTCCATCGCGATCGCCATCTGCGTGAGCAGATAGAAGAAGTTGATCAGCGTGATCCACACGACGAGCGTGCTCGAGGCGAGCGCCGCCGCGACCGTCCAGCCGAGGACGCCCGAACGGCCGACCATCGCGTAGCCACCGACGAGACACGCGAGGTACCCGATGGCCGTAATCGTGTAGGCGACGAGCAGGCACATGCCGAGCTTCACATAGCGCCGCCCGAAGGCCCGGCACCCGGCGAGGAACGGATCGATGTTCGTGAAGTTCGCGCGTCGCAACGCGGCCAGGCGAAGCGGCGGCCGCTCGATGGGTCCGGCCTGCGATTCCGCCGCCGCGAGGATGGTGACGGTCCCCGCCTTGACGATGAACGTCAGGATGGATCCGCCGAGCAGCACGACGAGGAACGCCGCGGCAAACGCCGCGAGCGCTGCGGGGTTTGCGCGAAGGGCCCCGACGACCGAGGTGAGGATTTCCTTCACGTCGCCCGCCATGATTTCGTCCACGTCCGCGCCGAGGACGAGCACGACCAGGAAAATCCCGCCGACAACCGGGACCGCGAGCAGCAGTTTCAGCGTGCCTTCGGCGATGAACTGCACAGCGATGAGCGGCCAGTTCGCGGCGGCGAGACAGGCGCCGCGTTTCAGGGACGCTTTGAGTGCGGGCGGCTGCGGCATCGATCGATCAGTTGATTGTACCCTTTGCGGTATTCTGCTGCTTCAGTGCCTTCATCCTTCTCTCTGCGGCTGCGCGATCGCCGCGTGAGCCGCCGGCGGCTGCTGGCCGCGGGGCTGCTCCTGGCGGTTGCGGCAGCCGTGCTCGGCGCCGCCGGTGAGCTCTGGCGGTTCGGCGCGAGCGACGCGGCCGCCGCCGCGCGCGTGGAGCAAAGCGTCCGCTCCGATTTCGACCGGATGACCGCGGTCCTCGCGCGGATCGCGACCGCGGTCGCCGTCGACCCGGACGCCGCCCGCGGCCTGGCCGCGGGAGCCGACGGCGCACGCGCGCTCTTCGATGTCGTCGATCGGCGTCTTCTGGAGGCTGCGACGAGGCCGGATGCGGTTGCGGCGACGATTTACGACACAGGCGGTGTCGCGCGCGCGTGGGTAGGACGGCCGTCGGACATCCGCGTACCCGCGCGGCTCGCCGGTCCGTCATCGTTCTTCGTCACCCCGTCGCCCATGGGGCTTCGACTCGTCCACATCCTGCCGATCGTCGATGCCGAGCAGCGGCGGGTCGGATCCGTCGCAGCCGAGCACGTGCTCTCCCCCGCCCCGGCGGCGGCGACGATTGCGGCGCTGGACACCGCGATCGAGACGCCGTTCGGCTCGGTGGCCCTTCGCATGCGGTGGGAAGGGGCGGGCGATCAGCCGCGGCCGAAGGCATTCCTGCTGCACGCGCCTGGCGGCGAGCCGCTCGTGGAAGCCTCCATCGCCCCGCGCGAGATCGCCGAGGCGCGAAACTTCTGGCGGCGGCAGGTCGCCGCGGTCGTGCTGGTGGTGTTCGGGATCACCATCCTCCTGCTGATCGGGCCGCTGCTCGACAGGCGTGCCGCGGCTGTGCAACCGGGGCCGTTCGTGGAGGCCACGCTGTCCGCGGTGGGGCTGCTCGCGGCCGGTGCCGCCACGCTATGGGCCGCGCTCGCGATTGGGCTCGGCGAGTGGCCGCCGGCGAGCACGGTGTTGCTGCTCGGCGGGGTCACCGCGGCGGCCGCGGTGGCGCTGCTCGCCAGCCCGCTCGTGCGCGTTCGGGTCGCGTGGCGCACGCGGCGGCGCAGCGCGGAGGAGGCACCGCTTCATTTCTTTCTTTTGCAGTTCGCCGCCGGCGTGGCGATTGCCGCGGTGCTCGTCGTGTTCGGCAGGCTGCTGCCGCGCGCCGTGGATCCATCCGCGGTCGATCTGCGGCACTTCTCGCTGCACCCGTGGAATGCGACGCGGCTCGCGCTCCTGAGCGGCATCCTCGCGTGCCACGCCGCGGCGCTCTGGACGTGCACGTTGATTCTTGCCGCCGCGCTCGCGCGCTGGCGGACGCCGCGCCGCCGCGCCGTCTCCGCCGCCTGGCTTCTCGCCGTCTGGATTTCACCCGCCGTGATCGTGGCCGTCATCGCGCAGGCACGTGGCTGGATGCTGCCCGCGCTCGGCCTGGTCCTCTCGGCAGCGGCGTGCGCGATCGCGGCGCTCGCCGGCTCGCGCATGGTCGTGTGGTATCGGCACACGACCGTCGCCGCGCGGATCCTCGCATTGTTCGTGGCGTTCCTGCTGCCGGGGCTGCTGCTGTATCCGTCCGTCGACTATTTCGCGGAAGCCGCGCTGCGATCGCTGATCGCGACGCGCTACGCGGTCGAAGTGCAGACGCATCCCCAGACGCTGCAGGACGAGCTCGCCGAAGCGCGGCGCGAGATCGACGCGATGACGTTCCTGCCGACGCTCGTCATGGGCGATGCCGGAACGGTCGCGACCGCCAACCCGCCGAACACGCTCGTGAGCCGTTTCGCGTTGAACCTGCCCGAATACTCCGGCACCGCGCAGACGCCCGGCACCGAAAGCGCGTTTCGGGTGTGGAGCCAGACGGCCCTCGCGCGCGCGCGGCTGACGTCGGCCGTCGAGCTGTACACCCAGACGCCAGAGGGAGCGCCGACCTGCAAATGGGACGTGTTCGGTGAGGCGGTGCCATTTGGGTCGGAAGAGCGGCGGATGCTGCACGCCGAAAAGAAGATCTGCACGTCCGTAGCCCTTGGTATGCCGCCGATTTCCGTCGGCAGGATCGTCGTGCACGTGCTGTTCGACTACCGCACGCTGCCGTTCATCACGTCGCAGAATCCGTACTTCGAGGTGTTCCGCCCGGCCGACGGTGCGGCGCCGCGCGAAGGTACGACCGGGAGCGACGTCGATGTCGCGATTTACGGCTGGAGCCTCGGGACGATTTACAGCTCGTCGCGCGCGGCGTGGCCGATCAGCGACGCGTTGTTCGCGCGCATCTACGATGCCGCGCGGCGTCCGTTCTGGACGACCGTCGACAGCGGGAACGCGCGCTACCGCGTGCACTTCTCGAACGATCGCGTCTTCATCTACGCGATCGGCTACCGCGCGCTGACGGTGTTCGATCACCTGGTCCACGTCGCGGAGCTCACCACGCTTTCGGCGACCGCCTACGTCGTCGTGCTGTTGTTCACCGCGGGATTTACCCGCATCGCGCGCGAGCGGCCGCGCCTCGGCCGCGCGCTCCTGCGCGAGATTCGCGCGAGCTTCTATCGCAAGCTGTTCCTGGCGTTCGTGCTCGCGTCAATCATCCCGGTGCTGACGCTTGCGTTCGTGATCCGCACGTATTTCGCCAACCTGCTGACCGCCGACGTTGCGGTGTCGGCGGCGCGCACCGCGGCCGTCGCGCAGCGTGTCATCGAGCAGTCGAACGCGCTGCTCCAGCGGACGGAAGGGTTTGCGCCGGCGAGCGACGACGTGATGGTGTGGATCAGCCAGGTGATCGATCAGGATGTGAACATCTTCGAGGGGGCCAAGCTGCTGGCGACGAGCAAGCGCGATCTGTTTGAATCCGGCCTGCTCGCGACCCGCACGCCGGACGATGTATACCGCGCCATCGCGCTGCAGCGGCTGCCGAGCTTCGTGGACGAGGACCGGATCGGCACGGTCCCGTATACGATTGCCGCGGCGCCGGTGCGCGCGGAAGGACGCAAGTTGATCCTCACTGTGCCGCTCGCTAACCGGCAGCGCGACATCGATCGCGAGCTCGACGATCTCGATCGCGGCGTGCATCTCGCCGCGTTGTGCTTCATCCTGCTCGGTGCAGCCATCGGGTTGTCGATGGCCGAGCGCATCGCGGATCCCGTGCGCCGCCTCACCCGCGCGACGCGCCGCATCGCGCGCGGCGACTTCGATGCGCAGATCGCCGTGCGGTCGGCCGACGAGCTGCGCCGTCTCGTCGACGCGTTCAACAGCATGGCGGCGGAGCTGAAAGCGCAGCGCACGCAGCTCGAGCGCACGCACCGCCTCGAGGCCTGGGCCGAGATGGCGCGCCAGGTCGCGCACGAGATCAAGAACCCGCTCACCCCGATCCAGCTGTCCGCTGAGCACCTGCGCCGCGTGCACGCCGATCGCGGTGAGCCAATGGGCGAGGTGCTGGAAAGCTGCGTCACGTCAATCCTCGGCCAGGTCCGCCTGCTTCGGCAGATCGCCGCCGAGTTCTCGAGCTTCGCGTCATCCCCTACCGCCAAACCCGCGCCCGTCGATGTGCCGGAGCTCGTGGCCGACGTTGTCAATCCGTATCGCACCGGCCTTGCCGGTCGAATCGAGATCGTGAACCGCGTCGATCCGCCGCTCCCCCGCGTCTTCGTCGATCGCACCCTCGTCGCCCGCAGCCTCGCCAACATCGTCGAAAACGCGCTGCACGCAATGCCCGGCAAGGGGACGCTCACGATCGACGCGTCAGCGGACGCCGATCACGTCACGCTGCGCGTGCGCGATACCGGCGTCGGGATGGATGAAGAGTCGCTCGCGCGTGTCTTCGAACCGTACTTCTCGACCAAGACGACCGGAACGGGGCTTGGCTTGCCGATCGCGCGGCGGAACATTGAATTGAATGGCGGGTCGATCGAAGTCGTGAGCGAGAAGGGCCTTGGGACCACTGTGACGGTGCACCTGCCAGTACTCTCTTCGACCGACAGCCGCTGAAAAGATCAAACAGGAGGAAGGGAGTCTACTTGCGTGACGCGCCGTGTGGAGCGCTTCGGCGAGATGGACGGCTTGGCGGCCGGTTGCCTGTTCGATCTGTTCGCGGCAACTGAACCCGTCAGCGACGATCAGCGTGTCGTGGGCGGCTTTTCGCACCGCCGGCAGCAGCACGAGCTCTCCCACCTGCATCGAGACATCGTAGTGATTGTCTTCGAACCCGAAGCTTCCGGCCATTCCGCAACATCCAGAATCGACGATGTGCAGGTCGTGGGCCATATCCCGCACGAGCGCTTCTTCATCGTCGACCGTGGCAATCGCCTTGTGATGACAATGGCCATGCAGCATCACCGGCTGCGGGAGCCGCGGCGGCTTGTACCCGGGCACGAGCTTTCTGAGGAAGTCCGCCAGGAGATACGTCTGACGGGACAGTCGCTGTGCGTCTGGATCGTCCGGAAACAGATTCACGAGCTCGTCGCGAAAGACGGCAAGGCAGCTTGGCTCCAGCACCACAATCGGAGTGCCTGCGCGGAGCTCGTGACGCAGCGCCTCGAGAATTTCCAGCAGCAGGCGCCTGGCCTGCGTGAGAAATCCGTAGTCGTAGAGCGGTCGCCCACAACAGAGCGCACGATCCGGGATCGCGACGTCGCAGCCGGCCGCTTCGAGGACTTCGGTCGCGGCGATCGCCGTGCCCGGACGGAAAAAGTTATTGAACGTATCGGGCCAGATCAGCACGTGCTGAGCGCCAGGGCTGGCCGCCGTCGTGCGCCCGCGCGATCGGAACCAGTCGACAAACGATCGGCCGGCCAACCGCGGAATCGTGCGGCGCTGTGAGATGCCGGCAACCGCCTTTGCCACGCGGGCCAGACCCGGCGTCTGCGTCAGCATGTTCGCGATCTGCGGCACGTGCGACGCCAGCCGTGCCCATCGATGGATGAGCCCCATCGCATACGCCGTTCGCGGCCGCAGGCGTCCCTCGTAGTAGTGCGACAGGAACTCCGCCTTGTATGTCGCCATGTCGACGTTGACCGGACATTCCCTCTTGCATCCTTTGCAGGCAAGGCACAAATCCAGCGCGTTCTTTACATAAGCATCCTTCCATCCGCCATCGAGGGGATTGCCCTGCAGCATCTCGAAGAGCAGGTGCGCGCGGCCGCGCGTCGAGTGCGCCTCTTCGCGCGTGGCGCGATAGCTCGGACACATCGTCCCGCCGTCGTGGCGGCGGCAATCGCCGACGCCGACACAGCGGATCGTGCTGAACGCGAAGCTGCGGTGATCCCCCGGAAAGCGGAACTGCGTCGTCGGCTGTGGCGGATGGTAGTCGGCGCCGAGCCGCAGATTCTGATCGATGCGGTACGGCGCGACGATCTTGCCGGGATTCATCCGGCCGTCGGGGTCCCAGATGCGCTTGAATTCGCGGAACGCCTCGACCAGTTCCGGTCCGAACATCTTCGACAGGAACTGTGCCTTCGACTGCCCGTCCCCATGCTCGCCTGACAGCGATCCGCCGTACGAGACGACGAGCGAGCTCGCCTCATCCATGAACGCTTTGTACTTCTCGATGCCGGCCGCCGATTCGAGATCGAAATCGATCCGCGTGTGGATGCAGCCTTGACCGAAGTGACCGTACAGCGCGCACCCGTAGCTGTACTTCTCGAACAGCCGGCGCAGATCCCGGAGGTAGCCGCCCACACGATCGGGCGGCACGGCGGAATCCTCCCACCCGTCCCACGTGACCGGCGCCCCCGGGACGTGGGCGGTGGCGCCGAGGCCGGACTCCCGCACTTTCCAGAGCCGCTCTTCCGCGACAGGGTCGTCGAACAGCTTCGTTGCCGGTGGAGTCGACGTTTTTGCCAGGGCGTCCATTGCGGCCCTCGCCTTCGCGTCGCTGTCTGCTTTCGTGTCTCCGCCGAATTCGACGAGCAGCCATCCATTTCCCTCGGGAAGCAGCGACACGTTCTCCGGATGAATCCGCATCTTCTTCATGTCGTCGACAAGCCGATCGTCGACTCCCTCGAGGCCAATCGGCCGGAATTCGAGAAGTTCCGGCACGTGATCGGCAGCGCTGTAGATGTCCGGATACCCGAGGACGAGCAGCGAGCGCACCTTCGGGCGGTCGATCAGCATCATCTCGGCCTGCAGGATCGTGACGCAGGTCGACTCCGTGCCGACCAGCGCACGTGCGACGTTGAAACCGCGTTCGGGGAGAAGCTCGTCAAGGTTGTAACCGGAGATCCGCCTGGGAATATTCGGATACCGTGCGCGAACGAGATCGGCGTAAGTGTCGCGCAACTGGAGCAGCGCGGCGTAAATCTCCCCGCGCCGTCCACCCGCCGTGATGATCTCGCGCAGCTGATCGTCAGGCGTGCCGCCGACCCACATTCGCAGCCCGTCATAGAGGTGACGATTTCGATACGCTGGGTGTTGTCGGAGGTTCGCGCGCCGGGTCCGTAGAACTGCGACATGAGGGCGTGAATCCCGCAGGAGTTGTTCCCCACCATGCCGCCCAGGGTGCAGTGCTTGTGTGTGGCTGGATCCGGGCCGAAGATCAACCCGTGTGCGGCCGCCTCGCGCTGCAGCTCGTCGAGCACCACCCCCGGCTCGACGCGGGCGATACGGGCCTCCGCGTCGATGCTCAGCACGCGGTTCAGGTATTTCGAGAATTCGATGACGACGGCAACGTTGCAGCACTGTCCCGCGAGGCTCGTGCCTCCACCGCGCGACAGGACCGGCGCGCCGTGCCGGCGGCACACCTCCACGGTTGCGACGACGTCGTCGACGTGGCGAGGGATCACGACGCCGATTGGGACCTGGCGATAGTTCGAGCCATCGGTCGCGTACATGGCGCGAGTGCCCGGATCGAACCGCACCTCCCCACCGACGACCCGCCGCAGATCACTGGCGAGCGCGGAGTACCGCTCGGCCACTAATGTCCCTTCAGATCGTGGACCTTGTCGCGGAACAGCGTGAGGGCGATGCGCCCTCGATTAGGTTCACCCCTGGCCAGCGACTCCGCCATATGCACGGCCTGCTGCACCTTCACGCGTGCCGGCATCGGAGGTTCGAATGGGTCGACGATCGCCTCACAGAGCGCCGGACCGTCCGCGAGCAGCATCGCTTCCAGCGCCGATCGCACCTCCTCGGGACGCTCGCAGCGGAAGCCGACTGCCCCGCACGCCTCTGCGAAGCGGACGAAATCGATCGGCTCGAGCGAGACGCCGTACTCGGGATTGCCGAGGAAGACCATCTGCTCCCACTTGATCATTCCGAGCGTGTTGTTCTTGATGATGACGACCTTGATCGGAAGTCGGTACTTCACCGCCGTCGCGAACTCTCCCATCAACATCGTGAAGCCGCCGTCGCCGACGAACGCAACCGACTGCCGCTGCGGATACGCGATCTGCGCGGCGATCGCGTACGGCAGGCCGGGCGCCATGCTCGCGAGATTGCCCGAGCACGAGAAGAGCTGACTTCCCTTCACGTTGATGTAGCGCGCCGCCCACGTCGTAATCGTCCCCGAGTCCGTCGAGATGATGGCGTCGTCCGCGAGCAGATCGTTCAACGCCTGCGCGACCACCTGTGGCTTCATGGGCATCTCGTCGCGCTGTGAACGCGTCTGCAGGAGCTCCCACCACTTTTTCATGCCGGTCTGCGCCGATTCGAGGAACGACCGATCGTCGCGTCGTTTGATATGCGGGATCAGCAACTGCAGAGTATTCTTCGCGCTGCCGCACAGCCCGACTTCCACCGGAAAACGCAACCCGATTCGCGACGGATCGCGATCGATCTGCACGCCGCGGCACGCGGTGTGTTTGGGATAGAACTCCATGTAGGGGAAGCTCGTGCCGGCCATCAGCAGCGTGTCGCACTGCTCCATCGCGAGCTCGGATGGTTCGGTGCCGAGCAGTCCGATGCCGCCTGTCGTGAAGGGCGAGTTATCGGGCACGACAGCTTTGCCAAGGAGCGGTTTGACGATGGGTGCCGCCATCAGATCGGCAAGGTGTTCGAGCTCGCCGCCGGCGCCGAGCGCGCCCGCTCCCGCGAGGATGACGGTCTTTGTCCCCGCGTTCAGCACCCCGGCGGCCGCGCGGATATCGGCGTCACACGGAACCACGATGGGCGGACGCCAGGCGTTCGAGGTGTGCCCCTCGACTTTCTTCTTCGAAGGCTCGTCGTCCTTGACGGTCTGCTCCTGCAGATCGACGGGACACGTGATGTGCGCGACGCCGCCGGCGGATAGCGCTGCGCGGCACCCGGCGTCCACCAGCGCGCGAACGTGGCCGGCGCCGAGGACCTGCTGGTTATAGATCGCCACGTCCTTGAACAACGACAGCAGATCCACTTCCTGCTGGTATCGCGTGCCGATCAGGTCGTGATAGGTCTGACCGGTAAGAGCGAGGACTGGAGCGCCGTCCATCTTGGCGTCGTACAGCCCATTCAACAGGTGAATCGCGCCAGGACCCGACGTCGCGAGACACACGCCGAGCCGTCCCGTGTATTTCGCGTAACCGCATGCCATGAAGGCAGCCGCCTCTTCATGCCGCACCTGGATGAATGAGATGCGGTCCTGACGTGTCCGCAGCGCCTCCATGATGCCGTTGATCCCGTCGCCCGGAAGCCCAAAGACTACGGCGGCGCCCCAGTCGATGAGCCGCTCTACGAGAACATCCGCGGTGGTTCTGGACATGATGCACAGCCTTCCTTGCAGAAGTTCTGATGCAAAGACATGTCCCTCGCGAACGGCTGAGTCAGTCGCGCCCGACGGGCCAGCCGAACGGTGAAGCGCTACGCGACCGGATGATCGGGTGAGTGGGTGCCAGGGTGATCGGCGGCGCCTTCAACCAGCGGTGGCACGAGCGGACGCCGCCGCGCCTTACGGTACGCCCACAGGACCAGCGCGGTCACCGTGTACGTGTAGGAGAGTACGACCAGGACGTAGCGCGGGTGCGAGACGATCAATACGAGTCCGACGACGGCGAGAAAGAGCCGCAGATACGATCGCGTCCAGCCGACATCGATCGCCTTCACGGTGCGGAAGCGGATCGTACTGACCATCAGCAGCGCCGGCACCAGCACCATCGCGAGCGCGGGGAACGCCGTCTGCGGTTCACTGAGTCCGTACGGATACAGATACACCGTTGAGGCGATCACCGCCGCAGCGGCTGGGCTCGGCATTCCGACGAAGTAGCGCTTGTCGACCGGCGCCGTCGTGGTGGTGGACTGCACGTTGAATCGGGCCAGCCGCATCGCGGTGGCGGTCACGTAGAGGAACCCGGCGGCCCACCCGAGGCGGTGCAGCGGCCACAGGCCCCACGTGAATGCGAGGATTGCGGGCGCGAGGCCGAACGAGACGACGTCGGCAAGGGAATCGAGCTCGACCCCGAACGCGGAGGTCGACTTGGTCAGGCGCGCGATGAACCCGTCCAGCGTGTCGAGGACCATCGCGATCCCGATGAACAGCGCCGCAGTGTCGAAATCGGAGCGTGTGGAATAAACGACGCACGCGTAGCCGCAGAACAGGTTGCCGACGGTGAGGAGCGACGGAAGCAGGAAGACGCCCCGCCGGAAGTGCTGTCCGCGGTCTTCGCGTCGCCGGCGCAGCCGCGGTCCGTTAGAGAGCACTCGCGCTCCGCAGTACGGCCAGCACGGTCTCGCCGCCGATGACCCGCTGCCCGACCGATATGCGCAGCTCGGCATCCATCGGCAGGAATACGTCCATCCGCGATCCGAACTTCATCAGGCCCATGCGCTGACCGCGCTCGAGCACTTCCCCTTCACGCACGCGACAGACGATGCGGCGCGCCAGGATCCCGACCACCTGGCGAAACACGATGGTGCGTCCGTTGTGATCGATCCAGACCTCGTTGAGCTCATTGTCGTTCGCGGCCGGCGTGTGCGCGGGCAGGAATGTTCCCCTGCGGTAGTCGACGCGGGTGACGCGTCCGTCGACCGGCGTCCGGTTCATGTGCACGTCCATCGGCGACAGAAAAATCGTCACCTGCTTCCACTCCCCCGGCGGGGCCCAGCGGCCGTCACTCGGACCGGCGATCATCACGCGGCCATCTGCCGGCGAGACGACGATATCCGGATCCTGCGGCACGATCCGATCGGGATCGCGAAAGAAGTACGCCATGAATGCCCCAAGCAGCGCCAGCGGCGCCGCGAGGGCGTACCTCCGGTTCGCGGCGAGCACCGCGGCGGGGATGAGGCCGGCGGCTATGAACGGGTATCCTGCGCGATCGATTCTCATGAACTGCTGATGGTGCCCTGAACCGGGCTGAAAGTCACTGAAGGCCAGGAGCTGGTCACCTGCGCGAGGCGAGCCGGCTGCTGGCCCTCGTGAACGGAAACTGGCGTCGGTCGGCGTTCTGCGCGGCCGGGTCAGTGGCGCGTCGGCTGCGACGCTCCTACCTCCATGCGGTGACGGCGCAGAATGCTTTCCATCTGATCTTTGAGGTGAAGTTTCACCTTCTTGAGTCGGACTTCTTCGAGCTGTTCGGGTTCGGTCAGGTAGTGCCGTGCGGCGAGGTCGTGAATCTGTTCGTCGAGGTCGTGATGACGGGTGGCAAGTTGGCGGTACTCTTCGTCGCTTTGCAGCAATTCGCGCTTCAGCTCTTCGAAGTCTTTCGGCATTTCCGCCTCCGGGAGAAGGTTGTTACTTCTGGACATTCATATCCTGCAACCTACCACAAGACTGTAATCGCATCAAGGACGCGGCTCAGTCGGAGATGTCGAGCTGCTCGCTCCAGAGAATCAGCGCATCTTCTTCCGGCCTGTCGTAATACTTCCGGCGCACGCCGTGCACCGTGAACCCCAGTCGCTCATACAGTTTCAGGGCGGCCGCATTCGATCTGCGCACCTCCAGGGTCGCGCGGCGCACTCCCCCGGATGTCGCCTCGCGGAACACGAAGCGCAGGAGCCGCGTCGCGTGGCCGCGGCGGCGCTCGCTCCGCTGGACGGCGAGCGTATTGATGTGGAGCTCGTCGGCCAGCAGCCAGCACGCGCAGAACGCGATCAGCCTGCCGCCATCGTCGCGCATGACGTACACGCGCGACATGCTCGTGTTCTGCAGTTCGCGCGCGAGCATGTCGCGCGGCCATGGCGTGGTGAACGACGAGGCTTCCAGGGCCGCCACGTCGTCGATATCCGCGTCACCGGTGAGGCGCGCGATCGAGTACGGCGTCCCGGCGTCCATGTGGTCAGCGGGCCGCCGAGCGGCGTGCGCGCGCGAGCTCCGCATCGGACTTCCTCACGTAGATCGGCACGATGGCGTGTGGCAGCACGGCGCGCGACGGCTCTGCGGCGGCGATCCTGCCCGCGAGGCCAGCCAGCGGCGGAGCCGGCGAGATCGATGTGGTCGCGTCCAGGCGTCTGGTGATGACGTCGCGATAACGATCGGCACCGTCGCCGATGAAGGTCACTTCGCGGACATTCGTGCGCCGGCCCCACGCCTCGAACACCTCGTCCGGCGGCGCCGACACCGCCTCGATCAGCACGTCGCGTCCGTCAGGCGCGTACAGCGCGGCGAATACTTCGCCGCGCTGCGCATCCATCCATGCGCCAACAGGATTGTGCGCGTTGATGGCGGCACGCGCGAGGACGTCGAGGGCCGATAGCGCGACCACCTTCTTCTGCTCCGCCATCGCGAGCCCCTGGATCGTGGCAATCCCGACGCGAAGGCCTGTGAATGAGCCCGGGCCCGCGACGACCGCGAACAGATCGACGGCATCGATCTTGACGGTTGCCTCATCGAGCGCCCGCTGCAACTCGAGCGGAAGCCGCTGTCCGTGCGTGATCGCGAGATCGCCGACAATCTCCACCCGCACGACGTCGTCATGCACAATGGCGACGCTCCCGGCCCGCGACGTCGTGTCAAGTGCCAGAACGATCATGGAGTCCGTGGATTGCTGAGCGGCGATTGCCGATTGTCGATTGAATCTGTTGATTTTCAATCCGCAATCGCCAATCGAAAACCAGCAATTCACCAATGTTATACTCGACGCCCAGACGCTCCCCCGAAATGTCCTCCCCTCCTGTGTCTTCAGAGCCAGCCGGCGCGACCCCGGCGATGCGGCAATACTTCGAAGCGAAGCGGCAGCACCGCGACGCGATCGTGTTCTTCCGCATGGGGGATTTCTACGAGATGTTCTACGAGGACGCGCTGACGGCGGCGCGCGCGCTCGAGCTCACGCTGACGTCGCGATCGAAAGATTCGAGCGGCGGCGCGATTCCCATGTGCGGCATTCCGTATCATGCGGCCGACGGCTACATCGCGCGCCTCGTGAAGAAGGGATTCCGTGTCGCCGTCTGCGAGCAGATGGAGGATCCGAAGAAGGCGAAGGGGCTCGTCAAGCGCGAGGTCGTCCGCGTCGTGTCGCCGGGCACGCTGACCGATGCAAGCTACCTCGACGCGCGCGAGCCTGCATTCCTGATGGGGATCTCGCCGGCGCATCCGGGCCCCGGCTACGGCGTCGCGCTGCTCGACGTGTCCACCGGCGAGTTCACGACCGCTGAATACGCGGGGCTCGACGGCCGCCAGGCGCTTGCCGACGAGCTCTCGGTGCTGCGCCCGCGCGAGATCGTCCTGCCGGACGGATTCACCGACGTGAAGGCGCTCGTCGACGAGCTGCGTCTCGACACGCGCATCACAACTGCGGACGGCTGGACGTTCGAATTCGAGTCGGCGCGCCGATCGCTGCTCGCCCAAATGCAGGCGCAAACGCTGCAGGGATTCGGCCTGGCCGATCGCCACGCCGCGACGTGCGCTGCCGGTGCGCTCGTGCAGTACCTGCGGGACACGCAGAAAGCGGATCTTGCGCACGTGCGCGAGATCTCGTTCCGCGCCGGCGCGGACTGCATGATGATCGATCCGACGACGCTCAGGAACCTCGAGGTGATTGAGGCGGCGGACGGCGGACGGACCGGCTCGCTGCTGCACGAGCTCGATCGCACCGCAACGCCGATGGGCGGACGGCTGCTGCGCGCGTGGCTGCTGCGGCCGCTGCTCGCGCTCGAACGCATCCAGGACCGCCTCGACGCGGTCGAGGAGTTCGCGTTCCGCAGCACCGAACGCGCGAAGGTGCGCGAGACGCTGAAGACCGTGCACGACATCGAGCGGCTCGTGGCGCGTGCCGCGCTGGGCACGGCGGGGCCGCGTGACCTCGTATCGCTCCGGCAATCGCTGGCCGCAGTGCCGCGCCTTCGCATGCTCCTCGAGCCGTTTCAGGCGCCGCTCGTCCGGAGCCTGGTGGCCGAGCTCGACGATCTGGCTGATGTCCGGGACGATCTCGAGCGCACGATTCTCGACGAGCCCCCCGCGTTCGCGCGCGACGGAGGCGTCGTCCGCGACAGGGTCGATGCCGAGCTCGACGAGCTGCGCACGATCAGCCGATCCGGCAAGCAGCGCATCGCCCAGATGGAAGAGGCGGAGCGCGCGCGGACTGGGATCAACTCGCTCAAGATTCGCTACAACCGGGTGTTCGGCTATTACATCGAGGTCTCGAAGTCGAACCTTGGGAGCGTCCCCGCCGACTACCTGCGAAAGCAGACGATCGCAGGCGGCGAGCGCTTCATCACGCCGGATCTGAAGACATACGAAGAGAAGGTCCTCGGCGCGGATGAGCGCATCCTTGAACGCGAAGTCGAGATTTTCGAGACGCTGCGCCGGCGTGTCGCGGCGGAGGCGCCGCGCATCCAGGACACCGCTCGCGGCGTCGCCACGTTCGACGTCCTGAGCGCGCTTGCGGAGGCCGCGGCGGTCCAGAACTACACGAAGCCGCTGATGCATGCAGGCGACGAGCTCGTCGCGACCGACGTGCGCCACGCGGTGGTCGAACGCTTCGTGTCCGATGCGTTCGTGCCGAATGACGTCACCCTGGACAGCGCGGAGCACCAGCTCGTCATTCTCACCGGCCCGAACATGGGCGGCAAGTCCACGTATCTGCGCCAGACCGCGCTCCTCTGTCTCATGGCGCAGGCGGGATCCTTCGTGCCTGCGCGGACCGCGAAGCTGCCCGTCGTCGATCGCCTGTTCGCGCGCGTCGGCGCGTCCGACAACATCGCGCGTGGCCAGTCGACATTCATGGTCGAGATGCAGGAGACCGCGAACATCCTGCACTGCGCGACCTCGCGGAGCCTCGTCATCCTGGACGAGATCGGCCGCGGCACGTCGACGTTTGACGGGCTCAGCCTCGCGTGGGCCGTCGCGGAGCACCTCGCGTCGAACAAGCGCGCGCGTCCGAAGACGATTTTCGCGACGCACTACCACGAGCTCACCGACCTCGCCGACGCAATCCCCAGCGTCGCGAACTTCCACGTCGTCGTCCGCGAGTGGCAGGACGACATCGTCTTTCTGCGCAAGGTGGTGCCGGGCCGGTCGGACCGCAGCTATGGAATCCAGGTGGCGCGGCTGGCGGGTCTTCCACCGTCGGTCGTGGCGCGTGCGCGCGAGATCCTGAATGGGCTCGAGCGGGACGAGCTATCGCGCGGCGGCCGTCCGTCGCTCAGCGGCGAGGCAACGACGGCGGGACAGATGGGACTCTTCCAGGCGGCTCCGCAGGGCGACGATCCCATTCACCGGCGGCTTCGAGCCCTCGACATCAACATGATGACGCCGATGCAGGCGCTCACGCTGCTCGCCGAGCTCAAAGAAGAAGCGGGCGAATGACGCGCGCCGCCGCGGCGCTCCTGCTGTGCGTGTGCGCAGCGAACGACGTGTTCGCGGCCAACCGGTACGATCCAAAGCTGCGCTTTCGCACGCTGAACACGCCGCGCTTCAGCATCCACTTCCATCAGCGTGAAGAGCCGCTTGCGCGCCGGCTGTCCGTCATCGTCGAAGACGTGGCCGATCGCGTCGCGCGTGAGATCGGGACACCCAGCGGCCGCGTGCACGTGATCCTCATCGACCAGAACGATCTCTCGAACGGATGGGCGAACCCGATTCCGTACAACGCGATCGAGATCACCGTCGCCGCGCCCCCCGGCTCGAGCACGATTGGCAACACGGACGACTGGCTCCGGCTCGTCTTCTCGCACGAATACACGCACATCGTGCATCTCGACAAGGCGCGCGGGTGGATTGGCGGCCTGCGATCCGTGTTCGGGCGTGCGCCGCTCCTCTACCCGAACATCTTCCTGCCGCTGTGGCAGATCGAAGGCATTGCCACCTACAACGAGAGCGTGCTGACGGGAGAGGGGCGGGTCCCCACCGGCGATTTCCGCTTCATCATCGAGCGCGCCGCCGCATCGCGCCGCTTCGAACCGGTCGACCGCGTGAACGGCGGCCTCGTCGACTGGCCCGCCGGCTTCGCCCATTACGCCTACGGCGCCTACTTTCATCAGTATCTCGCCGACAGGTTCGGCGCCGCATCGATTGCGCGACTCGCGGACGAACAGTCCGGCCGCGTGCCGTACTTCGGCACGCGCGCATTCAGGAAGGTGTTCGGCCGATCGCTCGGCGATCTCTGGAAGGATTTCGAGGTGGACACGACGCGCAGGGTCCGCGATGAGCCGTCAGCGCGGACGCAGCTAACGCACCACGGCTTCACCGTGACGGCTCCCGCGTTCAGTCGCTCGGCCCGGTTGTTCTACACGGTCGTCAACCCGCACGGCTTCCCTGCTCTGATGGAATTCCGCCGCGAGGGTCAGCGGCCCCGCCGGGTCGCGGATAAATTTCTTGGCGATCGCATCTCCACTTCGGGATCGCTGCTGGTGTTCGATCAGATCGAGCTCGAGCGGAATGTCTCGTTGCGCTCCGACCTGTACGCCGTCGAGCAGGACGACGGTCACGTGCGCGCGCTCACGAAGGGCGCGCGCGCCGCAGAACCCGACGTGTCCCCGGACGGGACCACGATCGTTTGCACGGTGCAATCGCCGAACGGACGCGCCCTCGCGACCATGCGGATGCCGCCGTCCGGCAACGTTGGCATTCCGGTCCCGCTCGCCGCAGAAAACGGAACAAACTTTTCCGCACCGCGGTGGTCGCCTGACGGTCTTTCGATTGCGGCTGAGCGCCGGGGCCTCCGTGGCCCATCAGAAATCGTAGTCATAGATGTCGGCACACGAGCGACTCGTACTCTTGTCGCGAGTCGCGATGCTCGGAACGTCACGCCCTACTGGATGCCCGATGGGCACGCGATCGTGTTTGCATCCGATCGCGGGGGGGAGCCGTTCGCGATCTATTCCGTGTCGTTCCCCGATGGATCGCTGCGACGCCTCGAGGGGGCCGGTCTGGCCGCGCAATCACCCGTGGTGTCGCCCGACGGTCGCGAGCTCGTGTTCGTGGGATATACGACCGCGGGGTACGACCTGTTTTCGATCCCGCTCGCGACCGCCACGTGGCGCGATGTGCCGGAAGCGCCCGCAGCGACCTCGGTGCCCTCTTCGGTGGTGCCGGCCTTTAGGCCGGCCGAACCCTCTTCGGTGGTGCCGGCCTTTAGGCCGGCCGAACCCTACCATCCATGGCGCACGCTCCTCCCGCAGTTCTGGATGCCGATTATCGAATCGACTGATGGCGAGTTGTCGGCTGGCGCCGCTACGGCTGGCGTTGACGCGCTGGGCCGCCATGCGTACGGCGCATCCGTCACCTGGGCGACGCCGCGCGCGCGTCCCGACTGGTCGTTCTCCTACGCGTACGACCGCTGGTGGCCAACGCTCTTCGCCAGTGTGTCGGATGACATGGATCCGTGGCGCGACGGCGACGTGCGCACGCGAGAGGTTACCGCTGGTGCGCTCTTCACCATCAGACACGTGCGATACACGTCGTCTACACTGACGGCGTTCAACGGATCGACGGACGACTTCAATTGCGCGCTCTGTCCGCGGCCGCTGGCGGGCACCGTCACGCGGCGCGCGCTGCACTTCGGCTGGAGCTTCAAGAATGCGCGGGCATACGGCTATTCGATCAGCCGGGAGTCCGGCACGGCATTTCGCACGACGGTTGAATCTGCGCCGCACGCATTGGGATCCGATGGGACGACCGGCGCCGTCGCTGCTGACGGGCGCGCGTATGTGCGCGCCGGTCCGCGTCACGCGGCGCTCGCGTTCCGCGCGGCTGGGGCGTCTTCATGGGGCGACGACCGGCGACGGCGTGTGTTCAGCGCATCCGGCGCCGGACCGCAGTTCGACGGTTTCGACATCGGCACGGATGCGATCGGGCTGCTGCGCGGATTCGAGCCGGCATCCGTCGTCGGCGATCACGCACTCGTTGCGAACGTCGACTACCGGTTTCCGATTCGGTACGTGCAGCGCGGGATCGGGACGCTACCGCTGTTCTTCCGCACAATCCATGGCGCTGTGTTTGCTGATGTGGGGGACGCGTGGACGGACGGGTTCGACCGCGCCGATGTCCGCCGCTCCTTCGGTGCAGAGCTCTCGCTCGATACGGTCATCGGCTACGCGTTGCCGGTGACGTTCACGTCCGGCGTCGCGTGGCGCGACGATCGCGTTAATAACCGGCGAGATGCTGTGGGCTTCGCGCGCGTGGGCCGCGCATTCTAGAATCGCACCTATGACTTTTCCGTTCGAGTACGAGCACGGCGCACCGCTGCAATACGGCGGTGCGACGCCGACGATGAAATCGTTCGACGACTCGCACGTGGTCATCCTGCCGGTGCCTGTGGACCGGACAACGTCGTACGTGTCGGGCACGCGCAACGGGCCGCGCGAGATCCTCGAAGCCTCGTCGCATATGGAGCTGTGGGATGAAGAGGTCGGCGCCGACGTGCACGACGTCGGCATTTTCACGCTGCCGTCGATGGAACTGCCGTTCGGCGAGATGGCGCCGCTGGTGGACGAGATCCGCCGCGTCGCCACCGAGGTCCTCTCGCGCAACAAGTTTCTCGTGACGCTCGGCGGCGAGCATTCGATCACGCCCCCGCTCGTCGCCGCCGCGGCCGCGCAGTTCAAGGGATTGTCCGTGCTGCAGATCGACGCGCATGCGGACTTGCGCGACTGCTATATGGGCACGCCGCACAATCATGCCTGCGCAATGCGTCGGAGCCTCGAATACGCCACGGTTACCCAGGTCGGCATTCGCAGCCTGTCGACAGAGGAAGCGCAGGCGGCGCCAGGTTTGAACACGACGATCTTCTACGACGCGACGATGCGCCAGGACCCGCAGTGGATCGATCGCGTGGTTGACACGCTGAAGGGCCCCGTCTACATCACCATCGACGTCGACGGCATGGACCCCGCGATCATGCCGGCAACCGGCACGCCGGAGCCCGGCGGGCTGTCCTGGTATGAGATGCTCGCGCTCCTGCGCACGACCATCACACGGAAGAACGTCATCGCGTGCGACCTCGTCGAATTGAGCCCGCTCCCAGGCGTCATGGCGCCGAACTTCCTATGCGCCAAGCTGATCTATAAAATCCTGACCTATCGGTTCGCGACCGTCAAAAGGTAGCGAGTAAATACCGGGCGATTTGAAAAGGTGGCTGGCACCTTTGGTGCCAGCCACCAATGGTGCCAGCCACCTTTTTTGGCGGTCGGCTGTATACCTGCTATACTGCCGCGCGTGGCGGGGCAGGATCTTTACGCGCAAGCCGTCCAGGCGCTCGAACACGGGTTCGGCGCCGATGCCGCCACCTTCCTCGTCCGCGCGCTGAAGCAGGCGGGCCTCTCCCGCGACGAGCAGGTCCAGATCCGCTGCGCGCTTGCCGAAGCGTGGCTCCTGCAGGATGACGTCAGGCAGGCGACCGAGGCGCTCGGGAATCCACCCGAGGGACGCGAACGGCTCGATCCTGCGCGGTTGTCCGATCTGTGGCGGATGCACGGCCGCCTTGCGGTCGCGCGCGGCGAGCCCTCGCGCGGCATCGCCTTCCTGACGAAAGCGCTCAAGCAGGCTGAGCGCGCGCACGACTCCCGCGCAATCGGTCTTGCCCACTACGAGCTGGGCCTCTGCTACCGACAGGTCGGCGACATGGCGATCGTCCGCGACCACATCACCAATGCCGCGTCCGCTCTCCACGCGGCCGGCGATCGCCGTCACCTGGCGATGGTCCATTCGCTGTCGGGGGTGACGCTGGCGCAGGAAGGACGGCTCGACGAATCCGTGGCGGCGCTGCGGCAGGCGGAGCGCCTCGCCGTCCTCTGCGAGGCCGACGACGTGCTCGCGACGGTGTGCGGAAACCAGGCGAACGTGGCGTCGATGCAGCACCGGCACGACCAGGCGCTGT
>Ga0137373_10002115_pt1 | contig 21714 bp, 17 predicted proteins | sample SagtaG_5_FD_104912 | JGI IMG/M metagenome (GOLD analysis project Ga0137373, IMG submission 104912) | Vadose zone soil microbial communities from Sagehorn Ranch, Mendocino, California, USA - Sage1_R_80_16 metaG | ecosystem: Environmental > Terrestrial > Soil > Vadose zone | place: USA... | reverse complement strand
GCTCGCCGGCGAGGATCAGGACGGGACAGTTGATGCGCGCCAGGTCCGGCGTGGAGTCCGGCCTCGTCATCATCGCGTCGAGCGCACCAGCAATCGCGTCCACGCTCGTCGACTCGATCACGGCGCGAACGGATGACACCAGTTCCGGCTGGCGCTCGCGCGTTCGCGGGCTCAAGAGCTTCGGCAGCATCTGGTCAGCGACCGCCGCGGCCCCTTTCGCGCGAACGAGCTCGATCATCTTGCGGCGTCCTTCGCGGCCGTCGGGAGTGTCCGCCTCCGCTTTCGTATCGGCAAGGATCATCCCGTCGAACCGCTCCCGCGCCCGTCGGAAGAGGGCGAACGCGATGTATCCGCCCATCGACAGTCCGCCGACGACGACGCGATCGAGCTTCAGATGGTCCAGGAACACCGAAAGGTCCACCGCCACATCGTCGAGCGTAAAACTACCGCCGGCAGCCGGATCGGGCCCGAATCCCCTGACGTCCGGCGCGATGAATCGCCAGCCTTCCGGGACTCGCTCGAGCTGTGGGCGCCACATGTCGGCGTTCACCGGGAACGCGTGAATCAGCAGGACGGGCCACCCCGCGCCCGCCTCGAGGAACCGCACATCCCGTCCAGCCACCCGTGCCCGTGCTTCGCGAATCATGAGCTGATGATCAGCATACTCGCACTACTTCACAACGCCGATGCGGAGGTTGCGCGTGGCGAGATAGATCTCCCGCAGGAACGTGATCAGTCCGCCGCCGAGGGCGGTCAGCGCGGCGATGAACGTGATGCCGATCACGTTCGACACGTCCTTCGAGAAGAACGCGCCGACGAACAGCGAGATCACGACCGTGCAGATGAGCAGCGCGCAGATCGTGCACATGCTGATCGCATGGCTGACGAGCCGCGCCCGCCGGGCAAGCACGTCGATTTGTCCGTGGAGGCGAACCTGAATCGCCGTTTCGGTCTCGTTGAGCACACGCGTCTCGAGCATGCGCGCGCGATCGATGATGCGCCCCAGCCGCGCGGACAACACGCCGAGCATCGCGCTGACGCCGCTCAGCAGGAACACCGGTGCCACCGACAACTGGATGACATGCGCGATCCCCACGATTCCCGTGTCTTGCGCCACGCTCATCAGGATATCGCGGCTGAGCCATCATGGCATTCGCATTGCTCGCATCGCGGTGAAGCCTTGGCAAAGGAGAGCCACATGCCACGCGGAGACAAAGGCCACTACACCGGCAAGCAGAAACGTCAGGCGGAACACATCGAGGAAGGCTACGAAGAGCGAGGCCTGCCAGAAGACGAGTCGAAGCGGCGCGCCTGGGCGACCGTGAACAAGGTCCACCACGGCGGCGAGAAACCTGGCGGCGGCGGCTACGGGAAATCCGAGAATCACGAGCCGATGCGCAAGGGGGGCCGCAGGGGGGCTGCGCGCTAGCGGACCCGGTCCACTCGCGCGCACAGCAGCCACGCGATCGCGGCGATGCCGGCCGACACGAGCCAGAAGGGCACGCGCGGCCAGGCGTAAATCGGGTACGGGTTGGCCGCGCTCACATACTCGGCGTGAACGACCGGCGCGCGCGATTGCACATCCGCACGCTGCTGCGCCGACCAGCGGTGCCCCGTTCGCGAGATGTACGACGGCGTGTCGAGCACCGGCACGTAATACTTTTCCAGGATTCGATTCTCGTTCCATGCGCCGGCGGTGTCATGCGCCGCGAGCAGCTCGTTCCGCTTCTGCACGTGCGTCACCCCTTCGGTCATGTACTGGTCCTCGCGCGAGACGCGCTGGAGCACCAGCGGGAACGGGTGCGCCCGCCACTCCTCTGCCTTCGCGGTCATCAGTGACTCGAGCAACGCCCGCGAGTACCGCGATTTGAACACGCCGATCTCGTCGTCTCGAATGTCGTAGCCGAGATGGACGACGTGAAAGAAGAGCGCGAACGCCAGCACGAAGGCGGTGGTCATGTGTCCGACCCGCCGCAATGATCCGGGATACCAGCTCCAAGAAAAGATTGACGGCGGCATCGCGCCGAGGCTGAACACGAGACCGCAGCCGATCGCCACGCCGTTCAGAAAGATGTCCGCCATCTCGCCGACGCGGTTGGGGATGAACCACTGCAGCCACTCGTCGGCCGTGCCGACCAGCAGTCCCGCCATGAACGGCAGCACGACAATTGCGGGATCTTCCAGCGGACGCCAGGCGCGGTAGAAGAGGAACGTGATGACGCCGTACTCGATGAAGTGGAAGCGCTGCACGACATCGACTTCCGGAACACCCGTTGCCTCCGCCAGCGAATACCCGACCGCGCAGGCGATGGAAATCGCAAGCGCGCCGTAGCAAAGCACGCGGTGCGATCGGATGCGTGCGAGCGCCGCACCGACGAGGACGACGCCGAGGACCGCGATGGCCCCGCCGATGATCCGCACGAACTGCCCGGGGAACTGCGTCCGGATCCAGCTGCGCACGTAACCGATGAACGGCGCGGAGAGCACGAGGGCAAGCGAGACGACAGCGGCCAGTACAAACGGGAACGCGCGGAGCCGCGGCGCAGTACGCATGCTGTAGGATTGGGAGCATTATGCGCCTGTTCGCACGTTTTTGCGTCGCGGTCTTCGTTGCCGTCGTGGCGGTGCTCGTTGGCGCGAAGGGCACGATCGCGCAGCAGCCTGGCAGTGCCACTGCCGGACCGCGCATCGAGGTTTCGTTCGCAAAGGACGTGCGCGGCGAAGCCGTCACGGGAATGGTGTACGTCGCGGTCAGCCGTGAAAACCAGCGGCCGCCGATCGAACAGGCGTCGCCGACGGGCGTGCCGCTGTTCTCGCATTACGTTGACGCGCTCGCACCTGGCGCCCCAGCCGCGATCACCGCGGAGGACCGCGGCCATCCTCTCCGGAGCCTGCGGGATCTGCCCGCCGGCGAATACTGGATGCAGCCGTTCGTCAACGTCTACACGCGGTTCCCGCGTGCTGACGGCAAAACCGTGTGGCTGCACAACGACCAGTGGGAGGGACAGGACTGGAAGCGGTCGCCCGGCAATCTCTTTGGCGAGCCCGTCAGGGTGACATTCGATCCGAAGTCGACCGCGCCGATCCGCCTCGTCCCGAACAAGGTGATCCCACCGATCCGGGTGCCCGCGGACACCGACATGGTGAAGCGGATCAAAATCCAGAGCGCGATCCTGACGAAATGGTGGGGACAGCCGATGTATGTCGGCGCCACCGTCCTGCTGCCGAAGGACTATGACAAGCACCCGGACGTCCGCTATCCGGTGAACTACATCCAGGGACATTTCTCGCTCGGCGCCCCCGGCGGATTCGGCCGCGGCGGCGAGTTCGATCGCCTGTGGATGGCCGACGAGACGCCGCGGTTCATCTACGCCACGCTCCAGCATCCATCCCCGTACTACGACGACTCGTACGGCGTGAACTCGGAGAACAACGGGCCGTACGGCGACGCCATCATCAAGGAGCTGGTGCCCGCGATCGAGGAGAAGTTCCGCGCGATCAGGGAACCGTGGGCGCGCATGTTGTCAGGCGGGTCGACAGGCGGATGGATCGCCGCTGCGCACCAGATTCTCTATCCCGATTTCTACGGCGGCTCGTTCGCGAGCTGTCCCGATTCGGTGGACTTCTCATATCACCAGATCGTCGACGTGTATAAAGATGCGAACGCCTACTTCATCGACAAGGGCTGGATGAAGATCGATCGGCCGAACGAGCGGCGGCCCGACGGCAACCTCGAGTCGATGATGAAGGACGAAAACTGGTTCGAGCTCGTGGTCGGGGACCACAGCCGGTCCGGCGGGCAGTGGGACATCTGGGAAGCGACGTACTCACCGGCCGGAGCGGATGGGTACCCGAAGCGGATCTGGAACAAGACGACCGGCGAGATCGATCATGCGGTCGCCCAGCACTGGAAGCAGTACGACCTCGCGAACATCCTGCGCACAAATTGGTCGACGCTCGGCCCCAAGGTCGCGAACAAGCTCCACATCTACGTCGGCGACATGGATTCGTATTACCTGAACGACGCGGTCGAGAGGCTGAACGAGTTTCTCAGCAAGTCGGACAATCCGAAGTTCGGCGGCGAAGTTGTGTTCCAGCGGCGCGCGCCGCACTGCTGGGGCCCCCGCGGGCCGGAGTTGATCCGGAAGATGACCGCGCAGATCGAGAAAGTCGCGCCCCCCGGCGCCGACCTCAAGTCGTGGAGATATCGATAGGATTAGATAAAACGGGTGAGCGTGACGTCGAGGACGCGCGCCTGGCGCGGACCTCGGTGCCACTGGACGAGGATGGGACTCTGGTACGTGCCCTCGGTAATCGATCCACATCCCGGACGCTCGCGATCGGACACGAGCAAGCTCACGGAACGCTTCATGCGCAGGAACCGTGACGCCGGCATCGCGATGGCTCGCGAGAGCACGTTCTCTACGCGCGACTCGCGCAGCCCGAGCGCATCGACGAGCCGGTTGAACACGCGGACGAGATCGTACTTCGCGTAGTCGAGCGTCTTCGCCGGGATGGCGCGCGGGTTGCCGAGCATGTGCCCCGCCTTCTCCGCCATGAACCGCAGCGGATCGCGCAGCACCTCCGAGAGGTCGTGGCGCATCAGCAGCGTCTCGTATTCGTTGACCGTCAATCCCGCGTGATGTTCACCCGGCGCGAGCGACAGGCGAATCCGCCCCTTCGAAACATCGTGCTGCTTCACGAGCGCGGCACATTGCTGGTACACGCCAAGCTGCGGATCCTTCAGGTTGATCGATTCAACGCTGTGTCCGGAAACCGGCACGATGAGCCGTTCGTGCGCGACAACTTCCTCGGCGGTGTAGCCGAGCACGCTCGTGCGCCGCGTGCGCGGATGCCCGGCGTGGACGCCATCGAGATCGATGAACGAGATCGGCTCCCCCGTGCGGTTCGGATACGACACGCAGGTGCGCAGCGCGCCCGCCATGAACGCGAGGTGCGAATCGGCATTCAGCGGCTCGACCGGCCGCTGCGCAGCCGTCAATTCCGTGCGCCGGTCGATCTTGTCGTGCTCGTACCCCGCCCCTTCCGGGAACATCGTCCGGAACACGTCGATGTAGGGCATCACGCCATCGGGCCGCTGGTTCAGCCGCGCGGCCACGCCTTGATCGAGGTATCCGGCGGTGGTGTGGAAGGAGCAGCAGAGCGCCCGTGGATAGAGGGAGAGGCCGTCGCCATACAGCGAAAAGACTTCGCGGCGCACGTCGATGACATCAACGCGGGCTCGAGGCACCAGCTCGAGCGTGAACTCAACCGGGGTCCGGGGCATTAAAGCGGCAGCATCAAGAATAGCATGCCGGGGGGGTGGAGCTCGTTAAGGGCCCTGCGCGCACAGTGTTAGGGGCGCCGGCGCCTCTGGTGCGGCCGTCCTGGCGCATGCGGCCGGCCCGACGGATGCGACCGGCCCGACGGATGCGGTCGTCCCGGCTGATGAGGGGATGACGGGGGTGCCTGTCCACGCTGATGCGCGGATCGCCGCGCCGCGTTGATCGCCGCGCGCTCACGTTCCTGCCGCTTCCGCGCGCGGATTTCGGCGATTCGCTGCGCGAGCGGAACCTCCAGTCGCTGCTGCGGCCTGGCGGTGTAATCGAAATCCGGCACGGTGACACGCGGGAGCCGGCGTCCCATGGCGCGCTCGATGTCGCGCAGGTTCCCCTCCTCCTCGGGCGATACGAACGTAAACGCGTCGCCGGTCGCCTCCGCGCGGCCCGTGCGCCCGACGCGGTGAATGTAATCCTCGGGGACGAGCGGGACGTCGAAGTTGACGACATGTCCGAGCTCGTCGACATCGATGCCGCGAGCGGCGATGTCGGTCGCAACGAGCACCGGGAAGGTGCCGTTCTTGAAGCCCTCGAGCGCCGCGGTCCGCTGCGACTGCGAGCGGTTGCCGTGAATCCGTTCGGCGCGCACTCCTGCTCCGACCAGGTGGTCCGCAAGCCGGTTTGCGCGGTGCTTCGTGCGCGTGAAGATCAGCGCTTGCCTGATGTCGCCGCGCGTCAGAAGTGCCACGAGCAGCGACGGCTTCAGGGCCTGCGGGACCGGATACACCGCTTGCGTGATTCCCGAAGCGGGAGTCGCCTGCCTCTCCCGCTGGATCGTGGCAGGGTGCCGCAGCATCTCTCCTGTCAGCGCCGCAATGGGCGGCGGCATCGTCGCGCTGAAGAACAGCGTCTGCCGCTTCGCGGGGACGTAGCGAAGAATCTTGCGAATCTCGGGAAGGAATCCCATGTCGAGCATGCGATCCGCTTCGTCGAGGACGAGGAACTCGAGATGATTCAGCTTCGCGTACGGCGCGCGGAGATGATCCAGCAGGCGGCCCGGCGTGGCGACGATGACGTCGACGCCGCTGCGGAACGCGTGTTCCTGCGGCCCCATGCCGACGCCGCCGAAGACCGACGCCGCGGTGATCGGCGTGTGGATGGCGAGATCGTTGAGGTCCTCGAGAATCTGCGCGGCCAGCTCGCGCGTCGGTGCGAGCACGAGCGCGCGCGTGGTGCCGCGCGGCTTGTCAATCAGCTTGTTCAGGATCGGCAGCAGGAACGCAGCGGTCTTGCCGCTGCCCGTCTGCGCGCAGGCGAGCACATCGCGCCCTTCCATCGCCGGCGGGATGGCCTCCGCCTGGATCGGCGTCGGCCTGACGAAGCCGAGCTCCTTGATGCCTTTGACGAGCGCGGCGTGAAGTTTGAAATCGTTGAACGGCAATGAATCCTACGGTTTCTTCTTCGCGGTGAACGTGCCTTCGCCAAACTCTCCGAGCGTGACGGCGCCTTTCATCGTGTCCTTCTCGACGGTTCCGGTATAGACGATGTGTGCGGCCGTTCCCTGGACGTCGATGTCGATGACGAATTCGATGGTGTTGCCCTTGATCGTGCCGGCCAGGGGCGCCTCGCCGAGCTGCCCGCTGTAGTGGCCGGTCAGCTTCTCGCCATCCTGTTTGAACGTCATCGTCGGCGTGCCTGAGCCGCCGGAGAACTCGACCTGGAACGCCCACGTGCCGGACACGTCCGTGCGCGTCTCGCCCGACTGCGTGGCCGCTGCGCCAGCCGCGCCGCGTTTCGCCGTCCACTGCCCCTGGCCGCTGCCGAAGTCGATCGTGCCGTTCATCACGTCGGCGTCGACCGTTCCCTTCATCGTCACTTTCGTCAGGCCCGTCTGGGTCTTGGCGCTGAACCACAGAGTGACCGCTTTCCCCGAGACGGTCGCGTCAACTGCCTGATCGCCCTGCGGCGTCGACATCGTGCCGACGATCTTCTGATCCTCACGGCGCAGCGCCAGCGGCGCCGAGCGTCCCTGCGCCTGTCCGGTCGTGATGTTGACCTGCCAGATGCCCGCGATGTCGGCATCCTGCGCGATCCCCCGCGCTTCCCCCTGGATCTCCGTAGCTTCCGCCTGGATCTCCGTAGCTTCCGCCTGGATCTCCGTAGCTTCCGCCTGGATCTCCGTAGCTTCCGCCTTCAGGCGGAAGTTCTGTGCCGGCAACGCGATCGACGTCGCTGCCGTCAGCAGCGCGACAGTCAGCAGCCTGGTGTTCATATATTGGAGCTCCCCGGCAATTTTCGGAACAACTACGCTACCACGGGACCATCGGCTGAGGCTGCCGCGGCGCGAAGCTTCCCGCCGAGCAGCACGCCAAGGACCGCAACAAGGCCGATCGCGGCCGGATACCAGCCGGGATGTGCGGGTGCGGGTGCACCCGTGGCAGACGGAATCGAGATGATTGCGACGAGCGCCGCAAGCGCGGCGGCGTGCGCATACGGCGATGACGGCGCGATTCTCGCGGTCAGCCATCCGCCGAGGACAGCGCCGACGCCGCAGACGACCAGGTTCATATAGAGGTACGTCGCCATCCGCACGGCTGATGGCTTCGCGACCTCGGACCCGCCGGGCAGCAGGGTCGCGTTGGCGACGATCATCCACACCTTGGTGGTCGCCGCCATGAACCCCAAGCCGATTACAATCGCGGCGATGCTGCGCAGGAAACGCATCGAGAGCCTCTCAGCAGAGCACGCGGATCACGTCGGATCGCGTGATGATGAACGTCTTGTCGGTCTTGAAGTCGCGCACCAGGACCGCGGGATTTGCCGGCGTGATCATCGTCGAGAGCAGCTCGACCGGCGTGGAGATATCGACGAACGGAAACGCGGGCTGCATGATCGCCTCGACCGGCTGGGACTTCACCGACGCGTCGGCAATCAGCTGCGAGTAGAGGTGCGTCTCGTTCAGCGATCCGACCAGCCGCTTGTCGCGGGTGATAGAGATCTGCGAGAAGTCGTGCTGGCTCATCAGCTTCACGGCGGTCTCGACGGGCTCGGTGCCTTCAATCGCGAGCAGCTCACCCGACAGGCCGGACGCGACGAGGTCCCTCGCCGTCATGCCTGACTTCTCGAAGAAGCCCTTCTCGCGCATCCACTCGTCGTTGTACATCTTCCCGAGATAGCGCGAGCCGTGGTCATGGAAGATCACCACGACGACATCGGCCTTGCCGAAGTTGTCCTTCAGCTGGAGCAGCCCCGCCATCGCCGAACCGGCGGAATTGCCGGCAAAGATGCCCTCTTCGCGCGCGATGCGGCGCGTCATGACCGCAGCGTCCTTGTCGGTGACCTTCTCGAAGTGATCGATGACCGAGAAGTCGACGTTCTTCGGCAGGAAGTCCTCGCCGATCCCTTCGGTGATGTACGGATAAATCTCGTTCTTGTCGAAGATGCCCGTCTCCTTGTACTTCTTGAAGACCGATCCGTACGTGTCGATGCCCCACACCTTGATCTTCGGATTGCGTTCCTTCAGATAGCGCGCGACGCCGCTCACCGTCCCGCCGGTGCCGACGCCGCACACGAGGTGCGTGACGGTCCCGTTCGTCTGATCCCAGATCTCAGGTCCCGTTTGCTCGTAATGCGCGGCGGTGTTCGACAGGTTGTCGTACTGGTTCGCCTTCCAGGAGTTCGGCACTTCCTTCTCGAGCCGCGACGACACCGAGTAGTACGACCGCGGGTCCTCGGGATCGACGTTCGTCGGGCAGACGATGACCTCCGCACCGAAGGCCTTCAGCGCATCGACTTTTTCCTTTGACTGCTTGTCGGTCGTCGTGAAGATGCACTTGTAGCCCTTGACGACCGCCACGATCGCGAGCCCCATGCCGGTATTGCCGGAGGTGCCCTCGATGATCGTGCCGCCCGGCTTCAGCAGCCCCTGCTTTTCCGCGTCCTCGATCATCCGCACCGCCATGCGGTCCTTGATCGAGTTGCCGGGGTTGAACGTTTCGAGCTTGACGAGCACCGTCGCGGGAATGACGCCGCGCGTGATCGAATTGATGCGGACCATCGGCGTCCCGCCGATGGCGTCGAGAATCGTGTTGCAGATCGGCTTCAAACAGTCCTCTGATGGTTTCAAAACCCGGGGCGGCCCCGTTGCACCCCAGCGCGCACGCGTGCGCGCCGGGGGCCCCGCAGTGCGCGGTCACCCGCGCATCGGGTTTTGGAACCGCTATTCACGATTATACCGGCCGTCGCGTCGGGGATCCGGGATGCGGGATGCGGGATTCGGGAGGCGGCAGGCGGGATTCGGGATGCGGGATGCGGGATTCGGGGATTGACAGATTGCGGATTCACTATGAGGGATTCGTGATTCGGGAGATGAGGGATTTCCCGATGAGGGATGAGGGATTGATCCTGGGTCCGCGGCGTCAGTGCGAACCCTGTAGACAATCTACATGCATAGGGTGTAGGATCCCTACTCCCATGGCGAAGACCACACGGTACGAGAACCGGATCGAGCTGCTCCAGGGCACGCTCGATCTCCTGATCCTGCAGACGCTCCAGTGGGGCCCGCAGCACGGCTACGGCATCGCACAGGCGATTCGTACGAACTCGAGCGAGGTGCTGCAGGTCGACACTGGTTCGCTGTATCCGGCTCTGCACCGACTCGAGCGGAAGCGCTGGATTGCGGCGGTCTGGACGGTGTCCGACAACAAGCAGCGCACGCGCGTCTACCGGCTGACGGCGGCGGGGCGGAAACAGCTCGTGTCGGAGCGATCGAAGTGGGCACAGCTGGTCGAAGCGATGGGCGGCATCCTCAATTCCGCGAAACGGAGCGAGGCGTGCCCTCCTGGCGGCGCGATCGGGACCGCGAGCTCGACGAGGAGCTCCGCAGCCATCTCGAGATGGCCGTGCGCGATCGCATCGAGCGCGGCGAGACTCCCGCCGAGGCGGCGGCGGCGGCGTGGCGCGAGTTCGGAAACGTCCTCACGGTGAAGGAGGTCACGCGCGAGGCGTGGGGCTGGACGTGGCTCGAACGGCTCGCGCAGGATTTCCGCTACGCGGTACGGCTGCTGCGCCGCAACCCGGGATTCACGCTCGTCGCCATCCTGTCCCTGGCGCTCGGCATCGGCGCCAACACCGCGATCTTCCAGGTCATCGACGCGATCCGCCTGCGCACGTTGCCGGTGCCGAACCCGTCCGAGCTTGCGGAGATTCGAGTCGTCGAGCGTTTCGGCGTCCGTGGAAACCACTCGGGCTGGCATCCATCGCTCAGCAACCCGATCTGGGAGCAGATTCGCGCGAGGCAGCAGAGCTTCTCGGGCGTGTTTGCGACAGGCGCGGAAACGTTCAACCTGGCAAACGGCGGCGAGTCGCGGAAGGCGCCCGGCATCTGGGTCAGCGGCGATTACTTCCGCCTGCTCGGCGTCAGGCCCGTGGCAGGACGGCTCATCGATGACGGCGACGATCGGCGCGGGTGCGCACCGCGCGCGGTCCTGAGCTACCCGTTCTGGCAGCGGCAGTACGGCGGCGATCCAGCCGTCGTCGGCCGGTCCATGACCATGGAATCACAGCCGGTCGAGATCATCGGCGTCGCGCCGCCACGATTCTTCGGCCTCGAAGTCGGCCGCGCGTTCGACGTGGCGCTGCCGATTTGCGCTGAACCGATCATCCACGGCGGCAAGGGGCGGCTCGACTCCGGCACGGACTGGTGGCTGATGATCGTCGGCCGGCTCAAACCGGGATGGACGCTGGCGGCCGCGACCGCGCAGCTCAAGGCGATGTCGCCGGATCTGTTCCGGACGACGCTGCCGGCGAACTACCCCGCCGTCAGCGTGCAGCCGTATCTGACGCTGCAGCTCGGCGCGTTCGATGCGGGCGCCGGCATCTCCTGGGTCCGCGAAGAGTACTCGACGTCTCTCTGGCTGCTCCTCGGCATCGCCGCGGTCGTCCTCGTGATCGCGTGCGCGAACGTCGCGAACCTGCTGCTGGCGCGCGCGAGCGCACGTCAGCGCGAATTTGCAGTGCGGCTCGGCGTCGGCGCATCGCGGGGGCGCATCGTGCGTCAGCTCCTCACCGAGAGCCTGCTGCTCTCGGCGGCCGGCGCTGCGTGCGGCGTGTTCGTCGCGAGCACCCTCAGCAATACGCTGGTGTCGTTCATCAAGGCCGCGGACCAGACGCTCGTGCTCGACATGGGGGTCGACTGGCGTGTGCTCGGGTTCACCGGCCTGCTCGCCGTCATGACGTGCGTGCTTTTCGGCGTTGCGCCGGCGCTGCGCGCGACGCGCGTGAGTGTGGACGCGGTGCTGCGAAGCACCGGCCGCAGCCATTCCGCGGGCCGCGAGCGGGCCGGGCTGCGCCGCGCGCTCGTCGTCTGCCAGGTCGCGCTGTCGCTCGTGCTGCTCGTCGGCGCGCTGCTGTTCGCGCGGAGCCTCCGCAACCTCCTGAGCCTCGATCCGGGTTTCCGCAGCGCCGGGGTGGTGATCGCGCGCATCGACCTGCGCGCGCTGGACCTTTCGCTGGACGCACGGCGCCAGGCGCGCCTCGACATGATCGATCGCGTGCGCGCGCTTCCCGGCGTTGAATCGGCTGCGCACGCCGCAATCGTTCCGCTGAGCGGCGACGGCTGGGGCAACGACGTCTGGGTAGACGAAGGGGGGTCGCGCCGCAAGGCGGACGTCGCGTTCAACAGCGTGAGCAGCGGCTACTTCGCGACGCTCGGCACGCCGCTGCTTGCAGGCCGGGATTTCGATAACGCCATCGATACCCCGCAGGCGCCGCTCGTCGCGATTGTGAACGAAACGTTCGCCCGGACATTGTTCAATGGCGGCAATCCGGTGGGACACCACTTCACTGTCGAATCCACGCCGGGCACGCCGGAGCGGACGTTCGAGATCGTCGGCTGCGTGAAAGACGCGAAGTACATCGAGCTTCGTGAAACGGTGATGCCCGGCGCGTTTCTCGCCGACGCCCAGGAAGCCCGAGGGGGGCCGTACACGCAGCTCGTGATGCGGACGACGCTTCCGTCCGAGACAATCACGAGCGAGATCACAACGAACCTGGCGGAGCTGAACCCGCGCATCGGCGTAACGTACACGCTGATGGACGCCCAGATCGCGGACACGCTCCTTCGTGAACGGCTGACCGCGACGCTGTCGGGATTTTTTGGCGGGCTTGCTGCGGTGCTGACGCTCGTCGGCCTCTACGGCGTCGTCGCGTACACCGTCGCGCGGCGCACGAACGAGATCGGGATCAGGATGGCGCTCGGCGCCAGCCGCCGCGCGGTGATCTCGCTGATTCTGCGCGAGGCGGGGACTCTCGTGACGGTGGGACTCGTCACGGGCCTGGTTCTTGCGGTCCTGGCGGCACGCCTCGCTCAGACGCTGCTCTTCGGACTGCAGCCGCACGACCCGGTGACGCTCACGCTCGCGGTGGCCTCGCTGGCGGGAGTGGCGATGCTGGCGAGCTACATGCCCGCGCGCCGCGCCGCGCGCATCGAGCCGGTCCAGGCGCTGCGGATTGAATAGAGGGCGGATCTAGCGCGCGTGGCGTTCAGCCGATCGCGCGCGCAGCCTGGCGGCGTACTCCTCGCGGTCTCTCGGCGGCGCGGTCGTGACGAGCGACTCGATCAGGCGCTGTGCCGCCGCCGTCACCTCGTCGACGGCCGTGTTGAACGCTTCCTCGTTTGCCCTCGACGGCTTCGTGAACCCGCTCACCTTCCGCACGAACTGCAGCGCCGAGGCGCGTACTTCGTCGTCTGTGGCCGGGGGCGCAAAGTTGAAGAGCGGTTTTATATTGCGGCACATAAGATCGAATCCCTCATCCCTAATCGTCGAATCCCTAATCGTCGAATCCCGAATCCCGAATCCCGAATCGTCGAATCCCGAATCCCGAATCCCGAATCGCCTACGAGTCCTTTTTCGCCACATACCTCTTGCGCGCGCGGGCGACGAGCGACGGGCGCTTGATGCGCACATTGATCTTGTGCGTCTTTCCATCCAGCTTCTCGGGCGTGAACGCGATTGCGTATTGCTTGTGCAGCTCGTCGGCAATGCGCTTAAAGGTCAACCCGAGGTTGCCTGGCGATCGCAGCTCGTAATATCCGCCGCCGGTCATCGCGGCGATTTTCGGCAGACCCTTGTCCACGACCAGGTCGTCGTCGTGGTTCGGAAGCCCGAACGTGCCCGGGCCGCCACCGCCGCCGCGGCGTCCTGTCGCCGACGCCTCGCGCCCGGCCAGGCCAATCGCAAACACCATCACATCTTCCTCTTCGGCGTTCTTCGTAACGTCGTGGAAGCTGATGTTGTTGCTGCCCATCGGATGGTCGAGGCCGTCGGTGAATACGAGGACGACACGCCGGCCGTCCTGGTGGAGAAGCGACGTGATGCCGACGTTCACCGCGTTCCAGAGCGGCGTCGGTCCGGGCTCCTGCAGCTCGGTGCGCAGGATCTCGATCAGGTCGCGCTGACTGCTCGTGAACTCGCGCGGGTCGACCTGGATGCGGTTGGCGAAGCTGCCGATGCGCGCCTTGTCGCCCGGCAGCAGCAATCCGACGAACTGCTCGGCGGCATTCCGTACGAGCCGGAAGTTCGGTGTCATGCTCCCGCTGCGGTCGAGCATCATGACGACGGTAATCGGCTGCACGCCGCTGTCAAAGACCGTGATCGACTGTTTCTTTCCGTTGTCGTAGATCTCGAAATCTTCCTGTGTCAGATCGGGGACGAGCTTGCCGGTCGGGTCGGACACGGTGATGTAGACCGCCACCGATCGCGATGCGGTGTGGAACGTCGCCTGCGGCGTCTTCGCCTGCGGCGCGGCCAGACCCGCGGCGAGAAAGATCATCAGAGCGACGGAGAGAGCGGTGCGCATGGGGCCCTCGAGCGGGGGTCTGCAGATATTAGCAAGAAGTCGGGATGGCAGCCTCGAGGCGATGCTGCGCCTCCTGGAGCGCGATCCGGACCTCTGCAGCAGTCTCGAGGTCCAGCAGGTCCAGGCGTCGAACGCGGCCCGCGCGCGTTCGGATCTCGGCCGACGCGTCCGTGACGTTGACCGCGGCGATCTCCTTCCATCGCGGCGCGAAACGGGACGACAACGTTCATGAGCGTGAAGTCTAGCTCATGGTAACGTTTCGCCCATGATTCCAGGACGATCTTTTCGGTTGCTGGCCGCGGTGATCATCGCGGCGCCTGGTCTCGTTACATCCGCCGCCGCACAGACAGGTGGAAGCTCCTCCCGCGCGATGACGGCTGCGGACTACGCCCGCGCAGAGAAGTTCATGACGTGGAACGCGACACCCCTGGTCTACCGGTCCGGCGTGCGGCCGACGTGGATCGAAGGGGATCGCTTCTGGTATCGCGTGACGACGCCCACCGGGACGGAAGCGGTTCTCGTCGACGCTGCGAAAGGGAGCAAGCAACGCTGCACGCTTCCGGCATGTGCCGAGGCGACAGGCACCGGGCGCGGAGGCCGAGGCGGAACGGGTGGGCCGGCGGCGACCACGACGGCCACATCTCCTGACGGCAAGCGCGCGGCGTTCATCCGCGACTGGAATCTCTGGATCCGCAACGTGCCGGGCGGCAGGGACACGCAGCTCACGACCGACGGCGTCAAGGACTTCGGATACGCCACCGACAACGCGGGCTGGACGAAGAGCGATCGGCCGATTCTCGTCTGGTCGCCCGACTCGAAAAAGATCGCGACCTTTCAGCAGGACCAGCGGCGCGTCGGCGAGATGTACCTGGTCAGCACGGAAGCCGGCCATCCAAAGCTGGAGGCGTGGAAATACCCGCTGCCGGGCGACGACGTCGTGTCGATGCTGCAGCGCGTGGTTATCGACGTCGACGCGCAGAAGGTCGTCCGCCTCAAGACGGATCCGGATCAGCACCGCGGCACGCTCTGCGACAACCTCGCGTGCCGGGGCAGCGAATGGGGCGACGTCCAGTGGGCGCCGGATTCATCATCGCTCGCGTTCGCGTCCACATCGCGCGATCACAAGGTCACGACGTTGCGGGTCGCTGACCCCGTAACCGGGAAGGTGCGCGACGTCTTCGAGGAGAAGGTCGCGACCTTCTTCGAGTCGGGCAACGGCCGCGTGAACTGGAAGTCTCTGCCCTCATCGAACGAAGTGATCTGGTTCTCCGAGCGGGAGAACTGGGGTCACCTTTATCTCTACGACCTGCAGAGCGGCAAGTTGAAGCACCCAATCACGAGCGGCGAAGGGAATGTGACGCAGGTCGTGCACGTCGACGAGAAGGCGCGCGTCATCATCTTCCAGGCAGTCGGGCGCGAGAAGCGGCGCGATCCGTATTTCACGCATGTGTACCGGGTCAGCATGGACGGGGGCGAGCCGACGCTGCTGACGCCCGAGGATGCGACGCACGACATCACGATGTCGGATTCCGGGAAGTATTTCGTCGACAGCTACTCGAAACCGGATGTGCCACCGGTCACCGTGCTGCGCGATGCGACCGGAAAATTGATCGCGGAGCTCGAGAAGGCCGATATTTCGAAGCTGCTGGCGACGGGATGGAAGCCGCCGACACCGATCGCCGTCAAGGCGCGCGACGGCGCAACGGATCTTTATGGGCTGATGTATCGACCGTCGACGCTCGTGCCCGGCCGCAAGTACCCGATCATCAATCACATCTATCCCGGACCGCAGAGCGGAAGCGTCGGCGGCCGCACGTTTTCACCGGCGCGAGGCGATGCGCAGGCCCTCGCCGAGCTCGGGTTCGTCGTGGTCGAAATCGACGGCATGGGCACGCCGTGGCGATCGAAGAAGTTCCACGAGGCGTATTACGGGAACATGGCGGACAACACGCTGCCCGACCAGGTCGCCAGCATGAAGCAGCTCGCGGAGAAGTATCCATTCATCGACATCACGCGCGCCGGCATCTACGGCCATTCGGGGGGCGGCTACGCGGCGGCCGGCGCAATGTTCCACTATCCCGACTTCTTCAAGGTCGGGATCTCCGAATCGGGAAACCACGACAACCGCGTCTACGAGGACGACTGGGCGGAGAAGTGGATCGGGCTGCTCGAAAAGGACGAAGCGCTCGCGGCGGCGTATGAAAAGCAGGCGAACCAGAACGTCGCGAAAAACCTGAAGGGCAAGCTGCTGCTCGCGCACGGGACAATGGATTCGAACGTGCCGCCGAACAACACGCTGCTCGTCGTCGACGCGCTGATCAAGGCGAACAAGGATTTCGACCTGCTGATGATTCCGAATGCTGGACACGGGTATGGCAACGCCAGCAACTACATGACGCGCCGCAGGTGGGATTACTTCGTAAAGAACCTGCTGGGGATGGAGCCGCCGAAGGAGTACGTCCTCGAAAGATAGAGCCTCGTCCCGCGCCACCCGTCGGCTGCGGTGTTACACTCTCGCCACTATGAAAACCCCCATGCGTCTCTTACCGATATTGCTCGCCGCCGCGCTGCAGCAGGGTGCGCTCGCCGCTGGCTCCGCGCAGCAGGGCGCGATCGAACCGGGCTGGACCGAGTTGTTCAACGGCACGGACCTCACCGGCTGGAAAATCAGCGGCAACGTCGCGACCTTCAAGATCGTCGACGGTGCGCTCGTGGCCAACGGGCCGCCCGCGCACGCGTTCTACGACGGACCGTTCCGTAATCATGCGTTCCGCAACTTCGAGTTGAAGGTCGACGTGATGGCGAAGAACAACTCGAACGGCGGCATCTACGTCCTGACCGAATGGCAGGACACCGGCTTTCCGCGCAAGGGTTTCGAGATCCAGGTGAACAACACCTACGCGCGCGATCCCGTGAAGACCGGCAGCCTCTATCACGTGCAGGACGTCACCGAGGCGATTCCAAAAGACGATGAATGGTTCACGGAGCACATCATCGTCCGCGGCAACAACATCAAGGTGCTGGTGAACGAGAAGCAGGTTGTGGACTGGACGCAGCCGGCGGACTGGACCGGTGGACGCGAGGGTCCTGGGCGCGCGATCACCGGCCCCGGCACGATCGCGCTGCAGGGGCATGACCCGAACAGCACCGTGTATTACAAGAACATCCGGATCAAGCCGCTCGAGGATCAGGCGCCCGCACCGGCTGCTCCGGCGCCGGGGGGACGAGGCGGACAAGGACCGCAGGCGCCGGCGTTCACGTCTCCCGAAGTGTCCACCGATCGCCGCGTCACGTTCCGGCTGTATGCGCCGGAGGCGACGAGCGTCTCGATTCGCGCGGGCGACATTCCGGCCGCTGCTCGCGAGGGGACCCAGTTCACGAAGCGCGAGAACGGCGTGTGGGAAATGACGACCGCCGCGCTCGAACCAGGCGCCTACCGTTACGTGTACCTCCTGAACGGCGTCGGCGTGATGGATCCGCGCAACACCGCGATCAGCGAGTCCAACACGACCGCGTGGAGCGTTGTCACGGTGCCCGGCTCCGACACGTACGATACGAAAAACGTGCCGCACGGCGCGGTCGCGTCGGTCTATTACCAGTCAACCGCGCTCGGCCGCACGCGCCGCATGCACGTCTACACGCCGCCGGGATATGAGACGAGCACAGCGAAATATCCGGTCTTCTACTTGCTGCACGGCGCCGGTGACTGCGACGATTCGTGGACGTCGGTCGGCCGCGCGAACTTCATTCTCGACAATCTGATCGCGGCAAAAAAGGCCAAGCCAATGATCGTGGTGATGCCCGCGGGGCACACGACGACCGCGCCAACCGGCCGCGGTGCGGCGGCTCCCAGCGCGCAGGCCCGCGACGAGTTCACCGCCGACTTCCTGACGGACATCCTCCCGTATGTCCAAAAACACTACCGCGTGATCCCTGATCGTGCGCACCGCGCGATCGCAGGCCTGTCGATGGGCGGAAGCCAGACGCTGAACATCGGGATTCCTAATCTCGACAAGTTCGCCTACGTGGGGGTCTACAGCTCCGGGCTGCTCGGTTCTCGTCCCGCGCCGGCCGCGCCTGGCGCGGCGCCTGCGCCGGCGGCGCCGTTCGGGAGCGCGTGGGAGCAGCAGAACGTCGCGATGCTCGACAACGCCGCGATGAGAAAAGGATTGAAGCTGTTCTGGTTCAGCACCGGCGCCGAGGACGGTTTGATGCCGACGACGAAGTCGACGGTGGAACTGTTCTCGAAGCACGGCTTCGCGCCGGTGTTCAAGGAGAGCCCGGGCGGCCACACGTGGCTGAACTGGCGCAACTACCTCGCCGAGTTCACACCGCAGCTGTTCCAGTAAGGGTTGCGAGTCCCAGCTTCCAGCCTCGCGCCGGGAGCTGGGCTCTCGCGGACTTCGCTCACGCTCCCGTCGTGTCCGGCTTTAGCCGGACCGGTCCCGCGACTGCTTCGCTCTCTGCTAACACTCGCCGCGCATGCGCGAGGTCGAGCGCGCCGTCCCAGCGCGCAATCACCACCGTCGCGACGGCATTGCCAATCAGGTTCGTAATCGCGCGCACTTCGGACATGAATCGATCGACGCCGACGAGCAATGCGAGTCCGGCGGGTGGAATCGACGGCACGGCCGCAAGCGTCGCGGCGAGCGTGATGAAGCCGCTGCCCGTGACCCCCGCCGCCCCCTTCGACGTGAGCAGCAGGATCGCGAGGATCGACAACTGTTCCTTCACCGTCAGGTTCACCCCGCTCACCTGTGCGACGAACACCGCCGCCATCGTCATGTAGATCGCCGTCCCATCGAGGTTGAACGAGTAGCCGGTTGGAATCACGAGGCCGACGACCGGCTTGCTGCATCCGAGCTGCTCGAGCTTCAACATCAGCCGCGGCAGCGCGGATTCGGACGATGAGGTGCCGAGGACGATCAGGATCTCTTCGGCGATATAACGGAGGAAGCGGAACAGTCGCAGGCCCGCGAGGCGGAGGATCGACCCGAGCACGACGAGAATGAACAGGAAGCAGGTGATGTACACGCCCGCCATCAGCTTGCCGAGCGACAGCAGGCTGCCGACACCGTAGCGGCCCACCGTGAACGCCATCGCCCCGAACGCCCCGATCGGCGCGAGCCGCATGACGATCCCGACGATCGCGAACAGCGTGTGCGACAGCTGATCGATCCACGAGACGAGCGCGCTGGCGCGGTCTCCCTGCGAGAGCAGTGCGATCCCGAACAGCAGCGATACCAGCAGCACCTGCAGGATGTCCCCCCGCACGAAGCCGTCGAGCATCGTCGTCGGGATCACATTGAGCAGGAATTCCACCGCGGTGGGTGCCGCGCCGGCGGCCGCGGCAGGCGGGGCGGTCCCGGGCGCGACGTGCAGCCCCCGGCCGGGCTGCAGCACGTTGACGACCACCAGTCCGATCACGAGCGCGAGCGTCGACACCACCTCGAAGTAGATGAGCGTGCGGATGCCAATCCGTCCGACGTCCCTCATCGCGCCCATGCGCGCGATGCCGACCGTGATCGTCGCGAAGACGATCGGACCGATCAGCATCTTGATCAATTTGATGAAGCCGTCGCCGAGCGGCTTCATGGCGGCCGCCCGCTCGGGCGACACGATCCCGAAAAGGACGCCGAGGAGGATCGCTGCGAGGACCTGGACGTAAAGGCTGCGGTGTAGTCGCGCCATTTACACCGGCTTGTCGAGCCACGCGTAATGCGTGCGCCCCTTGCGGAAGATTGTGTCGAGCGCGTCGTCGTTCACTCTGCTGCCCACGTGCCCTCCCGCGGAAACGACGAATATAGCACCACACGTCTGCGCTCAGCCGCGCGCAAGAACTCGAGCGTGCGGTGCTGCTTGAACGCCGCCATCCCGCAGAGCATCCCCTTGTAATCGAAATGCGGAACGCTCCACTTCATCGTCTCCTGAACGTCCGGGCATCCCTTGTGCACGGCCTTCCGGATGCGCGTGAGGATGGGTTTGGCGAATGGCGCCGACTTCGCGATGTATGCGTCGACCCGTGGATCTCTGCTGCCCATGAACAGGAAGGATAATGGATCCCGTGATGGCCGACACGCCGCGCGACCCCCACGAGCGGCTTCGAGACGATGTGCGGATGCTGGGGGGGCTCCTCGGCGAAACGTTGCGGCTGCGCGAAGGCGCGGCATTGTACGAGATCGTCGAGCGGGTGCGGGCGTTGTCGAAGAGCGGCCGCGCGGGCAGCGACCGCGATCTCGACGCGCTCGCGGATCTGCTCCGTGGATTGCCGGTCGAATCGGCCGTCCCCGTCGCGCGGGCATTCTCGCAGTTCCTCACGCTCGCGAACATCGCCGAGCAGCACCACCGCGTGCGCCGGCGCCGCCAGTATCTCCGCGATCCGCATGCGGAGCCGCAGCGCGGCTCCTGCGATGAAACGTTTGCGCGGCTGCTGTCCCGCGGCACCACCGCGGACGCGCTTCATACGGCGACGACGACGATGCGCGTCGAGCTGGTGCTGACGGCGCATCCGACGGCGATCACGCGGCGGACGCTGATCCAGAAGCACCTTCGCGTCGCCGATGCGCTCGTGCGCTAGCACCGCGAGTACCTCACCGCGCCGGAGCGCTGGGAGATCGTGGAGACCCTCCGGCGCGAAGTGATGGCGTCGTGGGAGACCGATGAAATCCGCGCGCGCCGCCCAACGCCGGTCGACGAAGCGATCGCCGGTCTCCTGATCTTCGAGCAGACGCTCTGGGACGCGGTGCCGCGGTTCCTGCGCTCGATGGACGCGGCGCTGAAGCGCGCGACCGGACGGCCGCTGCCGCTCGACGCGGCACCGCTGCGATTCGGCTCGTGGATGGGAGGCGACCGCGACGGGAACCCGACCGTCACACCGCGCGTCACGCACCTCGCGTGCGGCGTCGCGAGGTGGATGGCCGCAGACCTCTACGAGCGCGAGATCGCGGCGCTGCGCGCCGAGCTGTCCGTCACGCCCGCGACGCCGGCGCTGCAGGCCCGCGCGAACGGCGCGCGCGAGCCCTATCGCGCGGTGCTGCGCGAGGTCCGCGATCGGCTGCGTGCGACGCGCGATCATTTCGGCGGCGAGCTCGCGCGCGCCGAGCTGCTCAAGGGGGACGTGCCGACATCAGGCAGGGCCGCCCCGTACTTGTCGGTTCGCGATCTCGTCGAACCGCTGCAGCTGTGTTATCGATCGCTCGTCGAGACAGGCCAGCAGGTGATCGCGGACGGCCGGCTGGCCGACGTGCTGCGGAGGACCGCGGCGTTCGGCCTCACGCTCGTGCGGCTCGACATCCGCCAGCACGCCGCGCGTCACGCCGCGGCGCTCGATGCGATTACCCGCCATCGCGGCGACGGGTCATACCTCGAGTGGGACGAATCCCGCCGGCAGGCCTACCTCACGTCCGCGCTGCGCAGCGCGACGCCGCTCGTTCCTGGCGATCTGACCGCGGATTCCGACGTCCTCGACGTTGTCGAGACGTTCAGGCTCGCGGGCCAGCTGCATTCGGAATCGCTGTCGGCTTACGTGATCTCCATGGCGCAGGCGCCGTCCGATGTGCTCGCGGTCGAAGCCTTC
>Ga0137373_10002107_pt1 | contig 21753 bp, 19 predicted proteins | sample SagtaG_5_FD_104912 | JGI IMG/M metagenome (GOLD analysis project Ga0137373, IMG submission 104912) | Vadose zone soil microbial communities from Sagehorn Ranch, Mendocino, California, USA - Sage1_R_80_16 metaG | ecosystem: Environmental > Terrestrial > Soil > Vadose zone | place: USA... | reverse complement strand
CGTTCCGACGCCGGCGCATAGACAGGCTCTGAAATGCCTTTGTCCCGTGCGGCCGCCTCGCGCTCTTCGCGAGTCAGTGGCCTGGCCTCACCAAGTGAGATCCCCTCCTCGAGCGCTTCGCGGACCTCGTCGTGGCCGCGATCGTCTGGGCGCAGCTCGCCCAAAGGACGTTGCTGCTTCTCCGGGCGCGGTTCCTCGGTGCTCATAGTGTTTTCCCTTTCGCGATTCAGTCTAAACCGGTGTGCGTCGGCCAGGGCGCCCAGCGTCCCGACCACGCCGTCGAAATCGACCAGTTCGCAGAGCGCGATCGCGCATTGCACCCGTAGTTCGAGATTCGTGTGGCTCGTCAGCGCGCACATCACGGATGCGAGGCGGGCACGCTGTTCATCGTCAACTGCCCTGCTCCTCGCGGCCTGGAGCACCGCCAATTGAGCGCGTTTCGGCTCGATCGTATCGATCAGCACCTGCCTGAGCAGGGCGAGAACACCTTCGCGCTCGTTGGTTAAGGTGAGCGCTCCGTTCGGTCCGAGCGACGCCCATCAATAAATCAACCCCGACGGTTTCCGCGACATCTTCGCCGCCGACGTCTCGGCGACAGAGACTTCGATGATGGCCCGCGACTCAGCGGCGGCTGCCGTTCTTGCCTTCGCACAACCTTCGGGACCAGCTGCGTGGAAGTCGATCCTTAGCTGGGCTCTGGTTGCGGGCGCCGACCACGCCATTGGGCGTCTCATTGAGTCGAGGAGGCGCACAATGATCACCGATGGCCAATATGTACGACCTCGTTATCGTCGGTGGCGGCCCAGCCGGGGCGAGCGCCGCTATCTTTGCCGCGCGCGCGGGACTGCGCACAGTAGTGATCGACTCTGATAAGGGCATGACCCGGCGGGCGCTTGTCAACAACATGCTTGGCTTCCCGAAAGGCATCACCGGGCCGGAGCTCGTAGAACGCGGTCAGGTGCACGCCGTCGGCGCTGGCGCAGAGTGGCTGACTGCGGAGGTCACGGGCCTCGAACCCGCGGGCGAATCGATTCGGTTGACTACATCCGATGGCCGGACGCAGGAGGCCGAGCAAGTTCTTCTGACAACTGGCGCCAGCGCTGTGCTAGCTCAGCAGGCAGGCTTGGCCACTCGACCAGGCACTGAGCCACGGATGAAGGACGCAATTATCGTGGACCCCGACGGCCGGACCAGTGCTCAGGACGTGTGGGCGGCTGGCGCTGCCGCGGGCGTCAGTGTCCATGTGATCATTACCGCCGGCGATGGAGCGCGAGTCGCGCTCAACCTCATCAGCGCTCGCAAAGGGCAGCGGCACGTGGACCACGATGTGCTGCCGCCTCCAAGTGCGTCCTGAGGCAGCACCACGCAGAGGTCGTAGTAGAGATGAAAACTCGTACCTATTCGTGAGGCTGGCGAGCTACAAGATGTAGTGGGTGCTGACTCTGCAAACCACAACCTGTGGCCACGACTCTCGTGAGGCGGGCGAGTCTGGGGAGCGGTGGGAGCCGGCATTGTGGGTGACATTGTGGGCACTCAAGCCGGCGACGGTGCTGAGACCGAGGTGTCGGTGGCCACTCGGTCTTTAGGATTTCACCGCGGGTTGTGGCAGTGATCGTGGTAGAGTCGTGCCATGCGAACTACCATCGATGCCGCGGGCCGCATCGTGGTTCCTAAACCGCTGCGTGACGAACTGGGCGTGCAGGCCGGGCAGGTGCTCGAGCTCGAGGTGCGGGACGGCCGCCTGGAAATCGAGATAGCGCCCGTTGAAATGCGCCTCGAGCGCCGCCGCCACGGCCTGGTTGCGGTGCCAACCGCGACCCTACCCACGCTGACGGCCGAAATGGTCAGAGATACGCTCGAGCGCATCCGACGGTGACGGTGGTCGATACCAGTGTTGTGGTCGCGGCTTTCGCCTCGTGGCACGCCCTGCATGACTCCGCAGATAACGTCATCGACGGTGGCGCTCGCCTGGTCGCGCATTGCGCGCTCGAGGCATTCTCGGTGCTGACCAGACTGCCACCACCATTCCGCGCTACTGCGCCGCTGGTGCGGGACTTTCTTGCCGATCGTTTCCCGGACGCGTACATCACGCTGGACACTGAGCAGTACCGCGCCCTCGTTCCCCGCCTCGTCGAGCTCGGCATCAGTGGCGGCGCCGCGTACGATGCGCTGGTCGCCGCGACTGCTCGTCGCGCTGGCGAGACGCTCGTAAGCTGCGATCGCCGGGCCGCCCGAACCTACCAGCGATTAGGCGCCGACTTCCTCTTACTTGGTTGAGCGACCAACACGCGCGCCGCTGCTGCGGGCGTGCCGTGGTGTCCGTTCCCGGCGATCACATGCCAGCTAATTGCGTCGGCGTGCGCACGTGAAGCGACCTGAGCCAGCAACGGTTGTCAGCGTACGATCAGTCGATCTGCCGGGTGTGTCCGGAGCCATCGCATCGGCCAGTTGGCGAACACAGCCGTGACGCAGAGCGACCCGTGGATCGCGAAGGACCCACGGGCCGCCTGCCAGGAAGGAGCGCCTGTCCGCTTGCGGAGCGCCGCACATGTATGTCATGCGGCGGATCTGCTGCTTAATAGGGTGGCGAGAAATTGACTACTTTTTCTGCCAACATTGCTGCCAAAGTGCGTCTAGAGCGCGGGTTTTCAGCTCATCCACGAACTGCGATTGAATTTGAGAATGGGGCCTCGCCGGGCCCCCTCACTCATCCAGATGTCGTAGTGAACGAACTCGCACTCCCAGAGCCGGGGTTATCATGCATTTCTGCCAGCATTAGTGACAGGAGTTAGCCCGAACTGCCAATCGGAGTGGAAATTTGAACTTGGAATTGATGCTGGCGAACGTGAAGCTGGCGACATCGTAGTAGCGATAAACTAGTACGACTAAATGTCGTAATAGAGATGAAATTCGTACGGGTGGGGCCGTAGGGCGATGGCTTCGACCTCGCGCTCTTGCTTGTAGGCGATCCATTCGTCGATGACGTCCTGGGTGAAGACGCCGCCCTTGAGCAGGAACTCGTGATCGGCCTGCAGCGCGGCCAACACTTCTTGCAGGCTGCCGGGGGTGCTCTGGATCTTCGGGCCGCCGTCGGTGCCGTTGTGCGCGACCAACTCGTACAGGTCCTCGTCGATCGGATCGGGCGGCTCGATCTTGTTGATCACGCCGTCCAGGCCGGCCATGAGCATGGCTGAGAACGCCAGGTATGGGTTGCACGACGGGTCTGGCGCACGGAACTCCAGACGCCGAGCCTTGGGCGAGTTGGAGTACGTCGGGATGCGCACGCAGGCGGATCTGTTGCGCTGGGAGTAGACGAGGTTGATCGGCGCCTCGTAGCCCGGCACCAGCCGTCGATAGCTGTTCGTGGTCGGCGCAGCGAACGCGAGGATGGCTGGTGCGTGCTTCAGCAGACCGCCGATGTAGTGTCGACACATCTCAGACAGCAGCGCGTAGCCATCCTTGTCGTAGAAGAGCGGCTCGTCGTCGTTCCACAGGCTCTGGTGCGTGTGCATGCCCGAGCCGTTATCGCCAAACAGCGGCTTGGGCATGAACGTCGCCGTGTAGCCGTTGCGATAGCAGACGTTCTTGACGATGTACTTGTACTTGAGGACCGAGTCGGCCATCCGGACCAGCGTCCCGAAGCGCATGTCGATCTCGGTCTGGCCAGCGGTACCGACCTCGTGGTGGTGGACCTCGATCTTGATGCCCGCCTTCTGCAGCTCGAGGACGATTTCGCTGCGCAGGTCCTGCAGCTTGTCCATCGGCGGGACCGGGAAGTAGCCCTCTTTGTAGCGCGGGCGATAGCCAAGATTGGCCGTGCCGTTGCGCGAGCTATTCCAGATGCCTTCATCCGAGTCGATCTCGTAGAAGCCCGAGCGGGCGTCCTGGCCGAAGCGGATCGAGTTGAAGATGTAGAACTCGACCTCCGGCCCGAAGTAGGCCGTCGTGGCAATGCCACTCTCGGTCAGGAAGGCTTCAGCTTTTTTCGCGATGAACCGCGGGTCGCGCGAGTAGCGCTCCATCGAGTCGGGCTGGATGACATCGCAGATGACGCTCAACGTCGGGATGGTGCACGCGGGGTCCAGGAAGGCCGTATCGGCATCCGGCAGCAGGAGCATGTCGGACTCGTTGATCTTCTGGAAGCCTCGGATCGAGGACCCGTCGAAGCCGATGCCTTCGGTGAACAGGCTTTCGGAGAACTCCTCGACCGGGATGCTGAAGTGCTGCCACAAGCCAGGCAAGTCGATGAACTTGAAATCGACCATTTTGACCTGGAGATCCTTGGCTTGCTGCAAGACTTCTTTGGGCGACGTGCGCGGTTGGGCGATCTTCGGCCCGGTCGCGATGACCATTCGGTCACTCCTCTCAGCTGGGCGAACTTAGCGTCGTCTGGTCACGGGACGGCGGACGACGACGTGTATGGCGCTCCTTCGGGGTCGAACGTCCCGCGGCTTGGGATTGTCCTTAACCGCGGGGGCGATCGGCCCCGGGTGCAGTGCCCGAAGAAGTCTGGGGCGGTATTGTGCAAAGTGCCCAATCGGCTCGTGGTGCCGCGGTCGGGGGTGCAGCGGCGCGGGCGGTTGTGCGCCGCATTGCCTGCCGCTCTGAGTCGCGCGCCTTACCATCTCAGCAAGTGCCCAAATATGAACCGCTACGGGACTTTCTGGCCGGGTTGCCGCGCGGCCAGAAGCAGATCACGCTTGGGTTCGCGCGACTCGAGGAACTGCTGGGCGATCCGCTGCCGCCTTCCGCGCGGACGTATGAGCAGTGGTGGCTGGGCGGCCGGGTGAAACGCGGCCGCATCGACGCCAACTGGCAAGACCAGGTACAGCAGCGCGCCTGGGAGGACGCCGGCTGGACTGTCGAGGAGCTTGACCTGCTGCTCAAGAACGTGACGTTCCGGCGCCGCTAAGTTTGCTTCAGGTGTACGCCGCCGTCACTGCACGCGCGCCGCGCGCGGGAGCTACTTTCCTCTATCAAAGGAGAGAAGCAGATGCGCGCCGGGCAGGCGCCTCTTTCGAAAATCAGAAGCAGATGCGCGCCGGGCACGCCCCTCTTTCGGAAATGAGAAGCAGATGCGCGCCGGGCAGGCGTCGAGTGGCCGAGGGAGAGTCGCCTGTGCGGTGCGTGGTGTGGCTGACATGAAACTGGGCGAAGCGTAGTGCTGAAGGCAGTTACTTTTGACTTCTGGAGCACGCTGGTCGACGGTACGCCGGTGCCAGCGCGCAGTACGGAGCGGCTGGCGGCATTGCATCAGGCGATCGTCGGGGCGGGGCATGCGTGCACCCCTGAGGAGGTGCGCTCGGGGCTGCGTCGCGCGCTGCAGCGGGTGAGCGACGATGCGCGCGAGAGTTACATCGACGTCGGGCCGCCGGGCCGCTGGGCGGCGCTAGCCAAGGAGCTTGGCGTGCCCGATGGGCTGATCGACTTCGAGGTCGTGCGGCATGCGTATGAGGACATCACGCTGGACCAGTTGCCCGACCCGATGCCGCACGTGCACGGCGCTGTCGAGGCGGTAAAGCGCAACGGGTATGCGCTGGGCGTCATTTGCAATACAGGGATGACTGGCGGACGGGTTTTACGTGAGGTGCTTCGGCGGCACGGTCTGCTGGAGTACTTCGACGTGACCGTGTTTTCGAACGAGTTCGGGGTGGGCAAGCCGCATCCGTCCATCTTTCAGCACACCTTGGAGGCTCTCGGCGGCATCCAGCCGAGCGCGGCGCTGCATGTGGGGGATCTGGAGGAGCTGGATATCGACGGGGCGCGGCAGGCGGGGATGTATTCGGCGCTGTACGTGCCCACGGATGACGACGTGAACACTGAGGCCAACCTGGTGGTGCGCGACTGGCGGGAATTTCCCGATCTGATTGCCGGCCTTACAAATGCCCCTGCTGGGCCGGACGGTCCTTTTACCATTGCTGGCAGTGAGCACTGAGACGGATGTTCGAGCCTGGTGGGATGAAGACGAGGAAGATCTTGCAAGCCTGGAGGAGCCAGAACCGAGCGCTCCGCTAGAGCAGCCGCAAGCCAGCAAAGACTTCGTTCACCTGCATGTCCACAGCGAGTACTCGCTGCTCGACGGGCTTTCGCCAGTCAAGAACATCGTCGATACGGTAAAGCGCGGCGGTATGCGGGCAGTCGCTCTGACCGACCACGGCAACCTGTACGGCGCGATCGACTTCTATACGCACGCCAAGAGCCAGGGCATCAAGCCCATTCTGGGCGTCGAGGCGTACGTCAGTCCGCGCGGCATGAGCGACAAGGTTGGCAACCAGGACCGCAACTATTTCCACCTGGTCCTGCTGGTCAAGAACCTCGAGGGCTACCAGAACCTGGTCAAGCTCGTGTCGCGCGCCAATCTCGAGGGCTACTACTACAAGCCGCGTATCGACCGCGCTCTCCTGGCGGAACACGCCAAAGGACTGATCGCGCTCAGCGCGTGCTATAGCGGCGAGCCTTCACGTGCCATTCTCGAAGGTGATCTAAACCGGGCGAAAGAGGCCGCGGGGTGGTACCGCGAGGTCTTCGGCGACGACTACTTCCTCGAGCTGCAAGATCACGGCAACGCCGACGATCAAACGGTCAACACGGGCCTACTGGAGATCCACAGAGCAAGCGGGATACCGGTCGTCGCGACCAACGACAGCCACTACGCGCTGGCGACCCAGGCCAGTGCCCAGGACATTCTGCTGTGCATTCAGACCAATAGCGTCTATGAGGACGCCAAGCGCATGCGTATGCAGCCGGAGGCGTTCTACCTCAAGACGCCTGAGGAGATGTGGCAGCTCTTCGGTCATGTCCCGGACGCGCTGCACAATACCCAGGCCATCGCCGAACGGTGCGACCTGCAACTGCAGTTCGGTCGGCTCAGCTTTCCGGCGCTGGACCACCTGATTCCCGCTGGCGAACGCCCCCAGGCGTTCCTCGCACGGATCTGTGAGGAGCGGCTGGTTACACGCTACGGCGGCCACTTGACCGAGGCGCACCGAGCGCGGCTGAGCTATGAGCTCGAGGTTGTCCAAACGACGGGGTTTGCCGAATACATCCTGTTCGTGTGGGACTTCGTCGACTGGGCGCGCCAGCGGGCGATTCCGTGCGGGCCGCGCGGCTCAGCGGCCGGCAGCATCATCCTGTACTGCCTGGGCATCTCGGATCTCGACCCCGTGCGGTACGGGCTCACATTCGAGCGCTTCCTGAACCCCGAGCGCATCCAGATGCCTGATATCGACATGGACTTTGCCGACGATCGGCGCGACGAGGTCATTCAATACGTCATCGATCGGTACGGCAACGATCGAGTCGCGCAGATCATCACCTTCGGAAGACTGCTGGCCCGAGCAGCGATTCGCGACGTCGGGCGCGCGCTGGACTATCCGCTGACCGAGGTCGATCGGGTGGCCAAGCTGGTGCCGCCGATTCCGATCGGCCTCAAGATCGACCAGGCGATCGAGCAGAGCCCAGACCTGAAGGCACTGTACGACGGGCAACCGCACATCAAACGGCTCGTCGACACCGCGCGCAGCGTGGAGGGCGTGGCCCGTCACGCTGGTACCCATGCCGCGGGCGTGGTCGTGGCCGACCAGCCGCTCACGAATTATGTCCCGCTGCAGAAGGCGACGCGCGGCGACAGCGCCATGACGCAGTACGACATGAAGGTCCTCGACAAGATTGGCCTGCTCAAGATGGACTTCCTCGGGCTGGCCAACCTGACCATGCTGTCGAAGGCGCTGGACAACATCCGCGCGACGCGCGGCATTGAGCTCGACCTCGGGTCGCTGCCGCTCGAGGATCCGAAGACGTACGAAATGCTCTCGCGTGGCGAGACGCGGACCGTGTTCCAGCTAGAAGGCGGGGGTATGACCCGCTGCGTCCAGGACCTGCGCCCGACGACCCTGGACCACCTGGCGGCGCTCGTGGCGCTGTATCGACCCGGCCCGATGGCGCATATTCCGAGCTACATCGCGCGACGCGACGGGCGCGAGGCGCCCGCGCCGCCCGACCCTGCGCTGCAGGACGTGCTCGAGGAGAGCTACGGGATCATCGTCTATCAGGACCAGGTGCTCCAGGTGGTGCGCAAGCTGGCGGGCTACAGCCTTGGTCAGGCCGACGTCCTGCGGCGCGCGATGGGCAAGAAAGAAAAGGCAGTGATGGCCGAGGAGGGTCCCCGGTTCATCGAGGCGTGCGTTGCCCAGGGTTACGCGCAGTCGACCGCCGCGCGGGTGTGGGAGTTGCTCCAGCCGTTCGCAGGCTATGCCTTTAATAAGGCGCACGCCTACTGCTATGCGCTGGTCGCGTTTCAGACCGCGTACCTGAAGGCCAACTACCCCGTGGAGTGGTTCGCGGCCGTGTTGACGACGATCGCCGCGGATACGGAAAAGGTCGTGGGCGTGGTCGGCGAGTGCCGCCGGCTTGGCGTGGGCCTGCTGCCGCCGGACATCAATCGCTCGGCGCTGGAGTTCAGCGTCGAGGGCGCTGGCATCCGCTACGGGCTGGGTGCGGTCAAGAACGTCGGCGCTGGCGCTGTTGAGTTGCTCGTCCAAGAGCGATCGGCGAACGGCGAGTACACCAGCCTCGAAGAGTTCTGTCGGCGCCAGGACCTGCACACCGTCAACAAGCGGGTGCTGGAGTCGCTGATCAAGTGCGGCGCGTTCGACTCACTGGGCCGGCGCGAGACGCTGCTCGACGCCAAGCGACTGGATGCGGCCATCGCCTCGGCGCAGATCGACCAGCGCGCCGCCAGCACGGGCCAGGGCAGCCTGTTCGACATGTTCGGCGGTGCCGAGGCGATGATGGCGCCTGCCCTCGTACCAGCGGTTGAGACCGTGGACCTGGCCGTGTCGGCGCGCGAGCGTGCGCTGTGGGAGAAAGAAGTCCTGGGCTTCCAGTTCGGCGACCATCCGTTCATGGAGGCTGCCGCGTGGCTCGCCGGGCGTGTCACGCACGACACGTCGCAGATCACCGCCGAAGCAAGCGGCGAGCGCGTGGTGCTTGGCGGCCTGGTGACGTCTGTGCGACGGATCGTGACCCGCAACAAGGCGCAGATGGCGGTCCTCACGGTTGAGGACCTCCATGGCACGGTCGAAGTAGTGGTTTTCCCGCGTGTTTATGAGCGGACGCTCGACTTGTGGCGTGACGATGCCATCCTGGTGCTGGAAGGCAAAGTGGACACGCGGTCGGAGCGGCCGCAGATCGTCCTTGACCGAGCGGAAGAATGGGTTCCGCCGAAGAATGGCGCTCCGCCGCCGATGCCTGCTGTCGCGACCGTGCCGCCAGCTGCCGAGGCGCCAGCTGCCGAGGCGCCGGCGCGACCGCGACCGCCGGCAAACGGCAATGGCAACGGGAGTTCCAACGTCAACGGGCATGGGAACGGCCATGCGAAGCGGATCCTGCGGGTTGATGTCCCTCGGGGCGAGGATGACAACGCCTGTCTGCGGGTGCTCGAGCAGCTCCATGGGTTGGTAGAGCGCTGCGAGCCAGGGGCAGACGAGATTGTGCTGGTGCTGCGCGACAAGGCCGGCGAGTGCGTCGAGCTCGACGGGGCGGAGATCCTGGTGCGTCACAGCCCAGACCTGGAGTCGCAGGTGCGTACGCTGGTCGGGGCTGACAACGTGACCGTCAGGTAGACGCGAGGGCGCGGCTGCCGCCGACGAACCGCGGCGACCAGTAGCCGTCCCACAGAGTGCTGACGGTTACGCCGTGGCGCTCGTCGACGGCGTGCACGAACTGGCCTTCGCCCAGATAGATACCGACGTGGCTCAGCCCACGCCGGTAGGTATTGGTAAAGACGAGCACATCGCCGGGCTGCAGCTCATCGGCGCTGACCTGCGGCCCATTGGCCAGCTGGCCAGCTTCGTTGTGCGGCAAGTTGATGCCGAACTGGCTGTAGACGAACTGGACGAAGCCGGTGCAATCGAAGCCCGCAGGCGAGGTGCCACCCCACACGTAACGACTGCCGACATAGTCCTGCGCCAACTCGGCGACGTCGGAACCGGACGCGGCCGGAGCAGCCGAAGCGACGGCAGCCGTGCTGAACAGCACGAGCGCGCAAACGGCAAGGCGACAGACATGAGTAAGAACCGTAGGCAGCACGAGGCGAACCCCTCCTGGTTGGTGACGAATATGGGCCGAGCGCCAAGCGCGTGAGAAACGCCAGCCGAAAAAGTCGAACGCAACCCGCACATGGTTCGACAGGCTCACCATGAGCGGGTGTGGTGCTACGCACCACGTGGTTCAGCCAGCTGGCGGCTCGTTTATTGGCGCGCCGATAACAGGCGCTCGGGAGGCCGTCGACGTTCGACGGCACGGGGATATGAGCGCTGCATCAGGGCAGCGCACTCGGCCTTATAGCGCGGCTCGACCGAGCAACACAAGTCCGCGCGTCCCGCGTGGGAGGGGTGTTAGAGTCCGGGAAACGGGCAGCATGCGCAACCTGTTTCGTAAAGAGCGGTCATATGTCACGATTCCGGCACAGGCGCGGCCCGCGCCCGCCGGCGGCTCCGACACCCTGTGGGTGCGCTGCGAAAACGAGAAATGCCGCGAGCTGCTGTATGTGCGCGAGTTCGAAAACAACCTCAAGGTCTGCCACAAGTGTCAGCACCACGCCCGCCTGACGGCCCGCGAGCGCGTCGCGCAGCTCGTCGACGAAGGTACGTTCGACGAGCACGACGGCAGCCTCGCCTCCCCGGATCCGCTGGGCTTCGTCGCCTCGGGCGAGCCGTACAGCCGCAAGCTCGACGAGAGCGCGAGCAAGTCCGGCGAGCGCGAGGCAGCGATCAGCGGCAGTGCCGAGCTGGACGGCCTGCCACTCGAGCTGGTCGTGCTCGACTTCGCGTTCATGGGCGCGAGCATGGGCAGCGTGGTCGGCGAGAAGATCGCCCGCGCAGCAGACCGTGCGGCGCGGGGCCGGTCGGCCCTGGTCACGGTGAATGCCTCGGGTGGCGCGCGCATGCACGAAGGCATCTTCTCGTTGATGCAAATGGCCAAGACGGTCACAGCGCTGGCCCAGCTAGGCGAGACGCGCACCCCGCATATCTCCGTGCTGGTCGATCCGACACTCGGTGGCGTGACCGCTAGCTACGCCGGCGTGGGCGACGTCATCCTGGCCGAGCAAGGCGCGCTGGTCGGCTTCGCCGGGCCGCGCGTGATCGAGCAGATCACCAAGCAGAAGCTGCCGCCCGATGCGCAGCGCGCCGCGTTCCTGCTCGAACACGGCATGATCGATCTCGTCGTGCATCGCCGTGAGCTGCGTCCGACGCTGGTGCGGTTGCTGAGGCTATTCGCCGCCGCGGCCGTTGTGCACGAGGCAGTGGGTGTCAACGGGGTCCTTCGACAGGCTCAGGATGAGCGCTGATGCGCCTGTCGTGTTGAAGGCCATCGACGCGCGCCCGACGACCGCCTGGGATCGCGTGCAGCTTGCGCGCGACCCGCAGCGCCCCTACACCCTCGACTATCTTCAGCACGCGTTCACGGAATTCATCGAATTGCACGGCGACCGATCGTTTGCAGATGACGCGGCGATCGTGGGCGGTCTGGCAGCCCTCGACGGCCGCACGGTGATGGTGATCGGGCATCAGAAAGGCCGCGACACCAAGGAGAACATGCTGCGCCGCTTCGGCATGGCCCGCCCCGAGGGCTATCGCAAAGCGCGGCGGCTGATGCGCCAAGCCGAGAAGTTCGGCATGCCGATCGTGACCCTCATAGACATTCCTGGTGCCGATCCGTCGCTGGCAGCCGAAGAGCGCGGCCAGGCCTTCGCCATCGCCGAGAACTTGCTGGCGATGACCAGGCTGCGCGTGCCATTCGTCAGTGTGATCATCGGCGAGGGCGGCTCGGGTGGTGCGCTCGCGCTGGGCGTTGCAGATCGAGTGCTGATGCTGGAGAACGCGATCTACTCGGTCGCCTCGCCCGAGGCCGCGGCCAGCATCCTGTGGAAGGATGGCGCGCGCGGCGCCGAAGCCGCCGAGGCCATGAAAATCACCGCGCCGGACCTGTTGCGGTTCGGCGTCATCGACGGCATCGTGCCCGAGCCGCCCGGTGGTGCGCACACGGACCATGCCGCGGCGGCCCAGGCGCTGAAAGCGGCGCTGCTGAAACAGCTGGCGGAGCTCGACCAGGTGCCGGTCGAGCAGCTGGTCGGGTTACGCGCCAAGCGCTACCGCAAGATCGGCGCATTCACCGGGTGACATACGAGCGGTTCGAAGAAACCGCCGTCGAGCTGGCCCACACGGCCGGTGCGCGCGCCCTGGCGGCGTTTCGCGGCACCATCGCGCTCGAGTTCAAGGGGCGGCGGCAGAACGACCCGGTTACCCTGCTGGACCGCGAGACCGAGACGTTCTTGCGCCAGGAGCTGCGCAAAGCCTTTCCCGATCACGGGCTGCTCGGCGAGGAGCATAAAGACGATATCGCCGCCGGGGCTGAATACGTCTGGGTCATCGACCCGATTGACGGCACGGCCAATTTCGCCTCGGGCCTGCCCTTGTGGGGCATTTCCATCGGCCTGCTGCGCGCGTGTCAGCCGGTGGTCGGCGTCATCTGGGTGCCGGTCGGGCCCACGCTTACGCCTGGCGCGTTCCACGCCCACCAGGGTGGCGGGGCGTGGTTCGAGAACCAGCCGGTGCGCGTGTCCAAGGCACCCGACGAACGCGGCCAACTCATGGCCCTGCCGGGCGACTACCTGCGCGCCTTTCGTGTGCGTCGCTCGGCGCCCGGGACGGCGCGGCCCGAACGGGCCTTGCCCGACGGACGGACCACCGGTAGCTGTACGGCCGAACTGGTGCTGATTGCAGCGGGTGCGCTGCGTGTTGGCATCTTCGTCAAGCCGAGCATCTGGGACGTGGCCGCGGGCGTGACGATCGTACGCGAAGCAGGCGGCACGGTGCTGACTTGGCGCGATCGGCAATGGCAGCACTTCGCGCGCTTCGATCCCGAGTCGCCTCCGCGCGGCAAGGGCGACCCAGCACTGCGCCACTGGGGTCGGCCACTGCTGTTCGGTGCGCCTGAGGCAGTCGAGCGACTGACAACTCGCCTGGCCTGGCACCCGCGCCTGCCGCGGCGACTACAGAAACTGTTCGGGCTCGATCAGCCCGACTGAGATGGCCGCCGAGCGGCACCGTAGCTCCGTTCTCAGTGCGTCACGGGCGGCCGCGTCGGGAACGCGGAGCAGGTCGGCTAGTGGTGACTGGTCGCGCAGCAGGATGCCCACCTGGAACAGCGCCGCGTGGCGCCGTCGAATCTGGGCCAGACCGACCACTTTGGCACCGTCGGCGTCGACCACCTCGTGCGGCGATAGCAGCCCGTAACAGGTAGCTCGCAGCAGGCTGTCTGGACTGACACTGGCGACCTCGGCACGCGCCTCGGCGACGTCGACACGACGGCCGCCGACGCGCCTGGCGAAGTAGTCGCCCAGCCAGCGGTACGACTCGGTCAGATCTGCGCTGAGGCGTGGGTCTGACAGTGGCAGGCAGACCGTGCAGCAGATCATCCCTTCGTCCAGCAGGACCGCCCCGCCACCCGCGGCCCGATGCAGGATGTCAACTCCCTGTGCGCGGCAGCGCTCGAAGTCCACGACGTCTGCGGCTCGATGGTGAAGCGCCAGGCCGAGGACGACGGCGGGTGCTGTCACCCAGTACCAGCGCACCGTCGGCACACCACGCTCGAGGAGTGCTTGGTCGCGCTCGAGCGCCTGGCGCGGGTGCTCGGCTGATAAGGTCAGGTCTGTGTCGTGGCGCGGCAGCCGCATCTCAGTCGTGTTTCCAACGTACAACGAGCGCGAGTCGATCCGCGCCGCGATCCTCGACTTCGCCGCGACCGGCGTGGTCGACGAGATCGTCGTGATCAATAACAACGCCGCCGAGGGCACGTCCGAAGAAGTCGCGGCGGCCATCGCCACCGCCCCGAGCGAGACGATCGTGCGCGAGGTGCGCGAGTACCGCCAGGGCTACGGCTTCGCCATTCAGCGCGGGCTGCGCGAGGCGACGGGCGACTACCTGGTCGTGTCCGAGCCGGACGGCACGTTCCTTGGCCGCGACACCTTCAAACTGCTGGCTTATGTCGAGGACTTCGACGTCGTCTACGGCAGCCGCACGGCACGCACCTTCATCTGGCGCGGCGCGAACATGGGCGCGCTCCTGCGCTGGGGCAATTGGGGCGTGGCCAAGATGATGGAGTTCCTGTTCAACAGCACCAACCTGACCGACGTCGGCTGCACGATGCGTCTCATTCGGCGCGATGCGCTGGCACGAATGGCCAATGAATTCACGATCGGCGGCAGCGCGTTCGGGCCGGAGATGATGGTGCTCAGCCTGCTGCATGGCCTGCGCGTCATTCAGATACCGGTCAACTATTTGCCGCGCGTAGGCGAATCCAGCGTCACCGGCGACGTCCGCAAAGCGATCATGCTGGGCCTGTGGATGATCGGCCTGGTGCTGCGCTACCGCGTCAAGTCCTGGCTCCGCCGCTGACTTAGAAGAGCCCTTTGCCGAGGGCTTCCATGCCCTCGAAGTCGTCGATCTGCAGCCACTGCAGCATCACGCGTTTCAGGCCGGCGGACTCTAGCTCAGCCAGTTGGTCACGAAGCTCGGAGGGCGAGCCGACGAGCGCGCCGCGCTCACGCACGGATTCCTTGGTGCGCTCGCCCAGCCGCCGCGCGAGCTCGGCGGCGTCGCGGGCCAGGAAGATGCCGGTCATCATCGTGCGGCGCACGTCACTGGGCTGGCGCCCACGGGCAGTAAGCAGCTCGTCCATGCGGGCGCTGAGCTCGCGGAACCGCTGAGGTGTCTGGTAGACGCAGTTCCATTCGTCGGCGTACTGGGCAGCCATGCCGAGCGTGCGCTGCGGGCCGTTGCCGCCGATGACGATGCGTGGCCCGCCGCTGCGCTTGGGCCTGGGGAGCAGGATGGCCTCGCGCAGCTTGTAGTACTGGCCGTCGAAGGACACAGGCTGGTCGCTGCGGAGGAGACGGGTGACGACTTCGACGCCCTCGCGATAGCGGGCGAACCGTGGTCCCCGCTCGAGCAGGTCGTAGCCGAACATGGTGTGCTCGCGCTCCTGCCAACCTGCGCCCAGGCCCAGTTGCAGCCGACCGTTCGACAAGTCGTCGACCGCCGCGGCCTGGCGCGCGAGCATGCGCGGGTCGCGAAACGAGATCGGCGAGACCATCGGCCCAAACTCGATGCGCGAGGTATGGCCCGCAAGCCAGGCCAGCGAGATCCAGCATTCGAGCGAGCTCTTCTCGGGCGGGTCGGCGTTTGTGAAGTGGTCTGAGCGGTACAGGCCAACGAACCCGCCGTCCTCGGCGATCCGCGCGATGCGCTGCCAACTGTTCCAGGACAGGCCGTGCTGGCCTTCGATCATCAGTGCGACTTCGATCATGAGGCTCCTATCAGGTCTGCCACGCTGGGCAGCACGTGTTCCGGAGGGTCGGTACATTCCTCGGCTGCCGCCGCTACACCCGTCAGGACGAGCAGCGCGTCCATACCAGCGGCGTGAGCGCCCACGACGTCCGCCTCCGGGTTGTCACCCACGTACAGGCATGCATCTGGGCGCTGGCCGACGCTGTCGGCCGCTTCGTGTAGCAGCATCACCGACGGCTTGCCAATGATGACATCAGGGCCGCGGCCGACGGCCCGCTCCAGCGCTGCCACGAAGACGCCCGCCCCTGGGATCAGGCCGCCGTCGGGGCCAACGTACATGCGGTCGTTGTTGACGGCGACAAAGTGGGCGCCCTGGAGCAAGCAGCGCATCGCCCTGGTCAGGCTGTCATAGTCGATGCCGCGGTGGGTGCCGACGACGACATAGTCAGCCTCGACCTCGTCGGTCGCGATCAGCCCGAGGCGCTCGATCTCGGCGCGCAGCCCAGGGTTGCCGAAGATGTGCACCCGCGCGCCAGGCGCCTGATGCGCCACGTACTGGGCGGAGGCGGCCAGGGCCGAGAACACTTCGCCGTCCTCGAGCGGCAGGCCATACCGTCGAAAGCGCTCTCCCAGGTCGTGGCGGCTGAGCGACGAATTATTGGTGACGGCGAGGACGCACTTGCCGCGCGCTTTGAGCGCCGCGAGTGTCTCGGCGGCGCCGGGAATAGCACGCTCAGGGTAGATGAGTGTGCCGTCGACGTCGAACAGATAGGCCGTGTACTCACCCAGAGCGCGACGTTTGGCCGCTCGCATGCCCGCCTATGGTAGGCAAGCGAGCGTCGATCACAGCTCGCAGAAGATGAGCTCTTGCGCCGCTAGCTCCTGGAGCAGGCTGCTGAACACATTCAGCTTGTCGTCGACCGTCCGACCGGGGATCGCCTGCTGAATGCTGCCCAGCATGAACAGCTCCAGTGCGCTTCGGCGGCCATTGCACTCCGACAGCACGGCCAGGTTCCACCGCTCCAGATCGAAGTTACGTGTGTAGTGGTCGCTCAGTATCCGTTCGTTGACTCGTACCCTGTTCTGGTTCCGAGGATCGGGGGTTTCGAGGCTGTCCCAGGCGAAGAGCGGCGACAGGCGCGGGCGCAGTCCCAGCAGCAGCTCGCCGGCGGGCAACGGATGGAACGGCGTATACGTGCTGCGCGTCGCATAGAAGCTGTGCTTGCGCATGCTGCCGCACAGCAGCTCGGCCAACTCGGCCCGCCGCCGTGGATCAAGCGCATCGAACTCGCCAGCCTGGCCAACGTGTGTGGCCGGCTCGTACGAGAGCGGGTCCATGAAGCGCGCAAGCTGCAGCCCAGCACCGTCGAGGAGCTCGAAGATCTGCGGCACCGTGTAACTGCGATCGCGCACGTGGAGCAGGAGGTCCACCAGTCCGGCGTCACCAGGCCAGTTCGGGTCAGTCCATTCGCGCGCCTTGAACGGATGGTCCTGGGGCAGACGCTGCACGAGCGCGCGAGCAAGGGCGACACGCTCTTCGTAATCCGCGGCGCCGGCCATGAGCCGCAGCGCATCCTGCATCTGGTAGACGCCGGCTCGGCCATAGGTGGCGTACAGCATCAGGAAAATGCCACCCGTGGGGGTCAACACGTTGACGAGTGCATCCAGGCCGCGCGCGGGGTTGTCGAGGTGGTGAATGACGCCACACAAGACGATGTAGTCAAAGCTCTGGCCGAGACTGCCCACCTCCTCGATTGGCAAGCAGTGCAGCTGCAGGTTGTTACCGACCCCACGCTGGTCGGCCTGTGCGCGCGCAAGAGCCAGCGACGTTTCGCTCAGGTCGATGCCGACCACTTCGATCGTCGGGTTCGCGGCAGCGATAGCCACGGCGGTGTCACCGGTCCCGCAGCCAGCGTCGAGCACGCGCAGCCCGCTGAGATCGCGCCGCTCGGGCCAGAAGATAAACCGCGTGTAGTCCATGATCGCCGGAATTGGGGTGCCCGCAAGGACCCCGGGCGGGGGGTACGGGAAGCGGGTGTACATGTCCCGCACTTGCGCAGTAATTGCTGCCAGCGTCATTCGTCAGGCGTCTCTCCAGCGTGGTCGACGCATTCAAATGCATTGCGCCAGGCGCCAATAGAGCCAAGCGTCTTGGCCAGAGCGGCCAAGAGTACGCGGTGCGCGACGCTAGCGTGCGCTGTTGATGCGTACGCCGGGTGCGAGTTGCGTCGGCAGTGCGCCGTAGCCGCGTAATGCGGTCTTGCCGCGGTCGGCCGCCAGGGCCTGTTCACGAATGTCGAGCATGCGCTGACGAATGAAGCCGGCCAATTGACGGTCCAGCCTCAGCACTTCCTCGATCGCCGACTTCTCGGCGGTAGTGGCCGGCGGCGCGGTGGCGATGATTTCGGCTCGAGCATCCATCAGCTCGACAGCCGCGTCGACGTCGCCGCTCAGGGCGGCGGCCGCCTGGTGCTGGGCGATGTCCAGAAGCTTGGCGTACGCGCTCATCGGAGAAGTCCTTCGATCGTCGGGCAAATCCGGCTGCCGCTGCCAAACCGCCGCCAGGCGGAACGATTCTCCCGGCGCAGGTGAGTTCCGCATTCGGCGGTGACTGTGAGGCAGGTCACCGGTTGTCAGAGTTCGAGCGCGACAGGGAGCTGAGGCTCGACGCCAGGCTGCCGCCCTGGGCATTGATCTTGGCCAGTGCCGTCTCCATGGCGGTGAATTGGGCTTGCAAGCGCTTCTGCTGCTGCGTCAGCGAGACGTTCATGTCGGCGATGCGGTTGGTGAAGCTCTGCAGCGATGCCGCGGTACTGTCCGCCGCGCTCTTGAACAGACCACCCGTCCCGAGCGCGCTCGTGAGATAGTCATCCAATCGGCCCAGCACGCCGCTGCCGCCGACCCAGATGGTGTCGGTGAGCGTTGAGCCCACCGCCGGCAAGGCCCCCGCGGTAATCGTCAGACCAGCGATCACTGTGTTGTTGACGCCACCCGTGAGCGTCGCCGAGGTGGCGGCCAACGACGGCTGGCCAGCCGGCGAGAAGACCGAGCTGATCGCGCCGGTCGAGTCGACCGTCAGCTGGTAGCGACCAAACTGGCTACTCGGCGTGCCGGTCAGGCTGCTGACCCACGCGCCGCTGGTCGGATCGCCATTGCTGTTCGGGTTCAAGCGCGCCGTCGCAGTCCCGCCAAAGACGGCAAGTACGGCACTCGGATTGTCCTGCAGCGCGGCTGTGAGTTTGGCGGTATCGACCGAAAGATGGTTGGTGGTGCCGATCGCACTGCCGACCTTACCCGTGGAGATGCCCAGGCTGGCAAGGCTGGTGTATTGCCCGCCCAAACCCGGCGCGGCGCTGGTGACAAGCGTGCGCAGCTGGCCCTCCAGAGTCTGAACGCTCGAGTCGCCATTGAGCACGGCGCCCTTTTTTGTCGCCGGATCGTAGGCGGTTTGCTGATCGATCAGGTCGACTAGCTGATTGAACTGGGCCACAAACGCCTGCACGTTGTTCGTTGCCGTGGCCGTGTCCTGGGCGACGGTAACGGTGGTATTGCCCGTGCCGGCGAGGGTCAGGCTAACGCCTGGGACAACATTGCTGATCGAATTCGAGTTGCTGTAAAGAGTCGGCCCAGCGACGCCGTTCTGCGTTAGCTGGTACTGCGCCGTTTGACCCGCCACCTGGTTGCTCGCATTGAGACCGAGCGCCTGCAGAAAGCCGATTTTGCCCGCAGCGGGCGCCGTGTCGCTGAGGGTCATCGTCTGGTTGCCAGTAGTCACGTTGACCAGGCTCACCTTGTCGTTGACGGCGTCATAGGTCGCGCTTACGCCCGCTTTGGACGTATTGATGCGATTGAGCACCGTGGACATGCTGTCGGTCGCGGACCACTGAATGGTGGTCCCGTTGATGGTGAAGCTGCCCGAGGTATCCAGCGTCCCGGCGACGAACCGACCCGCGGACAGGTTGCCGCCGGCCTGCGTCGAGCTCAAGGGAGCGTTGCTGGTCACCGTACCCGCCACGCCACCGCCGGTGATGCCGGTTGCGACCAGGTGCGCAGCCGAAAGGAAATTGCTGGTGTCGCCGACCGACCCAAGCTGCACCGCCTGCGTATTACCGCCAGCCGGCGTCAATTGAATGGCGTTGGGGTTGCCATTGGCGTCGTTGACCAGGGTGGCGGTCACACCGACTGTGCCTGGCGCGGCGGTGGTTTGTGTCGTGATGCGATTCAGGACGTCCGCGAGCGTGTCCACGGCGGGATCGACGCTGATGGCCACGCCGTTCACGGTGAATGTGCCGGCCGTGGGTGCGATCGACAGTCCGGAAGCACTCAGCTTGGCGCCGCTCATGGAGCCATCGTCGACGCCGAGACTCATCGGCAACGAGCTGCTCAACGCGGTCGCCGTCGCCAGCCGGCTAACGTTCACCGCGAAGCTGCCATTGATCGCATCTGAGTTGGCGGTCACCGTCGCCACACTCGTGCTCGAGCTGGTGCCAAGCTTGGCATTCACATTTGATGGTCGCAGCAGGGTCTTCAAAGCACTCTGGAAGCTGCTGACCTGAGCTTTCAGCGCCTGGTACGCCTTGTCTCGTGTCTGCACTACCGATTGCTGATTTTGCAGCCGGGTCAAGGGCGCCCTCGACAGCGACATCATCTTGTCGATGATGCTGCTCGTTTGCAGGCCCGAGATGACGCCGTCGAAATTGAAGGAGCTGGTGGGGCTAATGGCCATGATGGTGAGGGCTTCCTGTCTAGATCATCGGCACGCGGCCGACTTGACTGAGGCCCTGGATAGGGGAGTATGGCCTGCATGGCGCGCGACCTATAGGCCCGAAAGTACTGATCGGGCGAGCCGATTGTCGCCAGACACGAAAAAGGCCCCCAGCATTGCTGCTGGAGGCCTCTGCCGTACTAGGGGTTATTAGCCGCGGAGGAGATTGACGATGCCGCCCGGAGCGGAGTTGGCCTGAGCGAGGATCGCCTGGCCAGCCTGCTGCAGGATGCCCGTCTTGGTGAAGCTGACCATCTCGGCCGCCATGTCGACGTCACGGATGCGGCTCTCGGAAGCGGTCAGGTTTCCTGCGCCACGCCGAGGTTGGCAATCGTGTGCTCCAGGCGGTTCTGGTACGCACCAAGGTTCGCGCGCTGGGTGTTGACCGCGTCGATCGCGTTGTCGATGTTGGTGATCAGCGACTGCGCGTTCGCCACGCTCTGCGTCGTGTTGAACGTGCTCAGCGCCGTGGCCAGACCATCGAGCTTGCCATCGCCACCGACTGTGCCGCTCAGGTCGATCTTGGCGAAGGACACGCTGACGCTGTCCGACGCGTTCGAGCCGATCTGGAAGTTCGCGGCCGCCGAGCCAGCGCCCGTGATGACGGTGTCGCCAGCGAGGTCAGTCGCCAGACCAGCGGCCGTCTTGCCACCGCCATCGCTTGAGACCGTGATCGACACGCCCAGTGACGCGAACGACAGGGTCTGCGTGCCGTTGGCGGCAACGGCGGCGAGGGTGATCGTCTGGGCGACGTTATCGCCCGAGCGGGTCAGCGTCAGCTGGCCAGCGGCGGCGCTCGTCAGCGTGTAGGTCTTGCCCGCCTGGGCACCCGACACGTCGACCGAGCGGACCGACGAGTTGCCACCCGTGGTGTTGAACTGGGCGCCAGCGATAGCCGTGCCACCGCTCTGGGTGGTGACCATCGAGCCGCTCAGCAGGCCCTGGCCATTGAACTTGGTGCGGCCGGCGATGCTGTTGATCTCGCTCGTGAGCTGCTGGAGCTCGGTGTTGATCGACGTGCGGTCGCTGGTGCTCAGCGTGTCGTTGGCAGCCTGGACGGCCAGCTCGCGCATGCGCTGCAGCATCGAGGTGGTCTCGTTCAGGGCACCTTCACCCGTCTGGATCAGCGTGATGCCGTCCTGGCTGTTGCGCTGCGCCTGGGCCAGACCACGGATCTGGGCACGCAGCTTTTCGCTGATGCTCAGGCCAGCGGCGTCGTCCGAGGCACTGTTGATGCGCAGACCGCTCGACAGCTTCTGGACGCTCTTCGAATACGTGAGGCCCGTCATCGACAGGTTGCGCTGCGCCGTGAAGGCATCAACGTTGGTGTTGATCCGGTTTGACATGAAAGTGGCTTCTCCTTGCCTATTACTCTCGAATGCGAGACGGCATCCGTACCGTTCCCGCTGTTGCCTTCTTGATGAAGGTCACAGGAACATCATCGGCAGGTGATGCGATGGCTTTAGGGCCCGGTGCCACTGACATTTTTTTGTCATGCGCGGATAACAATTGACATGAAAAAGGCCCCCAGCATCGCTGCTGGAGGCCTCTGCCGTACTAGGGGTTATTAGCCGCGGAGGAGATTGACGATGCCGCCCGGAGCGGAGTTGGCCTGAGCGAGGATCGCCTGGCCAGCCT